>Ga0190268_10000013_pt1 | contig 88513 bp, 88 predicted proteins | sample Popmic249T_FD_133750 | JGI IMG/M metagenome (GOLD analysis project Ga0190268, IMG submission 133750) | Populus adjacent soil microbial communities from riparian zone of Blue River, Arizona, USA - 249 T | ecosystem: Environmental > Terrestrial > Soil > Riparian zone | place: USA: Arizona... | reverse complement strand
CGGGCGCCGCTCGTCCGGGGTTGACCGCCGTTCTTGTGGTGGTCCAGCGCCAAAGGGGCTCCTGCCCAGCACGATCCAGGCCCAGCGCGAGCCAGGATGGAAAAGGCTCCCGGTTGCGCAGGGAGCGGGCGTGAGCGCCGCCGACCTCGTGCTCGCCGCCATGTGGGTGGGGCTGACGGCGTACGCGCTGTTCGGCGGCGCGGACTTCGGCGGCGGCTGGTGGGACCTGCTGGCCGGCGGCGCGGAGAAGGGCGCCCCGCAGCGCAAGCTGATCGAGCACTCGATCGGCCCGGTCTGGGAGGCCAACCACGTCTGGCTGATCTTCGTGCTCGTCACGCTGTGGACCGGCTTCCCGACGGCGTTCGCGGCGATCATGTCGACGCTGTACGTCCCGCTGACGCTCGCGGCGTTCGGCGTGATCCTGCGGGGATCGGCGTTCGCGTTCCGCAAGAGCGTCTCCGAGGTGAGCCTGAAGCGGCTGTTCGGGGCGACGTTCGCGCTGTCGAGCGTCCTCACGCCGTTCTTCCTCGGTACGGTCGCCGGCGCCGTCGCGAGCGGCCGCGTCCCGCCCGGCAACGCCAGAGGCGACGCCGTCACGAGCTGGCTCAACCCGACGAGCGTTCTCGGCGGGACGATGGCCGTCGGCGTCTGCGCGTACCTCGCCGCCGTCTATCTCTGCGCCGACTCCCGCCGCGACGGCGAGACCGAGCTGGCCGAGGGGTTCCGCCGCCGCGCGATCGTCACGGGCGCGGTCCTCGGCGCCCTGACGCTGGCCGGCGTCGCGGTTCTGAACGCCGACGCGCCGAAGCTGTTCGACGGCCTCACCGGCCGTGCCCTCCCGCTCATGGTCGTGTCGGCGCTCGCGGGCGTCGCGTCCCTCGTCCTCCTGACCCGCCGCGACTACACGTACGCCCGCGTCACGTCCGCGATCGCGGTCACCGCGGTCATCTGGGGGTGGGGCGTCGGGCAGTACCCGTACCTGCTGGAGCCGTCGTTCACGGTCGACGAGGCGGCCGCCAGCAACGCCGCGCTGACGCCGCTGCTGATCACGATGGGGGTCGCCGCGGCGCTCGTCGGGCCGAGCCTGGCGCTGCTCATCGCGATGTTCCAGCGGGCAGAACGGGGCAATACGGGCAGCCGCGAGGACGCGTGAAGGAGTACCGCCCCGCGCACGCGAAGTAGGACCCCGTGAACCGACGCCTGCTCGCCGGCCTGGCCGCTGCCACCGCTGTCTCCCTCGCGATCCCCGCCCTGGCGGTGCCGCGCGCGGACACGCGGATCGACCTGCTCACCGACTCCGTGGTCTACGGCGACCTCGGGCCCGCCCGCGGCGACGCGAAGGCCGTGGCGGCGAAGGCGCTGGCGGCGTACGACGACCGCCTCGGCGTCGACGCGTCGCGCTTCCGCTTCGACTTCGTCCGCACGTCGCTCATCGGCACGCACGTCCGCGGCACCGAGCACCGCGGCGGCGTGCCCGTCGCGGGCACCGACGCGCTCGTGACGATCGCCGACGGCCGGGTCGTCCAGGTCGCCGCGCACGGCGCCGGCAACGTCACGGGCGCCCCGGTGGCCACGCCGGTCTCCGCCGCGACCGCGCTCACCAGCGCCCTCGCCGCCGCCCGGGTCACCAAGACCCTGGTGCCGAGCAACGTCACCCGCCTGCTCGTACCGACGGCCGGCCGCCTCGTCGACACGTACCGCGTGACCGTGCTCTCGACCAAGGTCGCCGCGACGTACGACGTCAGTGCCGCCACCGGCCGCGTCCTCGCGGTCCGCGACGAGAAGAAGTACGTCGACGGCAAGGCCACGGCGTTCGACCCCAACCCGATCCAGTCGTCGCGCAACGGCAAGCTCCGCCAGCCCGGCGTGGACGAGGCAGGCGTCGACACCGACCTGCCGAGCGCCGAGCTCGACAAGACCATGAAGACGCTGCCGCTCAAGGGCCTCGACTCGACGGCGCTGCTGGCCGGCAAGCTGACCGGCCCGTGGGCCGACGTCCTCGGCCCGACGCTGCCCGGCAGCCTCACGGGCGAGTTCGCGTTCAAGCGCCACGAGCCGCAGTTCGAGACGACGATGGCGTACGCGCACATCGACCGCTTGCAGCGCTACTTCCAGTCGCTCGGCTTCTCGTCCAAGCGCGAGGCCGGCGTCAACGACGAGCCGCAGAACCTCGTCACGCTGCACCTCGAGTCGTACGACAACTCGTTCTACCAGCCGGCCAACGACATCATCGTGTTCGGCACCGGCGGCGTGGACGACGCCGAGGACGCCGAGGTGATCGTGCACGAGTACGGCCACGCCGTGCAGGACGCGCAGGTCCCCGGCTGGGGCGACGCGCACGAGGGCGGCGCGATGGGCGAGGGCTTCGGCGACTTCCTCGCCGGCACGTACTTCGCGCGCACCAGCCGCGGCTTCGGCGACGTGTGCATCGCCGACTGGGACGCGACGTCGTACTCGACGGCCAGCCCGCCGTGCCTGCGTCGCATGGACTCGAAGAAGAAGTACCCCAAGGACATGACGAGCCAGAACGAGAAGGCCGACAGCGTGCACGCCGACGGCGAGCTGTGGTCGTCGTACCTGTGGCGGCTGCGGTCGTACCTCGGCAAGTCCGCGGTCCAGCGCAGCGACAACGTCATCAAGCTCGTCCTCACCTCCCACGAGCTGCTGACGCCGAGCGCCGACTTCGCCGATGCGATCGCCGCGCTGCGGGTGGCGGCCAAGCGGCTCGGGCAGCCGTCGTGGGCCAAGTACGTCGACATCGCCGCCAAGGCGACGACGATGCCGTACAAGGGCTGACTCGCCACCCCGCCGGGCACACGCCTCCGGCGGGCGCGCGGCCCGGCTCCCTCCGGCGACACGCCAAGGTGAAATGTCGGGTTGGTGACTGTCTTCGGCTGAGCGGCAGTGCCACGATGCGGCTTCCGCCGCTTCGAGGGGACGCCATGCCGAGCCTGCCCGCCGACATCGACCAGTGGCTCACGACCCTGCACGGGATCGTCCCCGCGAGCGTCGGCAGCGCGAGCCCCGCGCGCATCTACGCGCGGACGGCGCTGGGGGCGGCAGCGCCGAAGTGGTTCCTCCTCCAGGTCGACCCGAACGGCCTGCACGCGGCGATGCCGACGGTCGTCAACCGGCTGAACGTCGACGGCGCCGCCGGGGACGACCTGCAGGTCCGCGTCACGCCGGACATCGTCGCGGGCCCGAGCGGAGGCAGCGTCGAGGGCGCGGTCATCGAGGTCAAGGCGATCAACGCGGCGCAGTCGCTCACCGGGCTGCGGCTCGACATCGGCGTCCGCCTCGACGGCCCGATCGTGCCGCCCGACGGGGCGGCGGACGCGCAGTACGTCGTCCTCGGCATCGACGCCGGGGCGCACCCGCTGCCGGCGACGATCACGATCGTCGTGGCGTTCGAGTCGGGCGGTGCGGCGGGCACGGTGGGTGCGACGTCCAGCACGCGGGTCACGCTCGGCACCGACACCGGAGGCGCCGTCGCGGTGGCCGACCACCCGCTGCTGCTCCGCGTCGAGACCCACACCGGCGCGAGCCGTACCCAGTCGGCGATGACGGTCGTCCCGATGACGCCGGGCGGTGTCGTCGTGGACCTGCCCGTGACCGTGCCCGGCCTGCCGGGCGGCCAGACCACGAACGTCGCCGTCCCCGTCGACATCGCCGTCCCCGACGAGAGCGGCCCGCGTACGGCGGCGACGAAGACCCGCGTCGAGCTGCGCCGCCCCGGCGTACGGCCGCACCTCGCGCCGCCCGCGGCGCTCACCTGGCTCAGCGAGATCCGCGCCGTCGAGGCGGGCAAGCCGGTGACGCGCGACCGGATCGACTGGTCGGCGGGCTACCCGGTGACGCTGGTGCTCGTCACCGACGACCTGGTGTCCGCGCGGCACACGGTGGTGGAGACGTCGCCGCTGCCCTTGCGGCTGGCGTTCGACAGCGACTCCCGGCGCGCGACGCGGACGGTGCCGCACATCCAGTACGACGCCGACGTCGCGCTCGACTGGCTGCGGCTGCGCGACGACCAGCCGAACGGCACCGACGACTACCGGTACCTCGCCGTCCACGCGCTGCGCGTGCCGGTGTCGCTGGGGCTGCGGCTGGAGACGGCGCCGGGGAAGCCGTTGCGCGTCGTCCTCAGCCGGCACGACTCGACGGAGGAGCCGCTGCCCGAGCCGCTCGGCGGCGCGGCCGCGCTGCTCGGACGGCACGCCGCGCAACTGCCACCGTCCCCCGCCGGCGGTCTCCCGCAGCCGCTGGACCTCGCGGAGCAGACGGTCGCGGTGGACCTCGACGACGTCCCCGTCACGCACGCCACGGTGCCGCCGCGGCTGTACGTCTCGCTGCGCGCGGCGCGGTACGCGCGCGTGCAGCAGAACACCCCGGGCCCGTTCGAGGAGGTGCACGCGAACAAGGACAGCGGCCTCGTCGTGGACCTGCGGCTCGGACCCGACGAGCGCGGGCGCACGAAGGTCCTGCCGCACCGCGCGCTGCGGCTCCAGATGTTCCAGCAGGTCGAGCCGGGCCCCGGCGAGACGGCGCCGGTGCACACCCGGCTGCTGGTCCGCGCCGGCTCCCTGCCGGACCGGACCGTGGTGGACCTGCGCACGGAGAAGCCCGCCACACCGGGAGCGGCCGGGTACTTCGGGCTGCGCGTGTGGGGCCGGCTGCGCTGGGTGCAGGCGCTGCACCTCGACCGCGCCGCCGGGCCCGCCGCGGTCGACGGGACGCCGATGCGGCTGCACGTGGCGCTGCCGGACGCGCCGAGGGACGGCTGGATCGACGTCCGCAGGGACGACACGGGGCTGTTCGTGAAGGCCACCGAGCCGGTCGAGGCCGAGGTCGGCATGGTCAAGTCCGACGGGCTCTCGCCGGGCAGCCCGCTCACGCGGGTCGTCGCGCGGGTGGCGATCGACGAGAGCGCGGAGCTGCCCGCCGTTCCCGTGGGCGAGATGCACGTCGTCGGGCGAGGCCGGGGCGTGAGCGCGCGCGTCGCGGTGACCGGCGCGACGCTGGCGCCGCTCGCCGTCCGTGCCACGCCGCAGGTCGCGATGCTCCAGATTCCAGGCGCGACGCCCGTGACGGAGGCGCTGACCGCGCGGGTGTACGGCGTCACCGAGGTACGCCAGGGCGGCGATCCCGGGTTCGTTCCCGCGGCCGACGAGACCGTGACGCGGCTGTTCCTCGCGCTGCACGACGAGCGCGTCAACAAGGCGCTGCGGGTACGCCGCCGCGAGCGCAAGGACGCGACGGCGCCTGCCCGCGACGTGCAGAAGGTCGCGATCGCGGACCTCGCCGAGCAGCTCACCGTCGTCTCGCGCGAGGGGCCTCCTGTCGGCGACGACCGCTCGCCCCTCGTCGTGGGGCTGCGCCGCCCGTCGCTGACGTCGTTGACGCTCTCCCGGCAGACCGGCCGCGTGGTGCTCTGGTCCGAGCCCGAGCAGATCCCGTACGACGGCCCGCGCTCGTCGCCGCCGCAGGCCGCGGGCATCGGCGTCACGTGGCTGGCGATCGACGCGCTGCCGCGCCGGCTGGAGCTGGCGCCGCTGTTCGACGCGCGGTACGTCCCCGCCGCCGAGACGCGGCCGGAGAACTGGCCCGACATCCCCGCGGACTGGACGAGAGACGGCGTGCGGGTCAGGACCAGCGACACGCTGACGATCAGGGACCTGCTCCAGGGCAACTGGGACCGCGACAAGACCGACGGCTCCGCGACGGTGTGGTCGCTCGCGTACATCCGCGAGCTGCGGCTCGCCACCGACCCGGTGCCCGACGGGTCGTCGCTTCCGACCGTCTGGATCTGCAACCCGTCGCGGCGGCTTGACGACAGCGCGTTCGAGGAGCCGGAGAGCGTGCTCGGCGTGCGCGTCGACGGCCTGCTGCTGACGCTCGACCTCGACAAGTACGAGCAGCCTGGGCCCGGTACGCCGCACTGGGACGACCTCCCGGCGTCGTGGCCGCTGCGGGCCGAGGTGCAGTTCCGCGACTACGGCGGCCAGGTCAGCGTCGGCAAGATCCTCGGCACGTTCGACCCGACGCTCGGCGGCGGCGGTCCCGGCGAGTGGTGGGTACGCAGCGTCGACGGCTGGCTGTTCTTCCTCGGCGGCGGGTCCGCGGCGCTCGGCAACACCGGCGGCCCGCCGTACCACAAGGACCGGATCTTCTCGTGACCGCGATGGGAGCGCCGTGCTACGCCTCGTGATGCACCACACGTACAACAACGGCCGGGCGACCGACGTCTCGGGCGAGAACAACCACGGCCTCGCGCTCGCGACGGCACCGGGGTCGGGCTCGGGATCGGGGCCGGGGTTCGACTCGTCGCTGCGGTTCGACGGCGGCGCGTCGGAGGTTCGCATCGCGCGGTCGCCGAGCCTGTCGCGGCTCGACGCCATCTCCGCGCGGGTCCGGTTCCTCTGGCACCCGAAGGACGTCGCGTTCAAGCGGCACAACCTGATCGAGGGGCAGGTGTCGTTCGCGCTGTACGTCACGCCGTTCGGCGGGCTCGAAGGCACGATCGTCGACCGCGCCGGCGTCTGGCGCGGCGCCACCGCTCCCAAGGGCACCGTCCATCCCGACCGGTGGTACGAGGCGGAGCTGCGGCACGACGGCTTCTCGACGCTGCAGGTGCTGCTCGACGGCAACGTCGTGGCCGCGGCGTACGACGTCCGCGGCCCGGTGCGCGGCGTCGGCGCGCGCGGCATCTCCGTGGGTCACTGGCCGGAGCCGGACCACCGCTACACGCTCGAGGGGTTCGTCGACTGGGTGCGGCTCGCGAAGCGCGAGATCGAGCCGGAGGACCTCCTCGACCCGTGCTGCAACGACCCGAAGACGATGGACGAGCTGGTCGACGAGCTGGGCAAGGACGGCTTCACCGCCGAGCGGGCCAGGGAGATCCTCGACGAGGCGAACGCGCTCGAGGCCGAGATCCGTTCCGCCGTCGCGGCCGGCGACCCGGCGCGCGTCCAGCGGGTGCGCGAGCTGGCCAACGAGGGCGCCGTCGCGATCCAGACGGGCAGCCCCGCCGCGCTGCTGTCCGCGGCGACCCGCACCGTCGCGTTCATGACGGAGCGGGTGCCGCAGGGCGACCTGGAGGCGTTCGGGCAGCGGGGTCTCGACCTGCTGGCCGCGGCGCCGTACGGCGACCTGCTGCGCCGCGCGGCCGAGGGCGACCTCGGCGTGCTGGAGGGGATGGAGCCGGTGCTCTCCGCGCTCTGCCTGCCGCATCCGCCGGGGCGGCCTGGCCGCGACGGCAGGGGCGGCGAGCCGGACCGCGGCGGCGACCCCGACACCGACGCGGGGCCGCCGCTGAGCGAGGGGCTCGACCACACGCTCGAGCCCACCGACGAGCCCGCGCCGTCCGACGGCAAGCGCCGCCCGCGCCGGCCACCCCGCGACATGGTCCGCGACGGAATCCGCGACAAGCGCGACCGGCGCGACGACTCCGACGACCCCGGCAAGGAGCGCTGACATGGCCCCGCGACTGCCCCGCGACGATTCCGTGGGCACCGACTGCGACGCGCTGCGCGAGCTCGCCTCGGCGTACCTGCCGACCCTGAGGTTCGCCGAGGGGGAGGCGTTCTTCCCGCTGCGCGCCGAGTCGTGGCTGACCCACACCACCGCCGCCGACTGGCCGGAGACGGCGGGGCGGCACGGCGACGACCTGCCCATCGACACCCGCCGCCGCGGCACCGCTCTCGTCACCGCGGGCGCCGACGTCAGCGGCCTCACCGTGCAGGCCGGCACACCGCTGTACGACCGCCCGCTCTCGCTCGACGCCGCGGGCGGCGACGACAACGCGATCGGCGGCTTCCGCACCGGCACCGACGACACGTTCCTCGTCGTCGGCGGGTGGCCGGACGACAGCCGCACGACGGGTGACCAGACGTACGTGCAGCGCACGTTCTCCGAGATCGCCGCCGCCGTCGAGGGTGGCGTGCCGTGGGAGCCCGTCGACGTCGACGCCGCGGCCGGGCCGCACGTGCCGACGATCTGGGTGCCGCAGCCGGTGACGCCGACCGTGTACGCCGAGATCGAGTGGGCCGGCATGTACCCCACGTGGGGGGCGGCCGGCCTGGTCGACTTCGCGCCCGACCCCGGCGGCGGGCGCAACACCTCGATCGACCAGCACCTCGTGATCACGTACTACTACCTCTACGGCGTACGCCACCCGGTCGACGACGCGAGCGCCCCGACCCGGCTCGAGGGGCAGTGGGAGGCCGTGTCGCTGTTCTTCCGCGGCGAGGGCGCTGTCGGCGGCGGGGCCGACGGCAGGCCCCCGGAGATGCGCGTCTTCGACACGCCCGAGTGGGTCGTGATCAGCCAGAACCTCTCGAACGGCACGCACAACGTCCGGTCCGCGCCGTGGTCGCAGGTGCGCAAGCTGCTGATCCCCGACGGCGGCCTCGTGCCGTTCGCGGAGAGCACGAGCTGCGTCCTCTACGTCGGCCGCGGCAGCCACGCCTTCCACTTCGACCCGACGGAGGGGCACGGGTGGGAGGACGACCCGGCGCCCGGCGCCGACCTCGGGCTCGACCTCGACGAGGACCTGTTCTGGCCGCAGCTGCTGTGGTCGCTGCTGTGGCTGCTGCTCATCGTGATCGCGATCGTCATCGCCGCGCTCATCGCGACGGCGCTCGCGATCGTCATCGCGGTCATCGTCGTGATCCTGCTGCTGATCCTCCTGCTGATGACGCTGTTCGCGCTGTTCACCGACCACGGCAGCGAGACCGAGCCGCACCCGGCCAACGAGGAGGCCACCGGCACCGGGCCGCAGGGTGGCGGCACCGAGCCGCCGGCCGGGGACCCGCACTCCGACGTGGCCGGTGGCGGGCCCGGTGGCGGCCCTGGCGGGGGCCCCGCCGCCCCGGGCACGCCCAACGCGGGCTCGCCGAGCGGCACCGACTCGGTGGCGTTCGACCTGCGGGTCGTCGACATGTTCAACCACTCGCGCGACTCCACCGGCTTCCCGCCGGAGCGGGCGTGCGAGCACCCGGCGTGGTGGGACTACACCGGGGGCTGGGGCGTCCGCGTGCGGCCGTCGATGGCGGGCGGGTGGAGCAGCGGCATGCGCAGGGTCGACGAGCAGCACCGGTCGTGGGCGTACTTCGCCGCCGCCGAGGTCGCGCGGCGCATCGACGTGTGAGTGGTCCCGCGCGGCAGTGACTACGGGAGCGACGGTCCGTCGGGATTTGGGGAAAGTCCCGTTGCATTACCCGTGACGAAAGTGATCTGCTCGCCCGACGCCGACCGCGCGACGACACGCCGTGTTGCCCCGTCCGCGCTGTCGATCCAGCACCACGCTGCCGTATCGGACTCTCCTCGTCCTGGTGCGAATGACGGAGCGCGCTCGATACCTGGCCCAGCCTTACGTGAACGGATCTCTCCGACCGTGGTGGGATGCGCGGCGACGAGTCGCTCGCCCGATGTGACTGCGGGCGTGCAGAGTGCATCGGCGGTGAAGCTGCTCGACGGTGATGGTGTCGGCGAAGGGTCGGACCCCGATCGGCACGCGGAGGCCGAGAGGATCATCGCGACGGCGGTTGCCGCGTAGCGAATGCGCGAGGACATGGCGCAAGGTTAGTCGTGTCTGTCGTCGGGCGACCAGATCCGTCATGCGCGGGGCTGGTAACTGTCCCCGGCGGGGATTTGAGGATATTCGTCACCATAGTCATGTTCTGCGTCGCCGGTTTTGTCGAAACATGTTGATCACGCGCGGTGACGAGTACCGTCTACGCCATGAGAGTGGGACGACTGGCCCGGATCGGAGCGATAATAGCCATCGTCGGTGCGACTACCCTCGTGGCGCCCGAGCGCGCAGTGGCAGGCCCCTGTGATCCGGAACAGGGGAAGTTCGTCGAGACGACGGGTACGTCGAATGGCAATAAGACAGCGATGTACGTGTACGAAAGGTACATGAACATCACATGCGGGTCCGTCGCCAATACGACGTTCTGGCTTCTTGCGGGAGGTGGTTTCGACTACTTCGAGGCCGGCACGCGACAGTATGATGGATACCCAGGCGTGTTCGCGCCTTTCGCCCAGTACAGTTTTTACCCGGACTTGGTGTATTGGCAGGCAGGCGACGTCACGAGCCAGCGATGGGTCGCGTTCCAGACGGCGAACAGCTCGGGTACGTCGTACTACCTCACTGCCAAGTGGGGCCACGGCATTGTCCCGACGAGCTACACAACCCTCATGACGACTCCCTATGCTCCGGCGAACTTCGGGCTCCCGATGAGCGAGATATCCAGGTACGGCGGGTCCGACGTGTATGTGAACATGTCGGTGGAATCGATGAAATACCGAAACAGTTCGGGGGCGTGGCCGTACTGGCCGGCGCTCAGGTGCGATGACGGGAACACGATCATGGACTGGGATGGCGTCAAGCTCAGCGACTATTCATGGGAGACGCAGCACCACGCGATCGTAGCGGGCGGTTGCTGATGAGCCGAAACAAGGGCCGTCGAGTCGCGTTGCTGCTTGCCGCCGCCGCCGCCGTCGTCGGATGTGGAAATCGCGATGTAGCCAGTGTTTCCGCTGACGGGGCGAGGCCGACAAGCCTGCCGCAACTGCCGCCACGCGTGGTTCACATCGATTGGGACCGACCGCTCGCCGCCAGCGTGCCCGCATCTCGTGCGGCGGCGAGGAGTCTCGGTCGGCTTTCGTTCGATCCCGTGATTCCCTCGTGGGCGGTACGAGAGTCTGCCCTCTATGTGAGCGACGCGAGCCGCATACCCACCGAGCACGCGTCAGTGGCTCTCGTCTACAAGTTCCCGACCGGCCCGGACTTCCCGCAGAACGGGCATGTCGTGATGGTGCAGCGGCGGACGGACGAGACGGAAGCATCGTTCGACGAGATCGTCCGGACCAACGGAAGTGACAACTTCCGGGTGATCGAAGTCAACGGCCGTCCGGCGCTGATGGTCGAAGCGAACGGGATCGGACGTATCCGGGTGATCCGGAATGGTGTCCTGATTGATATCACGGGGCCTGCTACACCTCCGGAATCGATGGTCGAATTGGCGACGCAGCTCGGGTGAGTACGGCTTCGCGTGAGCAGTGCACAGATCGGAATGTCGGACCGGTCCGGCGGCAGTCGCGGGACCTGACGTACCGTCGGAGCCGATGAGCAACTCCGTGCTGGTGCTGTGGGACGACGTGCTGGCGTCGTACGACTTCGGGCGCGGCCACCCGCTACGGCCGCTCCGCCTCGAGCTGACGATGGCGCTGGCCCGCGACCTCGGCGTGCTCGACCGCCCCGGCGTCACCGTGCGGAAGCCGTCGAGCTCAGGCCAGGACACCCTCGAGCTGGTCCACGACCGCGACTACATCGAGGCGGTCAAGCGCGCGCCGGACGACCTCCTGGGCAGGCTCGGCAGCCGCTACGGCCTCGGCTCCGGCGACAACCCGGTCTTCCCGCGGATGCACGAGGCCGCGGCGCTCGTGACCGGCGCGAGCGTCGAGGCAGCCAAGGCGGTCTGGGAGGGCGCCGCGCAGCACGCCGTCAACCTCGCGGGCGGCCTGCACCACGCGATGCCCGCCAGGGCCAGCGGCTTCTGCGTCTACGACGACCCGGCCGTCGCGATCGCCTGGCTGCTGCAGGCAGGGGCGACGCGAGTCGCGTACGTCGACGTCGACGTCCATCACGGCGACGGCGTGCAGATGGCGTTCTACGGCGACCCGCGCGTCCTCACGGTCTCGCTGCACGAGAGCGGCTCGTACCTCTTCCCCGGCACCGGCTTCCCCGAGGAGACCGGCGAGGGCGAGGCCGAGGGCACCAGCGTCAACGTCGCGCTGCCACCGGGCACCGACGACGCCGGCTGGCTGCGCGCGTTCGACGCCGTCGTGCCCGACGTCCTCAGAGCGTTCGGCCCGCAGGTGCTCGTCACGCAGCTCGGCTGCGACACGCACACGCTCGACCCGCTCGCGCACCTCGCGCTGTCCGTCGACGGCCAGCGCGCGACGTACGCCCTCCTGCACGCCCTCGCGCACGAGCTCACCGGAGGTCGCTGGGTCGTCCTCGGCGGCGGCGGGTACGAGATCGTCCACGTCGTGCCGAGGGCGTGGACGCACGCGCTCGCCGAGGTCACAGGAGACGCGCTCGAGGGCGGCATCCCGGAGGACTGGCAGGAGCTGGCCCGAAGCCGCAGCGGCGAGTACGCCCCCACGCAGCTGCTCGACGGGAAGGTGACCACCTACGACAAGTGGGACGGCGGCGACCCGCACGACGCCGTCGACCGCGCCATCGCCGCGACGCGCAAGAGCGTCTTCCCGCTGCTCGGGCTGAGCGCGTGAGGGACCACCTCGTCGCGTCGCGCATCGCCGGTGACGTCGCGACGCCTCGCGACAACAACCTGCGCGCCATGCGCCGCCTCGCGGCCGGCGACGAACGGTCGTGGTTCGGGCTGAAGCCGGTGCCCGTGACGTTCGAGCAGGTGCTTGCGGTGATGGCCGGACGCGCCGGCGTCTCGCCCGACCACACCCACGAGAACGGCGGCGACACGATCGACCCCGCTCGCACCCTCGAACGCCTCGACGCCATGGCCGAGCGCCTCGCCAGGGCCGCGCGCGACAAGGAGGACGTGTTCCTCGCGACCGGCCACCCCGCGGGCCTGCTCGCCATCCACCTGCCGGTCGCGCAGGCGCTCAGGCAGTCGGGCTGCACGATCCTCACGCCCGACGCGGGCGCCGACGTGTCGTACGACGACAAGGAGCGCCAGCTCCGCTACCTCGGCGGCGTCGCGGTGCTGTCGCGGCACGGCGAGCTCAACCACACGCACTCCGCCGTCCCGATGCGCCACCTCCTCGACGGCGGCCTCGCACCGGGGCTCGTGATGGCCGACCACGGGTGGGCCGGCGCGGCGGGGGAGGCGGGGCTCGACGTCGTGGCGTTCGCCGACTCCAACGACCCCGCGCTGTTCCTCGGCGAGGCAGACGGCCGGATCGGCGTCTGCGTGCCCCTCGACGACAACGTCCTGCCGCACCTCTACCAGCCGCTCGCCGACCGGTTGGTGGAGCAGATCGAGCCGTTTGGCGGATAGCGCAGCAGCCCCATGGTGCGCTACAACCACATCAGTACCGTGCCGCTAGGGCGCCGTGGTGGGGAAGCCACGCGAGCGGCACGCCGGAAGCGGTGCGCAATGTCGTCGAGCCTGTCCGAAGTGAAGTTCCTGACGGTGGCCGAGGTCGCCAAGCTCATGCGCGTCTCGAAGATGACCGTGTACCGCCTCGTGCACTCCGGCGAGCTGCCCGCGGTGCAGATCGGGCGGTCGTTCCGCGTGCCCGAGCAGGCCGTCAACGAGTACCTGCGCGCGGCGTACATCGAGGCCGGCTGACAACCATCCGCTACGCCCGCATCGTCCACCTCTCCGACCGGACGGAGGGCATGTGGACGCGGACTCGGAGCAGGCCTTCGCGGCGTACGTCGCGGGCCGCCGCCGCGCGCTGCTGCGCGCCGCCTGGCTGCTGACGGGGGACTGGCACCTCGCCGAGGACCTCGTGCAGACGGCGCTGGCGAAGACGTACCTCGCGTGGCAGCGCATGGACTCCCCTGACGCGTACGTGCGCCGGGTCATGGTGACGACGTACGTCACCTGGTGGCGCCGCCGCTGGCACGGCGAGGCGCCGACCGAGCACCTGCCCGAGACGGCGTCGCCGCCGGGCGCCGACTACGACGTACGCCAGCAGATCTACGCCGTCCTCCGCGAGCTGCCCAGGCGGCAGCGCGCGGTGGTCGTGCTGCGGTACTTCGAGGACCTCACCGAGGCCGAGACCGCGGCCGCCCTTGGCTGCTCGGTCGGCACGGTCAAGAGCCAGAACGCCCGCGCCATGGCCAGGCTCCGCGCGCACGCCGCGCTGGCCGACCTGGCGCCCAACGAGGTGAAGGCATGAGCAACGAGCTGCGCACCGTTCTGCACGACCTCGCCCCCGAGCCGCCGCACGGCCTCGGGGAGGTGGCCGCCGCGCGCCGCCGGGCGCGAGCGCTGCGCCGCAGGCAGCGGTACGGCGCCGCGTCCGTCGTCACGCTGTCGCTCGTCGCGCTGTTCGGCTACACCGTCGTCAGCCGCCCCGCGCCGGTGGAGCCGGCCGCGCCCCTCGAGGGGTCGTACCTGAGCTGGCCCCGCCGCGGCGACGGCCCTCGCTCGCTGGACAGGGCGGCGATCCGCGCGTGGGACCGCTCGCTCGACGAGGGCGTACGCCGCTACGGCGACGCCCGCGTGCTCTACGCGTCGGGCGGCGAGCGGCCCGTCGTCGTGCTGTACGCCGTGGCGACCCGCGGCGGCGAGCGCCTCGTCGTCGTGACCGGCTCGGCCGATCGGCTGGAGGTGCACTCGGACACGTACGCGCCGGACCCGCGCACGCAGGCGCTGGCCGTGCTGGTGGACCGCCCGCCGCCGGGGCACTTCGGCGACGTCGACTGCGCCGCCGACCCGCTGACCGACCCGTCGTCGCCGGCGCGCCTGCTCGCGCTGACGGCGCCGGGCGCGACCACCGCCGCGTGGTCGGCAGCGGTCCAGTACGACCCCGAGTGCCCAGGCGACGACAAGAGGACCCGCGCGCCCGTGCCGCTGCCGCTGACCGACGGCGCGGCCCTCGTACCCACGAGGCTCGGCCCGCGCGCGCGGGTGCAGGTCCGCTTCGACGGCAACCTGTACTCGCAGTACGTCGTCGACTACCCCGGCCACGTCGACGCCCAGGCACTGCGCATCGGCGGCGGGCCCGCGGACCCGTACGGCTGGACGTACCGCCACGACGGCAGCCGCGCCGACGACCTCTGGGAGACCGTCTACCGGGCGCAGGAGATCCAGCGGGACTACGACAGCACGTGCGCGCCGTTCTGGTACGGCAGCCTCCCCGACGGCACGGGCGCCGTGCTCTGCGTCACGGCCACCGTCAAGGGTCAGCGGACCGTGATCCTCGCCGCCGAGCGCGCCGACCGCCGGGTCGCGATCTACCTGGAGCAGAAGGCGCACCCGGCGCCGACGGCGCTCGCCGCGGTCGTGGACGGGCTCGACGGCCGCTGGCTCGTCGTCGTCGGTTCCGACGAGCTGACGTCGCTGTCGCTCGTGGACCGCGGCGAACGCACCCCGATCCCGATGCGCAACGGCGCCGGGTTCCTCAGGATGGACCGCGAGCCGAGCGACGAGGCGTACCTCACGAACTCCGAGTACGCCGCCGGCGGCGGCTTCGCGATCCAGGACAGAGTGGGCCGGGTACTCGCTCGGCGGTATTGAGGCTCCCGCCGGCCAGTCCGCAACCGGGTTGCGGGTCGTGCGGCGGAAAAGCGCAAATCGCACCCCGATCGCGCCGGCCAAGGTGGCCGGAAGGCGGCCGGAACGGCGTGGGCGGCGGAGGCGGTATCCTGCGTCGTTCACTCCTAAGACTCGAAGGTGTCCCTGTGGGCTCGGTCATCAAGAAGCGCCGCAAGCGCATGGCGAAGAAGAAGCACCGCAAGCTGCTGAAGAAGACGCGCGTCCAGCGGCGTAACAAGAAGTAGGCAGCGTGCCTGGCTTCGGCTGGATCACCTTCCTGTCGGACTACGGGCTCGACGACGCGTTCGTCGGCATCTGTCACGGTGTGGTGGCGCGGATCGCTCCGGCGGTGCGCGTCATCGACGTGTGCCACGAGGTCGCCCCGCAGGACGTCGAGCACGGCGCCACGACGCTCGCGTCCGCCGTCGAGTACCTCCCCGAGGCCGTCCACCTCGCCGTCGTCGACCCCGGGGTCGGCACCAAGCGGCGCGGCATCGCGGTCCTCACCGCGCAGGGCAGCATCACCGTCGGCCCCGACAACGGCGTCGCCTCGCTGGCGTGGACGGAGCTCGGCGGCGCGGTCAAGGCGCACTGCGTCGACAACGACTCGCTCTGGCTGCCGAACCCCTCCAAGACGTTCCACGGCCGCGACCTGTTCGCGCCGGTGGCCGCGCACCTCGCCAACGGCGCGCCGCTGTCCGACGTCGGCGAGGAGATCGACGTCGAGTCGCTGGAGGTCGTACGCCTGCGCACTCCCGAGGTCGACGACGACCACGTGCACGGCGAGGTCCGCTCGGTCGACCACTTCGGCAACCTGTCGCTCAACGTCCACCGCAGCGACCTCGAGGCCGCCGGCATGAACCTCGGCGACATCGTCGAGCTGCGGCTGCACGGGCGGACGCTGGAGGTGCCGTTCGCGCTGACGTTCGGCGAGGTGTCGCCGGGCCGTACGGCGGTCTGCGAGGACTCGTACCGCCGCATCACCATCGCCGTGAACCTCGGCCACGCCGCCAAGACCCTCCGCGCCGGCCGCGGCGACCCGGTCGTCATCTCGCGGCTTGCCCGCCGCGCCGTCCTGCCGGCCGAGCCGATCGGCCTGCTCGACCCGCCGCCGCGCCCGTCGACCATGTCGTGAGCGGCTACCAGTCGTACGACACCCTCGCCGCGGGCGGCCGTTCCGGCGAGGCCAGGCTGCGCACGCTAGTCGGCATCGCGGCGGTCGCCGCGCTCGGCGCGGGTGTCGCGTCGGTCTACCTGCTCAACACGGCGGACCGCCGCAGCACCGGGTGGTGGAGCGGCTGGTGGCTCGCCCTGGCGGCGGTCGTCGTGGGCGCGTTCTGCCTCTGGCACGGGGCGCGCCGCGAGCACGAGCGCGGCCGCTGGTTCGCCGTCGCCGGGATCATCGTGGCGTTCCCGCTGCTGATGGCCGCGACGTGGGACATCGTCCGCAACGACTGCCTCGACCGCGTCAACGGCCGGTGCGTGGACGTGGGCAGGGGCAGGTGACCGCCAGGTGATCGCCAAGATCGCGGCGTTCGTGGGCGGTGTGATCCTCGCGCCGGCCATCGTGACGGGGCTGTTCCGGGTCTTCGACGCCGCGTGGCCGGTGCTGCCCGTGACGATCGCGATCGTGGTCGTCGGCGTCCTCAAGGGCGGGCTGCTGCGGTGGTTCGCGCTCGGCTTCGGTGCGGGGGTGGTCGGCTTCGAGGCGCTGCTCGTGTTCGCGCTCGACAACCTCGACAGCGCCGAGGGCGGCTGGCTGTCGTGACACGCTCGCGACGCGTCCGACGGAGGCGCGCGCCCTTGCGCTCGTCGCCGTGCCCGTCAACGATGTCCTGAACGAGGGGGAGCCATGACGACGTACGACCCGTACGCGCAGTCCACCGGCCCGGCAGAGGCACGCGGCCGCGTCCTCGCCCGAGCGGCCGCGTGGGTGGCGCTGCTGCTGGCGGTCGCCGCTGCCGTGCTCGGGCTGCCCGGAGCGGAGCGGGACCTCACCGGCCGCGCCTGGGCGGGGATCGTGCTCGCGGCCCTGGCGCTGCTGTCCGGTGCCGGGTGCCTCTGGCACGGCCGCACGCACGAGCACGAACGCGGCCGCCGCGTCGCCGCCGTCGCGGTGTTCGCCGCGGGCGTGGTGTTGCCCCTGATCCTGGCCGTGAGGTTCGGCATCGTCGCTCCCCTGTGACGCGGATCACACCCGCGGACCATTGACGGCTAGTCACCTAACAGCGCTAAGTTTCCGGCACTAACTCACGTAGCCGGGAGCCGTCATGCTCGCTCGTCTCGCAGACCTCGTCGTACGCCGTCGCGTCGCCATCCTCGTCCTCACGCTCGTCGGCGTGCTCGTCGCGGGAGCGTTCGGCGGCGGGGTCGCGTCGCGCCTGTCGTCCGGCGGCTTCGACGACGCGGGCTCCGAGTCGTTTCAGGCCGAGAAGGCGCTGGAGGCGTTCGGCGGGGAGAGCAACTTCCTGCTCCTCGTCACCGCCAGGTCCGGCGACGTGGACTCGCCCGCGGTCGCGGCCGCGGGCACCTTGCTGACGGAGCGGCTGTCGAAGGAGGCGGACATCTCGTTCGCCGCGTCGTACTGGACCCTCGGCAAGCCCGCGCCGCTCAAGTCGAAGACCGGCGACTCCGCGCTGATCCTCGCCCGCATCCGCGGCACCCAGGACGAGATCAACAAGGCCGGCGAGGACCTCATCCCCACCTACGAGGACGCGGACGACGACGACATCGAGGTCCGCCCAGGCGGCCTCGCGGCGGTCTACCACGACGTCAACCACGTCATCGAGTCCGACACCAAGAAGGCCGACGCCATCGCCATCCCGGTGACGCTCGTGCTGCTCATCCTCGTGTTCGGCTCGGTCGTCGCGGCGCTGCTCCCGCTGGCCGTCGGGCTGCTCGCGATCATCGGGACGTTCCTCGTCCTCACGATCGTCGCGAGCATGACCGAGGTGTCGATCTACGCCCTCTCGCTCACCACCGCCATGGGCCTCGGCCTCGCGATCGACTACAGCCTCTTCATCGTCAGCCGCTACCGCGAGGAGCTGCGCAACGGCCTCGCGCCCGACGACGCCGTACGCCGCTCCGTCGTCACCGCGGGCCGCACCGTGACGTTCTCCGCGCTGACCGTGGCGGCGTCGCTCGGCGCGCTGCTGGTGTTCCCGCTGGCGTTCCTGCGGTCGTTCGCGTACGCCGGCATCGCCGTCGTCGCGATGGCCACCGTCGGCGCCGTCGTCGTCCTGCCCGCGCTGCTCGCGCTGCTCGGCACCCGCGTCGACAAGTGGGTGCTCTGGCGGCACAAGCCGGCGGTCGTCGGCGAGGGCATGTGGCACCGGATCGCGGTGTTCGTCATGCGCCGCCCGTGGCCGATCGCGCTCGGCGTCGTCGCGCTGCTGCTCGTCCTCGGGGCGCCGTTCCTCTCGATGAAGCTGGGCCTCCCCGACGACCGCGTCCTCCCGTCCGACGCCCCCGCCCGCACGGTCTCCGAGGTCCTGCGCCGCGACTACACCTCGCGCGAGGCGTCCGCAGCCAACGTCGTCGCGCGCGGCATCGGCGACCCCTCCGCTCGGTCGGCCGACATCGGCGCGTACGCCACGACGCTGTCCCGCATCCCCGGCGTCGCGCGGGTCGACGCGCTCACCGGCTCGTACGCCGGCGGGCAGCAGGTCTTCCCCGCAACGCCTGTCTCCCAGCGGTTCCGGTCACCCGACGGCACGTACCTCGCGGTCATCCCCGCCGTCGAGCCCGTGTCCGCGGAGGGCGAGAAGCTCGTCAAGGCGCTGCGCGCCACGCCGTCGCCGCTCGGCGAGGTCATCGTCGGCGGGCAGTCGGCGCAGCTCGTCGACAGCAAGAACTCGATCGGCGACAAGATCCCGCTCGCCGCGCTCATCATCGCGCTGGCGACGATCGTCGTGCTGTTCCTGTCGTTCGGGTCGCTGCTCGTCCCGGCCAAGGCCGTGGTGCTGAACCTGCTGTCGCTGACGGCGACGTTCGGCGCGATGGTCTGGATCTTCCAGGACGGCAACCTGTCGGGGCTGCTCGACTTCACCGCGACAGGGTCGCTGACGGCGTCGATGCCGATCCTCATGTTCTGCATCGCGTTCGGGCTGTCCATGGACTACGAGGTCTTCCTGCTCTCGCGCATCAAGGAGGAGCACGACCGCGGGCTGCCCAACGACCAGGCGGTGGCCATCGGGTTGGAGAGGACCGGCCGCATCGTCACGGCAGCGGCGCTGCTCATCGCACTGGTGTTCGCGTCGTTCGCGCTGACGGCGGGGATCTCGTTCATGATCATGTTCGGCATCGGCCTGACCATGGCCGTCGTCATGGACGCGACGCTGATCCGCGCGGCGCTGGTGCCGGCGTTCATGAAGCTGGCCGGCGAGGCCAACTGGTGGGCGCCGAAGCCACTCAAGCGGCTCTACGATCGCTACGGCATCAGCGAGACCGAGGACCCGCCCCACGACGCCGCTCGCTCCGCTCACGCCGCCGTGGGGACCCCGGTATGACGCGGACCCGCGCTCCGCGTGGCCAAGGCGCGCGCCTCCACGGGGAGATCCTGGCCGCGGCCGGTCGCCTCCTCGCCGAGCGCGGCGACGAGAACGCCGTCTCCATCCGCATGATCGCCGACGCCGTCGGCGTCACGCCGCCGTCGATCTACCTGCACTTCCCCGACAAGGACGCGTTGATCGACGCGGTCTGCGAGGAGCGGTTCAGGGAGTTCGACGAGGCGCTGGAGAGCGCCTCCGCGGGTGTCTCCGACCCGTTGGAGGCGCTGCGCGCGAGGGGGCGCGCGTACGTCCGCTTCGCCCTCGACAACCCCGAGCACTACCGCGTGATCTTCATGACCAAGCACGACCGCGACATGACGCTGGAGGAGCTCACGTCGCCGGGGGAGGACGCGCGGGCGGGGGCGCGGGCGTTCGCGCACCTCGTCGGCGCGGTCGAGCGCGCCGCCGCCGCGGGGGCGATCGTCTCGCCGGCGCCGGTGCTGACGGCGATCCACCTCTGGTCCGGCTTCCACGGGCTGGTGTCGCTGCTGATCTCGGAGCCCGGCTTCCCATGGCCGCCCGTCGACGCGCTGGTCGAGTCGCTGCTCGACGCCCAGGAACGCGGCCTCCTCCCGCGGGCGTGACTTTTCGTGATCTTGGCGACGTTTGTGATGCCCGGGCAGCACGGACGTTGCCAAGATCACGAAATCAGGGCCGGGAACGCGGCCTCCTGCCCCGGACATAGACTCGGGCCATGCGACCGCGCCGGGTGCTCGTGACGGGAGTCTCCCGTTTCCTCGGCGGCCGGCTCGCCGCGCACCTCGCGGCCGATCCCGACATCGAGGCCGTCGTCGGCGTCGACACCGTGGAGCCCCGCGCGGACCTCGGCCGCACGCAGGTCGTCCGCGCCGACATCCGTTCCCCCAACATCGCCAAGATCATCGCCAACGCCGAGGTCGACACCGTCGTGCACCTCTCCGTCGTGGCGACGCCGCTCATGGTCGGCGGCCGTACGGCGATGAAGGAGATCAACGTCATCGGCACGATGCAGCTGCTCGCCGCGTGCCAGAAGTCGCCGTCGGTCCGCAAGCTCGTCCTCAAGTCGACCACCGCGGTCTACGGCTCGTCGCCGAAGGACCCGGCGCTGTTCACCGAGGACGACGAGCCGCGCAACCTGCCGCGCAGCGGCTACGCCAAGGACTCCGTCGAGGTCGAGGGCTACGTCCGCGGCTTCGGCCGCCGACGTCCCGACGTGGCGTTGACGATGCTGCGGTTCACGAACTTCGTCGGGCCGAGCATCGACACCCCGCTGACGCGGTACTTCTCGCTGCCCGTCGTGCCGAAGGTGTTCGGCTTCGACCCGCGCATTCAGTTCTGCCACGAGGACGACGCCGTCGAGGTGCTGCGGCTCGCGACGCTGGAGGACAAGGCCGGCATCTACAACGTCGGCGGGTCCGGCGTTCTCCTTCTCTCCCAGGCGATCCGGCGGGCGGGCCGGGTGTCGTTCCCGGTGCTGGAGCCGCTGGTGTCGTTCGCCGGGCAGGGCTTCCGGCGGGCCGGTGTCGTGGACTTCTCACCCGAGCAGCTGCGCTTCCTCGAGCACGGCCGGGTCGCCGACACGACGCGTCTGCGCGAGAAGTTCGGGTACGTCCCTCGCTACACGTCGCTGCAGGCGTTCGACGACTTCGTCCGCGCTCGCGGGCTCAACCGCGTGCTCAACCCCGAGGTCGCCGGCGCCGTCGAGGCGGCGGTCCTCGAACGTCTCACCCCCCGGCGGCGAATCCATGCCTGAGGCCCGCGTGATCCCCCTCCGCGAGGGCGACGTGCCCGTCCGCACCGCGGAGCCGTTCGTCCCCGGCGACTACGACGACACCGACGCGCCCGAGTGGGAGAAGCGCCTCGCCGGCGCGCTGGCGTTCGTACGCCGGCGTATCACCGGCGACTACCCGATCGACGAGTTCGGCTTCGACCCGGACCTCAACGACCACGTGTTCATGACGGCCGTCCGGCCGCTGTACGAGAAGTGGTTCCGCGTGGAGGCGCGCGGTCTGGAGAACGTCCCCGACACCGGCGGCGCGCTCATCGTCGCCAACCACTCCGGCACGCTGCCGCTCGACGCGATCGGCGTCTCGCTGCCGCTGCTCGACCAGCACCCCGCGCACCGGCACCTGCGGATGCTCGGCGCGGACCTCGTGTTCCGGCTCCCCGTCGTAGCACCGCTGGCGCGCAAGGCCGGGCACACCCTCGCGTGCAACGCCGACGCCGAGCGGCTGCTCTCCTCCGGCGAGCTCGTCGGTGTCTGGCCGGAGGGCTTCAAGGGCGTGGGGAAGCCGTTCAGCGAGCGGTACAAGCTGCAGCGCTTCGGCCGTGGCGGGTTCGTGTCGGCGGCGTTGAAGACCGGCGTGCCGATCATCCCGGTCTCGATCGTCGGGGCCGAGGAGATCTACCCGATGATCGGCAACATGAAGACGCTCGCGCGGCTGCTCGGGCTGCCGTACGTGCCGGTGACGCCGACGTTCCCGCTGCTGGGGCCGCTCGGCGCGGTCCCGCTGCCGTCGAAGTGGCTCATCGAGTTCGGCGAGCCGATCCACACCGAGCACTACGGCGCCGCCGCGGCCGACGACCCGATGCTCGTGTTCAACCTGACCGACCAGGTCCGCGAGGTCATCCAGCAGACGCTGTACCGCCTGCTCATGCAGCGCCGTTCGGTGTTCTTCTAGACCTCGCGCAGCCGGTCCTCGACGTCCGGTACGGGCGTGAACCGGAACGCCTTGCCGACCTTGCGCTGGAGCAGCAGACCCAGTTCGACGAGGTCGAGAAGGTCGCTGCGCGCGGTCTCGTAGGCGACGTTGTGGCTGCGGCGGTGCGACTCCACGGTGTACGACGCGTCGGCGTTGCGCAGCGCGTGGCTCACGAGGTCGAGCTGGCGGTGGTTCAGCCGGCCGGCCGACTTCACGATGCTCTCGGCGGCGCGGACCTCCTTCGTCTTCCGCTCGACGTACGCCATCAGGTCGTCGATCGCCCGCAGCACGACCTGGAGGTGGTACATCAGGAAGTACGTCAGGTCGTTGTCGTCCGTCTCCACCAGCAGGAACGACCTGGCGTATTTGGCCGGTGCCTCGCGGAGGATGCGCGAGATCGAGATGAACTCCGTGAGCCAATAGCCCGAGCGGAGCATCGACCAGTAGAAGAGGATGCGGGCCGTGCGGCCGTTGCCGTCGGCGAACGGGTGGTCGTACCCGAGCCAGAAGTGCAGCAGCACCGCTCGTACGACGGGGTGGACGAAGCCCTCGCCGCCGCCGTTGGCGAAGTCGCACATCGCCCGCATCCGCTCGGGGAGCTCCTCGGCGGGGGGTGGCGTGTGGAGCACCTGGTCGTGGTCGCCCCACACCCGAACGCGCGTGTCTCCCGGTTGCTGCATCTGTCCCGCATCCGCGGGGTCGTCCAGCGTCTCCTCCGTGACGATCCGCTGGATCGCCATGACGAGGTCCGGTGTCAGGGGTTCGGCGGCGTACTCCCTGACGAACTGCATTGCCCGGAAGTTGTTGGCGATCATCTGCTCGCCGCGGTCCTTCGGCGCGCGACCGGTGCGGAGCATGTCCTTGGCCACGCGCCGGGACGTGGAGGCGCCCTCCAGCTGGCTGGAGGTGATGGCCTCCTCGATCAGCGAGGACATGACGTACTTGTCGCGCGTGGCCGGGTTGACCACGGTGTCGCTGGTCGCGATGCGGCCCGCCGCCTGCTGGTCGACGCGCAGCAGCATCTCGAGCACCGCGTCGGGGAGAGTGAAGGAGAACGCCGTCGCCCCCGTCACAGGCCGCAACGGGACTCGCTTCTGGCCCGGCATGCGCTGGATCTTGAGAGTCACCCACCACTCGTCCCTGGTGTATCCCGGGGGCGGGGTGCGGTGGAAGACGTCGTCCCAGTGCAGGTACTTCGGGTCGGGGATCGGACTTCTGGCAGCCTTCATGAACCGCTCGGTGGTGACGATGTCCGCCCATCGAGGTGGCGCCAGCGGTACCTTCACGCTTCTACTACCGTTCTACTACTTGCTACTGAACTAGTAGGAAGACGGTATCTTGCTACTGATCTGGTAGCAACTAGTAGAACGCTAGTAGTTAGTCCGCGACGGTCAGGACGTCGGCGCCGGTGTCGGTCACGACGAGGGTGTGCTCGAACTGCGCCGTACGGCGGCCGTCCACCGTGACCGCGGTCCAGCCGTCGTCCCACATCCGGTGCTCCCACGCGCCCATCGTGATCATGGGCTCGATGGTGAACGTCATCCCCGGCAGCAGCACGGTCGTCGCGCTCGGGTCGTAGTAGTGCGGGATCTGCGGGTCGGCGTGGAACGTCGTCCCGATCCCGTGCCCCACGAACGCCCGCACCACGCCGTAGCCGTTGGCCTCGGCGTGCGTCTGGATGGCGCGCCCGATGTCGCGGACCATCCCGCCTGGGCGAACCGCCGCGATGCCGAGGTCGAGGCACTCGCGGGTCACCTCGACGAGCCGGCGCGACTCCTCGTCCACGTCCCCGCAGAGGAACGTCGCGTTGGTGTCGCCGTGCACCCCGTCGAGGAAGATCGTGACGTCGCAGTTGACGATGTCGCCGTCGCGCAGCACGGTCGAGTCGGGGATGCCGTGGCAGATGACCTCGTTGACGCTGGTGCACAGCGACTTCGGGTAGCCCTGGTAGTTGAGCGGGCTGGGGTAGCCGCCGCGACGTACGCACTCCTCGTGCGCGATCGCGTCGAGCTCGTCGGTCGTCACACCGGGCCGTACGGCAGCACCGACGATCGCGAGGACCTCCGCCGCGGCACGTCCAGCGCGGCGCATGCGCTCGATCTCGTCGGGCGTCTTCGGCTTGGCGGAGACGCGGGTACGGCTCGGCCGCCCGCTCTCGGCGTACTCGGGCCGGCCGATGTGTGCCGGCACCTCGCGGCGCGGCGACAGCCTGCCGGGACGCACGCGTACGGCGGCGGCAGCGGCGGCGGCCTTCGCGGCGGCAGTGGCCGGGTCGAGGTCGGCGAGGCGGTGGCAGCGCTTGTACTTGCGGCCGCTGCCACACCAGCAGACGTCGTTGGCGCTGAGGGTCTGTGTGGTCATCAGGGCAACAGCGTAACTACGCGCGGCCCTGCAGGGCACGTCTACGCCGATACGCGAGCCCGGCCATCACGCCCCCGGCCACGGCGCCGAGGCCCGCGGCGGTCGGCACGCCGATGAGGATCGCCTTGCGCCCGGTACGGAAGTCACGGACCTCCCAGCCCCGCTCGCGCGCGACGTCGCGCAGCTCGCCGTCGGGGTTGACGGCCACGGCATGGCCTACGACGGAGAGCATCGGGATGTCGTTGGCGGAGTCGCTGTACGCCGTGCACCGCGCGAGGTCGAGACCCTCGCGCTCGGCGAGCGCGCGCACCGCCTCGGCCTTCGCGGGCCCGTGCAGCGGCTCGCCGACGAGCCGGCCCGTGTACCGCCCGTCGCGCACCTCGCTGACGGTCCCCAGCGCGCCGGTGAGCCCGAGCCGCCGCGAGATGATCGTGGCGAGCTCGACGGGCGTGGCGGTGACGAGCCAGACGCGCTGTCCCTCGTCGAGGTGGAGCTGCGCGAGCGCGCGGGTGCCGGAGTAGATCCGCCCCGCCATGAGCTCGTCGTAGATCTCCTCGCCGTACGCCACGATCTCGCCGACCTCACGGCCCGCCACGAAACCGAGCGCCGCCTCGCGCGCCTCGAGCATCGCGCCGTGCTGCTCGGTCCCGCTGAGCCGGAACCACAGCTGGTGCCACGCGAACCCCAGCAGGTCGCGGGTGGTGATGAGCTTGCGGCCGACGAGGCCCTTGGCGAAGTGGTAGATCGAAGCGCCGACCATCATCGTGTTGTCGCAGTCGAAGAACGCCGCCGCGGTCGGGTCGGGCGGCACGGTGAGCGCCGTCTCGACCTCGGCGGCCGCCGCGGAGGCGGCACCGGTGAGGACGTGCGTGACCTCCTCGTCCTCCGGCTTCCGCTTGCGGCTCCACATGATCGGCAACGCTATCGGGTGGTCCGGGCAAAGCCGAAGGCCCCCCGCTTGCGCGGGGGGCCTTCGGTCGGAGGAGCGGGTGTGACGGGTGCCTTACGCCTCGACGGTGCGGCGGCGGCGGGCGACGAGCGCGACACCGGCGAGGCCCGTGCCGAGGACCGCGAAGAGCGGGAGCTCCACACCGGTGCGGGCGAGCGGGGTCTTCTCCGGGGTCTTGACGGTCGGCGGGGTCACCTTGGTCGGCGGGTTGCCCTTGGGCGAGACCGCCGCGTTGACCGCGGTGCCGGCCGGGACCAGCTGGACCATCACCAGCGGCTTGGCGGCCTTGAGCGGGTTGACGATGATGCCAACGCCCTCGCTGCTGCTGCGGGCGAACTTGCCGTCCGGGTCGACGACCTTCTCGGTGGCGCCGTTGACGATCTGGACGCCGGCCGTGGCGAGCACGCCGTTGACCGCGGTGATGACGTCCTGGACCGCGTCCTTCGCGACGTCGGGGAGGGCGTTGCCGAGGACGGTGCCCTCGAGGCCGTTCGACGTGAGCTTCAGGTCGAGGACGTCCGCGACCTTGAGGCCGAGGATGGTCGTCAGGGTGTCGGCCGCGGCCGCGCCCTTGCTGCCGTTCGCCGAGGAGACCGACTCGGTCTTGACGGCGTCGACCTTGACCAGGTCACCGAGGATCGACAGGCCGCCGACCTCGGAGGTCGCCTTGGAGGTGACCATGGAGCCGGCGCGGGTGATGTGCTCGGTGGACTTGAGCAGGCCCAGCTCGACCAGGTTGGTGTCGGCGCCGAGGTTGGCGATGGTCTCCTGGAGGGCGTCGAGCAGCGCGGTGAGCTGCGCCTTGACGGCCTCGACCTGCTGGACGACCGGGGCGGCCGCACCCTGCGTGGCCTCGTCGAGGATGCTCAGCGCGTTGTCGACGACGCCGGTGACGGTGCCCTCGGCCTCGTCGACCGTGCCGTTCAGCGTCTCGATGACGCCGGCGAGGTCGGCCTTCAGGGGCAGGTCCGCCGGCAGGCCGGCGAGGCCGACCGTGAGGTTGGCGAGCGAGGCGCTGGAGGACGAGGTGAGGCCGGTGGTGGCCGTGTCGGGGAGCACGCTGGAGGTGAGCTCGCCGATGCCGACCTTGATGAGGCCGAGGTCCTGGGCGAGGATCGAGTCGGTGTCGGTGGCCTTGCCGTCGAGGCTGGACTGCACCGCGAGGCCGAGCGCGTCCGAGAGGGCGACGACGTTGCCGTTGCCGAGGACGGCCTTGGCGACCGAGGTGGTCGTCGGCGCGATGCCCTTGGCGGTGTTGCCCTCGGTGAACGAGATGTCCTGCGTCAGCGACGTGATGTCGCCGAGCACGGGCAGGTTCACCGGCTGGGGCAGGTTGATCTCCAGGTGGATCGCGGTACCGCGCGCCGTGCCGCCGAACACGTCGGGAACGGCGACGGGGGCCGCGCCGGCCTGACCCGTGGCCGCTACGACGAGGGTGCCGGTGGCGAGGGCGAGAGCGGTGAGCCGCGCCCCCCGGCTGTTGTACTTGGCCATTCCCGACCTCCGAGTGTTGCCGGCTATCCCCAGCCAGCGCCTGATGAACGTGTGTATGTCGTCGTGTGGGTGGTACGACGTAGCCAACAACGACTAGTTAGTCGTCGGGGTTACGGGTCCCCTTGAGGTTTTTTCCTGGGCAACTACCCCCGATCCGGGACGAACCGGACACGCATGGTAACTCAGCGTGACCAGTGGGTCAGGGACCTTGGTCCCGTATCGGACGGTTCCCGGGAAAGGTTGAGCCGCGGACGAGCGGCTACTGGCCGGGCACCAGCGGCGCGGTGACGCCCGGCAGCGGCGGGATCGTCGGCAGCGGGGTCGGGAGGACTTCCTCGACCTCCTCGATGACGTCCTGCAGCGGCGACGCGACCGGCGTCGGCACCTGCGACGGCACCGGGTAGCGCGACTTCGTCGGCGACGGCGTCGACGGGCTCGGCGACGGGGAGTTGGTCGGCGGCGGGTCGCTCGGCGCCGGCGGGTCGCTCGGCGGGGCCTGCTCGGACGGCGACGGGGTCGGCTCCGGCGTGGGCTCCGCGCCCGGGTCACCTGGGCAGGTGCACGGCACGGGGCCGAGGTCGTCGTACGTCGGCGTGGCCACCGGCGTCGGCGGCGTGGTGGCGCCGGGCGACGGGGCGACGGGCTTGAGGGCGGCGCAGTTCTCCGCGCCGCAGGTGCCGACCGCGATGAGCTGGGTGGCGCGCAGGTGGAGGTTGCTGACGAGCGAGAGCGAGGCCTCCGCGTCGTCGTACGCCTCCGCGGGCAGCGCGCTGATGACGGCGCCGAGGTGCTCGCGCTGGCGCGCGGTGAACTCCTGGACGTGGCGCAGCACGGCCTCGTCCTGCTCCTGGGTGTACGCCTCGAAGAGCAGGCGCGTGCCGTCGCGGGTCGAGTCGTCCATGGCGTGCAGGCCCTCGGCGACGCGGGCGGACTTGCTGCCTCCGAACGCCACCGTGATCTGCCCGGGACCGGTCGGCGCCGGCCCGAGCGCGATGTCCTCGCCGACGATCCGCGCGACCTCGTGCAGGCGGGTCTCGGCGTGCTGGAGGTGGCGCTTGCCGCGGTTGACCTCGTTGCGCGCCAGGCTGAGCTGGACGCCCTCGGCGCTGCGCTTCATGCCGTACAGCGCGTCGCCGGGTACGGAGCGGCTGGCGCCGACGCTGACACCGGTGAGGGCGACGACGCCGGCCATGGAGGCGGCCGCGACCTGCATCGCGCGCTGGACGCGCCAGCCCTCGACCCACGTACGAGCGCGGTCGACGGGGCTCGGGACGGCGGCGGGCGAGGGCGCGACGGTGGCGACGGCGAGGAGGCGCTGGCGCAGCGTGTCGCGGAAGTCGGGGGCGGCCGCGAGCGGCACGGCCTGGAGGCCCTGCGCGAGGCTCAGCAGGGGCGCCAGGGCCGGGTCACGGCGCGCGGAGGCGACGCCACTGCCCTCGAGGGCGGCGGCGAACTCCTCTGCCAGACGAGCCGAACGGCGCATCACCGGAGTGCCTCCTTCCGCATGCCCAACGACCTCGACACCGGAGAGTTACGGGAAGGTCGCGGGGATTCCTGCCGATGTGCACGGAGCGTCACAACATCAGCTCCTTCGGCAGCATCCGTCCCAGGGTGCGGACGGCGCGGTACTGCAGCGCCTTGATCGCGCCCTCGGACTTGTTCATGGCCTGGGCGGTCTCCAGGACCGACATGCCCTGGAGGAACCGGAGCACGACGCACTCCATCTGCTCGTCGTTGAGCTTCTTGACGGCGTCGAGGAGGGCGGCGTTCGTGATGCCGTCGAGTACCTCGGACTCGATGCCCTCGTCGGCGCGGTCGGCGTCGATCATGTCCGCGGTCGAGACCTCGAGGCGGAACCGGCCGGACTTGTAGTGGTCGGCGATGATGTTGCGCGCGATCGTGATGAGCCACGCCGCGAAGTCGCGGCCCTGCCACTCGAACGTCCCGATGCGGCGCAGCGCCCGGAGGAACGTCTCGCTCACGAGGTCCTCGGCGAGCGCCTTGCCGCCGACGCGGTAGTAGACGTAGCGGTAGACGAGGTCGAGGTAGCGGTCGTACAGCTCCCCGAACGCCTCCGCGTCGCCCTGCTGTGCCTTGCGCACCAGCGCGACGACGTCGGGGCCGGCGCCGGACTCGTCGCCCGAGGGGAGCGTCACGTCGGGGCGCAGGGGGACGACGTTGCCGAACGACCCCAGGCCCGGCAACGGACGGCCAGGACCCTCGGCGAACGCGTTCGGCTCCGTGTGGAAGCGGACCAGCTCGGCGCGCAGGTCGTCGAGACCGCCGAGGCGGTTGCGGGGGCGGCTCACCGGGTCACCCGTTCAGCCGCAGGACCTGGATCCCCGCGGCCACGAGGATGACGAGCGCGAGCAGCAGCACGCCGACGGCGGTCTGCGTGCGCATCGCGGCGCCTCCCTGGCGGGCGGGAAATCTGGGACTGGTCAGCCATGGTGAGGCCTTTGGTCACTCTTCGTCCAGAATCGGACAACTCAGAGTGTCGGGTGTCGCGGGACGTGCCTTGAGTGAACGGCGTGACGGACCGGCCTGCGCTACGCGTCGCCGGCGAGCTCGAGGGTCAGCCGGGAGATCTGGCGTTCGAGCTCGGGGAGGCCGTCGATCTTGCCCAGGCAGAGCGTGACGCCGACCTCCTTGGCCTGCGCCTCGATGACCGGGTCGAGGTACGCCGTGTAGAGGATGACCGCCTGGGTCGGGCGGGTCTCCTTGATGCGGCGCGTGCTCTCGAGCCCGTCGGTGCCCGGCATCTTCAGATCCATGACGATGACGTCCGGGTCGGCCTCGATGGCCAGGGCTACGGCCTCGTCGCCGTTGGCCGCCTGCGCCACGACCTCGAACCCGTCGAGCTCCAGCATCTCGGCCAGCATCGTGCGGACGTGGTCCGTGTCGTCCACAACCATGACCCGCACGGCCATCGGCTTGTCACACCTCCGTCGTACTCTTCGTCACGTGGCCCAGACTCTCGCGCCTCGCGCGGCCGGTGGCAACCCCGGTCGCGGGCGCGGTCGCGCGCGCCGCCGCGGCAGGCGGTTCCCGTTCGTGCGCTGGACGCTGCTCGCGGCGGTGGTCGGGCTGCTGTCGTTCGTCGGCGGGCTGCTCGCCGCGCCGATCGACCTGACCGTGCCCGCGCGGCTGCCCGCCGCCCTGCTGCTCGACGCCAACGAGCGCTACTTCGCCTCCATCCGCGCGCCCGAGATCCGCGAGGACGTACCCGCCTCCGACATCCCGCAGGCGATGCGGCTCGCGATCATCGCCGCGGAGGACGAACGGTTCCTCTCGCACAAGGGCGTCGACCCGATCGCGATCATGCGGGCCGGCTACCGCGACATCGTCAACGACTCCCGGCAGGGCGGGTCGACGATCACGCAGCAGTACGTCAAGAACATCTACGTCGGCCGCGAGCGCACGTACATGCGGAAGATGCGCGAGGCCGCGGTGGCGTACCGCGCGGAGAAGAAGTTCGGCAAGGAAGAGATCCTCATCCGCTACCTGAACTCCGTGTACCTCGGCAACGGCACGTACGGCGTGCAGGCCGCGAGCAAGTACTACTTCGGCGTGCCCATCAAGGACCTCGCGCTGCGCAAGGCGACGGGGGAGCGTTCGGAGACGCTGGAGCTGGCCCGCGCGGCGATCCTCGCCGGCATCGTCGCGGCACCGTCGAAGTACAACCCCGTCCACGACATGACGCTCGCGAAGCAGCGGCAGTTCTACACGCTCGAGCGCATGAGCAAGAACGCCTTCATCACGCCGATCCAGGCCTCGCAGGCGTACCGCCAGCCGCTGGTGCTGGCCAAGCTGCGACCGCCGGCGGAGGCGACCGAGGCGCCGCTGTTCACCGACATGGTCACCGCGGAGCTGAAGGAGACGCTGCCCGACGACGACCTCTACCGCGGCGGCCTGCGCATCAAGACGACGCTCGACCTGCTCATGCAGCGGGCGATGGAGCAGTCGGTCTTCGCGGCGCTCCCAGGGCTGAATCCCGCGACGCCGAACGACACCGACCCCGACGCGGCGGTCGTCGCGATCGACCCGCGCAACGGCGACCTCAAGGCCGTCTACGCCTCCCGCTACACCCGCGGCGGTTTCAACACCGCGACCCAGGGCGGGCTGCAGACCGGGTCGGCGATCAAGCCGTTCACCCTCGCCGCCGCGCTCATGAACGGCAGGACGCTCGACACGGTCTACCAGGCGTCCACGTGCACGACCGTGCCGCACACGCCGCAGCCGTACCGGTTCTGCAACGCCGAGCGCGGCGAGACCGGCGGCTACACGCTGCGCCGCGCGCTCGCGGCCTCGGTCAACACCGTCTACGGCCGCCTCGCGCACGACGTCGGCCGCGCCAAGGTCAAGAAGGTCGCCGTCGACGCAGGCATGGGCCCGGCGCGCGGCATCGGCACCAACCCCGCCATGGCGCTCGGTGCGGTGTCGGTCACGCCGCTGTCGGTGGCGAAGGCGTACGCCACGCTCGCCGCGGGCGGCCGGCGCCACGACGTCCGCCTCATCCTCGAGGAGCGTCGCGACGCCGACACGAAGAAGACGTTCAGCGGCATCGAGGTATTCAAGGCGCCCGCGCGGCCGCGCGGCCGGCAGGTCATCCCCAAGCCCGTCGCCGACCAGGTCGTCGAGGCGATGTACGACGTCGTCGAGCGCGGCACCGGGGGCGGCGCCGCGGTGCCCGGCAAGCGGGTCTTCGGCAAGACCGGGACGACGAACAACTTCACGAACGCGTGGTTCGCGGGCTGCGTGCCCGAGCTCTGCGTCGTGACGTGGATGGGCTACAAGAACGCCTCCAACAAGGAGATGCGCAGCGTCCGCGGCGTCGGTCCGGTGTTCGGCGGCACGCTGCCGGCGGCGATCTTCCGCGGCTTCTTCACGAAGTACGAGGCGCTGAAGGCGGCCGAGGCACGGTCCGAGGACGCGGTGGCGTCGGCCTCGCCGTCGGCGACGCCGTTCCGCCGCCGGCCGACGCCGGTGCGTACGGTCGCCCCGCAGCCGCGCCCGTCCACGACGCCCAGCCCGACGCCGCGGCGTACGGCCACGCCGACCGCGAGCGCGACGCCCGCGCCGAGCGAGACGCCGCCGGTGACGACGCCTCCGCCGGAGCCGACCGTGACGGCGTCGTCGACGGGCGACCCGCCGGGCGGCGGCGGCGCGACCGGCCCGCCCGCGCCTCCGTAGGCCCCACCCCCACGCAAACGATCACCTGTGTCCCCCCGCGTACGGCGGAAAGGTCCGCCAGGGGACACAGGTGATCGTTCTTCGTGCCGGGGGGTGCGGGGGTGAGCGCTAGTAGCGCTTGGCGAAACGGCCCGATGGTGGCCGAGCGTGACCGGCCGCGTCCCAGGTGAGCGCCTTCGCTCTGATCGGGGTGCGATCTGCGCTTTTTCCCCGCACGGCCCGCAACCCGGTTGCGAAGCCGACCCAGACGCCGTCACCGCACGTGATCATGCGCGGCGTTTCGCCAAGCCCTCCTAGCGGGCGAGGGCGCTCATCGTGTCGGCGTACGCCGTCGCCTGCGCGAACGGGTTCGTGGCCTCGACGTTCTCCGTGGCGAGCGCGGTGAGGAAGCGGCTGGCGTCCGGGCGGACCGGCGCGGCCGGCGCGGGGCGCTTGGGGGCGACGGCGGCGGGCTTGGCGACCGGCTTGACGACGGGGCGCTGCACCGGGACGCGGACGACGGAGCGGGAGACCTGCTTCCGCACCGGCGGCGTCACCTTCGGGGCGGCCATCGGGAGGCGGAAGACCTGGGTCATCCAGATGACGCCGCGGCTGTCGGTGACGGTGCCGATGCCGATCTCGGTGTACTCGGTGGCGAGGATGTTCGCGCGGTGCGCGGGGGAGTTCATGAGCGCGGTGTGGATGGAGTCGACGGAGCCGCCGTTGCCGACGTTCTCGCCGACGACCTGCCAGCCGGAGACCTCCGAGCCGAGGCTCGGGTTGTGGTAGAGCTTGCTCTGGGCGGCCATCCGCGCGCTGTGGCGGGCGGCGACGGCGGTGAGGTCGGACTTGACGACGAGGGCCCGCAGGCCGCGCGAGGTGCGCTCCGCGTTGGCCTTCGCGACGAACGAGCCGGCGTGCGGGTCGCCCGCGGCCGAGGCCTGCGTGGCGGCGGCGACGCCGAGGAAGAGCACCGGGGCGAGTACCAGGACCGCGAGCTTGCGGAGCACCGGGTTCTCCTTCGTTAGGCCGATCGTCAGGGCCATCAGTCCCACGACCACTGATCCGATCGGACTAACGCGCTCAGACCTTGAGGGTTACGGAGCGAGTTTTTTCGACCACAGGGAGAGACGGCTTGTGTCCTGGTTCGCCGGAAAGGTCGTGCCCACCTGCCGCCCGGCAAGCCACAATGCAGGCTACGGACGCAGGGACTTAGGTCCCGAACCGCCTGGTCAGTCCGCCACGATCTTCGTGGTCCGGAGGAAGACCACCGCGCGGTCGAGCGACGTGACGGGCCGGGCCTTGCGGTACACGCGCCACGCGGTGCGCAGCCGCGCCGGGGTCGGGTCGGCGACGACGCGCTTGCGCGCGGGCTTGCGGATGACGATCGGCTTGCGGGGGGCGCTACGGCTGGCCCGCTGGCGTACGACGGGGCGCTGGTAGACCGGCTTCGGCGCCGGGCGGGGGGCCGGCGGGGTGTACGACGCCCCGGAAGGACGGCGGAACACCTGCGACACGAACAGCTCGCCGCTGCTCGACCGCGCCGTGCCCACGCCGAACTCCGTGAACGTCGTGCTGAGGATGTTCGAGCGGTGGGAGGACGAGTTCATGAACGCGTTGTGGATCGACGCGACGTCGGGTCCGCGGCCGACGTTCTCGCCGACGTTGCTCCACCCGCCGACCTCCGAGCCGAGGTTGGGGTTGTGGTACATCCGCCCCGACGCGGCCATCCGTGCGGCCTGGCGCCGCGCGACGGCCGTGAGGTCGCTGCGTACGGCGTAGGCGCGGATCCCGCGCGAGGTGCGGGCCCCGTTGGTCCGGGAGACGAACTCCGAGTCGCTCGACGCCGTGGCGGGCGTCGTCGCGGACAGGAGCGTCATCGGCAGGACGAGGGCGAGCAGGACGGCAACGCGGCGCAGCAAGACGGCAGTACCCCTGAGCGTTCGGGCCGGACGTGCAGGGCCGGCGACGGCAGACAGCTCCGGTCACGCCCTAGGTGCGGACGCGGCCGGATCCCACCCCTCCGGGGGTCACCCTGCCAGACCATTAGCCCGAATGCCAGCAGATCGGACGAACGCGCCACTATCCGGACAGACCGGACCCCGTTACTCCGAAGGGAGTAACGGGGTCCGGGAAGTCAGGAGCGGAGCGTCAGCCGAGCTTGGCCATCACGTCGACGTACGTCACGGCCCGGCCCAGCGCGCCGGTCTGGCCGGAGTTCGCGGCCACCAGGCTCGCGGCGGCGAGGCGCTTGCGGAGCGCGACCTTGGGGTCGACGGCCTTGCGGACGGGCTTGCTCACCGGCTTGGCGACCGGCGCGGCGGCGCGGGTGGCGACCGGAGCGGGGGCCGTGGCGGGCTTGTAGACGGCGCGCGGGCGGGGCGAGGCGGTGACGCGCGGCGCGGGGGCCGGGGCCGGGGCGGTCGAGCCCATCGGCTTGCGGAAGACCTGCGTGACGTAGAGGACGCCCTTGCTGTCGCGCGCCGTGCCCATGCCGACCTGCGTGAAGTCGCCGTCGAGGATGTTCGCGCGGTGCGCGGCCGAGTTCATGAACGCCTGGTGGATCGACGAGGCCGAGCCGCCCATGCCGACGTTCTCGCCGACGGCCTGCCAGCCGCTGACCTCGGAGCCGAGGTTCGGGTTGTGCCAGATCTTGCCGGCGGCGGCCATGCGCTGCGCGTGGCGGCGGGCGACGGCGACGAGGTCGCTCGCGACGCTGTAGGAGCGCAGGCCGCGGCTGGAACGCTCGCTGTTGGCCAGGGAGGTGAACTGCGACTCCTCCGTGCTCGCGTGGGCCGCGGGGGCCGTGACGGCGAGACCGCCCACCGCGACGGCGGTGGTGACGAGAAGAGAAGCAAGTCGGCGAAGCACGCGCAGACACCTCCGGTGTGAACCCGAGGCGGCTGCCGTCTCAATGTGCTGAGTCGGTAGACCAGGGACTGGCCGTTGACCCTTCGGTGGGCTGGCTGACTGCCGGAGCAGTTCCATGCCTTTGCGGCCCGCACTCGCGTGCGGTGTGCCTTTGTCGAGGTCGGCGGTCGTCTCGGTGCTGTTGGCTGAACACCAGGTGTATCGGCCGGTCTAGGAAGAACTTGAACCGAAAGAGTGATCAGGCAGGGACTTTGGTCCCAACGGAGCAGCGATCTACCTCCGCGGCGGCGGCGACGGGCCTCGGCAGGCCGCAGAACCGGCCCAGCACGTCGGAGCTCTCCACCTCGACGAGCGCGAGGTGGCGTTCGGCCGCGAGGCGGCGGACCGGCTCGGTCGCGGCGGCGGGTGCGTCGGCGGCGACGATGACGCGGCGTACGCCGCCGTCCCCCGCGGCAGCGCGCAGCACGGCCTTCGCCCCGACGACGAAGCCCTCGGGGATCCTGGGTACGGCGGACGGACCGTGCGCCATGGCACCTCCTCCTTGGCTACGTCGGGTGGCCGCGCGGGGACCTGTAGGGCCATGCGACACTTCCGACCGGGTGAGGGCGCGGACGAAGGGCGGGGCTCGTGAACCTGGCTGACCTCGTACGCGAGGCGGCGCGCCGTTCCCCCGACAAGCCGGCGCTGCTCTACCGCGACTCGGCGATGACCTGGGGCGAGCTCGAGGACGCCGTCTCCTCCGTCGCCGCCGGCCTCGGCACGCTCGGCCTGTCGCCCGGCGACCGCGTCGCCGTCGCGCTCGGCAACACTCCCGGCTTCGTCGTCTCCTACTTCGGCGCGCTGCGCGGCGGGTACGTCGCCGTGCCCGTCAACACGACGTACACCCCCGCCGAGCTCGGGCACGTCCTCGGCGACTCCGGCGCGGCCGTCGTCATCGGCACCCGCAGCGCCGCGCCGGCGCTGCTCGCGCTGCGCGAGGACGTACCCACGCTGAAGCACGTCGTGGTGTCCGACGCCGCCGCGGCGCCCGAGGGGACGACCAGCCTCGACGCGGTTCGCGCCGCGGGCGCGCCGGGGGTCGAGGCGTCGGAGCGCGGCGGCGAGGACCTCGCCGTCCTCATCTACACGTCCGGCACCTCGGGCCGGCCCAAGGGCGCGATGCTCAGCCACCGCGCGCTGCTCGCCAACCTCGACCAGTGCGCCGCCATCACGCCGCCCGTCGTCCAGGAGGACGACGTCGTGCTGCTCGTGCTGCCGCTGTTCCACATCTACGGCCTCAACCCCGCGCTCGGCATGGTCGCCAAGGCCGGCGCGACCGGCGTTCTCGTGGAGCGGTTCGACCCCGTCGACACCCTCGGCGAGATCCACCGCCGGCACGTCACCAACGTCGTCGGCGCGCCGCCGATGTACGTCGCCTGGTCGATGCTGCCCGACCTCTCCGAGGCGTTCGCGTCGGTACGCCTGCTCGTGTCGGGCGCTGCGCCGCTGCCCGCCACCGCGCTCTCCTCGATCCTCGAGCGGACCGGCCAGCACGTCTTCGAGGGGTACGGCCTCACCGAGACCTCGCCCGTCGTCACGACGACGCTCATGTCCGAGGTCGCGAAGCCCGGCTCGATCGGCCGCCCCGTCCCCGACGTCGAGCTCAAGCTCGTCGACGAGGCCGGCCACGAGACCGACGAGGAGGACCCCGGCGAGATCGTCGTCCGCGGCCCCAACGTCTTCTCCGGCTACTGGCCCGACGGCCACGACGGCCCGGACGCGGCCGGATGGTTCGCGACCGGCGACGTGGCGTACGCCGACGCCGACGGCGACCTGTTCCTCGTCGACCGGCGCAAGGAGCTCGTTCTCGTCAGCGGGTTCAACGTGTACCCGCGCGAGGTCGAGGACGTGCTGCTGCGTCACCCCGACATCCAGGAGGCGGCGGTCCTCGGGATCCCGCACCCGTACACCGGCGAGGCGGTCAAGGCGATCGTCGTCGTACGTCCCGGCGCGCAGCTGTCGGTCGAGGACGTCGTCGCGCACTGTCAGGTCTCGCTGGCGCGGTTCAAGTGCCCGACGGCCGTGGAGTTCGCGGACGAGCTGCCGCACTCGGCGACCGGCAAGGTGTCGAAGGGCCGGCTCCGCGAGAATGCCGGGCTCCTCGCGCGGTGAGGAGTCAGGCCGTACTCCCGCTCGTCGCGACCGTCATCGCGTGGGAGTTCGCGCTGGCGCTGTTCCGGCGGTGGCGGCGTTCGCGGCGGCCGTACCTCCGGTCCTGGGCGATCTCGCTGCTCTTCTTCGCGATGGGGTCGGCGTGCCTCTGGTACGGCACGGCGTTCGGCTGGAGCGAGCCCGTCTTCCGCGGCTACTACGTCTGCGGCGCGCTGCTGTCCGTGCCGTGGCTCGCGATGGGCGAGATCGAGCTGCTCGCGCGGCCCGCACTGTCGCGCGCGGTCCTCGTCTTCCTCGTGCTGTTCTCGATCGACGCGGCGCTGGTGGTCGGGGTGTCGGACTTCGTCGACGGCAGGACGGTGTCGGGGTACGCCGCCCCCCACGGCTCCGACTACTTCGGCGTCCTGCCGCGGGTGCTCGTCGTCGTGTCCAACGCCGTGGGGACGTTCGTCGTCGTCGGCGGCACCTTGTGGTCGGGGTGGCGCGCGCGGCGGCAGGGCGCGGCCGCGCGGACCCGCTTCCGCGGCACCCTCGTCATCGCGCTCGGCGTCCTCGTCGCCGCGGCCGGCGGGACGCTGTCGTTCCTCTCGGCGGAGGACAGCCAGGCCGCCACCCTCGCCGTCGGGGTCAGCGTCATGTACGCCGGCTTCGTCCTCGCCTCCCGCCGCCCCGGCGGTCGCGCGGACCCCGCCGTGGCCTGATGGCGCCAGCGGACATCACGGCGTAGCGCACTCCTCGTACTGCGGGCCTCCGAGCCCGAAGGAGTGGTGCCCATGCGCCGCTGTGCCGTCCTGCTGTCCCTCGCCGTCGCGGCGAGTCTCGCGCCCGCGTCCGCCGCGCACGCCGGCGACTTCTGCGCGCGCGTCTGGACCGAGAACACGATCGGCCCGAACGTCGACACCGCGCCCGCGGAGCCGTGCGTCGCGTACGACTACGGGCTGATCTGCCACTACGACGAGAACTACGTCCACCCGTACGTCGCCGTCTTCATCACGGTCTGCCACCCGCGCCCTATCTAGCAGACCGCCGTCAGCGCGCAGACGCCGGATTGCCCGTCCTCGTACTCGGCGCGGTACGCCTTCTCGACCGGGCCGTACCCGGCCTCCGCCTCGACGGGGGAGTCCCCGGGACGCGGCTCGCGCTCGTGCGGCGCCGGGGTCGCGGCGGGACGTACGTCGTCCGCGCGCGGCGCCACGAGCCGCGCCGCCCTCGCCGGTTGTAGGGGCCGACCGGGGGCGGCGCGCCCGGCCGCCGGTCCGGCAGGTGCACTGCTTCGGCGCACCGCCGGGCCGGCGGCCACCTCCTGCCGTACGGCCGGTGCCGCCGGCGGCGCGGGCGCCTGCGCCAGCACCGCGCCCGCGACGACCGCCGCCGCGACCGGCTCGGGCCAGCGGCGCAGCCACCACAGCACGCCGCAGGCCCTGCCGCCCAGTGCGGTGTACGCCGCCGCCAGCCGGCGCCGCGCCCGGAACACCTGCTGGCGCAGCGTGTTCTCGCTCCGGCCGAACAGCGCCGACAACTCGAGGAACGTCAGGTCCTCGCACTCCCGCAGCACCAGCACGTCGCGGTCCGACTCGGACAGCCGGCCGAGCGCCGTACGGACCAGGTGGCGTTCGGCGACGTCGGCGCAGGCGTCGGCCGACGCGCCCCCGACGTCGGGCACAGGCACCGGATGCGGGCGCGCGGCACGGTCGCGGGCGACGTTGCGGACGATCGCCGTGAGCCACCCCCAGGCGTCGCGCTCGCGGTCGTAGCGGGCGAAGGAGGCGTACGCCCGCAGCATCGCCTCCTGCACGATGTCGTCGGCGTCGGCCCTGCCGTACGCCGCGATCGCGAAGCGGCGCAGGCGTGCCCGGTAGCGGGCGTAGAGCTCGTCGAACGCGACGTCGTGGGCCATGGCGGCCTCCCCCGTTCTCTCGCGCGCTGAGGCGGGCGCGTGACGCCCAGAGTGGCGCGAACAGGGCATAGCGGCAAGGCGCGCGGCAAACCTTCCGGCGACAATGCCGTTACCCGGGAACGAATCGGACGGATCGCCGCTTACCGTCGTAGGAAGCAACGTCCCACGCTCGGCTACCACGATCGTCAGCGCCCAGACGCACGGCAGGAGACGTCCTGACCGCGTCGAAGCCAGGCTAGGTAGGCCGTTTTCAGGGGCGGACCCAGCACCACTGGAACACAATTCACGTAACCCCTGTCTAGCCAAGCCCAGCCAGGCTGGCGAGGAGAGCTCATGTCGTCTCGTGTCCGTTCCCGGTTCGTCGCCATCACGGCGGCGCTACCGCTTCTGGTCGTGGGTGGCCCCCTGGTCACGGCGGCCGACGCCGCCGACGGGGTCCGTCAGGCGGACATCGCCACCACCCAGGGCGCGCTGCGTATCGGCCCGCGCGCGGGCTTCCGCGGCGACGTAGCCCGCGGCATCAACGGGAACACCGCGATCGTCGCGATCGACGCCGCGTCGTCGACCACGCTCGAGAAGGTGTCCGTCTCCGTCACCCAGGGCGGGCCGTTCTCGATCTACGACGACTTCGACGCGACCGACGGCTTCGCGCTCTACAAGGACCTCAACGACGACGACCACCTCGACGTCGCCGACTACGAGGCCGGCCCCGTCTCCCTCCCGCGGTACGACATCGGCTTCAGCAACGGCGCCGTCGTCGTCACCGTCAACGCCGACCAGAGCAAGGCCACCGGCGAGGACTCGTACCTGCTGACCGTGCACCCCTCGGCGAACATCTCCGACGAGCGCATCGTGAAGTTCGCGGTCCCGGCGAACGGCGTCGACACGACGTCCGGCACGTTCCCGTCCGCCACGGTGACCCTCGCGGACATCCTGCTGGACTCGCAGGCGCCCGCCGCGATCCCGCTCACGAACTTCGAGGCCGTCAGCCGCCCGCCGCTCGACACCTGCCCGGCCGGCGCGGCCGAGGGTGCGTGCGGCGACGACTCCTACAAGGTCTTCCGCTCGACCGCTGCCGAGACCGGTGAGCAGCTGGGCTTCTTCAACGCCCCCGGCGACCTCTCCGACGCGGCCCTCCTCGTCAAGCCGAACGGCAACTCGACGCTGCCGGCGCTGTACGACGTGAGCGGCATCAGCGGCTCGTCCGAGAGCCCGACCACGCTCTCCATCGGCAACGGCACCGGCCGCGACGCCAGCACCCCCGGCTCTCGCGCGCTGAACAACCAGGTCAGCGACGACGTCGTCGCCGTCCAGTGGGACCTCATGGGCAACACCGTCGCGACGGCGCTCAACAACACGCCGAACTGCGACCAGAACGTCACGACGCCCACCTGCGGCGTGCACGTTCCCCGCGGCAACGACGTCACCGCCCCGTCGCTCACGTACTCCGTGTCGATGGACCCGGTCAACGCCGCCTCGACGCCCAACGCCATCGCGGTCCGCGGGACCATCGGTTCCGGCAACGACGCCGGCGAGCACGCCTGGACCAAGCGCACGCCGGTCGAGCAGCTCGCCAAGCCGGAGCACGTCCGTCCGGTCGCCGGCTCCAACCCGGTCGAGTACACCGTCGTCGAAGGCCACGTCGGCACGGAGAAGCGCAGCGCCACGTCGTACACCCCCGGTGGTGCCGGCACGACGCTGATCACCAACGTCGACGTCTCCAACAACACGCTCTTCCCGCAGAACGAGCTGGTCCGCTCGCAGGCCCGCCTCGTCGACGCGGCCGGCAATGCCATGGCGCCCAAGGCGACCGCGCCGGTCCTCAAGGACACCATCGCGCCGAGCTTCGTCCGCATCTCGCTGATCGACGGCAACGGCGACGGCAACGCCGACGAGGGCGAGGTCTACCGCGTCGAGTTCGACGACCCGATGGACACTGCCGACATCACGAGCGGCAACGTCAACACCAACCTCAAGGTCAAGGACCCGCAGAAGGCCGCCTGCGACACCGTCACCATCGACGGGTACGTCCCGTGCGCCAACTGGGGTCAGGCTCCCACCGTCAGTTGGTCCGACGACGCGCGCATCGCGTCCATCACGCTGGGCGACCCGTGTGACGAGCTCGGCGAATGCGCCAAGGACACTGAACTGCCGCAGACGGGCTACCTCGTCACGGCGACCGGCGTCACCGACAAGAACCAGAACGCCCTGCTGAACCCGACGAACTTCCCGATCTCGGCGCCGAGCGTCCTCGCCTTCCAGGCGCGCACGATCGACTCCGGGAACGTAGGCACCCCGGTCTACAACACGGGCCGTGACGGCGTCCTCGACGCCATCGACGTCGAGTTCACCGCCCCGCTCAACACGTCCACCATCGCGGACGCGTCGAACGAGGGGCTGTTCGAGGTCACCTGGGCCGGCACCACGGTCGTCGCGACCGCCACCGCCGGCAGCGCCAGTGACATCGTCCACCTCACGTTCACGCTGCCGTCCGCGGCCCGGGCCGACTGGTCGACCGGCGCGCTCCCGGTCGTCGAGCTCAAGAACGACGGCAACGGCTCGACCCGCCTCAAGACCGCCACCAACTCGGCGATCGACGCGTTCAGCCTCACCAGCGTCGACCGCGCCGCCGCGGTCCCCGTCGCGATGACGACGAAGGACTCCAACGCCGACGGCAAGATCGACCAGGTGCACGTGAAGTACAGCGAGGCGATCGTCCACGCCGAGGGGAACCCCTGCGGGTACTCCGTGACGGGCTACGGCGACGCCAACTACAAGCCGGCCGGCTTCAACACCGTGCCGAGCGCGGCGTCCTGCCCGGCGGGCCAGCCCGGCAACGTCAACCGCAACGAGCCCAGCCCGGTCCCGGCCGGCGCCACGGCGAGCGACACCGTGTCGCTCAAGCTCGCGCCGGGTGCCAGCCCGGACACGAACGCCACCCCGGCGGTCGCGTACTCCGCCACCAACGCCACCCCGAGCTACGCCATCGGCGCGACCGCGCCCGACTGCATGAAGCCAGTGAGCCCGGTGGGTGCCACGACGCCGAACTGCCCGATCAACGACAGTGCGGGCAACGGCCTGGCGTCGTTCTCCGGCACGGCCGCGGACGGTGCGGGCCCGGCGATCATCGAGCGGACCACCGCTGACATCAACAGCGACGGCCGGCTCGACGAGATCCGCGTGAAGTTCAGCGAGACGCTGTCGACGCCGTCGATTGCGAACGCGCTGTTCTCGGTCTCCGACCCGTCGTACACGATCCTGTCGCTGGCCGTTCTGAGCGACAAGGACCTGGCGATCCGGCTCGAGAACATCGCGCCGCGCCAGGGCGACACCGGGGTCAAGCCGAAGCTCACGTTCTTCGGCGGCACCACCGACATGGCCGACCCGCCCGCCGCCTCGCCCGCCGACAACGGCGTCGTGGTGACGGACAAGGCCGGCCCGGCGCTCCTCGGGGCCTGTGCCTCGTCCGCGGCGGGGACCAACGGCAACTGCCCGGTCGACGACGCGGCCAACGACAAGGTGACCGTGTTCCTCTCCGAGGCTGTCGACCCGGCAACGGTCACGTCGAGCGACTTCGTCGTCGAACAGCCGGCGGGCACCGCGAAGACGCAGACGGCGGCGCCGGCGTTCGAGGACTCGAACAAGCGCGTGGTGCTGACGTTCGCCCAGGGCTCGATCGACTCCGCGGTAGAGGGTGTCGTCCGGCTCGCGACCGGAGCGGCCGACAGCGGTATCAAGGACCCGGCCGCGGCCGGTGCCAACCCGAGCACGCAGACGACGAACGTGCCGATCTACCCGGCGCCGTCCGTCACGATCGACCTGACGTGCCCGACGCCGGCCAACCCCGGCTACTGCTCGGCCGACAAGGTCAACACCGGTGCGGCCGGCACGGCGGCGGTCAGCCGCTGGAGGCTCTCCGAGACCGCGCGGACGGCGACGCCGGCGGACTCGGAGTACACCGAGGGCATCCCGACGGTCTACCCGGCCTCCGGTGTCATCACCGAGGGCACGCACACGCTGTACCTCTCCGGCAAGGACGACTTCGGTCGCCTGACGCCCGAGGTCAGCGACACGATCACCGTCTACAAGGCGCCGAAGATCCTCAACGTGCAGTTCGTCAACAGCGCCATCCGCGGCGCGGGGACGTTCGCCAAGACGTCCACCGTCATGGACGGCGACACGCTGCACATCGGCGCCGACGCCTACGGCACCGACGCCGCGCAGTGGGCGGCCAACAACGCCCCGGCCGGCGGCGGCTGCCTGGTGTCGCACATGTCGATCAACCTCAAGGCGCTGACCGGCGCGAACAACCACACCGCCGTTCCGCCGACGAAGTGCGACCTGCGGACCACGACGGAGCAGCCGTTCCGCCAGATGCAGTTCCCGGTGGTCAAGGCCGCGGGTACGACCAAGTACCCGGTCGGCACCGTCCTCAAGGTGACCGACAGCGATCCGGGCTCGATGATCGTGGACGGCCCCGGCGGCACCATCCGCCGTCGCCAGTTCATCTCGGTCAACGCGCGCCGCAGCTGGATGATCACCGACGCGTCGGTCATCAAGGTCCCGACCACGCTCGTCAACGCGATCCCGCGCCTGACGAACCTCGGGTACCGCAACGGCGCGATCCTGAGGGCGACCAGCGGCTACTACTACATGCACAACGGCACCAAGCGACCGGTCAGCACGACCCAGCTGGCCGCTTGGAGGATCTCGACGGCGCGGGCGTACGCACCGACGTCGACCGAGCTCAAGGCCATGCCGACGGGCACCCGGATCACGGGTGCGGCGCACGCCGCCGGCACGTGGATCAAGTACACGGACGGCCGGATCTACCAGCTCGTCACGAATGCCCAGGGCGCGACGGTCCGTCGCCAGCTGGCGAACAGCGGCGCGCTGCGCACGCTGGTTCCGTCGACCCAGGTCTACCCGGCCAACTCGTCGGACTCGAAGATCGCGATCGACACGTGGCTGCGTGGCTACCGTGACGGCACGGTGCTCAAGCTGGCGTCCGGCGGCTACGCCGTCGTCGCCCGCGGCGCGCTGCGGAAGTTCGCGAACAGCACGACGTTCAACACCCTCGGGTACAGCACGTCGAATGCCATCGCGGCGAACGGCGCGGCCATCCCGCGGGTGAAGGGTCAGGCGTACCGCACCGGCGTTCCGATCGACCGTTACAAGATCTCCACGGTCGTCATCAAGGTGACGAACAAGGCGGGTGCCAGCGACGAGGAGATCGTGATCCCGAGCCTGTCCGGCATCTACGCGGTCGGCACGCTCGACCCGGCCCCGAACGGCTGGGACGTAACCCGCTAGGCAACTCCGTACGACCCGAAGGCGTCTCCGGCCATCACGGCCGGGGCGCCTTCGGCGTTTCCGGGGGAGACTGCTCGCGTGCCGGACCACCTCGTCACCCTGCTGGGCAAGCCGGGCTGCCACCTGTGCGATGACGCGCGCGCCTTGGTCGTGCGGGTCGCGACGGATCTCGGCGTGGCGTGGGAGGAGCGCGACGTGACGACCGAAGACGCGCTGTACGAGGAGTACGCCGACCGCATCCCCGTCGTCCTCGTCGATGGCAAGGAGCACGGCTACTGGACAGTCGACGAAGGTCGCCTGCGCCGCGCCCTCGCCCGCTGAACCCCCATTGATCGCACCCAGCTGCTCCGCTACCCTGCGCCCTTCGTCGGCGCGCATGTTGTGCGCCGGTTTCGCGCTGCGCGCGTCTCTCGAGGGGGTTGGGTTCTTGTCCAGTTCGTCCCTGCATGCTCTGCGCCGGATTGGCCGATGGATGGTCTCGTTGTCCGTGATAGCCGCGGGAACCGCGGTGGGAGTGGCGGCGACCGCACCGCCATCGATGGCAGCCACGACGACCCGATTCGACTGCGTCGGTGTGGCAGAGTCGTACGTCGTGCCGCCGGCTGTCGTCGCGCTCGACGTGCTCCTCGCCGGCGCGTCAGGCGGCACTAACGAGACGGCAGGCCTCGGAGGAACCGTGGCGGCGCGGATCAACGTCGCCCCCGGCACGGTCCTCACCGTGAACGCGGGATGCGCTAACGGGTACAACGGCGGTGGCCTCGCACGCTACCGCCGGAACGGAGGAGGAGCTTCGGATATCCGTACCGGTGCCGCGACGCTCAACGACCGGATCGTCGTCGCGGGTGCCGGCGGCGGTGCCGGCCATCTGGATGGCGCGGCCGGAGGGTCAGGCGGATTCATTGGCACGCGTGGCGCCTTCGGCGTAGACCGACAGACAGGAGCCGTGCTGTACGGCGGGGACGGTGGCAGCCGAACCCACGGCGGTTCCGCTGGTCGTGTGTTGATCGGATCCCGCTGTCAGCTCGTCGACTACCCGGGCGACGGCGAGTTCGGTTCGGGTGGTGGCGGCGCGGTCCCCGTGCCCGGCTCCGGCGGGACGGGCGGCGGTGGAGGCGGCGGGTACTACGGGGGCGGCGGGGGTGACGCGACATGCAACGGCGGCGGTGCCGGTGGCGGCGGTTCAAGCTTCGGTCCGCCCGACGCGGTGTTCGCCACCGGCGTGAACCTGGGTGACGGGTACGTCGAGATCACGCCCGCGTCCGCGCCGGCGGTCAGCACGCCCTCTCCGACGTTCGCGTCCGATGACTGCGCCGGGGGCACTTTGATCGCCGACGTCATCGCCGCGGACGACACGCGCGTCCGTGTCCTCTCGCGCCAGCCCGACTCGCAGACGCTCTGGGTCTGCGTCCGTGCCGACGGGTCGGCGGTTCGTACGGGCGGGAAGTTCGTCGTCACGGCGCCAACCGGCATCGGCGGGCGGCCGACGGTCGACTCGGCGTCGAACGCGTGCACGGCGACGCCGGGTAACGGCGTTCCGACGCCGCATCCGCTGCTCTCCGGCGCTGTCGGCGATCCCGCGGATCCCACGACGTTTCTGCCGTACCTCCTCGACGCCTACAGCGGCGCGCAAGGCACCTGGGTCTGCGTCGGAGTCGGTCCTGTCCAGACGCGGTTCGTCGTGCCTTCGGGCATTGGTGTGTCACCCGCGCCGGTGACGTTCGTCGCCGATCCGCCTGGCCCGCACCCGCTGGCGCCGGTCCCCGCAGGCACCATCCCGTCTGGCGAGTGCCAGTCTCGTCCGAGCAACAACGCGTACCTCGATGTGGCGAGTGACGCCGGGCGGGTGTTAGTCCACCAGCGTCCGGTCGCAGAGAACGAGGTGGCGATCTGCGTCCGTGCGGAGTCGGTGGCCGCGGTCGGCGGCAGGCTGACGGTGCGCGTCGCCGGTGCAGAGGGGCTCCTCCCGTCTGTCACGACGAGCTCGACGGACATGTCTCCGTGCACCGTCCAGGTCTTCCACAACGACGCCCCGCTGATCGACATACGCCGCAGTTCGACCGGTGCCGTGCCCGCGTCGCTCTGCGTCACGGTCGGCACGGACTCGCTGCGCGTCACCGTGGGCACCGGCAGCGGCGGCGCGCCCGCCGACGTCACGTGGACCCCCGACCCCGGCACGCCCGGGCTGCCGTAAGCGGGAACGCACCCACCAGGGGCCGTCGGCACAACACCTCGCCGACGGCCCCTGGCGTGCGTACGCCCGACTTTGTGCAGGCGTTCACAAGGCGTATTCTCAATGGCACAAGCGAGCGGCCCGGACTCGGAGTGTGGCCGGGACCAAGGCTCGCGCGAGGGAGATCCGTGCGTACGCGAGCCTGGGGCGGGGCGTGAAAAGCTCGCGCGGCATACCCGAGGCCACGGTCGCCCGGCTGCCCGTCTACCTCCGCGCGCTGGCCGGCCTGGCCGACGGCGGCTCCGAGACGGTCTCCTCCGACGCCCTCGCTCTCGCGGCGGGCGTCAACTCCGCCAAGGTGCGCAAGGACCTCTCCCACCTCGGCTCGTACGGCACCCGCGGCGTCGGCTACGACGTCAACTACCTCGTCCACCAGATCTCCCGCGAGCTCGGCCTCACGCAGGACTGGGCCGTCGTCATCGTCGGCATCGGCAACCTGGGCCACGCGCTCGCCAACTATGGTGGGTTCGCCGAACGCGGCTTCCGCATCGCCGCCCTCGTCGACGCGGACCGCCGGCGAGTCGGCGAGGAGCTCGCCGGGGTCAACGTCAGCCACATGGACGACCTCGACGCGATCGTCCGCGAGTCGAAGGTCTCCATCGGCGTCATCGCCACTCCCGCGCACGCCGCGCAGGACGTGTGCGACCGTCTGGTGGCGGCCGGCGTGACGAGCATCCTCAACTTCGCCCCCGTCGTCATCAACGTCCCCGCGGGCGTCGACCTCCGCAAGGTGGACCTGTCGATCGAGCTGCAGATCCTGTCGTTCCACGAGCAGCGCAAGGCCGCGATGTCGCGCCTGCGAACGGCGGTGGAGTCGTGAGCGTCCTCGTCGTCGGCCTCTCCCACAAGACCGCCCCTGTCGACCTGCTCGAACGCGTCGCGATCCCCGCCGACCACGTGGCCAAGGCACTGAACGACCTCCAGGCCGGGCTGCACGTCGTCGAGTCCGCCGTCCTCTCCACGTGCAACCGCGTCGAGGTCTACGCGCACGTCACCCGTTTCCACGGCGGTGTCCAGGAGGTCAGCGACCTGCTGTCGCGGCTGTCCGGCGTTCCCCTCGAGGACCTATCCGACCACCTCTACGTCCACTACGAGGAGCGCGCGGTCCAGCACCTGTTCGCGGTCGCGTCCGGGCTCGACTCGATGGTCGTCGGCGAGGGGCAGATCCTCGGCCAGGTCCGCGGCGCGTTCAAGGTCGCGCAGGACGAGGGCAGCGTCTCGCGGGTGCTCGGCGAGCTGTTCCGCCACTCGCTGCGCGTCGGCAAGCGGGTCCGTACGGAGACCGCCATCGGCCGCGCCGGCGCCTCGCTCGTCGGGATCGGGCTGCGCGTCGCGCAGGCCACCCTCGGCCCCCTCGGCCCCGACACCAAGGCGCTCATCGTCGGCGCGGGCTCGATGGGCGCGCTGGCCGGTACGACGCTGCGCCGCGAGGGCGTCACCGACCTCGTCGTCGCCAACCGCACCGCCGACCGCGCCGCCGCCCTGGCCGGCACGCTGGACGGCCGTGGGATCGGCCTCGACGACCTCGCTGCCGCCATGGCCGGCGCCGACCTCGTGATCTCCTCGACCGGCGCCTCCGGCCTGGTGATCGAGGCCGATGCCGTACGCCGCGCCGTCGAGCAGCGTGAAGGCCGCCCGCTCTTCCTGCTCGACCTCGCGCTGCCCCGCGACGTCGATCCCGCCGTCCGCGAGATACCCGGCGTACGCCTCGCCGACCTCGACGCGCTGCGCGCCGTCCTCGACACCGAGGAGACCGGCGCCGACCTCGACGACGCGCGCGACATCGTGGCCGAGGAGGTCATGGCGTTCCTCGCGTGGCAGCGTTCGATGCGGGTCGCGCCGACGGTGGTCGCCCTGCGCGCCAAGGCCGACGCCCTCATCGCCGGTGAGCTCGAACGCCTCACCGCCCGCGTCCCCGACCTCGACGCGCGCTCGCGTACGGAGGTCGAGACCGCCGTACGCCGCGTCGTCGACAAGCTCCTGCACGCCCCGACGGTGCGCGTGAAGGAGCTGGCCGAGTCGCCCGGCGGCGACCAGTACGCCGAGGCGCTGCGCGAGCTGTTCATGCTCGATCCGCAGGTCGCCGAGGCCGTCATCGTGCCCGACGAGGTGACGCCGTGACGCTGCGCCTGGGCACGAGGAGGAGCGCGCTCGCGATGGCGCAGAGCGGCGGCGTCGCGGCCACGCTCATCGCCACCACGGGCCAGGACGTCGAGCTGGTCGAGATCACCACGCGCGGCGACACCGACCCCGGCGCGATCACGCAGATCGGCGGTACGGGCGTCTTCGTCTCCGCGCTGCGCGACGCGCTGCTCGCCGGCGAGGTCGACCTCGCGGTGCACTCGCTCAAGGACCTCCCGACCGAGCCCGCCGAGGGGTTGGTGGTCGCCGCGATCCCGACGCGCGAGGACCCGCGCGACGTGCTCTGCTCGCCCGCCGGGCTGACGCTCGGCGAGCTGCCGACCGGCGCCCGCGTCGGTACGGGCTCGCCGCGACGCGCCGCGCAGCTGCTCGCGCTGGGCCTGGGCATCGAGGTCGTCCCGATCCGCGGCAACGTCGACACCCGCCTCAAGAAGGCCATCGACGGCGAGGTCGACGCGGTCGTCCTCGCCCGCGCCGGACTGGCCCGGCTCGACCGGCTCGACGCTGTGAGCGAGGTGCTCGACCCGATCCAGCTGCTCCCGGCGCCCGGCCAGGGCGCGCTCGCGGTCGAGTGCGTCGCGGGGTCGCCGGTCGCCGACCTGCTGCGAGCCCTGGACGACCCCGACACCCGCGCCTGCGTCACCGCCGAGCGGGCGCTGCTCCGCGCGCTGGAGGCCGGCTGCACCGCGCCGGTCGGCGCGCTGGCAGACCTGGCCGACGACGAGATCTACCTGCGGGCCGCGGCCTGCGCCCCGGACGGCTCCGACGTCCTGCGGCAGAGCCTGACCGGACCCATGACGGAGCCGGAGGAGCTGGGGCGCCGGCTCGCGGCGATCCTGCTCGACGACGGCGCCGCGGAACTGATGGGGGAGCGCCCATGAGCGCCCGCAAGCCGAAGGGGTCGGTCGCGCTGGTCGGTGCGGGTCCCGGTGACCCGGGCCTGCTGACGCTGCGCGGCCGTGAGCTGCTCGAGCACGCCGACGTGGTCGTCATCGACCGCCTCGCGCCGCTCGCGCTGCTGGCGTACTGCAGGACCGACGTCGAGGTCATCGACGCAGGCAAGGCGCCGCACGGCGAGGGCATGACCCAGGCCGACATCAACGCCCTGCTCGTCGCGCACGCCAAGGACGGCAAGCACGTCGTACGCCTCAAGGGCGGCGACCCGTTCGTCTTCGGCCGCGGCGGCGAGGAGGCCGAGGCCTGCGTCAAGGCGCGCATCCCCTGGGAGGTCGTGCCGGGCGTGACGTCGGCGGTGGCCGTGCCTGCGTACGCCGGCGTCCCCGTCACACACAGGGGCCGTACGCAGGACTTCGCCGTCGTCTCCGGTCACGTCGACCCGAGCGCGCCCGACAGCACCGTCGACTGGCGCGCGCTCGCGACCGGCCCCGGCACCGTCGTGCTCCTCATGGGCGTCGAGAAGATCGGCAAGATCGCCGCCAAGCTCATCGAGCACGGCAAGGCCGGCGACACCCCCGTCGCGATGACGCAGTGGGGCACCACCGCGCGGCAGCGCACCGTCGTCGCCGACCTCAACACCATCGAGGAGACGGCCAACGCCGCCGGCATGAAGGCGCCCGCCGTCACCGTCATCGGCGAGGTCGTCAAGCTGCGCGACAAGCTCAACTGGTACGAGTCCCGCCCGCTGTTCGGCATGACCGTGCTCGTCCCGCGGACCCGTCAGCAGGCGGGGACGCTGTCGTACGAGGTCCGCGCGCTCGGCGGCTCGCCGCTCGAGGTCCCGACCATCGCCATCGAGCCGCCGCGCAACCCCGAGCCGATGCGCCGCGCCGTCAGCGGGCTGGTGCAGGGGCGGTACCAGTGGGTGGCGTTCACCTCGGTCAACGCCGTCCGCGCCGTCCGCGAGGGGCTGGAGTCCGTGGGTCTCGACCCCCGCGCGCTGGCCGGCGTGAGGATCGCCGCCGTGGGCGACGCAACCGTGGAAGCGTTGCGGGAGTGGGGACTCCGGGCCGACCTCGTGCCCGACGCCGCGATGTCGTCGGAGGAGCTGGGCAAGGTCTGGCCGCCGTACGACCCGCAGCTCGACTTCCTCGATCGCGTCCTGCTGCCGCGCGCCGACATCGCGACCGAGACGCTCGTCGCGGCTGTGAAGGCGAAGGGCTGGGCGGTCGACGAGGTCACGGCGTACCGCACCGTCCGCGCGCAGCCGCCGGCCGACGAGGTCAAGGCCGCCGTCCGCAACGGCGACGTCGACGCCGTCGTCTTCACGTCGTCCTCGACCGTCAAGAACCTCGTCGCGCTCTGCGGCAAGCCGCACGAGCGGACGCTCGTCGCGGCCATCGGCCCGCAGACCGCCGCCGCCGCGCGCGAGGCGGGCCTGCGCGTCGACGTCGAGTCCAAGGTGGCGACCGTCGCGGCCGTCACCAAGGCGCTCGGCGACTTCGTGGTGGCGGGCCGTACGGCCGCGCTCGAGGCCGCCGCGAAGCCTGCCCGCAAGGCGCCCGCGAAGAAGCCCGTTGCGAAGGCCGTGCCCGTCAAGAAGGCGCCGGCCAAGAAGGCTCCTGCCAAGGCCGCCCCTGCCAAGGCCGCCCCTGCCAAGGCCAAGGCGCGGACGAAGCGATGACGACGCCGCCGCCGTTCCCCGTGTCGAGGCCGCGGCGGCTGCGCCGTACGCCCGCTCTCCGCAGGCTCGCCGCCGAGACGCGGCTGCACCCGAGCGACCTCGTGCTGCCGCTGTTCGTCAAGGAGGGCATCGCCGACCCCGCGCCCGTCGCGTCGATGCCGGGTGTCGTCCAGCACACCCGCGACTCGCTGCGGAAGGCCGCCGTCGAGGCGGTCGAGGCCGGCGTCGGCGGGCTGATCCTCTTCGGCATCCCCGCGGTCAAGGATGCGCGCGGCTCGGCCGCCGACGACCCCGACGGCATCGTCCAGGTGGCGCTGCGCGACCTCGTCTCCGAGCTGGGCGACAGCACGGTGCTCATGACCGACTGCTGCCTCGACGAGTACACCGACCACGGCCACTGCGGCCTGCTCCGCGAGGACGGCTCCGTCGACAACGACGCCACGCTCGCCCGCTACGCCGCCGCCGCCGTCGCGCAGGCTCGTGCCGGGTCCGCCGTCGTCGCGCCGAGCGGGATGATGGACGGCCAGGTCGCCGCGATCCGCGATGCCTTGGATGCCAACGGCTTCGACGAGGTCGCGATCCTCGCGTACAGCGCGAAGTACGCCAGCGCGTTCTACGGCCCGTTCCGGGACGCGGCCGAGTGCGCACCCCAGTTCGGTGACCGGGCGGCGTACCAGCAGGACCCGGCCAACGCCGGCGAGGCCGTCCGCGAGGTGCTGCTCGACCTCGCCGAGGGCGCCGACATGGTCATGGTGAAGCCGGCGATGGCGTACCTCGACGTCGTCCGCCGCGTCGCCGACGTGTCCGGGGTCCCTGTGGCGGCGTACCAGGTGTCGGGGGAGTACGCGATGGTCGAGGCCGCCGCCGCCAACGGCTGGCTCGACCGCGACCGCACGATCCTCGAGACGCTGACGTCGATCCGCCGCGCGGGTGCCGACATCGTGCTGACGTACTGGGCCACCGAGGTCGCGCGCGCGCTCCGGTAGGTACGCGGCGGCCTCACGCCGAATCTCCCAGGGCATGAAGCGCCTGGTCGCCGTCCTCGCGGCTCTCTTGCTCGCCACGCCCGCCGCGCCGCCGTCGGCTGCGGCCGACGTGACGTACGAGTCGGTGTACTTCCCTTCGGCGGACGGCACGCTGCTGCACGCCGAGGTCTTCCGGCCCGCCGGCGGGGGCCGCGCGCCCGTGGTGCTCCTCGTCTCGCCGTACAACAACGGCACCAGCGTCACGGTGGACGACCGGCAGCCGGGCAACCTGCACTACGCGCCGTTTCAGACGCTGCTCGACCAGGGGTACGCCGTCGTCCAGGCCAGCCTGCGCGGCTACAGCGCGAGCGGCGGCTGCGGCGACTGGGGCGGCAAGGGCGAGCAGGCCGACGCCAAGGCCGCAGTGGAGTGGGCCGCGAGCCAGCGCTGGTCCACCGGGCGTGTGGGGATGTACGGCATCTCGTACGACGGGTGGACGCAGATCATGGCGCTCGCCACGAAGCCGCGCGGGCTCGCGGCGGTCGTCGCGCAGGCGCCGCTCACCGACGGGTACCGCGCGTTCTGGATGAACGGCTCGCACTACCAGGGCGCCTGGTGGATCTCGGCGACGGTCGGCTACGGGACGACCGACCTCAAGCCGCCGAACCAGGCCCAGGGCCCCGAGGGACTCGTCAACGCCACCACCGGCACCGCTCTCAACCCGCACTGCTACGCGTCCAACGCGGCGTTCACCGCGACGGGCGACAAGTCGCTGCCGTACTGGCGGGAGCGCGACATCGTCGCGCGCGCGGCGGAGTCGAGGGTGCCGGTGCTGTGGTCGCAGGGCTTCCGCGACATCCAGGTGAAGCCCGACAACTTCGCGGTGCTGTATCCGAGGCTGCGCGGTCCGAAGCGGACGTGGGTCGGCCAGTTCACCCACCGCGCGCCCAACCACGCCGGCGTCGAGGCCGTCGCCGCGCGCTACGTCAGCGAGGCGATCGACTGGTTCGACGCGTACGTGAAGCGCGACCCCGCCGCGCTCGCGCGCGTCGAGGCCGAGCCCGAGGCAGTCGTGCAGGAGGGCGACGGCCGCTGGCGCACCGACACGGCGTGGCCGCCGCGCGACGCGCGCGCGACCTCACTGAGGCTGCGTTCGGGGACGTACTTCGAGGACCCGCGCGACGACGGCAAGCAGCCGACCGACGAGGGCGACATCGTCTGGTCGGTCAGCAGGCCGCTGCCGTACGCCGTGCACCTCGCGGGCATCCCGCGCGTGACGCTCACCGCGCAGGGCATCGGTCCCGCGCAGGTCGTCGTCAAGGTCTACGACGTCGACCCGGCCGGCCAGGCCCGCATGGTGACGCGCGCCGTCCACGCGAACGTCAGCGGCAAGGTGTCGTTCGACCTGTACCCGCAGGACTGGCGGTTCGAGCCGGGCCACCGCATCGCGGTCGGCGTGCAGGGCAGCGACACGTTCTGGTCGGGGCCGCGCTCGCACTACCCGCCGGGCACCGACTTCGTCCGCGTCGCGACCGGCGGCAACGTCGCCGTCAGCGGTGCGTCGCTGACGGTGCCCGCGCTGCGCGACGAGCGGACGACGTTCCTCTTCCCGCAGCGCATCGCGGCGGTCGCGCCGGAGCTGACGCTGACGGCGGCGCAGCTCGCGGCGTACGAGACGGCGTTCCGGCTCCCGGCGAGGATGCGCTGATGCACCGCCTCGTCGGCGTCCTCGCGGCCCTCCTGCTCGCGGTCCCCGCCGCGCCGTCGTCGGTCGCGGCGACGACGACGTACGAGACGGCGTACTTCCCCTCGGGCGACGGCACGATGCTGCACGCCGAGGTCTACCGCCCCGCCGGCTCCGGCAAGGTGCCGGTCGTGCTGCTGCTGTCGCCGTACAACAACGGCACCGGCGTCCTGTTCGAGGACCGGGGGCCAGGCAAGCTGCACTACCCGCAGCTTCAGACGTTGCTTGACCGCGGCTACGCCGTCGCGCAGGTCACGCTGCGCGGGTTCGGCGCGAGCGGCGGCTGCGGCGACCTCGGCGGCAACGGCGAGCAGGCCGACGCGAAGGCGTCCGTCGAGTGGGCGGCGTCGCGGCCGTGGTCCACGGGCCGAGTGGGCATGTGGGGCATCTCGTACGACGGGTGGACGCAGATCATGGCGCTCGCCACGAAACCGCGAGGCCTCGCGGCGGTCGTCGCGCAGGCGCCGCTGTCGGCGGGCTACCGCGGCTTCTGGATGAACGGCTCCCACTACATGCACGGCTGGTGGCTCACCGCCGCCAACGGCTACGGGCTGCTCGACCTGAAGCCGCCGAACCAGGCGTACGGCCCCGAGGGTGTCGTGAACGCCGGCACCGGCACGGCCACGAGCCCGCACTGCTATGCCACCAACGCCTCCATGACCGCAGTCGGCGACCCGTCGATCCCGTACTGGCGCGAGCGCGACCTCGTCGCGCGCGCCGCGCAGTCGACGGTGCCGGTGCTGTGGTCGCACGGCTTCCGCGACCCGTCGGTGAAGCCCGACAACATGACCGCGCTCTATCCGCTGCTGCGCGGGCCGAAGCGCGCGTGGGTCGGCCAGTTCGGCCACCGCGCGCCGCAGGACCCCAACGACCCGGCCGTCCTCGCGCGGTACAGCGCCGAGGCCGTCGACTGGCTCGACGCGTACGTCCGCCAGGACCCGGCGGCTCTCGAGCGCGTCACCGCCGCGCCGGAGGCGGTCGTGCAGGAGGGCGACGGCCGTTGGCGCAACGACACCGCGTGGCCGCCCCGCGACGCCCGCGCGACGTCGCTGCGGCTGCGGGAGGGGACGTACGTCGAGGACCCGCGCGACGACGGCACCCAGCCGGCCGACGACGGCGAGGTGCTGTGGTCGGTGAGCAGGCCGCTGCCGTACGCCGTGCACCTCTCGGGGGTGCCGCGCGTGACGCTCACCGCGCGGGGTACCGGTCCGGCGCAGGTGGTCGTCAAGGTGTTCGACGTCGACCCGACCGGCGCGGCCCGCGTCGTCACGCGCGGCGTGCACGCGGCGGTGGCAGGGCGCGTGTCGTTCGAGCTCTATCCGCAGGACTGGCGCTTCGAGCCGGGCCATCGCATCGCCGTCGCGGTGCAGGGCAGCGACACGTACTGGTCGTACCCGTACGCCAACGCCCGCCCCGCCACCGGCCTCACCGTCGGCGTCGACGACGCCGCGCTGGCGGTGCCCGCGCTGCGGCAGGAGCGGACGGCGTTCCTGCACACCGCGCGTACCGACGTCGCACCCGAGCTGACGCTCACGCCGGCGCGAGTGGCGGCGGCCGAGACGGCGTTCCGGCTGCCGCCGAGGATGCGCTGATGCGCAGGGTCGCCCTCGCGCTCGCGGCGCTCGTCCTCGCCGCGCTGCCCGTCCCCGCGTCGGCCGCGACGACGTACGAGGAGACGTACATCGCCTCGGCCGACGGCACGCGGCTGCACACCGAGATCTTCCGGAAGCGGACGGGTCGGCTGCCGGTGGCGCTCATCGTGTCGCCGTACCTGCACGGGGACGCGTACCTGCGCGGCCCGGAGGCCGAGGCGCTGCTCGACCGCGGCTACGCCGTCGTGCAGACGGCGCTGCGCGGCTACGGCGGCAGTGACGGCTGCAGCGACCTCGGCGGCAAGGGCGAGCAGTCCGACGTGAAGGCCGCGGTCGAGTGGGCGGCGCGGCAGTCGTGGTCGACCGGCCGCGTCGGCATGTGGGGGCTGTCGTACGAAGGCTGGACGCAGGTCATGGCGCTCGCCACCCGACCGCGCGGGCTCGCGGCCGTCGCGATCCAGTCACCGCTGGTGAGCCTGTACCACGGCCTCTACATGAACCGCGCGCACTACGGCGGCGTCTGGTGGGCCATGCCGGCGTCGTACGGCGCCGACGACCTCGGCGGCACCGGCTCGCCCCAGCCCACCGACGCGACCTGCTACGCCGCGAACCTCACCGAGACGACGGGCGCCGACCCGGACACGGCGTACTACCGCGAGCGCGACCTGATCGCCCGCGCCAGGACGTCGCGGGTGCCGGTGCTCTGGTCGCACGGGTTCAACGACGTCAACACCAAGCCCGACAACCTCTCGGCGCTGTATCCGCTGCTGCGCGGGCCGAAGCGCGCGTGGGTCGGGCAGTTCCCGCACGTGACGCCGCCGGGCGGCGTCGGGCCGCGGTACCTGCGCGAGGTCGTGGACTGGTTCGACGCGTACGTCCGCGGCGACCGCGCCGCGCTCCGCCGGGTGACCGCCGCCCCGCGCGCGGTCGTGCAGCAGGGCGACGGGCGCTGGCGTACGGACTCGGCGTGGCCGCCGCGCGACGCGCGCGCCGTGACGTCGCGGCTGCGTTCGGGGACGTTCACCGACATCCCCGCCAACGACGGCAGCCAGGGCCACGAGGACGGCGCGGTGCTGTGGTCGTTCAGCCAGCGGCTGCCGTACGCCGTGCACCTCTCCGGCGCGCCGCGCGTGACGGTCACGGTGCGCGGCACGGCGCCCGCGCAGGTCGTCGTCAAGGTGTACGACGTCGGCCCGGAGGGCGAGGCCGTGCCGGTGACCCGCGGCGTGCACGCTCTGGTGGACGGCAAGGCGTCGTTCGAGCTGTACCCGCAGGACTGGCGGTTCGCGCCTGGACACCGGATCGGGGTCGCGGTGCTCGGCAGCGACGGGACGTTCTGGTCGCCCGCGGCGGGCGGGCAGGTGACGGTGAGCGGCGCGTCCCTGGCGGTGCCCGCTCTGCGCTACGAGCGCGGCGCGTCGTTCGCGGACACGTCGTCCACGAAGCCGGCGCAGTTCACGGTGGTCCCGGACGTCGTGAAGGCGGGCGAGACGACGTTCCGCCTCCCGCCGCGAATGCGCCCCTGACCCCGTTTCGGCGGGGGTGGCGCGGGCTGGGAGGATGGGAGGGTGATGTACCCAGCCGACGCCCCCGCCTCCGAGGCACTGTTCGAGCGCGCCAAGCGCGTGACCCCCGGTGGGGTCAACTCGCCGGTCCGCGCGTTCGGCGCCGTCGGCGGCGCGCCGCGGTTCATGGTCTCCGGCGACGGCGCGTACCTCACCGACGCGGACGGGCGGACGTACGTCGACCTCGTCTGCTCGTGGGGCCCGATGATCCTCGGCCACCGGCACCCCGCGGTGCAGGAGGCGATCGCCGGCGCCGCCACGCAGGGCACGAGCTTCGGCACGCCCACGCCCGGCGAGGTCGAGCTGGCCGAGCACATCACCGGGCGCGTGGACTTCGTCGAGCAGGTCAGGCTCGTCTCCTCCGGCACCGAGGCGACGATGTCCGCGGTACGCCTCGCGCGCGGCTTCACCGGTCGCTCCAAGGTCGTGAAGTTCGCCGGCTGCTACCACGGCCACGTCGACGCGCTGCTCGCCAGCGCGGGCAGCGGCGTGGTGACGTTCGGGCTGCCGGACACGCCGGGCGTCACCGGCGCCAGCGCCGCCGACACGATCGTGCTGCCGTACAACGACGTCGCCGCGGTCGAGGCGGCGTTCGAGGTGCACGGCAACGACATCGCCTGCGTCATCACCGAGGCCGCCGCCGCCAACATGGGCGTCGTCGCGCCGCTGCCCGGCTTCAACGCCGCCCTCCGCGACCTGACCACGCGGTACGGAGCGCTGCTGATCATCGACGAGGTCCTCACCGGCTTCCGCGTCAGCCCGACCGGCTGGTACGGCCTGGAGGGCGTACGGCCCGACCTCGCGACGTTCGGCAAGGTGATGGGCGGGGGGCTGCCGGCGGCGGCGTTCGGCGGGCGGGCCGACGTCATGGGGCACCTCGCGCCCGCGGGCCCGGTCTACCAGGCGGGCACGCTCTCCGGTAACCCCGTCGCTGTCGCCGCCGGCCTGACGACCCTGCGGCACTGCACCGACGACGTCTACGCGCACGTCGGCAAGACGGCGGAGACCGTGGCGGCCCTGGTGACCCAGGCCCTCACCGAGGCCGGCGTCGCACACCGGCTCAACACCGCGGGCAGCCTGTTCTCGGTCTTCTTCACGGAGCAGGCCGTCGTGGACTACGCCACCGCGAAGACCACGGACACGAAGCGGTACGGCGCGTTCTTCCACGAGTGCCTGCGCCGCGGCGTCTACCTGCCGCCGAGCGCGTACGAGGCGTGGTTCCTCTCCGCGGCGCACGACGACGCGGCCGTCGAGCGCATCGCCGAGGCCCTCCCGCATGCCGCTAGAGCCGCGGCGGCGCAGTGACCGTCGTCACCCGGGTCCACCTGCTGCGGCACGGCGAGGTGCACAACCCAGGCAAGGTGCTGTACGGCCGCCTGCCCGGCTTCCGGCTCTCGGACACCGGCGAGGCGATGGCGGTCATGGCCGCCGCGGCGCTGACCGGCCGTGACGTCACGCTGCTGCTCACCTCGCCGCTCGAACGCGCCCAGCAGACCGCCGAGCCGCTGGCGAAGGTGCTCGACCTCACGCCGCGCGTCGACGACCGGCTGATCGAGAGCGGCAACAAGTTCGAGGGGCGCACCGTCGACCGCGGCTGGAAGTCGTTCACCGACCCGGCGGCGCTCACGCTGCTGCGCAACCCGTTCGAGCCGTCGTGGGGGGAGCCCTACGCGGAGACGGCCCAGCGCATGCTCGAGGCCGTGACCGACGCGCGAGACGAGGCGTACGGGCACGAGGCCGTGGCGGTCAGCCACCAGCTCCCGATCTACGTGCTGCGCCGCTTCGTCGAGGGGCGCCGCCTCGCGCACCGCCCCGACAAGCGGCAGTGCGGATTGGCGAGCTACACGACGCTGACCTGGCACGACCGCCGGCTCGCGTCGGTGACGTACACCGAGCCGGCCGGCGCGCTCTCCCGCAAGCCGGCTACGCCGGGGGCGTAGGCCAGCCGGGAGCCGGGGGGCCTGGCGGGTTCTTGCGGCGGCTGCGCTTCACGAGCAGCACGACGATGAGCACGACCGTGCCCACGACGAGGGCGAGGAACGCCAGCAGGATCAGGCCGACGATGGCGAGTCCGGCGCCCGTCGGGGCGGCGTCGGCGAGGGGGATCATGCGGGTACCTCTCTCGGTCGGAACACCACGAGCGCCAGGACCGCGTACTCGACGTACGCGTGGTAGCTCGCGAGGGACGTATAGGCGATTTTGGTACCGGTCCACGCGGTCATGTAGCCGAACGCGAAAACTGCCGCCACCGCCGCCACGCCGACCCACGCGATGCGCGGGAGGCGGGCCTGCGCGGGGCCGTTGCGCGGCAGGAACCAGCACCAGAACACGTAGTGCAGCACCTGGAGGAACGCGAACACCGCCAGCAGCCGCGCCGCCTCCGGCCCGCGCCACTCCGGCGGCGCGACCGTCGCGACGTGCCCCGACATCGGCCCCGCGAACGACACCGACTGGGACGACAGCGACGGCACGGGCAGCGCGCCGGTGAGCAGCAGCGCCGGCACGACGAGCAGCCAGGCGACCTGCACCGCGCGGAACGCCGTCCGCGCGCGGCCTGCCAGCCGGCGCGACCAGTCCCAGAGGAAGACGAACGGCACGAGGTTGTGCAGGTACGTCACCGCGACGAAGTAGTGGTCGAGGTGCGTCCACGCGATCACGCCGGCGACGACGACGGCGGGCAGGCCGAACGCCGCGAGCACGGGCCGCGACCGCGCGCCCCACGCCATGCCGAATGCCAGGATCGCGAAGCCCGCGACGACCTCCACCCGCCGGCCAGGGGCGCCCACGAGGCGGGTCATGGCGATGACCGTGACCAGCGCGAGCACGCCGACCCGGAAGACGCCCGCGAACGACCCCGCCCACCGGGCCAGCACGTAGCGGAGCTCGAGGACGTTGTGCAGAATCCCCAGCACCATGAGCCCGACGACCGAGGCGAGCAGCGGCGCGCGCGCCGCGAGCACGGCCGCGATCGCGACGTACCCAGCTGTCTCCGCGACGGGCCGCCACGGATGAGCGGCTACGTCGCCGCGCTGCTCCTGACGCTGGCCGTCGAGCCGCCGCTGTACGCGCTCGCGCTGCGGCTGGGACTCGGCGTGCGGCCGCGGCGCGGGTACGTGGAAGGTCTGCTCGCCAACGCCACTAGTCATCCGCTCACCTGGCTCTTCCTCTTCCCGCTGACGGAGGGGTCGCTGGCCGCCGCCGCGCTGGTGGAGCTGTTCGTCGTGGCCTGGGAGGCCGGGCTGCTGCGCGTACGGCTTGGGCGCGACCTGCCGCTGCTGGTCGGGGTGTCGTTCGTCGTCAACGCCGTCTCGCTCGCGCTCGGCGCCGCCGTCCTCCGATGAAAGCAAACGGCGCGCACGTGCGAGCATCGATTCGTGAAAGAAACCCCACGACAGCGCTCGCTGCGCTCACGCTGCCGCGGGGGCCCCGGATGAGATTGGTCCTGGCCTCGGCGTCACCGGCGCGGCTGCGGCTGCTGCGTGACGCGGGGTTCGACCCCGAGGTCGTCGTCAGCGGCGTACAGGAGGACGTGGACGACGTCGAGGAGCTCGCGGTCCGCAAGGCTCTCGCCGTCGCCGATCGGGTGAGCGACGCGCTCGTCGTCGGGTGCGACTCCATGCTGCTGCTGAACGGCACCCTGGCAGGCAAGCCGCGCGACGCCGCGGAGGCGACCGAGCGCTGGCGGGCCATGCGCGGCACGACCGGCGCGCTGCTGACGGGCCACTGCGTCGTCGACACGGGCTCCGGCCGCCGCGTGTCCGCGACCGCCGAGACGGCCGTGCGTTTCGGCACGCCGACCGACGCCGAGATCGACGCGTACGTCGCCAGCGGCGAGCCGCTGCGCGTCGCGGGGGCGTTCACGATCGACGGGCGCGGGGCGGCGTTCGTGGAGTCGATCGACGGCGACCACGGCAACGTCGTCGGCCTCTCGCTGCCGCTGCTGCGCCGCCTCCTCGCCGACCTCGGCCACTCGGTGGTGGACCTGTGGGCCTGACCATCGGGCCGATCACCGTGGACCCGCCCGTCGTCCTCGCGCCGATGGCCGGCATCACGAACGCGGCGTTCCGCCGGCTCTGCCGCTCGTACGGCGGCGGGCTCTACGTCAGCGAGATGGTCTCCGCGCGGGCGCTGCTGGAGGGTGGGTCGGCGCAGGCGGCGTTCGACGCCGACGAGTCGCCGCGCAGCGTGCAGCTCTACGGCGTCGACCCCGTCACGGTCGCGAGCGCCGTACGGCACATGGCCGAGGTCTGGCAGGTGGACCACGTCGACCTCAACATGGGCTGCCCCGTCCCGAAGGTCACGCGCAAGGGCGGCGGGGCCGCGCTGCCGGTGCACACGAGCGCGTTCAGCAACGTCGTCCGCGCCGCCGTCCGCGCCGCCGAGGGCAGGCCGGTCACGGTGAAGATGCGGATGGGCGTGGACGCGGACACGCTGACCTACCTCGACGCCGGCCGTGCCGCCGAGGACGCGGGCGCCGCCGCCGTGACGCTGCACGCGCGCACCGCCGAGCAGCTCTACTCGGGCACCGCCGACTGGGCCGCGATCGCGAAGCTCGCGGCCGCGCTGAACATCCCCGTCCTCGGCAACGGCGACGTGTGGGTCGCCGACGACGCCGTACGGATGGTGCGCGAGACGGGCTGCGACGGCGTCGTCGTGGGGCGCGGCTGCCTGGGGCGGCCGTGGCTGTTTCGGGACCTCGAGGACGCGTTCGCGGGGCGTCCCGTGCGGCCGGCGCCGACCCTCGGCGAGGTCGCCGAGACCATGCGCGAGCACGTACGGCTGCTCGGCGACGTCCGCGGCTTCCGCAAGCACGCGCGCTGGTACCTCACAGGCTACGACGCGCCCGAGGCCGAGGCGGCCATCCGGCGCGCGGAGACCGTCGGGGACGTGGACGCCGCCCTCGCGTCACTCGACCCGGAGCGGCGGCCCGAGCCTGGCTCCGACGCGCGCCCGCGCGGCGTCACCGACGGGCCGCGCCGGGTCGTGCTGCCCGACCGCTGGCGCGAGTGCGCGGACGACCCGACGCCGCCGTACGACGCGGACGTGCTGGTCTCGGGAGGCTGACCCGCGTCTTGCGAAGCGGGGGCGCGCCGACCGGACGTGCCGCGGCTAGCCGGGCTTGACGCAGGAGCGGGCGCCGGCGACGTACGGCTTGCCGCCGGTCGCGCGGTCGGCCTCGCGCGAGTCGTGCGCGTACACCTGCGGGGTCGCGTACGCCCCGACCCACCGGAAGGCGAACGCCGTCAGGCCGGTGATCCGCGCGCCGCGGGTGAACCTCCCGTACGCCCGCAGCGCGTCGACGGGCACGGTGAGGTGGACGGCGTTGCCGGCGACGCGGGCGGTGGCGTAGCCGAGGTTGGTCTCGGTCTCGCCGGCGTCGTCGTAGAGCCCGTACTTCGCGACGCCGCCGGTGGGGGTCAGGACGTACCAGACGAACACCGCAAGCGTCCCGCCCTGCCCGCTGAACCGCACGAGGTACCGGTGCCCCGCGGGCGAGGTCGGGCCGAACACCGACGGCGACCCCGCGACCCGGACGACCGCGGTGATGCGCCGCGCGTCGGAGACGACGTCGGCGCTGAGCACGTCGAGGGAGGGGGTGTCGGCCAGGGCCGTGTCGCCGCGCGCGTCGACCAGCAGCCGGCAGTACGGCTTCGTGGCCGCGCCGGCGGGCGAGGCGCCGAGCAGCGCCAGCAGCGCGGCAGCGCAGACGGAACGGACTCGCATCGCGGGGCTCCCACCGTCGGACGTACGTCCCCGCGACTTCCGCCCGGCGGCGCCCTGTCCTGCGCCCCTCGGCGCCGCACTCGCGCCAGTGGCGTCTAGACGCCGACGGCGACGCGTTCCGGGGCGCCCTGCGGCTGCGGGATGCGGCGCAGCTCGTAGATCACGAGGCCGGCGAGGTGCACGAGGAAGAGCACGAGGAACAGCAGGATCGACCAGTACGTCGGCGTGGCCAGCGAGCCGGTGTTGAGGACCAGGGTCATCGTCTTCGGCTTGATCTTGGCCTTGAGCTCCTTGGCCGGCTCGTTGTCGGTCGCGGTGACGTCGGCGGGCCCGAACGTCACGCGGGCGTACTTGTAGCGGCCCTCGTCACGCGCGAGGCGGGTCTCGGTGATCTTGATGACGTTGGGCACGGTGATGTCGGCGGCGCCGACGCCGAGCTCGACGGCGTACTCCTCGGAGATCCGCTCGGCCGCGGCGGACTCGGCGGAGGCCTTGTCGCCCGCGGCCGACGTCACGGAGTCGTCGATCGCGATGAACGCGTCGCGGCCGGGCCCCTCCTCGAACTCCTTGAACTCACTCTGCAGCGCCGCGGGTCCGTTGGGGGAGGCGACCTCCCAGCGTTGCTCGGCGCCCTGCGGGCCGTAGTACTTCGGCGTCGACCGCGGGATGCCGAGCGGCTCGAAGCCGGGCACGCCGAACAGCCAGATCAGCGACAGCACCAGCCACGAGCCCCAGAACGCGACGCCCGAGACGAGGTACGCCTGCTTCGGCCCGAACGACGACTGCAGCAGCATCCACACGCCGCCGCAGAGGATGAGGAACATCAGGACGGTGCCGAAGACCGCGCGCGGGCCCTTGGTCTTGACCTCCTCCTGCGCCAGCAGCACCACCGGGTTGGCGGTCAGGGCGTACACGTTGGGCACGACGAGCCTTCCTAGGTCAGTGAGCGGCGGCGAACGCGATGAGGCGCGAGAACGGTCCCGGCTGGTTGCCCAGAGCAAGCTCCGCGGCGTCCTCCTCCGGCAGCCCCTCCTGGATCGAGATGAGGAAGTTGACGACGTCCTCGATCTGCTGGTCGTTCATCGGGCCGCCGTAGCCCAGGCCCCACGTCGGCATCGGGGTGCCGGGCCGGCCCTGCGCGATGGTGTCGTAGACGAAGCGGTACGCGTCGCGGACCGACTTGTTCTGGTCGATCATCTGGCGCTTGAAGATCTCGTGGAGGTTGGGCACCGGGTAGTCGGTGGCCTCGGCGTCGGCGTTGGCCTTGTACTGCGGCACGACACCGCCGCCGGCGAACGTCCCGTGACAGCGCGCGCACCCGGCCTGGAAGCCGTGCGCCCCGGGCTCGGCCTGCGCGTAGATGAACGCCCCGCGCTCGATCGACTCCTCGCGCTGCTCGAGCGCGGCGTCGTTGGAGCGCTGGTTCTCGAAGAACACGAAGTAGATCGGCAGGTACAGCGCCAGGAACACGACGAGCAGCGTGCCCCAGCCCTGCCAGCGCTCGAGGATGTTGGTCTCGAGCTCGTCGTCGGAGGGCGCGGGGCGGAAGCCGATGGGGATGGAGAGCGGCTTGCGGCGCCGGACGACGGCGCCCTTGGCACGCTCGCCGCGCGGGGTGATGTCGCTCATCGTGCTTCCGCTCTCTCCTTCTATCGGTCAGGCCTGGTCAGCCCGTGCAGTGAGCGCCTTCGGGGTTCTGGTTGATCGTGTCCGTGCCGCGCGGGGGGCCGTCCTTGGGGTCGGCCGTGTCGACGATGACGTTGCCGCCGTCGATGACGATCGGGAAGTGCTGCAGGCCGGTCGGCGCGGGGCCGAACTCGTACTCGCCGGCCTTGTTGTAGCGGGAGCCGTGGCACGGGCACTCGAACCAGCCGCTGGTCTCGCACTGCGGGACCTTGCAGCCGAGGTGCGCGCACTTCTGGTAGACGGCGAGGAAGCCCTCGGCGGCGACGCCCTTGTAGAACGCCTCCTGGCCGGCGACCGGCTTGTACGCGACGAGGTACGTGCGCGCCTCGGCGTAGTACTTCCAGCCGTGCGGGATGGCGGCGAGCTCGCCCTTCAGATCGTCGACCTTGCCGAGGTTGATCTTCGCGCCGAAGCCGCCGCGCAGGCTCGGCCAGAGCATGCCGAGGCTCGCGGCGGCGAAGCCGCCCAGCCCGACCGCGGAACCGCCGAGCATGCTCAGCCGGAAGAAGTCCCGGCGGGACATGCCCTTCTTCTTGGCCATCGTTGCGCCGCCTTAGAACTCGAAGTAGAGGCCCTTTTGCCACGGGAACACGAAGTTGTATCCGGGTCCGCGGAACAGGGAGCCGATGGTCGACAGGATGGCCGAGAACATCATGAACCAGGTGAACAGCATGATCGCGAACTTGCGGTTGGCGGGCCGCATCGACGGGTTCTTGTCGAGGTACGGGAACGCCATGAGGATGCCGAGCCCGATGCCGGGGATGAGCACGCCCGCGATCATCGGGTGGTAGTACCTCAGCAGCTCCTGGAGGCCCAGGAAGTACCAGGGCGCCTTGGAGGGGTTCGGCGTGAGGTTGACATTGGCGAGGTCGAGCAGCGGGGCGTCGACCAGCGTCGAGAACACCGTGAGGAACGCCAGGCAGGCCAGCACCGCGACGAACTCCTCGAGGAGCAGGTGCGGCCAGACGTTGACCTTGTCGTCCTGGGTGCGCTCGACGCGCTGGATGCCCTCCGGCGGGACCATCGCCAGCAGGCGGTGGGTCATCTCGCCGGACAGCCCGCGGCCGCCGCCGCCCTTGCCCGCCGTGGCCGCGGCGACGCGGGCCTGGCGCTCGGCGGGGGACAGCGGGGTGGCGCGGGTGAGCGTGCTCGTACCGCCGCCGGCGGCGGCAGGAGCGGCTGCGGCAGCGGCGGCCGGAGCCGGGGCGGCAGCGGCGGGTGCGTCGGCCGTCGCGGCTGCGGCGGCGGGGGGCGCGGCGGCGGCGGGCGCTGACGCGGCGGCGGCGGCCTGCTGGGCCGGCGACGGGATGCCGGCGGCCTTGCGGGCCTTCTTCACCGCGGCGGACTTCGCCTTGGCGCGCGCCATCCGCTCCGAGTCGCCCGCGGCGATGGCGGCCGCGTAGACCTCGGGATCCGGCGTGATCTCTTCGCTCATGTCGACTCCCTTACAGAGGCCCGGAGATCCCGCCGTCCTTGCGGATCCGCCAGAAGTGGACGGCCATGAAGATGACCGCCACGAACGGCAGCGCGAGGACGTGGAGGACGTACCAGCGGAGAAGCGTCGGAGGCCCGATCTCGACCCCGCCGAGGAGGACGAACCGCACCTCCTTGCCGAACACGGGGGTGTAGCCCATCATCTGCGTGCCGACGGCGACGGCCCAGATGGCCAGCTGGTCCCACGGCAGCAGGTAGCCGGTGAACGACAGCAGCAGCGTCAGCAGCAGCAGGATGACGCCGACGACCCAGTTGAACTCTCTCGGGGCCTTGTACGCGCCGTGGTAGAAGACGCGCGCCATGTGCAGGAACACCGTGAACACCATGGCGTGCGCGGACCACCGGTGCATGTTGCGTACGAGCTGGCCGAACGCGATGCCGGACGAGAGGTTCTGGATGTCCTTGTACGCGAGCTCCTGGCCGAAGCCGGCGGAGGGCCGGTAGAAGAACATCAGGTAGATGCCGGTGACCGTCAGCAGGATGAAGAGGAAGAACGACAGCCCGCCGAGGCAGTACGTGTAGGTGAGCTTGAGGCCGTGACGCTTCAGCTTCACCGGGTGCAGGTGGTAGAGGACGTTGTTCATCGTCGCGAGCGCGCGGTCGCGCGACGTGTCCCGGTAGCCGGGGCGGTAGATCGAGCCCGGGCGGAAGATCGACTTCCAGACCGCGCCGTCGCGCGGGTCCTTGGGCTTGACCATCTCCTCGAGGTGCTGCCGCACCTCGGCCTTGCGCCCGTCCTTGTCGGCCACGTCGGGTCGTACCTTCCTTATCGCTTCGGGCGAGCGGCGGCTTCGCCGATCTTCGAGTAGAACAGGGCGCCCGGCGGGCAGCGGTCGACGCAGATGCCGCAGCGGGTGCACTCGTTGTCGTCGATGATGAAGATCGCGCCCGCCGTCTCCGACAGGGTCTTCAGCTCGCTGTTCTCGGCGCCGGCGACGATCTCCGGGGACATCATGTAGATGCACTCCCACGGGCAGACGTCCTCGCACGCGCGGCAGAGGATGCACAGCTCCGGGGACAGCGCGATGTGGCGCTTCGGCTTGACCCGCTCCTGCAGCCAGTTGGGGTCGACGGTGCCGAGGACGTAGTCGTCGTAGATCTCGACGCGGTTGTCGGTCATGTCGACGCCCTAACGGTAGCCACCGGCGTCGCGCTTCATCTCGTCAGCGTCGGCGTTGACCGGGTTCATGCGCTGGTAGAGAGCGAAGGCGACGAACGTGACCGGGGTGATGGCGCCGTAGTAACCGACGACGATGAGGTCGCGCAGGCGCGGGCCGAGACCGAGGATGCCGAACGTCTTGGGCGCGAGCACCCAGCTCCAGTCGTTGGACCAGGTCAGGAGCGCGCTGGGGACGGACGCGAAGAAGATCATGAACAGCACGGTGAAGATGAACGACCCGATGCTCGCGCGGAGCCATGCCGACCGCTGGAGCAGGTTGCCCATGAGCGCCTTCCTCGTGTGGATGAGCACGCCGGAGCGCGAGCCCCGGCCGCCAGCGATACTACGTCCCTGGGCAGAGCGCCCGCGAATCCATCCGCCGCCCGCGCGCCGCGCGTCGCGGCCCGCCCCGTGATCGCCCCCGACAGCCAGGAAGGCCGGCTCCCCGTGCCCCGCCCCGCCACCCCCGCGGCCCACCCCCGGCGGTTACTGGTGAGTAGCGGCGCGCCGTATGGGGGAACTGGTGAGCCACGACGTCGCTACTCACCAGTAACCGCGGGTCGGCGGCGGCTCGCGGGCCGGGTACTGCCGGGCGCGGTGGCGGCGGTCGTGCTCGTGGCCGGGTGCACCGGCGGGGGGTCGGAGACCACGTCCGGTACGCAGCGTTTCGTCGCAGGGGACGGGGTCGTGCACTACGTCCCCGCGGCCAACCGCGAGCCCGGTCCCGACATCGCCGGCGAGACGCTCGACGGGGAACGGCTCGACGTCGGCACGCTGCGCGCGGGCGGCGTCGCGGTCGTCAACATCTGGGGCTCCTGGTGCGCCCCCTGCAAGAAGGAGCAGGGCGCGCTGGAACGCGTCGCCCGCGCGACCCGTTCCCGAGGGGTGCGGTTCGTCGGCATCAACATCCGGGACTCCTCGAAGACCGCGGCGAGGATGCACGTGACGAAGTACGACGTGACGTACCCCTCGCTCTACGACCCCTCGGCCCGGCTGCTGCCACGCTTCGAGATCGCGCCCAAGACGATCCCCAGCACGTACGTCATCGACCCCGGCGGGCGCATCGCGGCGTACGTCTACGGCCCCATCGAGGAGCAGCCGCTGACCGACCTCGTGGACCGGGTGCTCGCGGAGGCGGGCCCGGCGTGAACGGCATCCAGGACACCGTCCTCAACGGCTCGCTGCTCGCGGCGCTGCCGCTGGCGCTGCTGGCGGGGCTGGTGTCGTTCCTCTCGCCGTGCGTGCTGCCGCTGGTCCCCGGCTACCTCTCGTACATCACCGGCCTCACCGGCGCCGACCTCGCCGAGGAGGAGGCCGGCGGCCGCGCGAAGCGCCGGGCGATGATCGGCGCGCTGCTGTTCGTGGGCGGGTTCTCGGTCGTGTTCGTCAGCGCGGGGGCGGCGTTCGGGGCGGCGGGTTCGTTCTTCGCGGACTACGCCACCGTCATCACGCGCGTGCTGGGCGTCGTGACGATCGTGCTCGGGCTGGCGTTCATGGGGGCGATGCAGCGGATCCCGTTCTTCTCGCGGGAGTTCAAGGTCCACAAGCTGCCGGCGACGGGGCTGGCGGGGGCGCCGTTCCTCGGGGTGCTGTTCGGGATCGGCTGGACGCCGTGCGCCGGACCGACGCTGACCGCGGTCAACTCGCTCGCGTACTCCACCGGCACGGCGGGCCGCGGGGCGGTGCTGTCGCTGGCGTACTGCCTCGGTCTCGGGCTGCCGTTCATCCTCGCGGGGCTGGCGTTCGAGAAGTCGATGTCGATGTTCGCGGTCGTCAAGCGGCACTACGCGCTGGTGACGCGGATCGGCGGCGGGCTGCTCGTCGTCATCGGCCTGCTGCTCGTGACCGGCTTCTGGGACCGGATCGTGGCGTACATGCAGGTCTGGGTCGGCGGCTTCGAGACGGTCGTATGACGGCCACGCTCTCGACGTCGCCGGAGGAGCGCGAGGTCTCGCCTCGCCGCGTCCGGCCGCTCCGCCGCGCCTGGGGCCAGCTGACGTCGATGCGGACGGCGCTGCTGCTGCTGTTCCTGCTGGCGCTGGCCGCGGTGCCCGGCTCGCTGCTGCCGCAGCGCAACCTCGACCTGCTCGCGGTGCAGACGTACTACGCCGAGCACCCCTCGCTCGCGCCGACGCTGGACCGGCTGTACCTGTTCGACGTGTACGCCTCGCCGTGGTTCATGGCGATCTACCTCGCGCTGATGATCTCGCTGGTCGGCTGCCTCGCGCCGCGGATCCGGCTGCACGCGCGGGCACTCGTACGCCGTCCGCCCGCGCCGCCCGCGCACCTCTCGCGTCTCCCCGCCTACCGGTCCTGGGTGACGGACGCGGCGCCGGCCGAGGTGGAGGCGTCGGCCGCGAAGGCGCTGCGGCGCTGGCGGGTGCGCTCGTACGACGGCCGCGGCGTCGCCGCCGAGCGCGGCTACCTCCGCGAGACCGGCAACCTCCTCTTCCACGTGGCCCTGCTCACGCTGCTCGTCGGCATCGGGATCGGCGCGGCGTACGGCTACCAGGGCGCGGTGCTGGTGGTGGAGGGCGACACGTTCGTCAACACGCCCGCCGCCTACGACGAGCTCCGTCCAGGCCGGCTGAACTCGGTGGAGGACCTGCCGCCGTTCGAGGTCACACTCGACGACTTCCGGGCGACCTATCTGGACAACGGGGCGCCGACGTCGTTCGCGGCGGATGTCCGGTGGCGCCCCTCGCCCGACGACGCGGTGCGGCCGCGGACGGTGAAGGTGAACGAGCCCCTCACCGTCGACGGCGCGCGCGTCTACCTGCTCGACCACGGCTACGCGCTGCACTTCACCGCCACGCTGCCCGACGGCACCGTGATCTACGACCAGTGGCAGCCGTTCCTCCCCGAGCGCGGCGACCCGAACCTCGCCTCCGACGGGGCGTTGAAGATCACCGACCTGCCCGGCGGGCTGCCGGACATCGGGCTGCGGGGTCTGTTCACGCCGACGCTGGGGGTGCGGCAGGGGTTCGCGTACTCGCAGTTCCCCGCGGCGCACCTGCCGGCGTTCGCGTACGAGGTCTGGGCCGGCGACCTCGGCCTGTCGAGCGGCGTACCCCAGTCGGTCTACGACCTCGACACGTCGAAGATGACGAAGACGAGCAACGGCATCGTCTTCGAGGGCCAGACCATCGAACGGCTGCCCGGCGGGGCCACGCTGACGTTCGACGGGGTGAAGGACTTCGCGGTCTTCCAGGTGACGGTGGACCCGGGCAAGTACCTCGTGCTCGGCTCGGCCGTCGCGGCGCTGACCGGTCTCGTGCTGTCGCTGCGGGTACGGCGGCGGCGGGTCTGGGTGCGGGCGACGCCGACCGAGGCCGGTACCCTCGTGGAGGTCGGCGGGCTGGCCCGGCAGGACCCCGAGGCGTTCGCGCCCGAGGTCGCCAGGCTCGCCGAACGAATGGGAGGACCACCCTGATGCCGATCGACGCCGGCCTGGCGAGCGCGAGCGACAACCTGCTCTTCGCGGCCGTCGTGGCGTACGTCGTCGCGATGCTCGGCTACTTCGTCGAGTTCGCGTCCGGTCGTCGCGTGCCCTTGCCGATCGCGGGTGGCGCCACGGACACCGCTCTCCCGCCGTCGTACGTGGCGTCGGTCGAGTCCGCGTCGCGGCGCGGGCGGCTCGGGCTGTGGTGCGGCCGTGGCGCTGTGGCGCTGACGGTGGTGGGCTGGGGGCTGCACGCTGGTGCCGCCGTGCTGCGCGGCCTCGCGACCGACCGGGTGCCGTGGGGGAACATGTACGAGTTCTCCTCGATGGTCTGCCTGATCGGCGTGACGTCGTTCCTCGTGCTGCTGGTACGGCAGCCGGTGCGCTACCTCGGCGGCTTCGTGATGCTGCCGGTGGTGCTGACGCTGGGGCTCGCGTCGTCGGTGCTGTACGCGCCCGCGGCTCCTTTGGTACCCGCGCTCAACTCGTACTGGATCAAGATCCACGTGGTCGCGGCGATGACGGCGTTCGGCGTGTTCATGGTGGGGATCGTGGCGACGCTGCTGTATCTGGTGGCTGTGCGGCTGGAGGCCCGGGGGCGCGGTGCGTCGCGGCTGCCGGCCGCCGCCTCGCTGGACCGGGTCGCCTACAGGACGATCGCCTTTGCCTTCCCGATCTGGACCTTTGCCGTGATGGCCGGCGCGGTGTGGGCCGAGGCGTCGTGGGGGCGGTACTGGGGCTGGGACCCCAAGGAGACGTGGTCGTTCATCACGTGGGTGCTCTACGCGGGCTACCTGCACGCGCGCGCGACGGCCGGGTGGCGCGGGTCCCGCGCGGCCTGGGTGGCGGTCGCCGGCTTCGTGGCGCTGATGTTCACGTACTACGGCGTCAACATCTGGATCCCCGGCCTCCACTCGTACTCGGGCGTGTAGGTCGCGCGCCCGACCCGGCGCCGCCGGAGGTTACTGGTGAGTAGCGACGTCGCGGCTCACCAGTTCGTGCTCGCTGTTTGTCGCTACTCACCAGTAACCGCGGGCCCACTGCCGGGCGCGCCGGTTTCAGCCCAGCGCGGCGCGCCGACTATCCTCTGCGTCGCTCGCCCGACGCGTTCCCGGAGGCTCCTGTGACTGTCACGACGTCGGCGTCGACGGCGTCGGAGCGGGAGGCCGCCGCCTGGGAGGCGCCGTACGGTCCCGCGCTGACGTACCTCGTCGCCGGCACGTTCTGCCTCGCCATCGGCGGCCTGCTCATGCTGCTCGCCGCGGCGCAGACGGTGTCGCCGGACCTGTTCACGATCGGCGGGTCGACGTCGTTCGGCCGCATCCGCCCGGCGGCCCACCTGCTGCTCGTCTACGGCGGCCTCGGCATGGTGGGCAACGGCGTCGCCCTCGACGTCGCGCGCCGCGCCGCCAAGGCCCCCGCGAGCCTCGACAAGCTGGTCCGCGCCGCGGGCGCCGTGACGACGATCGGCGTCGTCGGGAGCGTCGCCGCGGTCCTGCTCGGGCACTCGACGGGGCGCGTCGGCTTCGAGATGCCGCGCCCGTTCGCGGCGCTGCTCGCGCTCGGCCAGCTTCTCGTGCTGCTGGCGGTGCTGCGTACGCTCTCTCGCCGCACGACGAGCGACCTGCACCCGTCGCTGTGGTTCGTGGTGGCGGCGCTGTTCTGCGCGCCGTTCGTCATCCTCGCGGGCTCGCTGCCCGCCGTCCGCGGCATCAACGACGAGATCGTGCTGTCGTTCGGCATCTCCGGGCTGAAGCTGCTCTGGCTGATCCCGCTCGGCATCGGCGCCGCGCTCTACGTCGTCCCCAACGCCGGCCGCGCCGCGCTGCACAGCCGCCAGCTGGCGCTGGTGGCGTTCTGGGGCTGGTTCCTCTTCGCGCCGTTCGCCGGGCCGATGCGCCTCGTGTCGGGCCCCGCGCAGGAGTGGCTCGAGACGGTCGGCGTCGCCGCGTCGATCGCGCTCGGCGCGCCGTTGCTCGCGGTCGTCGTGCTGCTCCTCGCGACGTACTCCCGGCGTACGTCGCTCGCCCACGGTGCCGACCTGCGCCTCGCCCTCGCGGGCGTGGGGCTGCTGGCGTTCTGGGGGCTCACGTCGATGCTGACGGCGGGCCGTACGGCCGGCGCCCTCCTGCACGGCTCGGTCGCGGCGGACGGGCTCGCCGAGCTGGCGCTGTTCGGGGTCGCGGGGGCGCTGCTGCTGGCGGGGGTGTTCCACGCGCTGCCGAGCGTCACGGGCGACCGCATCGCCAACGTCCGCGTGGCCGGCTCCACCGTCTGGCTGCTCGCGGCCGGCGCCGCTCTCGTCGCGCTGTCGCTGCTCGTCGGCGGCTACGTCCAGGGGATGCTCCTGGAGCAGGGCGTCCGCACCGGCGGCGAGTCGTTCGCCGAGGTCGCCGACGCGATCGAGCCGATGCTCTGGCTCCGCGTCGTAGGCGAGGCGCTCGTCGCGCTGGCCTGGGTGATGGCGTTCCAGCAGGTGTTCTCGACGTCGACCGCGAGCGACGGGGAGTAGCGATGCCGAGCCTGTTCCCCGTGATCGCCGGGCCAGCGCTGCTCGTCGCCGCCGGCTACGGCGTCACCGTCGTCGCGCCGGCCACCGAGCGGACCAACACCGTCCGCACCGAGGAGACCCGCGAGTACACCGTCGGCGCCGGCAAGGGCCGCGAGATCTACGCCGCCAACGGCTGCGTCTACTGCCACTCGCTGCAGCGCCGCGACACGTACGCCGACGCCGCGCTCGGGCCCGCGCCGTCCTCGAACAAGGAGGCGCTGAACGACCGACCGGCGATGCTCGGCGACGTCCGCTACGGCCCCGACCTCTCCTGCGCCGGCGACCATGTGCCCGGTGCCGCCGAGGACGCCGACACCGACGCGCGGATCGACGCGATGGTCGCGTACCTGGAGCACCCGGAGCGCGCGCACGAGGGGTCGACGATGCCGTCGTACGCCTTCCTGAAGCACGACGACCTGCGCCGGCTGGCGTCGTACCTCGTCGAGCACACCTGCGCCGCGGAGGCCGCCGAATGACCGAGCGCATGCCCGACCGCCCGCTGTTCATCGACCCGATCGCCGTCGGGTCCGGCGACGAGGTCGACGACGCGCCCGCGCCGCGCTGGTTCCTGCTCGTGGCGCTGGTGATCCTGGCCGCGGCGGGCTACTACCTCGCGACGTTCCTGTCCGGCCCGAGCGAGTCGTCGGAGCACCGCTTCCAGCCGGGCCGCGAGGTCTACGAGCAGGTGTCCCGCTCGGAGTGACCCGCGTCGAGAAGGCGTACGCGTACGTCGTCTCCGCGGGCAGGCTGCTCGTCTTCACGCACCGCGACGTGTCCCTGCTGGAGACCGGCGTGCAGGTGCCCGGCGGCACCGTACGACCGGGGGAGGCGCCGGAGGCCGCGGTCCTGCGCGAGGTCCGCGAGGAGACCGGCTACGAGACGTTCGAGGTACGCCGCGCGCTCGGCACCGCCGACTACCGCGTCGGCGACGTCACGCACCACCGGCACTTCTTCCAGCTCGCGCCGACCGCGCCGCTGCCGGAGACGTGGGAGGCGGCCGAACGCCACGACGGCCTGCGCGCGCCGACGGCGTTCGTCCTCTCGTGGCTCCCGCTGGCGCACGGGCACGTGCTGGCGGCCGGGCTGGGGGCGCTGCTGCACGGCGTTCAGGACACCGGTGTCCAGGGGTAGCGGCCGCGGACGACGACGTTGAACGTCCGCCCGATCGACTCCGACTTCAGCAGCGACTCGTGCACGGCGCGCGGGACAGCGAAGTAGCGGTAGACGCCGCCGCCCTCGAACTCCACCTCCAGCGTGCTGGTGGCGGGGTCGTAGCCGAGGGAGGCGATGCTGGCGGAGGTGATCGGAATCCGTTGCACGCCAGGCCATACGGGTGAGCGACCCGCGCCGTGACAGCCCTGGCACGCGCGCGCCAGCGGTGGCACGGGATACTGCCCCCGTGGCGTACGCCGACCTCCGCGACTTCCTCACGCGACTCGACCGCGGGGGCGACCTGCGCCGTGTCCGGGCCAAGGTGGACCCGTACCTCGAGGTCACCGAGATCGTGCAGCGCGTCACGCGCGCGGGCGGCCCGGCGCTGGTGTTCGAGGACGTCCTCGGCTCGTCGATGCCGCTGGCCATCAACGTCTTCGGCACCGAACGCCGCATGGCGCTCGCCCTCGGCGTCGACCGGCTGGACGAGATCGGCGAACGCATCGGCGACCTCGTCAAGCCCGAGCTGCCGCACGGGTTCTCCGGCATGCGCGAGAGCATCGGCAAGCTGCTCTCGCTGAAGGCCGTACCGCCGAAGAAGGTCAAGACCGCGCCGTGCCAGGAGGTCGTCCGGATGGGCGACCAGGTCGACCTGTACGAGCTGCCCGCGCTGCACACGTGGCCGCTCGACGGCGGCGCGTTCATGAACCTCGGCCTCACCAACACGCGCCACCCCACCGAGGGCACGCGCAACGTCGGCATGTACCGCCTGCAGCGCCACGACCAGCGCACGGTGGGCATGCACTGGCAGATCCACAAGGACTCCAACGCCCACCACGCCGTCGCCGAACGCCGCGGCGAGCGACTGCCCGTCGCGATCGCGTTCGGCTGCGACCCGGCCGTGACCTACGCGGCGTCCGCGCCGCTGCCGGGCATCGACGAGTACCTGTTCGCGGGCTTCCTCCGCGGCGAACGCGTCGAGCTCGTCGACTGCAAGACGGTGCCGCTGCAGGTCCCCGCCAACGCCGAGATCGTCCTCGAAGGCTGGCTGGAGCCCGGCGTACGGCTGCCCGAGGGGCCGTTCGGCGACCACACCGGCTTCTACACGCCGGTCGAGCCGTTCCCCGCGCTGACCGTGGACTGCATGACGATGCGGCGGAACCCGCTGTTCCAGACGATCGTCGTCGGCCGGCCTCCGCAGGAGGACCAGTGGCTCGGCAAGGCGACCGAGCGGATCTTCCTGCCGCTGATCCGGATGACGGTGCCGGAGATCGTCGACTACGACCTGCCGGTCGAGGGCGTGTTCCACAACTGCGCGATCGTCTCCATCGAGAAGCGCTACCCGAAGCACGCGCAGAAGGTCATGAACGCCATCTGGGGCGCGGGCCTCCTCTCGCTCACCAAGCTCGTCGTCGTGGTCGACGCCGACTGCGACGTGCACGACTACTCCGAGGTGGCGTGGCGGGCGTTCGGCAACGTCGACTACGCCCACGACCTGCTGCTCTCCACGGGCCCTGTCGACCACCTGGACCATGCTGCGTACCAGCAGTTCTGGGGCGGCAAGGCCGGCATCGACGCGACCCGCAAGCTGCCCACCGAGGGGTACGCGCGCGACGGCGGCTGGCCCCCGGAGATCGAGCAGGACCCGTCGATCGTGTCGCGCGTAACGGACCGCTGGAACGAGCTCGGCCTGTGACGACGATCGCCGAGCCGATCGCGCACCAGGGGGGCGTGAAGGGCTTCCTGCGGCTGGTCGTCATCGAGCACTCGGTGTTCGCGCTGCCGTTCGCGTACATCGCCGCGCTCACCGCGATGCTCTCCACCACCGGCATCGGCGACGTCGGCTGGCGCGACCTGCTCGTCGTGACGGTCGCGATGGTGGCGGCGCGGACGTTCGCCATGGCGGCCAACCGCGTCATCGACCGCGAGATCGACGCCCGCAACCCGCGTACGGCGCAGCGCGAGCTCGTCACGGGCGCGCTGCCGCTCCGTACGGCGTACTACGGAATGGGCGTCTCGCTCGCCGTCTTCTTCCTCGCGGCGTGGTGGCTCGCGCCGATCTGCCTGCTGCTCTCGCCGGTCGCGCTGGCGCCGCTCGTGCTCTACCCGTACGCCAAGCGGTTCACCTGGGCGTGCCACTACGTCCTCGGCTTCGCGCAGGCCGTCGCTCCGGTCGGCGCCTGGGTCGCCATCGCGAACGGCTTCGGCCGCGCGGAGGTGCAGGGCGTCGCGGAGTCCGCGCCGTTCCTCAGCGCGATCTGGCTGGGCCTCGCGGTCGGCACGTGGATCGCCGGCTTCGACCTCATCTACGCCTGCCAGGACGTCGAGTCCGACCGCCGCGAGGGCGTCCACTCGCTCCCCGCGCGCTTCGGCGTCGCGGCGGCGCTGCGGGTGAGCATCGCGACGCACGTCGTCACGCTCGTCCTGCTCGTGCTCTTCGGCGTCACCGCCGGCTTCGGGGTGCTCTGGTGGGTTGGCGTCGCGCTCACAGCGGGTGCGCTCGCGTACGAGCACGCGATCGTCAAGCCCACGGACCTCTCGCGCGTCAACAGAGCGTTCTTCACGGTCAACGGCTACGTCGGCATCGGGCTGTTCGCCTTCGCCGTCGCGGACCTCGTACGGCGGGGGCTGACGCCATGAGGGTGCCGTACGTCGTCGGCGTGAGCGGCGCGAGCGGCACGCCGTACGCCAAGGCCGTCATCACGGCGCTCCTCGCGGCACAGCAGCCGGTGGACCTCATCGTGAGCCGCGCCGCGCGGCTGACGATTCTCGACGAGACCGGCCTCGCCTGGCACGACACAGCGGAGGACCTGGCGGCGTGGCTGGGGCCGGTGGAGGGGGACGTACGCCACTGGGGTCCCGCCGACCTCGCGGCCGGGCCGAGCAGCGGGAGCTACGTCACGCGCGGGATGGTCGTCGTGCCGGCGAGCACCGCGTCGGTGGCCGGCATCGCGCAGGGGCTGTCGAAGGACCTGTTGCAGCGGGCGGCGGACGTGACGTTGAAGGAACGGCGCCGGCTCGTCGTCGTGCCGCGCGAGACGCCGTTGTCGCGCGGGCACCTGGTCTCGCTGCTGGCTCTGCACGACGCGGGGGCCGTCGTGCTCCCGGCGAGCCCGGCGTTCTACACCGGGCCCACGGAGCTGCAGCAGCTCGTGGACTTCGTGGCGGGCCGGGTGCTGGACGCGCTGGGCGTCGAGCACGACCTGTACCGCCGGTGGACGGGCGACCTCGGGGCCGCCCGCCGCGCCGAGGAGTCCTAGCCCGCCGCGGCGATGGGCGCCCGGGGCTCGCCGCGCAGCAGCGCGCGCACCTCGGACTCGCGGAAGCGGCGGTGACCACCCGGCGTACGGACGCTGCCGATCCGCCCGGCGACGGCCCAGCGCGTCACCGTCTTCGGGTCGACGCGGAACAGGGTGGCGACCTCGCCTGGGGTCATGAGCCGGTCGCGGCCTTCCATGGCGTCCTCCTGGAGTCCCGCGCCGGAGCCCCTACAACTCCGGCGTCACTGGCCTCAACGACCGACTCGGTCAGGAGTGACGGGTAGTGCGAAAAGTCGTTCGGCCGCCCAAATCGGGCGCCCGGAACCGGACGGCGCGGGACGAACCCGTGAGAGCGGGAGAGGCGTAGCGTCCGAGGGCATGACCGAACCCGAGGCCCACGTGGACGTTCTCCTGGCTGAGTTCAAGCGCCGCCTCACGGATGGGCGCGACGTGCTCCTCAACGCCCCGGAGACGGTCGACTTCGCGACGTACGACGCGTTCCGCGTGCGGCTCTCGGAGGCGCGGAACGTCCTCGACGCGCTGCACAGCGAGCTCGAGCGAGTGCTCACGCTCGCGGACGCCCTCTTCGCGGAGGGGTCTGCCGACCGGCGGGAGATCGCGGAGCGCCTTCACATCTGAGGCGGCGGGGTGACGGGGCGTGCCCCTGGGCGCTCGCCCCTCGCGATCGGGGTGCGATCTGCGCTTTTTCCCCGCACGGCCCGCAACCGGGTTGCGGACGTGACCGGCGGTGCCGTCACCGGGGGTGATCGCGGGCGGCGTCCCCCGAGCCGCTCCTAGCGGGCGGTGAGGCGGCGCAGCGCGGCGCGCAGGGCGCCGGGGTAGCCGCGGCCCTCGTTCGCGTGGCGGTAGTCGTGGCGCAGCTCGGCGAACCGAGCCTCGAAGATGTCCTGGTAGACCATGGGGTCCCTCCCCTTGACGTTCGTTCCCTTACAGATCGACACTCTACCAGTCCAACGCCGAACAATCAAAGGTATTCCATGCCTAGTGCCGATGGATCAGCAGGCCGTACGCCCGCACGGCCGAATGTCGACGCCACGGACAGGGCGCTCATCGCGGCCCTGCGGGCCAACGCGCGAGCGACGTTCGCCGAGCTGGCGCGCACGGTGGGGCTGTCCGCGCCGGCCGTCCACGAGCGCGTACGCCGCCTGGAGACGGCAGGGATCGTCACCGGCTACCACGCGTCGGTGGCGCCCGCGGCGCTCGGCCTCGGCGTCTCCGCCCTGGTCGGCATCCACCAGTCCGACGACGTCGAGCAGGACGACCTCGCCGCCAGGCTGGCGGAGGTGCCGGTCATCGAGGACTGCTGGTTCGTGGCCGGGGAGGAGGCGTTCGTCGTCAAGGTGCGGGTGCCCGACGTGGACGCGCTCGAGCACACGCTCGCCGTCCTGCGCCGCATCCCCGGCGTGGCCCGTACGCGGACGACGGTCGTGCTCTCGACGCGCTGGGAGGGCCGTGTGCAGGTGGAGGACGCACCGACCGCCTGACCCGTCGGGGTGGAGTGACTAGAGCGGAAATGGCCCCATCTCGCCATGGCTCAAATCGGGCAGATCGCGAAGGCTTGCCCGAAGTCCTCCCATACGGCCATCACGACAGGGGGCGCGTCATGCGCTTGCACCGTCCGGTACTCGCCGGCCTCGTTCTTGGTACGGCAGTCCTTCCCGTGACCGCGGCGAACGCCGCCACCGGTGTGACCGCGGCAGGTAGCGCCGTGTCCACCGCCACGCTCGCCACCTTCTCGGTGGGCGCGTTGGCCGACCTCGTCGAGGCGCAGAGCGTCTCGATCGGGTCGCTCGCCGCGACCGCTCAGACGGTGACGAACGCCGCTCCGTCGGTGACGTTCGTCCCGATCACGCTGAACGGCGTCAAGACCGGCGCCGTCACCGTGACCGCGGCGAACAGCCCGCAGACCGTGGGCGCCGTCAACACCAACGACCTCGGAGTCCTCTCCGCGACCAGCCCGGGCGCGACGCTCATGGCCGACGACTCGTCCTCGGCGCTCGAGACGTCCCTCGGGTCGCTCAGCGTGCTCGGCCTTCCCGTGACGCTGGACGGCGGCCTCGACGTCGGCTCGGCGACGAGCGCGACGCAGTCGCAGGCCGGCAAGGCGCTCAGCATCTCCAACGTCGAGCTGCCGAACCTCGCCGACCTCCTCGCGGCCCTCGGCCTCGACCTCACCAAGCTTCCCGCCGACACGCTCAACGGCCTCATCGAGGACCTCAACGTCGCGCTCGACGGCGCGCAGCAGACCGCGATGGACAACGCCAACACGGCGATCGGCCTCGCGCAGCAGGCCGTCGACGACGCGGACGGCGACGTCGCCGACGCGACGACCGCGCTCTCCGCGGCCGCGGCCACGCTGACGTCCGAGCTGTCCAGCGCGAACTACCCGATCGGCACCTCGCCGATGACGGCCGAGGAGTGGGCGGCGCTCGACGCGACCGTGCAGGCCACCATCCTGGCGCTGAACGTCGGCGACACCGGCCTGGCCGACGCGATCACGGCGTACGACGCCGCCGTCGCCGCGCTCGCGCTCGCCGAGGACGCCATCGCGCCGCTCACCGAGGCGCTCGCCAACGCCATCGCCGCGCTCGGCGGCATCGTGGACGGCATCCTCCAGGGCCTGCCGCTGCTCGAGGTCGGCGCCGCCGAGATCTCGACCAAGGCGCTCGTCGGCTCCGCCAAGACCGCGAACGTCACCGGCACCATCAGCGGCGTCAAGGTCCTCGGTACGGACATCCTCGAGACCGTCACGGGCGACAGCGAGCTCGACGTGGCAGGCCTCGTGGGCGATGTCGCCGACGACGTCAACGCCGCGCTCGGCACCGTCTCCGCCGCGCTCTCCGACGTCCTGTCCAGCGTGACCGGCGCCACCGGCCTCGTCGTTCCGGCTCCGGAGATCGCGCTCATGGAGAAGACGACGGCAACGGGTACGGACGGCGCGTTCGGCACCGCCGACGCGACCGTGACGGCGCTGTCGGTCAGCCTCGGCTCGGTGACCGTTCCCGCGATCTACGCCCTCGACGACGCCGCCGCCCTGCCGGGCCTCGGCGCCATCACCGGCGGCTTCCAGACGGCGCCGCTGTCCATGAAGGTCGGCTCGCTCGTCGAGTCGGCGCGGTTCCGCCCCGGTGCCGCGGCACCGAACGCGCCGACCCCCGGCAACACCGGCTCGCTGCCCTCGACCGGTGGCCCTGAGGGCCTCGCGATCGTCGCGGTGATCGGCACGGCGCTCGCCGTCGGCATCCGCCGGATGCGTACGCAGCAGTAACGACGTAAGGCACACGGCTACGCCCCGCGACCGCTGGCAGGAGGGGAGTCGCGGGGCGTCGCCATGTCCGGCCCCGTATCGTGACGTTCATGGACGCCGGGCTGATGCGCGAGATCGAGAGCAAGGTCGCCAACGAGGAGCGGCTGTCGTACGACGACGGCGTCGCCCTCTACGAGTGCGACGACCTCATGTGGCTCGGGTCGCTGGCCCACTCGGTGCGGACGCGGCTCAACGGCGACCGCGTGATGTTCAACGTCAACCGCCACCTCAACCTCACGAACGTCTGCACGGCGTCGTGCGCGTACTGCTCGTTCCAGCGGAAGCCGGGGGAGAAGGACGCGTACACGATGCGCGTCGAGGAGGCCGTGCGCCTCGCGTCCGCGATGTCGGGCGAGGGGCTGACGGAGCTGCACATCGTCAACGGCCTGCACCCCACGCTGCCGTGGCGCTACTACCCGCGGGTGCTGCGCGAGCTCAAGGCGGCGCTGCCCGGGGTGGCGTTGAAGTGCTTCACGGCGACCGAGATCCACTTCTTCGAGCGGCTGTCGGGCATGTCCGCCTCGGATGTGCTGGACGAGCTCATCGACGCCGGGCTCGAGTCGCTCACCGGCGGCGGCGCGGAGATATTCGACTGGGAGATCCGCCAGCAGATCGTCGACCACGACACCCACTGGGAGGACTGGTCGCGCATCCACCGGCTCGCCCATGCGAAGGGGCTGCGTACGCCGGCGACCATGCTCTACGGCCACATCGAGGAGCCGCGGCACCGGGTCGACCACGTGCTGCGGCTGCGCGAGCTGCAGGACGAGACCGGCGGCTTCGTGGTGTTCATCCCGCTGCGGTACCAGCACGACCGCGACCTCGACCCGCGCAACCGGCTGCAGTCGCGCACCGTCATGGCGACGGGCGCGGAGGCGCTGAAGACGTTCGCCGTGTCGCGGCTGCTGTTCGACAACGTGCCGCACCTCAAGAACTTCTGGGTCATGCACGGCCTGTCGACGGCGCAGCTGTCGCTGTCGTTCGGGGCAGACGACCTCGACGGCTCGGTGGTCGAGTACAAGATCACCCACGACGCCGACCGCTTCGGCACGCCCGACAAGATGACGCGCGAGGACCTGCTCGACGTCATCCGCGACGCCGGCTTCACGCCGGTCGAGCGCAACACGCGGTACGAGGTCATCCGCGAGTTCGACGGTCCGGTGCCCCTGGCCGAGCGCCGCGCGGAGCCCCAGCCCATCTGGGCCTAGCCCGGCGAGCCGCGCACGCCCCTCTTCCGTGCGGCGTTTCGTTCACGCAACGTGCCACGGTCTGCGTTCCGTCGACGAAACGCCGCACCGTGGCGGCGCTACGCCCCGGCCAGCAGGCGGTCGCGCAACGACGCCGGGTCGATGTGCGCGGGCTCCGTCGTCTCCAGGAAGTCCGCGAGCAGCCGCGCGAACCGCACCGGCTCGTCCACGTGCGGGAAGTGCCCGGAGTTCTCGAACACCTCGAGCCGCGCCGTCGGCACCAGCGACGTGAAGTGCGCCGCGTGCGCGACAGGGATGAACGAGTCCCGCCCGCCCCAGACCACCAAGGTAGGCAGCTCGGTGGCGAGGTAGAGCCGGTCGCTCGCGTCGACCCGCTGCCCGCCGACGTCCATGACGCTGCGCGCCGTGTGCACGAACGCCGCCCGCGCCTGCGTGTCGACCAGCGACGCGTACCCCCGTGCCACCTCGCTGAGAGCGGGGCGCGCGGGCACCCACCGCGTGTACCGGCCCGCCCACCGCAGAGCCGACAGCACCTTCCGGTGCGCGATGACCGGCAGCACGACCTCCGCCCCCGGCAAGGTCACCGCGCGCAGCAACGGCGTCACCTCGCGCCCGAGCCCGCCGCTGTCGACGAGCACGAGGCGTTCGCACATCTCGGGGAACTGGTACGCGAACTGCATCGCCACCCCACCGCCGAGCGAGTGCCCGACGACGGTCGCGGACGACACGTCGAGAGCCGCCAGGAGGTCGCGTACGCCGCTCGCGTACGCCCCCAGCGAGTAGTCGCCGCGCGGCTTGGCCGACTCGCCGTGGCCGAGCAGGTCGGGCGCGATGACGCGTGCCGAGGCGGAGAGCAGCGGCAGCACCGCGTCCCACGCGTGGCCGCACCCGGCGATGCCGTGCAGGAGGAGGACGACAGGCCCGTCGGACCCGGCCTCCGTGTAGGTGACGCGGTGTCCGTGCAGCGTGATCTCGCGGCGTTCCATGAGCGTATGGTCCCCCACGATGGCCGGGGACGAACACGACGCGATGCTCGCGGAGACGGCGGAGGCGATTCTCGGCCCCGCGAGGTACACGCGCGAGCAGGCCGCCGAGGCCGCCGGGGTGCCCCACGAGCGGGCCACGCGGCTGTGGCGCGCGATGGGCTTCCCCGAGGTGTCGTACGACGAGGTGCTCTTCACGGAGCAGGACGTCGCCGCCCTGCGGACCGCGGAGTCGCTGCGCGCCAACGGTGTCGTGGACGAGGACGGCCTCGTCGCGCTCGCGCGGTCGATGGCACAGGCGCTGTCGCGGCTCGCGGTCTCGCACGCGGCCATCGCGGGCGAGTACATGCTGCGTACGGCCGCCGGTGACGTCGACACGGAGACCGCGATGCACCAGGCCGAGTCGCTGGTGCCGGAGGTCGGGGAGCTGCTGTCGTTCGTCTGGCGCAGGCACCTCGTCGCGGCCGCGGAGACGACGCTCGTCACGCTCCTCGGTGACACCTCGCCGGACGCGCCCGTCGTCGTGGGTTTCGCCGACCTCGCCGGCTTCACGGAGGCCTCGCGCAACCTCGACGCGGCCGCGCTGGACGCGCTGGTCGAACGCTTCGAGGCCAACGCCACCCACCTCGTCACCGGCCGCGGCGGACGCGTGGTCAAGACGCTCGGCGACGAGGTGTTGTTCACGGTCGACGACGTCCGCGCCGGCGTCGGCATCGCGCTGGACCTGGCTGAGAACGCCGACACGCTCGGCGGGGAGGTGCGTGTCGGGGCGGCGTACGGGCCGGTGCTCGCCCGGCTCGGCGACGTGTTCGGGCCCACCGTCAACCTCGCCAGCCGCCTCACCGGCATCGCCCATCCCGGCACCGTCCTCGTCGACCGTGAAGCCGCGCAGGCGCTGCGCGACGACGCGGCGTACGACGTCTCGCCGATCGCGCGGCGTTCGGTGCGGGGATATGCCCACCTCGCCCCGTTCCGTGTCCGCAGGGCCACCCGGAACTAGCTCAACGACCCCGCGCAACGCGTCGACAAGAGACGCATGCGTCTCCGCCTGGCCCTGACCTGCCTGGTCGCCCTCACCCCCGTCACCGTCGCCGCGCCGGCCCAGGCCGCGCCGTGCGCCACCGCCACCCGCACGATCACAGGAACGCTGCGCGGCGAGGACGGCAGGTACGTCGACGCCATGCTCGGCTTCGACCTCATCCGCGTCGTCGGCGACCAGCGGCTGCACATCAACGGCCGCGACGGCGCCGACAACTGGGGCTGCGCCGGCCACAAGGGGTACGGCCAGGTGCTGCGGGTCAACCCCGACGTCCCCGCGACGGGCTCCACGACGACCGGCACGCAGTACTGGAGCGTCAAGATCCCGGCGATCGTCAACCAGGTCATCATCGAGGTCTGGCCGCGCGCGGCCGGCACCGGCCCCGTCGACGACCGCCGCTACAGCGGCGCGCTGCGCTGGAAGGTGCCGATCCCGTACGGCCGCAACATCAACATCAAGCTGCCGCTCGTCTGCGCGGCGGGCGGGCGTACCGGCTACATCGCCGGCAAGGCCACCAAGAACGGCGCGCCCGTCAACGTCGACTTCGTCGGCGCGTGGTCGGCGGCGAAGGACAACAACTCCGCGAACCCCATCCAGGGCTTCCGCACGGGCTACGGCACCGACCGCGGCACGTGGATCGTCCGCAACCTCGCCAGCGGGCAGCCGTACACCATGATCTGGATCGAGAACGGCGTCCGCCGCCAGCGCTACTCCATCGCCGTCAGCGCCTGCCAGGGCACGGCCGTGAGCACCGTCCGCTTCTAGGGCTTGGCAGGACGCCGCAGGCGACCACCCGCGGTGACGGCGCCGCCGACATCTCCGCAACCGGGTTGCGGGCCGTGCGGCGAAAAAGCGCAGACCGCACCCCGATCACGTGCGGAGGTCGTCACCGGAACGCGAACGGTCACGCCCGGTCACCAGCCAGTCCGTTTCGCCGAGCCTCTACGAGAGGCCGGTCGCGACCTCGTCGACGGGACGGCGCGGGGTCGGCGCGCCGTCGCTGCCGACGCCGAGCCGGAGGACGAGCTGCGGGAAGCCGGGCAGCATCAGCTCCTGGCGCAGCTTCGCGCGCATCGCGGGCAGCTCGATCGGCTGGTTGAGGAACGACGCCGACACCCCCAGCACCGTCGCGCGCAGCAGCACCGCCTCCAGCGCCATCCCCGCGCGCAGCCAGTCGGCGGGCCGGTCGCCGTCGGTCCAGAGCACCGCGGCGAGGGGGCGGTCGACGCCGTACGTCGTCGCGCGCGGCACATCACCGGTCAGGTCGAAGTCGCGCTGCACGTACGCCGCGCGGTACGACCCCGTCGCGCCCGGCCCGCGTGCGGCGACCGGGATGCCGTCGGACCACTCGCGCAGCTCCGCCTCGAACGCCGGGTCCCGCGACCAGACCCGGTCCGCGCGGCCGATGAGCGCCGCGAGCGTCTGCCGTAGTCCCGGCGTCGCGACCAGGTGCAGCGTCGCGCCCTCCGCCTCGGCGGCGTCCTGCAGAAGGAACGGCGCGCCGGGCTCCATGGCGTCGGCGTCGAGCGGCCCGCGGTCGGTGTGCCGCACGGGGATCGCGGCGTACGCCGCCATGTCGGACACGGTGGGGGACACGGGCCGGCCCGGCGTGACGCGTGCGAGCAGGCTGAAGCCCGCCCCCTCGGGGAAGAGCGCGGTGACCGGTTCGCGTCCCTCGCAGCGCATGGCGAGGCGCAGGGCGTACAGCGCGGCGCCGCACGAGATCACCAGCTCGCGCCCTTGCGGGTCGGAGACGGGCATCGCGCGGGAGCCGTCGGCGTGCAGCTCGACCACGCCGTCGGCGATCTCGAACCGCCACGGCTGCGCGTTGTGCTTGGACGGGGCGTGGGTGGCGGCCTCGACGCAGCGCCGCAAAAGGTCGGTCATGTGCGCTCCCCTGGGATGACGACGACCGGGCAGCGGGACCGCTGCACGACCGCGGTGGTGGTCGAGCCGAGCAGGAACCTCGCCAGCGCGCCGTCCCCGTGCGCCCCGACGACGAGCAGGTCGGCCGAACCCGCCGCGTCGAGCAGCGCGGCGGCCGGCTGCTGCCACGACAGCGCGCCCTCGACGTCGCCGCCGGCCGCGGCCCGGGTCTCCGTGACCACGTCGGCGAGGAACGCCCGCGCGGTCTCGTCGGTGTACGGCACGGCGGCGCCCGGCACCGCGCTCGCGACGACCGGCGGCGGCGCGGCGTGGACGATCGTCAGCGGCACCCGCCGGCGTACGGCCTCCGCGACCGCCCAGGCCACGGCGGCCGCGGCGGTGCTCGAGCCGTCGGTGCCCGTGACGATCCGGCGGGCGACGGCGTCGCGGGTCCCCGGCGGTACGACGGCGACCGGGCACGGCGCCGCACGAACGACGTCGTTGGTCGTCGAGCCCATGATCAGGCGCTTCACGGCGCCGGCGCCGTGCCTGCCGAGGACGAGGAGCTCGGCGAGCGCGCCCGCGCCCACCAGCCCCTCGGCGGGCGGGCCGTCCACGACCGACGTCGTGACGTCGCTGTCTCCCAGCGTCTCGCGTACGAACGCCACGAGCGTGGGCAGCAGTGCCGCGCGGCGCTCCTCGGCGTACGGCGTGTGCGCGACGAGGTCGTACACCGGCGGCCCCACGTGCACGGCCGTCAACGGCGTGCCGCGCATCGCCGCCTCGCCCTCGGCCCAGCGCAGCGCGGCGCGGGCGTCATCGGAGTAGTCGACGCCGACGACGATCACCGCGCACCGGCTCGTGCCGGGGCAGCGGCCGCCGCGAGGCGGGCGCCGAACACGGCGACCTCGCTGCGGTGCGCCATGCCGAGCTTGGCGAGGACGTTCGAGACGTAGTTCTTCACGGTCTTCTCCGACAGGCCGAGGTGCTCGCCGATCTGCCTGTTGGTCAGCCCTTCGGTGACGAGCGCGACGACGCGGCGCTCCTGCGGCGTCAGGCCCGAGTCGTCGGCGGCGCGCAGCCGCGCGGAGACGTACTCGGCGGTCCGCGGGTCGAGCAGCGACCGGCCGTGCGCGACGTCGCGGACCGCGCGGACCAGCGCGTCGCCGCCGGCCTCCTTGAGGACGTACGCCGCCACGCCCACCTCGGCGGCGTGCAGCAGCGCGTCGTCGTCGGCGTACGCCGTCAGCACGACGCAGCGCACGTCCGGCGCGACACCGCCCAGGTCGGCGCAGAGGTCGACCCCGTCGCCGTCGGGCAGCCGTACGTCCACGACGGCGACGTCGGGCGCGGCCAGCGGGACCTCCGTGAGCGCGCCGGCGTACGTGCCGTACTCACCGACGACCTCGACGTCCGGCTCGGCCGTCAGGAGGGCTCGGAGCCCCTGCCGGACGATCTCGTAGTCGTCGACGAGCACCACGCGGGTCATGCCCTCACGGTGCGCCCGCGGGGGCGCGAGCGCGAGAGGGAGTAGGGCCCGTGAAGACGGGCCCTAGGTCCCGTCAGGACGGTCCCTTGTGCCGGTCCCAGGGCGCCGCGCGCTCCGTAGCGTCGTAGACGTCAACAGAGGACAACAGAGCAGGACCGAGAGGGAGTGTCGATCATGACCCGCATCCGTACCATCGCAGCGACCATCACCATCGGTGCCGCCGCGGCGTTCTTCGTCGCCGGCCCGTACATGGTCTACCGCGGCCTCGACGCCCGCGCCGAGGTGACCGCTCAGCTGAAGGCCGAGCACATCGTCACCCCGGAGGACGCGAGCAAGCCGAACGTCGCCGTCGTCGACGGCCCCACCGCGATGGTGCAGGCCGACATCATCCAGAAGCACGCGCTCGAGGCCACCAAGGGCAAGGCGTACGCGCAGATGGACCGCGAGGACCCGGCCCGCCAGACGGCGTTCAACGCCGCCACTCTCCGCGGCGCCCTGATGAGCAGCGCGCTGGCCTGGGAGGTCGCGAACCTCGTCATCGGCCTCGGCGTCCTGGTCTTCGGCCTCGGCGTCATCCTCCTCGCTGTCGGCCTCGTCATCCGCAAGCCCGAAGAGGTCCT
>Ga0190268_10000012_pt1 | contig 89741 bp, 108 predicted proteins | sample Popmic249T_FD_133750 | JGI IMG/M metagenome (GOLD analysis project Ga0190268, IMG submission 133750) | Populus adjacent soil microbial communities from riparian zone of Blue River, Arizona, USA - 249 T | ecosystem: Environmental > Terrestrial > Soil > Riparian zone | place: USA: Arizona... | reverse complement strand
GATGAGCAGCGCGCTGGCCTGGGAGGTCGCGAACCTCGTCATCGGCCTCGGCGTCCTGGTCTTCGGCCTCGGCGTCATCCTCCTCGCTGTCGGCCTCGTCATCCGCAAGCCCGAAGAGGTCCTGATCTCCGCGGCGCCCGAGTCGCTGCGGGAGCCGGTCCGCAGCTAGCCCGTACCGACCCAGGGAGGGGCCACTCCGGCCCCTCCCTCTCTTCATCCCGGAAGGGAGCACGGCCATGCGCATCCTCGTGGTGGAGGACCAGATAGGCGACTCGATCGAGACCATTCTCGACCTCGTCGACGCGGGGCACCGGGTCGTCCGGTGCCAGCCGGTCGGGGGCGAGGTCGAGCCTTGCGTCGGGCTGCACGGGTCGGGCGAGTGCCCGCTCGGCGAGCCCGTCGACGTCGTGGTCGACGTGCACAGCGGGGACGACTTCGAGCTGCGCGAGCTCGGCGCGCTCTGCGCCGCGCGGCGGGGCACGCCGGTCGTCAGCATCGGGCACACGCCGCCGCAGTTCCGCTCGATCCGTACGACGCGTGCCGACCTGATCGAGACGCTGGCCGGCATCGAGTCCGCCCGCGCGACCGGCGGCCTGTCCTAGACCTTCGCCGGGTGGTTGGCGAGGTCCCAGACGTTCGCCGGGTCGTCGCCCGCGCAGAGCACGACCAGGTCCCCGGGAACGGCCGCCGCCAGTGCCGCCACCACCGCGCTCGGCTCGTCGCCCGCGACCTCCGTCGTGGGCGGCTTGCCGCCGTCGGTCATCCCGTCCTCGAGCCCCGCCAGCAGCAGCGCCGGCATCTCGCCGGGCTCCCTGCCGCGCAGGTTGACGAGGCTCGGTACGACGACGTGGTCGAAGTGCGGCGCGGCAGCCCGGCCGAGGTCCCTGATGTCCTCGTCGCGCCGGTCGCCTGGCGACCCGATCATCCCGATCCGCCGCGCGCCGGGCGCCGCGTCGGCGGTCCAGCGGTCCACGAAGTCGCCGAGCATGTGCATCCCGTGGGCGTTGTGGCAGTAGTCCACGACGATCGTCACGCCGCCGGACTGCGTCATGTTCAGGCGTCCGGGCGACGTCTCGAACGACGTCGTGTACGACTGCAGCGCCTGGCGTACGTCCTGCAGGTGCGCCCCCGCGACGAGCGCCGCACCGGTCGCGGCCATGGCGTTCTGGACGTTCATCCGCGCCCGGCCGCCGAACGTCGCCGGCAGCGCGTCGGTCCGTACGACCGCCTGCGCCCGTGACCCGTGCCGGAACACGATGCGCTCCACGTCGCCCTCGGTCTCCAGCACCACCGCGCGGCCGCCGCGGCGCAGGTGGCGCGCGACGTCCTCGTTGGCCGGCTCCATCGAGAACAGCACCACGTCGCCGCCACACGCCTTGCGCATCGCGAGGACGCGCGGGTCGTCGGCGTTGAGGACGGCGAAGCCGTTGCGCGGCACGGCTTCCACGACGACCTGCTTCACCTTGGCGAGCTCGTCGAGCGTGTCGATGCCGCGCAGCCCGAGGTGGTCGGGGGCGACGTTGAGGACGACGGCGACGTCGTTGCGCTCGTAGCCGAGTCCCTCGCGCAGGATGCCGCCGCGGGCCACCTCGAAGACCGCGAGGTCGACGCGGGGGTTCTGCAGGACCATCCGCGCCGAACGCGGCCCCGACGAGTCCCCGGGGATGATGAGCCGGTCGCCGATCGCGATGCCGTCGGTGGACGTCAGGCCGACACGACGCCCGACCCTGCGGAACACGTGCGCGATCATCCGCGTCGTCGTCGTCTTACCGTTGGTGCCCGTCACCGCGATGATCGGGATGCGGCTCGGCGCGCCCGGCGGGAACAGCAGGTCCACGACCGGCTTGGCGACGTACTGCGGCTCCCCGACGGTCGGGTGCGTGTGCATGCGGAAGCCCGGCGCGGCGTTGACCTCGATGATCGCGCCGCCGTGCTCGTGCAGGCTCGCGGTGATGTCCGGCGTGACGAGGTCGATGCCCGCGACGTCGAGGCCGACGACCTCGGCGGCCAGCTCGGCGATCTCGGCGTTGTCGGGGTGGACCTGCTCCGTGACGTCCTCGGCGGTGCCGCCGGTGGACATGTTCGCGGTCAGCGTCAGCAGCACGACGACGCCGGCGGGGACCACGTCGGTGACGCCGTACCCCTGCGTCTCGGCGAGCGCGACCGCGCGCTCGTCGAGCCTGATGCGGGTCAGCACCTTCTCGTGCCCGATGCCGCGCCGCGGGTCGGCGTTGGTGCCCTCGACGAGCTGCTCGAGAGTGCGTACGCCGTCCCCGACGACGTGCGCCGGCCGCCGCAGCGACGCCGCGACGAGGCGCCCGCCGACGACGAGCAGCCGGTGGTCGCCTCCCGCCACGAACCGCTCGACGACGACACCGCCGCGCCGGGATGCCGCGCGCGCGGTCTCGTACGCCGCCGTCAGCGCGTCGTCGCCGGGGATGTCGAGGCCCACGCCGCGGCCGTGGTTGCCGTCGAGCGGCTTCACGACGACGGGGTAACCGATCTTGCGCGCCACGCGGAGCGCCTCGTCGAGGCTGCGTACGACCGTCGTCCCCGGCACCGGCAGGCCCGCCGCGGCGAGCAGCCGCGCGGTGAGCGCCTTGTCGCTGGCGATGTCCGTGCCGAGGACCGGCGTCTCGGACGTCATCGTCGCGCGGATCCGGCGCTGGTGGACGCCCTGCCCGAGCTGCACGAGGGAGTGCTCGTCGAGGCGCAGCCACGGGATGTCGCGCGCATGTGCCTCGTCCACGATCGCCTGCGTCGACGGGCCGAACGCCACCTTGTTGGCCGTACGGATCAGGTCCTCGATCGCGAGCGCGACGTCGAAGTCGTCCTCCGGCTGGAGCAGGTGGTTGACGACGCGGACGGCAAGGTCGCCGGCAGCGAGGCCGACGGTCTCGTCCGCGTAGCCCCAGATGACGTTGTAGACGCCGGGCTCGCCCTTGGCGCCGCGGGTCTTGCCGCGGCGGATCTCCGAGCCGGTCAGCCGCTGCAGCTCCAGCGCGACGTGCTCGGCGACGTGGCCGAGCCACGTGCCCTCGGAGAGGCGTTCGACGAAGCCGCCGCGCTTGCCGCGAGAGCAGGCGTGGTCGTGCAAGCCGGGGAGCGCGTCGATCAGGCGCTCGCTGAATCCCGGCAGGCGGCTGGTCGGCCACTCCTCGAGGACGCCGAGGTCCACGACGAAGCGGATCGCCGGGTCGTACGACCAGTAGTTCGGCCCGCGGTAGACCCGCCGGTCGCGCACCCGCAACCGGCCGTCCGGCCACTCCGTCATCCGTGCCCCTCCCTGCTGTGCGCCGCGACGTTACTCGCCCCGGTCGCGGGCGCGGGAGTCCGCCGGTGCGTCGATGATGACGGGTGTGCGCGTGGCGAGCTCGAACGCGTACCCCGAGGGCAGCACGTGGATATGGGCGCCGGTCAGCGCGATGGGCCCGGTGCCCTCGGCGGGGACGCGGACGCCGGTCGCGTGACCCGCGTCCACGACCGTCACGGCACCGCTGCCGATGACCTCGAAGCGGGTGCCGGTGACGACGACGGCGGTGTCCTCGTCGATGCCGAGGCCGAGCTCGTGGGGGAACATCGCGACCACCGCGAGCAGCCTGGCGATGCGGCCGCGTTCGGCGAAGTGCATGTCCACGACGATGCCCTGGACGAAGCCGAGACCGGGTCCGGTGCGGACGTTGCTGGTCGGCACCTGCTCGCCGCCGCCGAGGATCATCGTCGTCGACATCATGGCGGCGCCGGCGCTGGTGCCCGCGACGACGACGCCTCTCTCCCAGGCGCGGCGCAGCGCCGTGTCGGCGTCGCTGCCGCCGAACGCCGCCGCGATCCGGCTCTGGTCGCCGCCGGTGAAGAACACGCCGGTCGCGGCCTCGATCGCCTCGACGGTGGCGGGGTCGTTCGCCTCCTCGCGGGACGCGCAGGGGAGGAACGTCACCTCCCGCGCGCCCAGGCCGTCGAACGCCTTCTGGTACGCCGGGCCGACGTCGTCGGGCATCGCCGTGGCCGTGCCGAGGACGACGACGCGCGCGTCGCGGCCGCCCGCCAGCTCGGCGACGCGGCCGAGCACGTGGCGTTCGCCGGTGCGGTCCTCGCACCCTCCGACCATGACGAGCGTTCCTGCCATGGTCGCGCGGCTACCCAGAACGGAACCGGACGGAACGTCGGCGGCGGCCCGGCTGCGAACTTCCAGTGCCGGGACGCCCATGGCAGTGCTCGGCGGCACTGGAAGCTCGCGCGCGGGGTCCTACGCGCAGCAGGCCGTCGTGCCGGCCTCGGCGGCCGTGACGCCCTCGAGGTCGGGGCGCGAGTCGGCGAGGACCGTGTAGACCTCCCAGCGGCCGTTCTCCTGCTCCCCGACCCAGACCTTGTCCTGGACGGCGTAGCAGCAGTCGGTGCTCTCGCGGACGTCGGTGTCGAGGCCCGCGGCGGCGAGGCGCTCGGTCGCGGCCTTGACCTCGTCGGTGGAGGAGACCTCGACGCCGAGGTGGTTGAGCGTGCCGCCCTGCCCCTTGGCCTCGAAGAGCACGAGCTTGAGCGGCGGGTCGGCGATCGCGAAGTTGGCGTAGCCGGGGCGGCGCTTGGCCGGCTCGGCGCCGAACAGCGTCGTGTAGAACGCGACCGCGGCGTCGACGTCGTCGACGTTGAGAGCGAGCTGGACGCGGGACATGTGCGGGTCCTCCTTGGCTTGATGTATCGACGGGCGTCAATGTCTACGATCCATCGACAGTTGTCAATACGTCGTCGTACGATGTCTTCGTGAAGACGCTCCCCGTGGTCCGCGAGGCCTGCTGCGCGCCGCTGTCGAAGGCGCCGCTGTCGGCCGACGACGCCGCGCTGCTCGCGCACCGCCTCAAGGCGCTCGCCGACCCGGCGCGGCTGCGGCTGCTGTCGTTGATCCTGGCCTGCGGCGACGAAGGGGGCTGCGTCTGCGACCTCACCGGCCCCGTCGGCCTCTCGCAGCCGACGGTGAGCCACCACCTCAAGGTGCTGTACGACGCCGGGCTGGTGACCCGCGAGCAGCGCGGCGTCTGGGCGTACTACCGCGCCGACCGCGCGGCCCTGGCCGACCTGTCGGGAGCCCTCGCTCTCTAGGGGGACGGTGGGGGGTGCCGGTGGCGCGACTAAGGGAGCTTGCGGAACTAGCGCCACCGGCACCCCCCGCCGGCCTTCTTCAGGATCGAAGCGCCAGCACGGTCTGCATGTACGCCATGGCCTCGGTGTTGACCATGCCGCGGCTCGCGGTCTCGGGGCCCTGCTCGTCGTAGAGCCGCTGGAGGCTCGCGCGGATGCCGGGGTCGCCTCCCGTGAAAGAAGAGATCAGCGCCTCCCACCGGTCGGCCAGCGCCTGGACCTTCGGGTCCGACGGGTCGGTGCCGGCGAGGCGTGCGGCGTCGACCTCGGCGATGAGGTCGGCCCAGTCCTGCTGCGCCTTCGCCATGCCCTCGGGGCCGAGCGCCTCGGCTCGCCGCGAGAGGTCGGCGAGCTGCTCGGGGGTGTAGTACTGCTCGGTCATCGTCGTCGCCTCCACGGCTCGTAACAGGTCGTCCGTCGTCGGCTCGCCGCCACTGTCGAGGACGGCGAGCAGCCGGGTGAGCCGCGTACGCAGCTCCGTCTCCGCCGCGAGCCTGCGGTCGCTCTCGGCGAGCTGGCGGCGCACGGTCTCGCGCGGGTCGTACGCCCCGCCGTCGAGCAGCGCCTTCACCTCGGCCAGGCCGAGGCCGAGCCGCCGCAGCGCCACGACGGCGTAGAGGCGGCGTACGTCGGCGTCGGCGTAGTCGCGGTGCCCCGCCGGCGTACGGCCCGACGGCACGACGAGCCCGAGCGCGTCGTAGTGGTGCAGCGCGCGGACCGTCAGGCCCGTCCGCTTCGCCAGGTCGCCGACTCGCATGCGGCGACGCTACGACCTCACGTCGCGTCAGGGGCAAGGAGTTCCAGGACGACGTCGTGGAGGCGGGCGTTGGAGGAGACGGCGCTGCCGCCTTCGGCTGTGGCGACGCCCGACAGGTCGGTGAAGCGGCCGCCGGCCTCCTCGACGATGACCTGGATCGCGGCGAGGTCCCACAGCGAGACCTCGGGCTCGGCGGCGACGTCGACCGAGCCCTCGGCAACCATGACGTGCGACCAGAAGTCGCCGAAACCCCTTGTACGCCAGCACTTCCGCGTCAGGTCGAGGAAGCCGGTGAGCCGCCGCTGCTTCTCCCAGCCGGCCAGGCTGGAGTACGCGAAGTGCGCGTCGGCGACGTCGCCCACCTGGGAGACGGCGAGGCGGCGGCCGTCGGCGTAGGCGCCCTCGCCGCGGCTCGCCCACCAGCGCCGGCCCAGCGCGGGGGCCGACGCGACGCCGACGGTCGTGACGCCGTCCTCCTGCAGCGCGATCAGCGTCGCCCACACGGGGACACCGCGGACGTAGTTCTTGGTGCCGTCGATCGGGTCGATGATCCAGCGACGCGCGCCGCCACCGGTGGTGCCGTACTCCTCGCCGAGAACGGCATCCCCGGGTCGCGCGGCGGCGACGGCGTCGCGGAGCACGCGTTCGACCTCGCGGTCCGCGTCGGAGACGGGGGAGAGGTCCGGCTTCGTCTCGACCACGAGGTCCACGTCGAGGAAGCGGCGCATCGTGACGGCGTCGGCGAGGTCGGCGAGCTCCAGCGCGAGGGTCAGGTCGGGGGTCACGCGAGGGACGCTACGCGAGGTCCGGGCGCGTGGAGCGTTAGCCTGACAGTGGTGATTCGTCCTGGTCTGTGGTGGCAGGGGGTGCGTTCCCGCACGCGCCTGCGCAGGGCGCTGGTCGCCGCCAACCTCCTCCTCGCCCTCGTCGGGCTGGGCTTCGTGGTGTACCCGTTCGCCACCGACGCGTTCGCGACGCGGTGGGTGCAGCCCCGCGCGCTGGGCCGGCTGACGTCGCCGGAGCAGGCCGCCGACTACCGCGCGGGGACGTTGAAGACCGCCTCGCCGGTGACCCGGCTGCGCGTACGCCGCCTCGGCATCGACGTCGTCGTCGTCGAGGGCGTGACCCGCGAGGCGCTGCGCGCCGGCGCCGGCCACTACCCCAGCACGCCGCTCCCCGGCGAGCGCGGCAACGTCGCCATCGCCGGCCACCGCGTGACGTTCGGCCACCCGTTCCGGCACATGGACCGCATCGAGCGCGGCGACAGGATCGAGCTGCAGACGCCGGTCGGGGAGTTCGCGTACGTCGTCACGCGCGGGCCGTTCGTCGTGCGGCCCGACGACCTGTCGGTGCTGCGGCAGGACGCGCGGTCGATGCTGACGCTGACGACGTGCAACCCCGTGCACAGCGACCGCGAGCGCCTCGTCGTCCAGGCGGTGCTCGCCGATGCCTGACCTCGCGATGGCGCTGCTCGCGCTGCACCCGCCGACCGACTCCGGCGTGTGGCTCGACGCGCCGCCGAAGCCCGGCACCGTCGTCCGCGCGCCGCTCGTCGTGAGCGGGGAGACGCAGGCGCTCGAGGGTGTCCTGAAGGTGTCGTTCTACGTCGTCCGCGGCACGTCGGTACGGCTCGTCGAGACGTACGAGCCGGCGCTGCCGGTGGGGCCGATCCCGTTCACGTTCGCGCTCGACCCGGCGGGCATGCGGCCCGGTCGCGTGACGGTGCGGGTCGTGGCGACGACGCTCGCGCGCGGCTTCCGCGCGGAGGCGACGGACCTCGTCATCCCCGGCGCGCGCCGTGTCACCGCGCGGCCCGCCGAGCCGCCGCCCGTCGCCCGTCCCGCCGCTCCGGCGCGTGCCGTGCGCCCCGCGCCGTCGCGGCGTACGACCACGGTCGCGATGCCTCAGGTGGACGACAGCGGGCGGGCGTTCGGGAAGGCGGCTCCCACGCTGCCGTACGTCCGCCGCGCCGCGACCCCGCGCAGGGCGCCGGTCGCGCGGCCTGTCGCGTCGGCGCCGGTGGCGCTGCCGGCGGATCGTTCAGGCTGGGCGTCCGTCGCGGGCGGCCTGCTGCTGATGGTCGTGTGCTCACACCTGCACCGCGCGCTGCGTACGCAGCCCGACCCGAGGGATGGCCGATGAGGCGGATGTTCGCGATGGCGGGGGCGGCGCTGGCGGTGAGCGCGTTACCGGCGTTCGCCGCGACGACGACGATCGACGCGGCCGACAACGAGTTCCGGCCCAAGTCCGCGACGCTCTCCGTCGGCGACACGGTGACGTGGAAGAACACCGGGCAGGCGCCGCACGAGGTGACGTCGTCGGCGTTCAGGAGCGGCAACCTCGACGCGGGGGAGTCGTACTCGTGGAAAGCGACGACGGCGGGGACGTACTCCTACGTCTGCCAGTACCACGAGTCGGTCGGGATGACCGGCACGCTGACGGTGCGGGCGGCGTCGGGCGCGACCGCGGGCCACCCGAACACCGGAGGCGACAGGATGGCGCTCGGGCTGCTGGTGCTCGGGTTCTGCGCGATCGCGGGTGCGACGCTGAAGTACGGATGGAGGGTCCGATGAGGCTGCGTCCCTGGGCGCTCGCGGTGGCCGGCGCGGTCTGCCTCGCGATGGCGCCGCCGGCGGTCGCCGCCGAGCACGACGTCGTCATGAAGGACAACGTCTACATACCCGAGTCGATCAGCGTCGCCGTCGGCGACACCGTGACGTGGGTCAACGAGGGGCGCTCGCCGCACAACGTGACGTACGGCGACAAGTCCAAGGAGTCGGGGACGATCGCGGCGGGCGACGAGTACTCGATCACGTTCGACTCGGCGCGGACCATCTACTACTACTGCTCGTTCCACTCGTCGGGGTCAGGCAAGGGCATGGCCGGCGTCATCAAGGTCGGCACCGGCGGGCCGGTCATCGGCGCGCCCGTCGCGTCCGAGGGTGGTGTGGACGACAAGGGCCCGAAGGTCATCGCCGTCCCCAAGGACCAGAAGACGATCCAGAAGGCGGTCGACGCGGCCAAGGCCGGCGACGTCATCCTCGTGTCGCCGGGCATCTACCGCGAGCAGGTCACCGTCACGAAGTCAGACATCACGATCCGCGGGCTCGACCGCAACAAGACGATCGTGGACGGCGAGTTCAAGCGGCCCATGGGCTTCCTCGTGCAGGACGCCGACAACGTCGTCATCGAGAACATCACCGCCCGCTACACGACCCTGAACAACTTCTACTGGACCGGTGCGGACGGGTTCAGGGGGTCGTTCCTCACGTCGTACAACAGCGGTGACTACGGCATCTACAGCTTCGACTCCAAGCACGGCGTCTTCGAGGACTCGTGGGCGTCGGGGAGCCTGGACTCGGGCTTCTACATCGGGCAGTGCAAGCCGTGCCACCAGGTGATCCGGCGGGTGAAGGCGTCGTTGAGCGGCCTCGGCTACTCGGGCACCAACGCCGGCGGCGACCTCGTGCTCACCGACTCGGAGTGGTTCGACAACTTCGGCGGCGGCATCACGCCGAACACCCTCGACAGCGAGGAGAACCCGCCGCAGGTCGACATCGTCATCACGAACAACTACGTGCACGGCAACCAGAACCTCGACGCGCCGTACAAGGACCCGGCGTTCGCCTCGGTCTACGGCGTCGGCATCGCCGACATGGGCGGCGACAAGAACATCATCGAGAACAACCGCGTCGAGGACCACGAGTACTTCGGCATCCTCGTACAGCCGATCCCCGGCATCGGGTCGAGCGAGGAGCCGATCCCGATCAACCCGACGGGCAACGTGTACCGCGGCTACGACAACAAGGTCCGCAACAACGAGGTCTCCGGTTCCGGCCTCGCCGACCTCGCGATGGGCGCCCCGGCGGGGACGGGCAACTGCTTCGCGGGCAACACGTTCGGGACGTCGCTGCCGGCGGGGATCGAGACGCTGCACCCGTGCAGCGGGCCGTCGCTGTCGGAGGCCGGTGGCGGCGACCCGGCGGTCACGTCGGTCATCGCGGCGAACTTCGCGCTGGCGGCCTCCGGCGAACGCCCGCCGGGCGACTGGAAGACGCAGCCCATCCCGCCGCCGCAGCCGAACATGAAGGACCCGGAGAAGGTGTCGTTCCGTCCGGTGGGGACGACGGACGGCGTACCTCCGGCGTCGGGACCCGGCACGGGCTCCGGCTCGGGTGGCGGGCCTGTGGGGATGCCGAACACCGGCGAGCCGTTCCCGATGCTGCCCGTGGGTCTGGCGCTGCTGGGTGCGGCTGGTCTGTGGGCCGGTCTGCGCGAGTCGCGGCGGCGGCGTACCTAGTCGTGTCGCAACGTGCAATGTGGTTCAGCGCGTTATGGGCGCCAGCGCATTGCAAGTACAGCGTCACCTACTCCAGGGGACCATGGGCGTGTGGGCCGGAGTGCGCGAGTCGCGGCGGCGGCGTACCTAGGCGGTGACCTGCCGGAGGAGCACGTCAGCGGCCTCCACGACGGGCTGCGCGGCGAGGTCGACCAGGACCGTGACCTGCTCTACCGTCGCGTCGGCATAGCCCCAGAGGCCGCAGGAGGTCCAGCGCGGATCGCGTCGTGACCACCACGAGACGCCGTCGTAGGCGCCGGTCTCGTAGATGTCACGCGCCCATTGCTGGGTGGCCCGGCGGTCGTTGCTGACGACCTGGGACGGCCGCAGCGCGAACTCCGCCAGCCGCTTCGGCTCGTCGAGGTCGCACAAGGTGGCTTCGATCTCGTACGCCATCACCGCGCGGAACGCCCCAGGCAGGCTCGGCGGCGGATCGAGCAACGCGGGCGTCCACACCGCGAAGTCGCCGAAGACCTCGGCGACGCATCCGGCGGCGTCGGTGCCGAGGTACAGGACGCGGTACTCGTGGTCCGGGTCGTCGATCCGGCCCGCGCCCTGTCGCGGATAGACGTACAACGGGTGGCCGGGAACGTCCGCGGACTGCGCGTCCGGGTCGAACCACGCGCACCGGTAGTACCGCGCCATCAGGCAAAGGCTCCTTCGGCGTACGCCTGGATGGCCTCGACGACGCGCCGGTGTCCCCCGATGCGAAACGCGTCGACCGGTCGCGCGCCGCTCAGGTGGGCGTTGGGGGAGACGAGCCAGATCCCGGCCAGCTCCGCGGACATCGTGCGGAGCAGCAACGACATCACGAAGTCGAGGTCGAGGATCGCTGCCTGGTTCTCGGCGGAGATGCCTTCCTCGCCTCGAGCCCAGCGACCTGGCTGGGAGCGCGACACACCCAGCAGCTCGGCGACGGTGTTGTTGCCGAGGGCGTGGATCAGGTTCGTCAGCTTGGGACCCACCTCGTAGACCGATGGCGCGTCCGGGGAGACCTTGACTCTGGTGAGGACGGTCCGGCCGCTGCGCGAGATCAGCTCCCCCCGCACCTTTGACGTCTTGACCATTCCGCCGTGCAGCGCCTGATGGACCGTCTCGGATGCCGGGGCCATCGCCTCGACGGCATCGGCTCCTGCGGATCGCTTCTTAGCCATGCCCAACTATAACAGTTGGGTAGGTGCTGGTCCTAGCCGAACGCGCACCACTGGCCGTCGTCGACGCAGCCCTCGCACTCGAGCTCGACCGTCGCGTGGGCGATGCCGTAGGGCGCGCTGACCGCCCGCTTCACCTCGGTCCCCACGACCTGCGCCTCCTCCAGCGTCGGGTGGCCGCTGACGACGACGTGCACGGACAGCGCGTGCCGTACGCCGTCGAGGCTCCACACGTGCAGGTCGTGCACCGACTCGACGCCGGGCACCGCCGCCATGACAGCCTCGACCTCCGCCGGTACGACGCCGCGCGGCGTCCCCTCGAGCAGCACCGCGTTGGCCTGCCGCAGCAGCTGCCAGCCGGACCCGAGGATGAGCAGCGCGACGACCGCGGACGCCGCCGGGTCGAGCACGTGGAACCGGCCGGTCACCAGGATGATCGCGCCCGCGACGGCCACGCCGAACGACGACAGCGCGTCCGCGGCGAGGTGCACGAGCGCCGACCGCGCGCCGAGGTCGTGGTGGTGGCGTAGGGACAGCGCGGAGCCGGCGTTGACGACGAACGCCACCCCGGCGGCCGCGAGCACGAGCCCGCCCGACACGTTCGGCGGCGACAGCAGGCGCAGCACCGAGGTCACCAAAAGCAGTCCCGACAGGACGAGCACCGCCGCCGCGTTCGCCTGCGCCGCAAGCACTCCGCCGCGCAGCCACCCGAACGACCTCGCCCCCGTCGGCGCGCGGCGCGCCATCCGTACGGCGCCGAACGCCAGCGCGATCGCCGCGACGTCGACGAGGTTGTGCGCCGCGTCGGAGATGAGAGCGACGGACGACGCGAGTACGCCGCACACGACCTGCCCGGCGACGACGAGGACGTTGAGGAGGAGGGCGAGGCGCAGCCGCGACCCGGCGTCGGACCCGCCGGGGCCGTGACCGTGCGCGTGCGCGGGGCCCTCCATGCGCGCCATTCTGGACCTTGACACGGCAGCGTTGCGTGTAAAGCATGGCTCCATGGCCGACGTTCGCGACGCGCTGCTCGACGCGGCGTACGACGCCGCCGTCACGACGGGCTGGCAGCGCGCCCGGATGGCCGACATCGCGAGTGCCGCGGGGGTCAGCAGGCAGACGCTGTACGACCAGTTCGGCGGCCGCGAGGCACTCGCGCTCCACCTCGCGCTGCGGGAGACGCAACGGTTCCTCGACGGCGTCGAGCGCGCGATGGACATCCACGACGGCGCGATCGCCGAGGCGTTCGAGGCGGCGGCGGCGTTCGCGCTGCGGCAGGCCGACAACAACCCGCTGATCCGCTCGATCCTCACGGAGGACGGCGAGGCGGGCCTGCTGCCGTACATGACGACGCGCGCCGAGCCGCTGATCGAGGCGGCGAAGCAGCGCCTCGTCGCGTACCTCGCCAAGCACTGGCCGGACATCGACGCCGAACGAGCGCACGAGGTCGGCGAGGTCGTCGTCCGCCTCACGCTGTCATACATCGTCCTGCCGGGGCCTTCCCCCGACACCGCCGCGCCCCGCATCGCCGCCGTCGCCGCGAACGTCCTCGACCTCCGGAGGATCTGAGATGTCCACGCACGACCACTACACCTCGCCCGTCGACCCCGCGGGGTGGAGCGTGCCGATGAGCGGCGCCGCGCACTTCACCTGGGAGTACGACGACCACCGCCAGCGGCTGCTCGACCTGTACGCCAAGGGCAAGGCGAAGCAGTGGGACGCCGCGACCCGCATCGACTGGTCGCTCGACGTGGACCCGAGCAACCCGCTCGGCACGATCCCCGAGCTCAACCCGATCTTCGGCTCGCCGACGTACGAGCGCCTGGACCAGAAGGGCATCGACGAGCTGACGCAGCACCTCATGTCGTGGCAGTTCAGCCAGTTCCTGCACGGCGAGCAGGGCGCGGCGATCTGCAGCGCGCGGCTCGTCGAGGCGGTGCCGGACCTCGACGCGAAGTTCTACGCCGCCACGCAGGTCATGGACGAGGCGCGGCACGCGGAGACGTACGGCCGCTTCCTCCAGGAGAAGGTCGGCCTCCTCTACCCGGTCAACGAGCACCTCCAGGCACTGCTCAACGACACCCTGACCGACTCGCGCTGGGACATGCCGTACCTCGGCATGCAGGTGCTCATCGAAGGCGTGGCGCTGGCGGCGTTCGGGATGCTGCGCGAGGCCGCGACGTCGCCGCTGCCGAAGTCGATCCTGGCGTACGTCATGCAGGACGAGGCGCGGCACGTGGCGTTCGGGCGGCTGGCGCTGAAGGACGCGTACCGCGACCTCACGACGGCCGAGCGCGAGGAGCGCGAGGACTTCATCGTCGAGGGCTGCTACCTGCTGCGCGACCGCTTCCAGGCGCGCGAGGTGTGGGAGACGCTCGGGTACGACGTGCGGGAGTGCGTCGACTTCGTGGAGCAGTCGCCGATCATGCGGACGTACCGGACGCTGCTGTTCACGCGCATCGTGCCCATCGTCAAGGACATCGGGCTGTGGGGGGAGCGCATCCAGAAGGCGTACGCCGACATGGGTGTCCTCGACTACGCGGCTGTGGACATCGACGCGATGATGCGCCACGACGAGGACGTCGCGGAGGCCATCGACGAGGAGAAGGCGCTGCGCGCCAGGGCCGACCAGGTGCACGAGACGATCGCCGCGGGCGCGGCCTCGTAGGCACAATGGCCGGGTGAGCGACGCCGCAACCCTGCTCGGGCTCCTCGCCGACGACGACCGTCTGCGCGTCGTCGCGGCGCTCGCGCTGGGCGCCGTCACGACGGCCGAGGTGCGAGAGCGCACCGGGCTCGACGCGCGGACGGCGGGCCGCGCGCTGGCGCGTCTCGAGGACGCGGGCATCGTGCACGCCGACGGTGCCACGTGGGTGCTCGACCTGACGCCGCTGCGCGAGGCGGCGCGCGTGCCCGCGCCGGCCGAGGACTACGGCGACACGGACGCGGAGACGGCGAAGGTGCTGCGCGCGTTCGTCCGCGACGGGCGGATCACGCGGATGCCGGCGCACCGGTCGAAGCGGCGGGTGCTGCTCGACCACGTCGTGCAGGTTTTCGAGCCGGGGGAGCGCTACCCGGAGAACGAGGTCAACGCGATGCTGCGCGCGTTCACCGACGACTACGTCACGGTGCGCCGCTATCTCGTCGACGAGGACCTGCTGTCGCGCGAGTCCGGCGTGTACTGGCGCACCGGCGGCACCGTCCCGGTCTGAACGACCGTTGACGCGGGCACGGAGCCGCCGTACGTTCGCCGCGATCCGCGCCGGCCGCATCCCTACTCCCGGCCCTGCCCGTGAGCGACGGCGCGTTGGGGGAACGCCATGCGCATCGCCCTGGCCGCCGCGCTCCTGCTCGCGACGTCGTTCGCGGCGCCCGCCTCCGCCTCGAAGCCGGGCCCGCCCGACGGCGGGTGCGGGTTCGCGTTCATGGCGGATCCGCGGCCCGAGTCGTCGTACGACTCGCAGCTGGGCTACATCGACGCCGGGACGGTGACCCAGAGCGGCACGCTCACCTGCACCGTGAAGAGTGGTGGTCCCTCGACGCACGACGCGCCGTACGTGTACGGCGTCAGCGTCTCCGCGACCGGCACGCTCGGCGTCACGGTGATGCCTCCCACACCGGTCTCGTACATCGGCAGTCTGTGGCTGATCGTCATGTGCACCCAGTTCACCGACGTGGCGAACGTCACGTGGTACTTCGACAGCTCCCTCAACGAGTGGACGACGGACCCGCACACGGATTGCGAGCCGCCCATCCCGCCCGGCAACCACGACCCGCTCTCCCCCGCGCTGTTCGACCTGGTCCAGACCCTCGGCACGCTCGGCGACCTGGCCCGCGCGGCGGCGAAGCCGGTGGCATGCCCGGCGCTGGCCGCGTTGTCCCCGGGAATGCCGCCGCTGCTGGACGTGCGGCCGGACGGCGACCTGTACGTCGCGGGCGACCTCCTCCTCGACTGCCCGCCGGAGACCGCCGAGCCGGGTGAGGAGCTCGGCGCGCGAGGCCTGCCGGAGGACTGGCCCGAGGCGTCGCGTGCGGCGGGGTCGATCCGCGTCACGGACAGCGGCAGCGGTCCCGAGTGGAGCCTGTCGGGCACGCTCGTCAGCGTCGACTGGGACTGCGCGCCCGACGGGTCGGCGGTCGTGTGCGACTGGGACGGTTACTGGGCCGAGCCGGAGTGCCGCTCGGAGTCGGCGTCCGCCGTGGCGCTCGCGCCGGCGACGCGCGCGCGGACGCGGGTGTCGTGCGTACGAGGCGCGACGGTCGAGTCCGCGGCGACCGGCGCGGCGTCGGCGTCACTGCCCGCGACGTACGCCGAGCGGGCCACCTCGGCGGGGGCGCTCACGTCACTGCGCTGTGAGGTGGACGACGGGTCGGGCGGGCCGCCGGTGGCGCCGTACGTCGCCACGTGCGGCTTCGGGTTCGCCGCATGAGGCGGGCAACGGCGCGGCCGGCGTCGGTCTGCGCGCTGGTGCTCGCGACGTCGTTCGCCGCTCCGGGGTCGGCGGCGCAGCCGGGGCCGCTGGACGTCGGGTGCGGCTTCACGTCCGTCACCGACCCGCGGCCGGAGTCGTCGTACTCAGGTCAGCTCGGATACCTCCACGGCGGGCCGGTCACGCAGAGCGGCACGCTGACGTGCACGATCAAGGTCGACGTGGCGACGCACGCGGCGCCGTACGTGCACGGCACCTCGGCGTCCGCGACAGGCACCGGCGTCACGGTGCTGCCGCCGACCGTGGCGGCGTACGTCCTGCCGCCGTTGTCGTCCGCCTACCTCTGCGACGAGTTCACGGGCACCGACGGCGTGACGTGGTACTGGAACGGCGACACCTCGCAGTGGACGACCGACGCGAACGCGTCGTGCTCGCTCTCGGTGAGTGCGTCGACCCCCGACCCGGCGTTCGAGAACCCGGTCTCCGTGGTGGTCGACACGCTCCTCGACCTCGTCGACCTCGTCGACCAGGCGGGCGCGCCGGTGGTCTGCCCGGTCCTCGCGTCGCTGGCGCCCGGCGTGCCGCCGGCCGTCGACGTGCGGAGCGACGGCGACACGTACGTCGCGGGCGCGCGGCTGCTGGACTGCCCGCCCTGGGAGCCGGCGAACGACCTCCTCGACCGCGAACGGCTGCGCTCCCTGGCGGCGTTCGCGCGGCCGCCCAGGACGCTCGGCGTCATCCGGATCAGCGACGACGGCGGCGGTCCCGAGTGGCAGGTGTCGGGAACGCTCGTCAGCGTCGACTGGCAGTGCGGTGCCGTCGGCTCGGGCGTCGCCTGCGACTGGCACGGCTACCAGGTCGCGCCGAGGTGCCGCGAGGCAGGGGCGGTCGCGGCGGTGCTGTCACGGGACGGGCGGGTGCGCGGGCGGGTGTCCTGCGTCCGCGGCGACGTGGTGGAGCCGGCGACGACCGAGGTGGCGTCGGCGAGCCGGCCGGTGACGTACGCCGAACGCCCGACGACTCCGCTCCCGGTGACGTCGTTGCGCTGCGAGGCGGACGAGGGGACAGGCGGCCCGCCGGTGGCGCCGTACGTGATCACGTGCGCGTACGTGTTCTGAGCCGTTGACGGTCCTCGAGAGGAGAACGGGTGCGAGCGTTCGCAGCGGTGCTGGTCTTGACCGTCGCGGCGACCCTGCCGTCCGTTGCGTCCGCGGCGCCGAGCCCGAACGACCCGGGCTGCGGCTTCGCCGGATCGACCGACCCCGGTGCCGAGCCTCCGGCCGACGGTCTCACCGGTGTCGTGTTCGGCGGGCCCATCACGCAGAACGGCACCCTGACCTGCACGGTGAAGGTCGGCGTGGGCTCCCATGCGGGGACGGCTGCCTACGGTGCGTCGAGGTCGGCCACCTCCTCGACCGGCGTCGTGTTGCTCGCGCCGTCGCCGGTGACGGTCGCGGTAGCTCCGGACGCCGACGTGTACCTGTGCGACAGGTTCTTCGACGGGGCGACGACCTGGGTCTGGGACGCCGCCACGAGCCGCTGGGTCGACCTCGCGACGAATCCCGGCGCAACGTGTGTGCGCACGGTCGGCACGGACACCGCCGAGCCGGTTCTTCAGCCGTTCTACGACCTGATCGACACGCTCGACGCCTTGGTGGATCCGATCCCCGACCGCCAGCGTGACGCGCTGCTGTGTCCCGTGCTGTTGCTGTTCGTCGGCGACTATCCCGGCGTGACGATCAACCCGCAGGGCGACGTGTTCCTCGACGGCCAGCCCGTCTGGGACTGCCCGCCGTACGACCTCGACCGGCCCAGCCCGCTCGGCATCGGAGACCTCCGCGTGTTCTCCGCCTACCACCTGCCCGAGTCGCTCAGCGCCGAGGAGACCCTATGAACCGAACACTGTTCGCGGCGTTCGCCCTGCTTGCCGCGACCCCAGCGGTCCCGGCGCCGGCTCATGCCGCACCGGGTCCGAACGACCCAGGATGCTTCGTGCTGGGTGCCCTCGACCACCCGGAGGCTCCTGAGCATGTGATGTCCGGGGTGATCACGGGTGGCCCCGTTACCCAGGACGGCACGCTGACCTGCACCGTGAAGGCCGGGGTCTCGACCCACGCGGGCTCGTACGCGTACGGCGTCTCGGCCGCGGCGGACTCGGCAGGGGGGCTTGCACTCCTGCCTCCGCGCCTCGTGTCATGGGTCGCGCCGCCGGGCGAGCCGATCTACCTGTGCGAGCAGTTCTTCGACGGCAACGCGACGTACTACTGGGACGCGCAGACGCACACGTGGACAACGGACGCGAACGCGCGTTGCGAGCAGGGTCTGGTCACGGGTGCGAGCGACCCGCTCGTCGCTCCGCTCGTCGGCGTCGTCGAGGCAACCGAGGCGGCGATCAACGACTTCTGGGCGCACACGGACTGGATGTTCTGCGACCTCTTCCCCCTCGCGCAGGGCGACTACGGCGTCTTCAGCGTCAACTCACAGGGCGACGTGTTCCTGCTGGGCGAGCCGTTCTGGGACTGCCCGCCGTACGATCTCTGGGACGACGAGAGCGACCCACCTCCGCGTCCGCGCTTCGACGTCGTCGTCGCCCACCGGCTCCTGGGAACGCTGCCTTCGTAAGCCCAGCCGGGCACGGGAGCGTTGACGCGCAGACATGCCGTTGCTACGGTCGCCCGCCTCAGCGCCGCGCGGCGCCCTACTCGACGCCACCGGACGTCGAGCCGCGCAGCCAGGGAGAACCATGAAGCGACTGCTTCTGGCGTCCGTCGCGGCTGTCGTGACGACGACGTCCATGCCGACCGCGCACGCGGCGCCGCCCGGCACGGGAGACCTCGGTTGCGGCTTCATCGCCGTGACGGACGTGAGCCCCGAGGCGCCGCAGGACACCGTCACCGGCGTGCTCTTCGGCGGTCCTGTCCGCCAGACGGGGCATCTGACCTGCACGGTCAAGGTCGGCGTCGCCACGCACGCCGCGTCCTACGTCAACGGCGCGGAGGCCGATGGCTGGGGGGCAGGAGGCGTGACGTACGTAGGCCCTCGGGTGGTGTCCTTCGCCGCGCCCCGCGACGTGCCCGTCTACCTGTGCGACCGGTTCGACCAGTCGGTCTACGACGCCAGGTCCGGGACCTGGGTCCCCGCGGGCACCCCGGGGGCGACATGCCGCCTCGTGCTGGGCACGGGGTGGGCCTTGGACCCGCTCTTCGATCTGCTCGACTCCGCGCGTCCCCTCCTGGACTCGCTCAAGAGGGACGTGGTGGACCCCCTGGTCTGTCCCGTTCTGGCGTCGCTGGCCGGGGACTACGTCGCGGTCTCGGTCAACTCCCAGGGTGACGTGTTCGTCCTCGGAGAGCCGTACTGGGACTGCCCGCCCTACGACCTCGGGCCGACGCCGCAGTCGGATCCCGACGTCGCCGTCGTCGTCGTGCCACCCGCGGTCGCGACAGTCGGGAGCACTTAGTCGTCCTCGCCGCTCCTGGCGGCGAGGAGGCGGCGGTACGAGTCGAGGCGCTCCGGCGACGCGAGCCCGGCCGACACACGCTCGGCCACGCCGCAGTGCAGCGCGCCCTCGGCGTGGTCGCAGTTCGGCAGGCACTCCTCGGCGCCCGGCGCGAGGTCGGGGAACGCGCGCAGCACCGACGCCGGCGTCACGTGCCCGAGCCCGAACGACCTGATCCCCGGCGTGTCCACGACCCACCCGCCGTCGGGCAGCGGCAGCGCGATCGCGGTGACCGACGTGTGCCGTCCCTTGCCGACGCCGGACACCTCGGCGGTACGCCGCGCGGCGTCGGGCACGAGCACGTTGACCAGCGTCGACTTCCCTACGCCCGAGTGGCCGACGAGCACGGAGACCCTGTCGTGCAGCAGGTCGCGCACCGAGGAGACGGACTCGCCGCGGCCGTGCGTGACGACGCGGACGCCGAGCGGCGCGTACGTGTCCAGCAGCGGCCCGGGGTCGGCGAGGTCGTTCTTGGTCACGCAGAGGAGGGGGTCGAGACCGGCGTCGTACGCCGCCACGAGGCAACGGTCGACGAGCCGCGTCCGCGGCGGCGGGTCGGCGATCGCGACGACGATGACGAGCTGGTCGGCGTTCGCGACGATGGGGCGTTCGATCGGGTCGGTGTCGTCGGCCGTCCGGTGCAGCACCGACGTCCGCGGCTCGATCCGCACGATCCGCGCCAGCGCTCCGGGCGCCCCCGACGTGTCGCCGACGATCCCGACACGGTCGCCGACGACGACCGGCGTGCGCCGTACCTCGCCGCCGCGCATCGCCACGACCTCGCGGCCCTCGACGAGGCAGGTGAAGCGCCCCCTGTCGAACGTCACCACGGTCCCGACGACCGCGTCGGCGTGCTTGGGGCGCTGGCGCGTCCGCGGCCGCGAGCCGGGCGTCGGCCGGCTCCGGACGTCGTCCTCGTCCAGCTGCCGGCGGCTCACCCGAGCATCGCCTCCCAGCGTTCGGGGAAGTCCGGCATGGTCTTGCCGACGGTCTCGACGTTCTCGACGAGGACGCCGGGCACGACGAGCCCGAGGACCGCGGCGGCCATGGCGAGCCGGTGGTCGTCGTACGTCCCGAACTCCCCGCCCCGCAACCCCCCCGGCGTGATCGCCAGCCCGTCGTCGGTGTCGGTGACCGACGCGCCGAGGGCGCTCAGCTCCTTGGCGAGCGCGGCGAGCCGGTCGGTCTCCTGCAGCCGCAGGTGCGCGATGCCGCGCAACGTCGTCGGGCCGCTCGCGACGCACGCCACCGCGGCGAGCACCGGCACGGCCTCGGGGCAGTCGCGCAGGTCGGCGTCGATGCCGTTCAGCCGGTCAGGGCCGTGCAACGTGAGGCCGTCAGGAGACAGCGACCACGAGCAGCCCATCGCCTCGAGGAGCCCGGGCAGCGCGGCCCCGGGCTGCGTCGTCTCCGCGGGCCACCCCTCCACCCGGACGACACCTCCGGTCACCGCCGCCGCCCCGAGGAACGGCGCCGCCCCCGACAGGTCGGGCTCGACGTCGACGTCCTGAGCGGCGTACGCCCCTGGCGCCACGGTCCAGACATCCCCGGCCACGTCCACCGACGCCCCGAACGCCCGCATCATCGCGACCGTCATGTCGAGGTGCGGCCTGCTCGGGACGGGCGGGCCGGAGTGCCGTACGACGAGGCCGGACTCCATCAGCGGACCCGCGAGCAGCAGCCCGCTGACGAGCTGGGAGGAGCCCGACGCGTCGAGCGTCACCTCGCCGCCGCGCAGGCCACCGGACCCGTGCACCACGACGGGAAACGCGTCGCCCGAGATCGATGCGCCGAGCGTACGGAGCGCCGTCAGCAACGGGCCGACGGGGCGTTCGCGCATCCGCGGGTCTCCGTCGAGCACGACGTCGCCGGTGCGCAAAGCGGCCACAGGAGGGACGAAACGGGCGACGGTGCCGGCGTTGCCCAGGAAGACCGAGCCCGCGGCGACGGGCGCGCCGGCGGGCGCGCCGGTGACCGTCCACGAGGACCCGGGGGACACCGGCGAGCCGAGCGCGGTCAGCGCCGCGGCCATCAGCTCGGTGTCACGCGCCACCAGCGGTCCGCGCAGGGTCGTACGACCCGAGGCGAGTGCGCCGAGGACCAGAGCGCGGTTGGTGACGGACTTGGAGCCCGGGAGCCGTACGACCGCGTCCACCGGCGCGGCCGCCACGGGGGCGGGCCAGGCGGTCAGGAGTCGGAACGACGCTTCCGGCCGGCCGCCACGAGGACGGTCCCGCCCGCGACCGCGCCGCTGCCCGCGACGAGCAGGCCGACGACGGCGCCACCGGTCAGCGGGAGGCCGCGGACGTCACGGGACGGCCGTACCTCGGGCTTGGTGGTCTTCTCGCCACCGACGCAGACGCCGGAGTACGCGTCGCACTTGGGCGTCGTCTGCGCAAGTGCGGGCGAGGTCGTGCCGATGACTGCACACGTGGCCAGCGCGAGAGTGCCCAGGAGGCGTCGCATCACTTTCCCCTTACTAGAACGTTGTACCGCATCGTGACAGCGAGTAACCGATCGAGCAAGCCACAGATGTCCGGTATGAACGATGTTCGGCCGAATGGGCGTTGTTCCCTGCCTCCGTGCACCGTTACGGTTTGGGTCTACCCACGAACGGCCAGACCATGAGCATCGACGACCAGCTGGACCTGACCAGCCTGAAGCCGTCGCGGACCGTCACCGAGCGGACGTTGCTTCGCTACGGTGTCCGCCCGCTGTTCGGCGTGCTCGACGTCGTCGCGTTCGCCGCCGCCGTGGCCATGACCGGCCCCCCGCGCGGCCTCCACCTCGTCCTCCTCGTGCTCACCGTCGGCCTGTACGCGTCCGCCGGCCTCTACCGGCCGCGCCTCTCGCTGTCCGTCCTCGACGACCTGCCGTCGCTCGTCGGCCGCCCGCTCGCCGCCGCCGCCGTCACCACGACGGCCGGCGTCGCGCTGCGCGCGGGCCAGCCGGTCGAGTCGCTGCTGCTCACCGCCTGCGTCATGGCGGGCGCGCTCGTGACCCTGCGTGCGCTCGGCTACGCCGTCGTACGCCGCTGCCGCCGCGACGGCGTCGTCAGCCACCCCACGGTCATCCTCGGCGCGGGCCGCGTCGGCGGGCACCTCGCCGAGCTGCTGCTGCAGCACCCGGAGTACGGCCTGCGCCCCGTCGGCTTCCTCGACTCCGACCCGTTGCTCGGCCGCGACGAACGCCCGATCCCGCTGCTCGGCGGCACCGAGTCGCTGTCCAGCGTCATCGTCGAGTTCGGCGTGCACAACGTCATCGTGGCGTTCGGCGCCGCGCCCGAGTCGCAGATGGTCGACGTCATCCGTACCTGCGACCGCCTCGAGACCGAGATCTTCTTCGTGCCGCGGCTGTTCGAGCTGTCCAGCTCGTCCCGTGACATGGACCAGGTGTGGGGGCTGCCGCTGGTGCGGATGCACCGCGCGGCGTTCCGTACGCCGTCCTGGCGGGTCAAGCGCCTCATCGACGTCGTGCTCGCCGCGACCGCGCTGGTCGCGCTGTTCCCCGTCATGGCGGTCTGCGCGCTGGCCGTGGCGCTGGAGAGCCGCGGCGGCATCTTCTTCTCGCAGGAGCGGGTGGGGCTCGACGGCAGGTCGTTCAAGGTCTGGAAGTTCCGCAGCCTCAAGCCGGCGAGCGAGACCGAGTCGCAGACCACCTGGAACATCGCCAACGACGCCCGCCTCGGCCCCGTCGGCAAGGTGCTGCGCAAGACGTCGCTCGACGAGCTGCCGCAGCTCTGGAACATCCTCCGCGGCGACATGAGCGTCGTCGGCCCGCGGCCCGAGCGGCCGCACTTCGCGTCGCGCTTCGCGGAGTCGTTCCCGCGCTACTCGCACCGGCACCGCGTCCCCGCCGGCCTCACCGGCTATGCGCAGGTGCACGGCCTCCGCGGCGACACGTCGATCGAGGACCGCGCGCGCTTCGACAACTACTACATCGAGAACTGGTCGCTCTGGGCCGACGCCAAGATCGTCGTCCGGACCATCGGCCAGGTCGTCCGCGGCTCGGGCGGGTAGACCGCGCGGCCCGCGCGGCTTCTTTGAAGATCAACACGCGTGAGACCGGCGCACGAAGTGCAGGGAACGAGGCGCTCGCGGCCCGGGTTTTCGTGATCTTGGCAACGTTCGTGCCTGCGGGGCCGCACAAACGTCGCCAAGATCACGAAAAAATGGGACCGGCGCGAGGCGCTCAGTCGAACAGGGGCTCGGTCCAGAAGCGGCGGAAGCGCCTGCCCATCCGCTCCCAGAACGTCCCGTCTCCCGTGTCCACGGTGACGAGCCGCTCGCGGTCGAACGCCCCCTCGTACGTCGTCTCCCGGAAGAACGCGTTGCCGTCGGGCTTCACGTCGAGCGTCAGCTCCGCGTCGTACGCCATCGGCTGCGGCACGACGCGCAGGTCGTAGTAGCCCGCGTCGAGCGGGATCCGGTAGCGCAGCGTCCACGTCGTCGCCGCGCCGGGGTCGAGCGAGGCCACGTCGTCGAGGACGGCGTACGACCCCTCGTCGGTCGGCCTGACCTCCAGGCCGGTCCCGTCGCGGCTGAACTCCTCGACCACCGCTCCCTTCGGCAGCGCGAACGACACGAGGCTGCGCGACTCCCCGGGACGTTCGATGCCGGCGACGTAGCGCGGCAGGCCGGTGGCGGGAGCGGTGTTGCGCAGGCGGTACGTCCGCTCCGTCACGGCCTCGCCACGGCTGACGCGGACGCGGACGGAGTGCTCCGCGCGCGTGTAGTAGTCGAGCTTGTTCCCCTCCCCGCCACCGCCGCCGAGGTTGTGCAGCGTCGTCATGACGAGGTCGGCGGAGGGCCGTACGGCGCCCGTCGCGCCCGCCGCGTCGAACGCCGCCTGCTCCTCGGCGTCGGCCGACCAGACGGCGACGTGCCGCCCGCCCGCCGCGTCTCCGAGAGCGCTCGCGAGGCCGATTGCCGAGGCGTCGCCGTCGAAGATCCGCCCGACCACGGCGTCCGCGGCGGCGCGGAGCCGGCGGCGGCGCTCGTCCTGGCCTGCGCGGGTGTCGGGGACGCCGGCGTACGCCTTGGAGAGCAGCTCCTCGACGGCGTTCTCCTCGGAGAGCGTCCGGCCGTCGGCGAGCTCCGCGCGGCCGGTCGCGCCGAGGATCGCGGCGATGGCGCGGACGTCGAGCAGGATCACCGCGTCGGGCCTGCGCTTCAACGACTTCGCCGCGAGCTCGGCGAGGACCGACGCGGACGTCGGGATGTCGGGGCTCATGTTGGCGTTGCGCCAGAGCGTGGTGTTGGCGAGGAAGCGGCCGTACCGCGCGACGTAGTCCGGCGGCGCGGGCACGGTGTCCACGAACGCCCGCGACTCCGCGACGTCCACCACGTCCTTGAACGCCCCCAGCGTCACCTCGCCGTCGCGCGCGGTCGCCTCCGCGAACACCGACACGAGACCGCCGGTGCCGCGCAGCTCGGCGTTGTTCTCGAGGACGACGAGCAGCCGGCGCGGGCCGTCGCGGCCGAGGACGCCGCCGAGCGCGTCGAGCGCGTCGGCCGACTTGGTGAGCGTCCCGGGCACGGAGCCGAGCTGGCCCTGGGCCTTGCGGACGTTGTCACCGACCTGGGGCGGCGTCAGGCCGGTACGCAGCCCGCGCAGCCGCGCAGGCACGTCGCGCGTGTCCTCGGCGGCCTTCCGCAGGGCGGCCGACAGGTCGGCCAGGCGGCGTACGTCCACCTTCCCTTCGTCCACGAGCGGCGTGTCGCCGACCACCTGCAGCACGTCGTCCGCCGCCTCGACGACGTCGAGCGCGGTCTCGTCGACGACGCGCAGCGCCATGAGCGACCGGCCGAGGTACGGGATGCGCGCGGCGAGCCACGGGGCGGGCTGGTTGAGCTTCGAGCGGGCGCTTCTCAGGTCGTCCGCGGCCTTGTCCAGCGCGGCCCCGGCCTCCGTGGAGTCCTTGCCCCCCAGCGACTCCAGCCGGTCGCGGGCCCGCGCGACGTCGCTGCGGGCGAGCAGCGCGCAGACCGCCGTCCACGCCAGGAAGAGGAGTACGGCGGAGAGCGCGATGCGGCGCTTCACGCGAGCACCTCGTCGTAGACGGCGCGGATGGCGGCGGTCGTCTCGCGCAGGTCGCGTACGGCGCTCCGGCAGGTCTGCGGGTCGAGCGGCGCGCGCAGCCGCGCGGTGATCGCGGCGGCGAGCGCGGCGGGGTCGTCGGGCGGTACGACGTCGACGGAGCCGATCTCGCGCATGCCGGTGACGTCGCTGCCGACGACGGGGCGGCCGCACGCGAGGGCTTCCAGGGCGGCAAGCGCCATGCCCTCCCAGCGGGAGGGGACGGCGACGACGTCGGCGGCGGCGTACCAGTCGGCGACGTCGTCGCGCCGCCCGGCGAACGTCACGCGCGGCGGCGCCCCCGCCTCCAGCGCCGCGCGGTCGGGACCGTCGCCCACGAGCACGAGGTCGGCGTCGACCGAAGGCCAGGCGGCGAGCAGGACGTCCTGGCCCTTCTGCCGCGAGAGCCGTCCGACGCAGACGACGAGCGGCGTCGCGGGGTCGAGGCCGAGTCGTTCGCGGGCCTCGGCCTTGGGGCGGGGGGCCCAGCGGTCGAGGTCGACGCCGTTGGGGACGACCTGCCACGCCCGCGCGGCGACGCCGGCCGCCGAGCCGTCCGCGCACTCCGCCGCGCTGACGCAGACGACGACGTCGGCCCAGCGGGCGGCGAGGCGCTCCCAGGCGAGGGAGGCCGTACGGACAGGTCCGGTCACCGCCGCGAACGACCACGCGTGCGGCTGGAACACCGTCGGCCGCCGCCCCCGTACTGCCAACCGTCCCGCGAGCCCTGCCTTGGACGAGTGCAGGTGGACGAGGTCGGGCTCCCAGGCGCGGACGATGCGCCCGAGCCGCGCGGTCTCCGCCGGCACGGAGGGCCCGGGGGAGCGGGTGGCGGGCCACGAGGCGTACGGCACTCCAGCGTCGCGAAGCCACGCCGTCAGCGGACCCTCGGGCGGGCAGGCGACGCGGGCGTCGAGGCCTTGCGCGCGCTGGTCGGCGGCATAGTCGACGACGCACCGGGCGACGCCTGCGTCGACCGGCTGGGCTACGTGCAGCACCCTGCGCACGGGCGGGAACGTATCCTGACCCGGTGCGTCTCGGGCCGATGATCACCGCGTGCGTCCTCGCGTTGACGGCGTGCGCCGGGGAGGTGCGGGACCCGGGCGCGCAGCCGACGCCGACCGCGGGCGTCCCCAGCGCGAGCAGCTCGAGCTGCCCGACGCCCACGAGGGCCGCCGACGACGGCTGGCCGAAGGACGTCCCGGACGTCGTCCCGCGCCCCGCCGGCCTCAAGGTCCAGCGCGTCGACAAGTCGCAGGGCAACGTCACCCAGGTGCGCGCGACCGTCCCGATGTCGGTGCGCGAGGGGCTGCAGTACATCGTGCGGGAGTTCCCCAAGGCCGGCTTCACGCTCGGTCGCGGCGACGCCGAGGCGACGGAGGTGGACGCGCCGTTCGTGCGCGGTGACGCGCTGCGCGGGCTCGTCCGGGTGTTCCTCATCCCCGGCAACCTCTGCCAGACGCTCTGGCTGTACGCCGTCGTACGCAACACCAACGCGCCGTACGACATCGGCTACACCCCGCCGCCCTCCTCGACGCCGCTCCCGTTCGGGTGAGTCCGCCCCGATGAGCTGGGGCGTCGCGCTCCAGGCGGTCGCGACGGGGCTGGCGCAGGGCGCCGTCTACGGCCTCGTCGCGCTCGGCTTCACCCTCTGCTACCGCCTCGTCCGCGTCCTCGACTTCGCGCACGGCGACCTCATCGTGGGGGCGACGTTCGTGTCGGTGCTCGCGACGGTCGGGACGACGCCGGTGCTGCGCTCCCCTTCGGCAGGGGTGGCCGTCGCGCAGGTCGCCGTGGCGCTGTTGATCGGTGCCGCGCTCGGCGCGGTGCTCTACCTCGCCGCGGTGCGCCCGTTCCGCTCCGAGGTCGGCTGGGTCGCGGCGACGGTGACCGCGGGTCTCGTCGTGCGCGAGGCGGTCGGGCTGGTGTTCACCCGCGAGGCGTACGCCGTCGCCGACCCCCTGCACCTCCCGACCAGGCTGCTCTCCCTTCCGGGCGGCGGGCGGCTGTCGGTCCGCGTGCTCGCGGTGCTCGGCATCGCGCTCGCCGTCGGCGTCCTCGTGGAACGCCTCCTCGTACGCTCCCGCCTCGGCAAGGCGATGCGCGCCGTGGCCGACGACCGCGACTCGGCGGCGCTCATGGGGATCCCCACCGACAGGGTCGTGCTGGTGGCGTTCGCGGTCGCGGGCGTGCTCGCAGGGGTCGCGGGATTGCTGTCGGCGCCGGCCGGTCCGGTGACCGTGTCCGGCGGCGTCGTACTCGGCCTGAAGGGCGTCGCCGCCGCGCTGCTCGGCCGGCTCGGCTCCGCGCGCGGCGCGCTGGCAGGGGGCCTCGCACTCGGTGTGGTCGAGGCGCTGGCCGTGTCGTCGACGTGGCTCGGGCCCTCGTACCGCGACGTCCTCGCCCTCGCCGTGCTCGTCGTCGTGCTGGCGGCGCGGCCCGAGGGGCTGCGGAGCCGCGTCGCGTGAGCACCGTCGACCTGGCGCGGGACCTGTACCTGCTGCTCGCCGCCCTCGGCCTCAACCTCGCCGTCGGCTACGCGGGGCAGCCGGTGCTGGGGCAGGGGGCGTTCGTGGCGGTGGGGGCGTACGGCACCCTCCTGCTCGCCGCCCATCTGCCGCTCGGCCTCGCGGTGCTCGCCGCGGTGGTCGGCGCGGGCGTGCTGGGCTGGGTCGTCGACTTCGGCGCGTCGCGGCTGCGGGGGGCGTTCCTGGCCCTCGGTACGTGGGCCCTGGCGTGGCTCGCGGTGGCGGTGCTGGCGGCGTTCCCAGGGACGTTCGGCGGGGAGCAGGGGCTCCTGCGCGACGCGCCGTCGGTGCTCGAGTCGCCGGCGCTGGGGCTGTCGTGGCGGCTGACGCCGCGCTGGCACCTGCTCTTCGCGGCGCTGCTGTGTGTGGGACTGGTGTCGGTCACGCGCGCCCTCGGCCGGGGGCCGCTGGGGCTGGACCTGGCGGCGTTGCGGCAGGGGCCCGAGGCGGCCGCGTCAGTGGGCGTACGCGGGGCGGCCCTGCGCCGCACCACCCTCGCCCTGGCCGCCGCCGCCGGCGCCCTCGCGGGCGCGGGGACGGCGGTGCTGCTCGGTGTCGTGGCACCGTCGAGCGTGGCGCCGCTGCTGTCGATCCAGCTGTTCGTGGCGGTGCTGATCGGCGGGACCGCGAACCCGTACGGCCCGATCGTCGGCGTGGGCCTGATCCTGCTGCTGCCCGACCAGGGGCGCGGCGTGGGCCTGCTCACGGCGCTGCTGCTCGTCGCGGCGCTCGCGCTGCGCGACCCGGTGCGGTCGCGGCTGCCGCGCCTGCGGTTGCCGGCCAGGAAGCCACGGCCGCGGCAGGGCGGCGTGTACGTGCCCGGCCCTCCCCCGGAGGGCGAGGCCGTGCTGGAGGCGCGCGGGCTGCGCAAGCGGTACGGCGGCCTCCCCGCCCTCGACGGCGTGGACCTGACGCTGCGCGCGGGCGAGGTCCACGCGCTGCTCGGCCCGAACGGCTCCGGCAAGACGACGTTGCTGCGCGTGCTCGCGGGTGCCGTACGACCCGACGAGGGGACGGTCACGGTCGCCGGCCGGGACGTCACGGCGCTCGGGCAGGAGGGGCGGGTGCGCGCGGGGGTGGCGCGGACGTTCCAGGACACGGTGCTGTTCCCCGAGCTGACGGTGCGCCAGCACGCCGAGGTCGGCAGCCGCGCGCTGGTGCCGGCGGGGACGTGGCGGCCACTGCTCGGCGTGCCGTCGGCGCGCCGCGACTGGATGACCGTCCGCGCGCTGGCGAGCGAGCACCTCGCGGACCTCGACCCGGACGCGCTGCCGAGCGCGCTGCCGTACGGCGAGCAGCGCATCCTCCAGGTCCTCCGCGCGGCCGCGACGGGCGCCGCCTGCCTGCTGCTCGACGAGCCCGCGGCGGGCATGTCGGCGGCGGAGACGGCGCGGCTGGCGGCGTTGCTCCGCGACCTCGCGGGGAACGGTCACGCCGTGCTGGTCGTCGAGCACAACGTGCGCTTCGTCGCCGCGGTCGCGGACACTGCCACCGTGCTCGCGTCGGGCCGCGTGCTCGCGCAGGGCACGGTGGACGAGGTGCGCGCGGACCCCGCCGTGCGCGAGGCGTACCTGGGGAGGTCGGCGTGAGGCGCGCGGTGCGGACGCTCGCTCTTCGTGATCTTGGCGACGTTCCTGCCGGCCGGGCGTCACAGACGTTGCCAAGATCACGAAGTTCGCGGCGGCGGTCGCTCCGCCCGCTGCTCGCGGTCCTCGCGCTGCTGCTCACGGCCTGCGACCCCGGCGGACGGAGTCCCGGGGCCGAGGTGCCGATCGTCGTCAGCGCGCCGCTCTCGTCGTCGCCGTGGGTCGCGAAGTCCGTCGTCAACGGCGCCAGGCTCGCCGTCGAGGAGCTCAACGCCCAGGGCCCGCGCCGCTTCAAGCTGGTCGAGCTCGACCACGGCGACGACGTCCAGCGCGCGCTCGCGAACGCCCGCGCCGCCGTCGACCAGGACGCCGCCGCGCTCGTCACGGACGGCGTCGGTGCCGTTGCCGTCGCGGGCGTGGCGGGGCCGGCCGACCTGCCGGTGTTCGTGACGTACGAGGGCGGCGAGGGGCTGGTCGACGAGGACGCGCGGCCGACCCTGTTCCGGATGGCCCCCGCCAACCGCCCGATGACCAACCGCCTCATGGACTACCTCGCGGGCCGCAAGCCGAGGATCGCGCTGCTCACCGACGACACCGGCTACGGCCGCGACGGGCGCGACGACATCAAGCGCTCCATCGAACGCGGCAAGCTCACGCTGACGACGTCGGTCGAGATCGCGACCGGCGCCGACCCCGCGCCGCAGGTGCTCGCCGCGCAGAAGTCCGGAGCCGACACCGTCGTCGTCTGGGCGCGCGCGCCGGTCGTCGCGTCGGTGATCACGGCGATCCGTACGCGCGGCTGGCAGGTCCCGATCTTCACCGGCCCGACCGCCGAGGACCCGCTGGTACGCCAGCAGCTCGCGCAGCACCCGGAGTGGCTCGACGGCACGGAGTTCGTGTCGTTCCGGATCACGGCGGAGATCGGGCCGGAGCCGTTCAGGAAGTTCCGGGCGGCGTACGAGAAGAAGTTCGGTCCCGACAGGATCGGCGTCGGCGACGTCGTGCAGCCGCCCGACTGGGCCATGTACTCGTACGACTCGGTCCGCCTGATCGCGGCCGCGCTGGACCTCACCGGGGGCAAGCTCGGGGAGCCGCTGGTCAAGGCGCTGAACGAGGCCGCGGTCACGGGCGCGAACGGCGACGAGCGGTCGTTCCTGCCGCGCAACCACGAGGGTGTGTCGAGCGACGACATGTACATCGCGCGGTTCAGGGACATGCGCTTCGCGCCGGTGAAGGAGGACATCCTCTCCGCGTCCCTCCCGACGGTCCCGCAGTAGCCATGTGCGGCCGCTACAGCGCCTCGCGCCCGCCCGACCTCATGGCGGAGACGTACGCCGCCACCGTCGTCGACGAGCCGCCGCCGCCCTCCTGGAACGTCGCCCCCACCGACCCGTGCAGCGTCGTCGTGGAACGCGGTGAGGGGCGGGAGCTGCGGACGTTGAAGTGGGGCCTCATCCCGTCGTGGGCCGAGGACGACCGCATCGCCTCGAAGCTCATCAACGCCCGCGCCGAGACCGTGGCGTCGAAGCCGGCGTTCCGCTCGGCGCTGGTCAAGCGGCGCTGCCTCGTGCCGGCCGACGGCTGGTACGAGTGGCGCGACAAGCGGCCGCACTTCATCTCGCGTCCCGAGCCCATTGCCTTTGCCGGGCTGTACGAGCGCCGCGGCGAGACGCGGACGTTCACCATCGTCACGACGTCGGCGGCGCGGGACATCGCGTACCTGCACGACCGGATGCCCGTCGTCCTGCCGCCGTCGGTCTGGGACGCGTGGCTCGACCCGGCGCACGACGACGTCGAGGCGCTCGTCGGGCTGCTCGTGCCGCAGGCCGGCTGCACGGCGTACGAGGTGAGCAAGGCCGTCAGCAACGTCCGGTCCAACGGCCCGCAGCTGCTCGACCCGGCGCCTGCCGACGAGGCCACGCTGTTCTAGAGGCGGCGCCAGATCAGCGTCGTGTTCGTGAGGATGCCGAGCAGCGCCAGCGAGGCGAGCGCGATCGGGAAAGCCTTGGGGCGCAGCGGTTCTGCGGCCACCTTCACGATCTCCGGCGGCGCCATCGCGAACGTGAACGTCGTCCGTACCTTCCCTGGCCCGTGGTGGCCGAGGTACGGCGCGTACTCGTCCGCGCGGGCCGCGGCGGAGGCGTTCTCGACCAGCGTCGTCAGGGCGGCCGCCGTCTCGGCGGGGGTCGGGCGCAGACGTGCCCACTGCGCCCACGTCCTGCCGCGCGGCGGCTGCAGCAGGCGGGCGTCGAGCGTCGGGTACGCCGTCAGGTCGACGGTCACGGTGGCGGCCGAGCCGGCGCGTACCGCGAACTCCGCGTCGCCCTGCAGCACCCCGTCGAGCTCGACGCCGCCGGGGACGTGCTTCACGGCCGGCGACTCGGGCGTCACCGCGGCGTGGCCGCCACCCTCGACGCGGATCGTCCCCGTGACGCGGAACGGCACCGTGCTGTTGACCTCGCGGGTCGCGACGCCCGTGGCAGGCACCGACGCGGGGAGGCCGCGCCCGGCCATCGGGGGAGAGGCGGCGGACTTGGCGTCGGCGTGGCGCAGCAGCGCGTCGAGCGGGCCGGCGAGCGCGGCGGGCGACGTCGGCGTACCGGTGGGGATGGTCGTGGGCTTGCTGGTGCGGTTGGAGACCTTGACCGTGAGCTCGCCGGGGCCCGGGAGCGCGCCGCCGGGACCGACGGTGCCGGGACCGTTCCAGGCGAGGGAGATGCCGAGCGGGAGCAGCTCGCGTTCGATGGCGGGGTCGAGGGTGAGGCGGGCGGCGAGCTCCTTGCGCTCGTTGACGAAGCCCTGCCAGATGACGGCCTCGCGCTTGAGGACCGGCGGGTCGGTGTCGTCGAGCGGCTCGGCGTCCTGGGCGGAGGAGCGTTCCCAGACGATGAACTGGCCGGTGCCGTGCAGCACCAGCCGCTGGACCATCGTCACCGCCGCGGGGGCGCCGTCGGGGGCGAGGAGGACCTCGACGCGCTCGGTGTCGTCCACGCGGCCGGGGAGGATCGAGGTGTTGAAGCGCTCCGGACGGTCGGGGAAGGCTTCCCTTACCACGGGGATGGTGCCGGCGGGCTTGGGGAGCGGGAGGTCGGCGGCGTACGCGGCCTGCGGGGCGGCCAGACCCAGCGCGAGGGCGACGGCGCCGAGGGGTCGCATGCTGCAGATCGTACGTTTGGTGTCCGTTTCGGCGGGCAGGGTCGCGCTGACCGCGAAACAAAGGATCTTGTCGGCCCGCTCTCGGACTAGTAGACACAGGCGCAAGCCGCGCCGTACTGCGTCGCGAGCGGGCCGCTCCGCGACCGGAAGGGACGACGTGGACTCAGCCGCTGCCCGGCAGCGCCTCGAAGGGCTCCTCGGTGAGCTCGACTCCTCGACGCGCACCCTGTCGGGCGAGAACGGCGACACCGGGGAGCTGAGTCACATCGACCAGCACCCGGCGGAGGCCGCGTCCGAGCTGACCGAGATGGAACGCGACGAGGCCATGCTCGCGGTCGTCGCGCAGCAGCGCGAGGAGGTCGTGGCGGCCCTCGGGCGGCTCGACGAGGGGACGTACGGCCGCTGCGTCCAGTGCGGCACCGACCTGCCAGAGGAACGGCTCGAAGCGCGTCCAGAAGCGGCGCGTTGTGTCAACTGCCAGCAGGACATGGAGATGGCTCGATGACCCGAACGCTCCGAACGGCCCCTGACGCCGTCCGGCGGGTACGCCGTGACCCGCGCTTCCGCGCGGCGCTGGACTCGCGCATCCCCGAGGCCGAGTGGCGGTCCCGTGGCGAGTGCCTACGGCACGACCCCGAACTCTTCTTCCCGAACGCCGCCGAGGACCCCGTCGACGCGTTGCGCGTCTGCGGGACCTGCACGGTCGTCGGCGCCTGCCTCGCGGCAGCGCTCGACGCCGGCGAGTGCGACGGCGTGTGGGGCGCGACGACACCCGAGGAACGCCGGGCCATGCGCGCGGCGTGGCCGATGGTCGGGCAGCTCTCCGGCTAGCCCACGCGGAGCCTGGATCCGGCGCCGCCGTGAGCCGCGCCGGATGTTACTGGTGAGTACGGACGGCCGAACTCACCGCTTGAGCGTGCCCGCCAGTCCATTCCCACCGGTGAGCCACGCGTCAGGCGGTGCCACGAGCGTTCTTTGCAGCGTGCGCGCCGGGCTCACGCGTGATGATCTTCAAGGAACGACCAGAGGCAACCCGCTGGGCCGGCGAGACCACCATGCGGGTGACCGGGGCGCCCGGTAGTTCGATCATCTCGGCGAGCACGGCGACATCGCCGGTGAGGCGGTCGAGCAGGTCGGGACGCGCATCAAGCACGTTCCCCATCATGGTCAGTCCACGTCACCACGGTGTCAGCGGCGGCGGGCGGCGGCGACGAGGTGGATGCCGGTGGACTCGCCCTGGCGCTCCTTGGCGAGCTTGAGCTCGGTCTGCACGAGGGTGTCGAACGACCCGGCGTTCTGCTCCAGCGCGCGCGACACCGCCTCCTGCGACAGGACGCTGCGCGGGCGCACCCACTCGACGTCGTATCCGAAGTCGCCCAGCACGCTCTCGAGCTCCTCGGGCCAGAAGCAGCGCGAGATGGACCCGTCCTCGTTCTGCACGAGCACGACGTCGGCGGAGGGTACGTCGGCGAGCTCGGCCCAGCGACGCTGCTCCGCGAGGCGCGCGAGCCCGAGGACGAGCGACTCCACGCACAGGAACAGCCGCCCTCCGGGCTTCAGCACCCGGTGCAGCTGCGCGAACGTGTTCTCCGCGGCGAGGTGCTCGGACAGCGCGCCGTTCTCGGCGAGGATCGCGTCGACGCTCTCGTCGCGCAGCCACGCCAGGTCGAACGCGTCCGCGACGACCTGCAGCCCCTTGTCCAGCAGCGTGCAGTCGGGCAGCTCGGCGAGGTGGACGACCGTGTGGCCGGCAGCCGCGGCGATGCCGGCGTAGCGCGCGTCGGCACCGGAGAGGTCGAGGACGACGCCGGTCTCTGTGGGCAGCCACTCGCGGACCTGCGCCTCGGCGACGGCGTCGTAGAACCGCCAGTAGCCGGGGTGCGCGGGAGCCTCGGGCGACGTACGCCCGGAGCGCGACGCGGGCGTACCCAGACCTGAGCTCACGCCGGGGCCTTTACCCTGTCCCACGATCATGCGAAACACCGGCACCTTCACCCTCGCGACACCGCGCGGTGACGCGCGGGTCAGTGTCGATTCGCCACCCGGTCAGACGAACGGCGTCGCGATCCTGTTCCACGGCGCGGGCGGGACCATGAACGCCCCCGTCCTCGTCGCGGCGCGCGACGCGCTGCTCGGCATCGGCTGGCGCGTGGTCCGTCTCGACCAGCCGTACGTCGTCGCCGGCCGCCGCGCACCCGCCCCCGCCGCGCACCTCGACGAGGTCGCGCTGCTGACGGTGGAGGAGGTTCGCGGCGAGGGGGAGCCGCTCCTGCTGGCGGGCAAGAGCAGCGGCGCACGTGTCACCTGCCGGACAGCCCGCGCGGCGGGGGCGCTGGGCTGCGTGGCGTACGGCTTCCCGCTCCATCCCCCAGGCCGCCCCGAGAAGACGCGCGCCCCCGAGCTGAACGCCGCCGGCGTGCCCGTGCTCGTCTGCCAGGGCGTCCGCGACGCGTTCGGGACGCCTGACGACGTGAAGGCCGCCGCGAAACGGGGGGTGAAGGTGTCGGAGGTCCCCGGCGACCACTCGATGCGGACGAAGGCCGCGATCGAGGCGGCGGTCGCGCTGACGGTGCGCTGGGTTCAGGCCAGGACGTAGACGAACGCCGCCACCGACGACGGCACCGTCACCGCGCCGGTCGCGGTCGTGACGGACACCCCGTCCTCCGTCGCGGCGGTGACGGTGAGGGCCGAGCCCGGCATGAGGTCGGAACGTTCGAGCAGCAGCAGGCCGTCGGGGTCGGTCTCGAGCTGCTCGTTGATGCGGCGTACCTCCGTGGCGGCGCCTGCGGCCGCGCTGGCGAGCGGCACGGTCGCGGCGTCGTCCAGCGGCCGCGCGGAGCCGGGGATCGGGTTGCCGTGCGGGCACGTCGCGGGGTCGTCGAGCAGGGCGACGAGGTGGCGTTCGAGGTTGTCGGAGATCGCGTGCTCGAGCCGGCACGCCTCCTCGTGGACCTGGTGCCAGGGGACGTGGAGGACGTCGACGAGGAGGCGTTCGGCGAGGCGGTGGCGGCGGACCATGTCGGTGGCGTACTTGCGGCCGCTCTCGGTCAGCACCATCGCCTTGGAGGACGGCTCGAGCGTCAGGTAGCCCTCGCGCTCCAGCCGCTTCACCGTCTCGGAGACGCTGGGAGCGGAGACGCCGAGACGCTCCACGATGCGCGCGCGCATCGGGACGATGCCGGCCTCTTCGAGCTCGTAGATGGTCTCGAGGTACTCCTCGACGGCCGGATGGAAGTCGCCCATGGTGACGTCAGTCTAGGCGGCGGGAATCGGGGTAGGGCCCTCGGCGTTGCAGGCACCATGCCTCTGGTGCTCGAACGCTGTCGCGTATCGTCTGCGACTCCGGACTGGACACGATGGGAGCGCTGGGTGGCGGAGGAGAGCATCGAGCAGCGCAACGCGCGCTTCGAGGCGACCGCGCTGCCGTTCCTCGACCAGCTGTACTCGGCCGCGCTGCGCATGACGCGCAACCCGTCGGACGCCGAGGACCTGGTGCAGGAGACGTTCGTCAAGGCGTTCGCGGCGTTCCACCAGTTCGAGGAAGGCACCAACCTCAAGGCGTGGCTCTACCGCATCCTCACCAACACGTACATCAACATCTACCGCAAGAAGCAGCGCGAGCCCCAGCAGACCATGACAGACGAGATCGACGACTGGTCGCTCGCCAAGGCCATGGGGCACACGTCGTCCGGCCTCAAGTCCGCCGAGACCGAGGCGCTCGAGCACCTCCCCGACTCGGCCGTCAAGGACGCGCTCGCCGACCTCCCCGAGGACTTCCGCATGGCCGTCTACCTCGCCGACGTCGAGGGGTTCTCGTACAAGGAGATCGCCGAGATCATGGGCACCCCGATCGGCACCGTCATGTCGCGGCTGCACCGCGGCCGGCGGGCGCTGCAGAAGGCGTTGTGGTCGTACGCGACGGAGCGCGGGCTCGTCCCCGCCGCGACGTCCGGCTCCGAGGGAGGTGCGCAGTGACCTGCGGCGACCCGCACGACATGGACTGCGCGGCGGCGATCGAGAAGGTCTACCTGTACCTCGACCGCGAGATGCCCGACGAGGACTGCACCGAGCTCCGCCGCCACATCGAGGACTGCGCTCCCTGTCTCCGTGAGTACGGCCTGGAGCAGCAGTTCGAGGCTCTCGTCGCGCGGTCGTGCGGCTGCGACGAGACGCCCCCGGACCTGCGTTCCAAGCTGCTGGTACGTCTCCGCGAGGTCCGGGTCGAGCTCACGCACATCGAGTACCGGCCGGAGTAGCTCACTCTGTGCCCGGGCGGGGGGCGACACCGCCTCGCTAGGGCTCCTTCGTCGCTTTGGTCGCTCGGCGGCATCGCCCCCGGCCCGGGCCTTGATCCCGCCACCCTCGGTAGGGTCCCCCCATGCGTGTACTCGTGACCGGCGCGGCCGGGTTCATCGGCTCGAACCTCGTCGACCGGCTGCTCGCCGACGGCCACGACGTCGTCGGCATCGACGACATGTCCACCGGCAAGATGGCCAACCTCGCCGGCGCCCGTGACGTCAACAAGGAGCGGCGGGGGGCGTTCTCGTTCGTCCGCATGTCGGTCACGGATCCTGAGCTCGCGGGGGCCGTCGAGAAGGCGCGGCCGGAGGTCATCTGCCATCTCGCCGCGCAGATCGACGTACGACACAGCGTCGCCGACCCCCTCCGCGACGCCACCATCAACGTCCTCGGCACCATCAACGTGCTCTCCGCCGCCGTCGCCGCCAAGGCGCGGAAGGTCGTGTTCACGTCGTCGGGCGGGTCGATCTACGGCACCCAGACGCGGCTGCCCGTCTCGGAGCGCGTGAAGCCCGCGCCGGAGTCGCCGTATGCCGCGTCGAAGGCGTCGGGGGAGCTGTACCTCCACGCGTACGCGACGATGTACGGCCTGGAGTACACCGCCCTCGCACTGGCCAACGTCTACGGCCCGCGGCAAGACCCGCACGGGGAGGCCGGGGTCGTCGCCATCTTCGGGACGGCGCTCATCAAGGGGAAGCCGACGAAGGTGTTCGGGGACGGGGGGAACACGCGGGACTACGTGTTCGTGGACGACGTCGTGGATGCGTTCGTCCGGGCGACGGGTCCTGGCGGCAACGGCCGGCGCCTCAACATCGGCACCAGCGTCCAGACCACCGACCGGGGTCTGCACTCGCTCGTCGCCAAGGCCGTGGGCTCGGCCGACGACCCGGCGTACGCCCCGGCGCGGATCGGCGACGCGCGGTCCAGCGCCCTCGACCCGAGCGCCGCGCGCGCCGCGCTCGGCTGGGAGCCGTGGACCTCGATCGAGGACGGCATCCAGGCCACCGTGGACTGGCTGCGTACGACCCTCTGACCCGCCACCCGGCGGTTACTGGTGAGTAGCGACGTCGTGGCTCACCAGTTCACGCTGGGCGCCGGCCGCGGGTCACCGGTCACGGGCGCGACGCCCGGCAGGTGAGCCGAACCGGGCCGGGCCACGACGAAGCCCCCGCGACCGTGAGGTCGACGGGGGCTCCGGTAGTGCGTCCTACGCGTTGGGGCGCTTGCCGTGGTTGGCCTTGCTCTTGGCCCTCGCCCGCTTCTTGCGCTTCTTCTTCGCCATGCCGCGCATCCTCCCACACTCGGACTTGCGCGTCCTCCGCTCACTTGTTATGTATAGGGACGTAGCAACCAGTACGTGCACGACGGAGGTGTGTGTCATGGCCATCACCCGGTGGGACCCGTTTCCGCAGCTCGCGCGGTTCGACCGCGAGTTCGACGACATGATCCGGCGCGGCTTCGGTACGCAGAGCACGCGCGCGGGCTTCGTACCCCCGGTCGAGGTCCTGCGGCGCGAGAGCGACGTCGTCCTGCGCCTGGAGCTGCCGGGCATGGACGTCGAGCGCGACGTCGAGGTCGAGGTCGACAAGGGCAGGCTCGTCATCAAGGGCGAGCGGCGCGACGAGCGGGCCGAGGAGGGCACCGCGTACCTGCTCCGCGAGCTGCGCTACGGCTCGTTCCGGCGTGAGTTCGCGCTGCCCGAGGGCGTGACGGCGGAGAACGTCGACGCGTCGTACGACTCCGGCATGCTCGAGGTCGTCGTCCGCGACGCGATCCAGCCGGAGCCGCAGCCCCAGCAGGTCAAGATCAACGCGCGCGGCACCAGCCAGGCGATCGAGGCGAGCTAGCCCGCGAGGCGACGGTTCAGGGCGTCGAGGACGGAGCGGGCGACCGCGTCGGCCTCGTCGCCCCGGACCAGCGCCGAGCCGGTCACGATCTGCTCGCCGTCGGGCGTCACGACCTGCACGATGCTCACGGCGACCTCGCGACCGCCGACCTGCGCGATCTGCGCGTACTCGATGTCGCAGGCGCCCAACGGCATCAGGGCCGAGACGGCGTTCAACGTCGCGCGCGCGATGAGCCGCGGCCTGCTCGACGCCGTGGCGGGCGCGGTGGCGGTGCCGTCGTACAGCGTGCCGGCGCTCGCCAGCGTCACGGTCGCGGTGGACTCCAGCCCCGTGGTCTGTGCGGTGATCGTGGCGATGAGGACGCGGTTGGCGGCGACACCCCCCGGCGTGTCGGCGTCGTCGAACTGCACGATCGACACGATGCGGTGGTCGACCTCGAGGTCGTACGTCGCCATCGCCACCGACTGGATGTCGCGCACCAGCTGCTTCGGCGTCTTGTCGCGGGAGGCGAGCACGTGCACCTCGACCGGCTTGGCGTCCGGGCCGGTGACGACGCGGACGGCCTGGACCCCGGGGAGGCGGCCGAGCGTGGCCTCGAGCTCGGGGAGCAGCCGCAGGGTGGTCGTCGGGGGCATGGCGTGTCCTTCGGCGAGTTGGGTGCCCGGGTTCAGCCGAGCTCGGCCAGCCGCGCGGCGACGGTGCGGCGGCGTTCCTCCAAACGACCGTCACCCGGGGGAGGTGACGCGTCGGGCAGGGTGATCGACACGGGCGGCGGCGGTTGTGCCCAGGGCGACTCGCCCGGAGTACGCGGTTCGTGGTCCTTCGCGAGCGCCACGCCCGCCCTGCGCGTGGCCTCGGCGGCGTCGCGCTGCGCGTCGTGGATCGCGCCGAACACCGCGGGCAGCGCCTCGGCGGCGTACTGCTTCACGTTGGCGACGGACTCGCGCTGCCAGAACCGCAGCGCCCGCGCCACGTCCTCGGGCAGCGTCGCGCCGGCGAGCACGGCGTCGAACTCGGCGGTCGCGGGGTCCGCGTACCGCAGCAGGATCTCCCACGCCAGGCCGGCGTCGTTGTGGTCCATGGCCTCACGGTAAGCCCGACCGAGCCTCCACACGGGGAGGCACGATGATGACTAGCCCGAACGGGCGTGTCAGAACGGCGCAGATCGGACACACGCGGGTCATTGACCCCACCCGATCGTCGCGCTTCACTAGATGCGGAGTGTTGCCGAGACAGCACTCAGCGTGTCGTACCACCCGCGGTGGGGGGATCACCGCAACGTTGGACGCGCCGGATCGTTCATGGACCGGGGCGTAGTTCGCGTTGTGCAGACCCTTGACAACTCCAGACTGTGGGACCGGGACCGGCAGTTCCGCGCGTTCTCTCTCCTCTCTACCTAGCGGAGCGGATTCGGCACAGGCTTCTAGCGGAGCCCTGTGACTAATCCAATGAGAGGGGCTGATCGCCCTTATGAAGAAGATCGCTGCTGTGTTCGGTGGCCTCGTGGCACTGTTCGTCTCCGCCGGCGCTGGCTTCGGCTGGAGCTAGCAGGACCTGCCGGTCCCCGTCCCCCAGTCTGGCGCCTGATGCGGAGTCCGATGCGGGAGCTTCCCCCTCGCGCACGTCTATACGTGCTCGTGGTCGTGCTGCTCGCTTTCGGCAGCGCGGGTGTCGCGTCGATGGGCTTCCGCGGGTCGTGGGTGGAGCTCGGCGCGCTCGCGCTCCTCTATGGCCTCGCCACTCATTTCGCGACGCCCATGGGCAAGAACATGGGCGTCTCCGTCGGCTTCATCGTCGCTCTCGCGGCGGCGGCGGTCATCGGCCCCCACGGCGTCGGCCTCATCGGGCTCGCCGGCGCGCTGCACCCGGTGTCGGGCAGCGGTCGGACCGTCAAGCGGTTCTTCAACGCCGCGCAGTTCTCGCTCGCCGCGCTGACCGCGGGCCTCGTGTTCGACGCCCTGCTCGGCGGCGACGGCACGCGGAACATCGCCGAGTCGTCGGTGCCGATGGTGCTGCTCGCCGCGATCGCCGCCAGCCTCGTGTACTACGTCATCAACATCTCGCTGATCGCGGGCATCCTGTCGCTCACGTCCGAACTGTCGCTGGCGCGCGTCTGGGCCGGGAACGTCTCACCGGTCATCGTGGCGTACGTCGGCTACGGCCTTCTCGGGCTGCTCATGGCGCAGCTGTACCAGGAGGTCGGCTTCCTCGCGGCGGTGCTGTTCCTGGCGCCGATGCTGGTGGCGCGGGCGGCGTTCGCCAACTACGCGCAGCTGCGCGAGACGTACGACTCCACGGTGCGCGCGCTCGTCCAGGCGGTCGAGACGAAGGACTACTACACACGCGGCCACTCCGAGCGCGTCTCGCGCGTGACCGAGATGATCGCCCGCGAGTGGGGCATGCGCGAGGACCGCGTCCAGGTCATCCGCATCGCCGGCATGCTGCACGACGTCGGCAAGCTCGGCGTGCCGACGAAGGTGCTGCAGAAGCAGGGCAAGCTGAACCAGCTCGAGTTCGAGGCGATCAAGCTCCACCCGCTGCGCGGCTACGAGATGCTCTGCGAGATCGACTTCCTCACCGAGGCGCTCTCGGGCGTCTACCACCACCACGAGCGCCTCGACGGCCGCGGCTACCCGATGGGCCTGCAGGACGAGGAGATCCCGGAGTTCGCGCGGATCATCATGGTGGCCGACGCGTTCGACTCGATGACGTCCACGCGCTCGTACCGCCTCGCCAAGACCGTCGAGGAGGCGGTCGCGGAGCTACGGCGCTGCGAGCAGGTCCAGTTCGACCCGAAGGTCGTGGACTGTCTCGTCGCCGCGGTCGAGAAGCACGGCTGGGAGCCGCACGCGGAGCCGTTCCACGGCGAGAAGGTCACCAAGGAGGGCCGGCGCATCGACTCGCCGGTGCCGGTCATCTCCACCAAGCAGGGCCTCGTCGCGGTGACGCCGCCGGAGCCCGAGGAGGGGGAGCGCAGTGCCCGGGGGTAACGGCGCGTTCGCCCGCCGCGCGGTCCTCACCGCGGGCCTCGGCATCGGCGTCGCCGGCTTCGCGATGACTGCCGCGAAGGGCGTGCCGCAGCTCCACGTCGCGGTGTCGTTCGCGGTGCTGGTGCTCGTCGGCGAGCTGCTGCGCGTCAACCTCCCCGGCGACCGCGACTCGTCGCCGATCGGCGGCGCGGCGGCACTCGCGTACTCGCTGCTCGTCGCCCTCGACAACGGCACCGACGCCGAGCACGGCGTCTCCACGGTCATCGCGGTGGTGTTCGTCGCGGGCGTCGCGTCGGCGCTGATCCACGAGGCGCTGCAACGCGACGCGCGCACCACCGACCTCGCCCGCCGCATCCTCGCGACGGCGGCCGCGGCGGCGGCGTTCCGGCTGGTGCTCGTCGGCTCCCCGCTGGAGGACGTCGCGGTGGGGCGCAGGGCCGACCAGCCGCTGCTCGCCATGGCCATCGCCGCGCTCGTCGGCATCGCCGTCGACCTCGGTCTCTCCGCGGCGGTGGACTCCGCGCGCAAGCGGGCGCCGTTCGCGCCGATCCTCCGCAACGAGGTCACCGCCCAGGCCCCGCTGTCCATCGCGACCGCCGCGACCGGCATCCTCATGGCGCTGTCCGTCCCCGTCATGGGGTTGTGGGCGCTGCTGGTGTTCTGCGTGCCGCTGCTCGTGACGCAGTTCTCGTTCCGGCGCTTCGCGTCGATCTCGACGACGTACCGGCAGACGATCCGCGCGCTCTCCCGCGTCACCGAGGTCGGCGGCTACGTCGAGCCGGGGCACGCCCGCCGCGTCATGACGCTGTCGGTCGCGGTGGGCCGTGAGTTCGGCCTCACCGACGCCGACCTGCTCGACCTCGAGTACGCCGCGCTGATGCACGACATCGGCCAGCTCTCCCTCGCCGACCCGATCCCGCGCGGCTCCACGCTCACGGTCGCGCCCTCGGAACGACGCCGCATCGCGCAGCTCGGCGCCGAGGTCATCCGCACCACAGGCACCCTCGACCGGGTCGCGCACATCGTGGAGTCACAGGCGTCGCCGTACCGCAAGATGCGCGAGAACGCCGACGTCGACGTGCCGCTCGCGGCCCGCATCGTCAAGGCGTGCAGCGCGTACGACGACCTCGTCTCGACCTCCCGCGAGGCGCGCGGCACGCGGGCGTCGTGGGACGCGCTGGAACGGCTGCGCATGGGGATGGCGTTCGAGTACGACCCCCGCGTCGTCGAGGCGCTGACGCAGGTCCTGCAGAAGGCCGGCGACCTCTAGCCGGCGAGCGCCCCGTCTTGGTGATCTTGGTGATGTTTCGGCCGCTATAGCGACCCGAACATTGCCAAGATCACGAGTTCTGTGCGCGCGTCAGCGGCGGCGTGCCAGCGCTCTCAGCACGTGCGCGTACTGCCGCGCCCTGTGCACCTGGTCGCGCCACCCCGTGCCGGTGACGCGGTGCGCGATCGGCACCGGCACCTCCACGACGCGGAACCCCGCGCGCAGCAGGTCGATCGTCATCGCGGTCTCGACGCCGAAGCCGTACGCCAGCGGCAGCGCCGCCTCGAACGCCTTCCGCGTCAGGCACCGCTGCCCCGACAGCGGCTGGTCTGGCGCCCAGCCGGTCGCGCGGCGGATGCCGTCGCGCGCGAGGCGGACCACGAACCCGTGCCCGCCCGCGCCCGGAGTGCGCGGCAGGTTCGCGATGGCGCAGTCGGCATCGCCGGCCTCGACATGGACGACGAGAGCGGCCGCCGCGGCGGCGGTCTCCCGCAGGTCCGCGTCGAGGAACAGCAGCAGCTCCGCGTCGGGCACGGCGGCCGCGCCGGTCGTCATGGCGGCGGCCTTGCCGCGGTTGCGCGGATGCCGTACGACGGTCGCTCCCGCCGCCCGCGCGACGTCCGCCGTGTCGTCGCGCGAGCCGTCGTCCACGACGACGACGTCACCGATCGTGCGTGCCGCGGTGACGGTCGACGCGATGCGCGCCGCCTCGTCCTTGGCGGGGATGACGACGGCGATCACGCGGGGCGCTCGGTGTACGAGAGCAGCAACGGCACGGCCAGCGCCATGCCGCAGGCCGCGACGACGAGGCCGGTGTCGTTGACGGCGGAGCCCACCGCCCAGAGCACGACGAGCGGCGCGACCATCGGGTGGGTCCAGCGGCGCGAGACGGCGTACGCCGCCGAGCCCGCCACGAGCAGCGGGAACCACGTGAACGCCGAGTGCGCCGCCGCCGACGCCTTGCGCCCCACGGTCTCCGTCCACGTCCCCTCGAGCACGTCGCCGACGAAGCGCCCGAGGTGCGTCGGGTCGTCGGTGCGGTAGTCGAGCACCGCCAGCGCCAGTGCCACGGCGAGACCGGCCGCGGCGCCGAGGACGACCGCGCGGGGGCGCTTCGCGAGCGCGACGACGAGGGCCGCCGTCAGCGTCAGCGCGCCACCGAAGTCGGCACCCCACGGCGGCGCGCCGACGAGGACGACGAGGGGTACGAGGGCCAGCCAGGCCCTGGCGCCGTACCGCGTCACGGCCGCCCCGACAGCGATCACGGCGGCGGTGGCGAGGACGGCGAAGCCGGCGTTGCCGATGCCGTGGAAACGACCCCCCGCGACCGCGGAGTACGACGCGATGCCCGTCTCCTGCAGGTACCCGCCGGCCAGCAGATCGGCCGCGAGCACCAACGCGACGGCAGCCGCGAGGCCGGCCTCGACGGGCGCGCGCAGCAGCCGCGCGGCCAGCGCGCCGAGGCCGAGCAGCAGGCCCATCGCGGCGATCACCGACGCGACCGCGGCGGCACCCGCCCACGACACGCGCCACCACGGCAGCCACGACGCGACGAAGCCGGCCGCCGGGTACGTCGCCAGCGCCAGCGCGATCCGCCGCTCCCACGGCCCTGCCCGCCGGCGGCCGAAGCCGAGCCAGATGTACAGCAGCATCGGCAGCGCGATGAGCCCCGTGTGGAACACGCCGTGGTACGGCCGGTGCAGGTGTTCGCGCCGCGCCAGCGCCCGGACGTCGGCCGCCGAGCCCGCCGACGTAGCGAGGTCGAGGTCGCCCGTGAGGTAGCGGGTGAGGTCGGGGACGGTCACGAGCCCGTCGCGCCGGGTGTCGCCGCGCAGCACGCCCTCGCCGGGGAGCACCGCGACGCCGCCGAGGTGGCCGCGCGGCGCGACGGAGATGAGCAGGGTCCTGTCGGCGTCCTCGGTGCGCAGCGCCGCCAGCGCCGCGTCGAGCGACGGCAGCGCGGTGAGGTCCAGCAGCCGCGCGCCCGCAGGCAACGTGACCGACGTGATCGGAGCGCCGCAGTCCGCCGTCACGCGCTTCCCTGCCGCCAGCGTGGCCGCGACCTCGGCGGGGCAGCCGTCGTACGTCACCAGCGCCCCCACCGCCGCCCCCGGCGCCTCCCAGGCGATGCCGGGGACGAACGCCACCACGACGCGTTCGGGCTGCTGCGCCGGCACCAGCGCCACCGCCGCCAGCGCGAGGGCGGCGATCACGGGCGGCGCAGGTGCGTGGGCGCGGGGGGCGCGGGACGTACGCGCAGCATGGCGTTGACGACGAGCACGCCGATGCCGGCGGCGAGGACGACGTCGCCGACGCTGACGACGTTGCTGCCGCGGCGTAGCGGGCCGGGCAGCGGTACGGCGATGACGTCGGCGAGCGGGCGCAGCAGCGTGTCGCCGTCGGCGAGCTCGTGCTTGGCGTCGACGTTGCGGTAGAGGCCGACGGTGCTGATGCCCGCGCGGTCGGCGGCCTCCTGCTCGACGGGCATGGCGCCGTTGGCGGCGACGACGAGGGCGTTGAGCAGGAAGCCGAGCGCGACGAGCGCCATGCCGGGCAGCAGGCGGTTGCGGACGACGAAGATCGTCACGAGCAGCGCGCTGGTCACCATGCCGGTGACGTACAGCGGCTTGCTCCCCGAGAACGACCCCACGGCCTGCAGCGCGAGCGCCACGAACACCAGCGGCCAGGAGGCGAGGTGGAGCTGCGAGAGGTTGTACATCGACCCGCCGCGCAGGAGCCCCACGAGGCACGCGACGACGATCACCACGAGGATGACGGTCACCGGCGGGGCGCTCCTCACGAACGGACGAAAGCGGCGTCTGTGTAGTGTGCCCGACGTGTTCGAGACGATCCTGGTAGCGAACCGCGGCGAGATCGCGCGGCGTGTCATCCGCAGTGCCCAGGCGCTTGGCGTGAAGGCCGTGGCGGTCCACTCCGAGGCCGACGCGAAGGCCCTCCACGTCCGCGACGCGGACGAGGCGGTGCTGCTCGGGCCGGCACCGGCGGCGGAGTCGTACCTCGACGGCGTGAAGGTCATCGAGGCGGCGCGGCAGACCGGCGCGCAGGCGATCCACCCGGGGTACGGCTTCCTGGCCGAGAACGCCGCGTTCGCCCGCGCCGTGCTCGACGCCGGGCTGGTCTGGATCGGCCCCTCGCCCGAGGCGATCGACGCGATGGGCGACAAGATCAACGCCCGCAACCTCATGCAGGACGCCGGCGTGCCCGTGGCCGGCGGTACCCGAGAGCCGGTCGCCGACGTCGAGGAGGCCGTACGCCTCGCGGCGGGGATCGGCTACCCGCTCATGGTCAAGGCCGCGGCCGGCGGAGGCGGCATCGGCATGGGCCTCGCGGAGGACGAGGCGGCGCTGCGGAAGGCGTTCGAGACGGCGCGCACGCGAGCGGAGCGGTTCTTCGGCTCGCCCGCGATCCTGCTGGAGCGGTACCTGCCGCGCGCCAGGCACGTCGAGGTGCAGATCCTCGGTCTCAACGACGGCACCGTCGTCGCCCTCGGCGAGCGCGACTGCTCGGTGCAGCGGCGGCACCAGAAGGTCGTCGAGGAGACGCCGTCGCCGGGGGTGTCGGAGGAGCTGCGGCAGCGGATGTTCGCGGCGGCCGTCCGCGCGGGCGAGGCCATCGGCTACCGCAACGCCGGCACCGTCGAGTGCCTCGTCAGCGGCGGCGACTTCGTGTTCCTCGAGATGAACACCCGCCTCCAGGTCGAGCACCCCATCACCGAGCTCACGACCGGCATCGACATCGTCGCCGAGCAGCTCCGGGTCGCGGCGGGGGAGGAGCCGGGCTTCACGTCCGTCGAGCGCAACGGGCACGCCATCGAGATGCGCGTCTACGCCGAGGACCCCGTCCGCTTCCTGCCAGGACCCGGCGAGATCACCGCTTGGGAGGAGCCGGAGGGCGAGGGCATCCGCGTCGACTCCGGCTACGGCCCCGGCGACACCGTGACGCCGTACTACGACCCGCTGCTCGCCAAGCTCTGCGTCTGGGCCGAGGACCGCCCGGCCGCGATCGCGAGGGCGCGGGAGGCGGTGGCCGGGTTCGTGGTCGAGGGGCCGAAGAACAACCTGCCGTTCTTCACCGAGCTGCTGGCGTACGACGAGTTCGTCTCCGGCGACTACGACACGGCGATCATCGAGCGGATGCGCGCGAAGTGAGCGTGCTGTCGTCCGTCGCGGGCGGCGTGCTCACGCTGACCATCGACCGCGAGGAACGCCGCAACGCGCTCTCGCACGAGGTGCTCACCGGCCTCCTGCGCGGCGTACGCGAGACCGCGCGCGGCGACGACGTCCGCGTCGTCGTCGTCACGGGGGCGGGGGAGCGGGCGTTCTGCGCGGGGGCCGACCTGGGGACGTTCTCCGCGGATGTCACCCAGCTCGAGCTGCACGAGGGGCGCGGGCTGCTGCGCGAGCTGGTCCTCGCGATCCGCGAGTGCCCGCGGCCGGTCGTCGCGCGGGTGCAGGGCCTCGCGCTGGCGGGCGGGTTCGGGCTGATGCTGGCGTGCGACCTCGTCGTGGCGAGCGACGCCGCGGCCTTCGGGACGCCCGAGGTCGACGTGGGGCTGTGGCCGTTCATGATCGGCGCGCTCGTCGCGCGGCACGTCTCGTCGAAGCGCGCCCTCGACCTGATGCTCACGGGGCGGCGCATCGACGCGGCGACGGCGCTCGAGTGGGGGCTCGTGTCGCGCGTCGTGCCGGCGGCGTCGCTGGACGCGGCGGTGGCCGAGCTGACCGGCGCGCTCGCGGCGAAGAGCCCGCTGGTGCTGCGGCTGGGGAAGGCGGCGTACCACGCGACGGAGGACGTCGCCTTGGCGCCGGCGCTGGAGCACCTGCAGGCGCAGCTGTCGTTGCTGACCCAGTCGAAGGACGCGGTCGAGGGCGTGACGGCGTTCTTCCAGAAGCGGCCCCCGGAGTGGACCGGGCGGTGAGGGACCGGCACGACGCCGACCGCCTCGCGGTGCTCGAGGCGATCTCGCTGGGACTGGACGACCCGCACCGGCTCGTCGACGTCGTCGCTACGGCCGAGGGTGACCCGGTGCGCGCGGTGATGGCGGCGTACGGCGTGCCGGAGCATGGCGCCGTGGCCATGCTCGACATCCAGTTCCGGCGTCTCGCGCCGCGCGACCGGCGGCGGATCGCGGAGGAGATCGCGTCGATCCGCGAACGGCTGCCAGAATGACCCGCACCGAGCGAGGGAGCACGCGTGGCTGAGGAAGTCGTGGCCGAGATGGTCGCCAACGTCTGGAAGGTCGTCGTCGCCCAGGGGGACGAGGTGGCCGAGGGCGACACCCTGGTGATCCTCGAGTCGATGAAGATGGAGATCCCGGTCATCACCGAGACCGGCGGCACCGTCACCGAGCTGAAGGTCAACGAGGGCGACGTCGTCCAGGAGGGCGACGTCATCGCCGTCGTCGGCTGACGCGCCCGGCCCGCGGGGCGCGGGCGCGCCTTTCGTGATCTTGGCAACGTCTGTGCTGCTCGGGCATCACGAACGTCGCCAAGATCACGATGTCGGGGACGAGCGGCGGCCGGCACGCGCTCCGCGAGGCAGGACGACACGGCACGTACGAAGTCTGCGCGTCCACCCACGTGGAGTGCGAAGACGTACAAGGACTCGACCTACATCTACGCGAACGACCTCATCCGCGGCTTCGACGTCTACAAGCGGGTGCCCGGGCTCGGCACGGTGGACACCCGGCTGGCGGGCGCGCCGCTGGCGTTCCGGCCTGCGACGACGTTCGGGCGCGGGGGGTACTGCTTCACGGCGCGCATGGACTAGGCCGTTCGGGCGCGAAATCGGCCGCCCGGCGTAAAGGCGAGGGCCTCACGCGCCGATCTGACCGTGAGGAGCGCGACAACCGCGTTCCCCGCCGGGCGTACGAGCCCGGGCGACGGCTGGAGCGGGAGCGCGCGTGTCGAACACCATCGAGCCCTTCCTGCGGGCACTGGTCGAGTGCGGTGGCTCGGACCTGCACTGCAAGGTGGGCTCGCCGCCGCGCGTCCGGATCGACGGCCGCCTGCGCAAGCTCCAGACGCGTGACCTCACCGCCGCGGACACCGAGACGATGGTCGCCGAGTGCCTGCGCGCGGACCTCGTCGAGGAGTTCCGCAAGAAGAACGAGGCCGACTTCGCGTACTCGCTCCCCGGTGTCGGCCGCTTCCGCGTCAACGCGTTCCGCTCCCGCGGCTCGGCAGGTCTGGTGTTCCGCCGCGTCAGCGTCGGCGCGATCCCGCTGACCGACCTCGGCCTCCCGCCGGTGCTCGCGAGCCTCGCCCTCGAGCCGCGCGGCCTGGTGCTCGTCACGGGCCCCACGGGCTCGGGCAAGACGACGACGCTGGCCGGCATGATCGACCACATCAACGAGAACCGCGAGGTCCACGTCGTCACGATCGAGGACCCGATCGAGGTCCTGCACTTCGACAAGAACGCGATGATCAACCAGCGTGAGGTACGCGTCGACACCGACGACTTCGCGACGGCCATGCGCGCCGCGATGCGGCAGGACCCCGACGTCATCCTCGTCGGCGAGATGCGCGACCCCGAGACGGTGAAGGCCGCGCTGGCCGCCGCCGAGACCGGCCACTTCGTCATGTCGACGCTGCACACGACCGACGCGGCGGAGACCATCAACCGCGTCATCGACTTCTTCCCCCCGCACGAGCAGAAGCAGATCCGCCTGTCGCTGGCGGCGTCGTTGCGCGGCATCATCTGCCAGCGCCTCGTGCCGCGCGCCGACGGCGAGGGCCGCTGCGTCGCGATGGAGGTCGCGGTCAACACAGGCCGTATCGCCGACGCGATCGCCGACCCCGACAAGACCTCGACGATCCCCACGCTCGTGAGCGAGGGCGCGTACTACGGCATGCAGACGTTCGACCAGCACCTGGTCGCGCTGATCCGCGACGGCGTCGTCACGCTGGAGGCCGCGATGACCGCGTCCACCAGCCCGCACGACCTCACCGTCGAGCTGCGGCGCCTCGGCCTGGTGGCGTAGGCCGTACGCTCCTCCGCGTGCCGTTGGAGCCCGGTCTCGCCGCGTCGTTCACCCATGTCGTCTCCGACGACGACACCGCCGTCGCGCTCGGGTCCGGCGACGTTCCCGTCCTCGCCACGCCGCGCGTCGTCGCGCTGGCCGAGCGCGCCACGGTCGCGGCCGTCGCCGCGCACCTCACCGACGACCTCACGACGGTCGGCACCCGCGTGGAGGTGGACCACCTCGTCCCGACTCCGGTCGGCGGCACGGTCACGGTCGACGCCGTCCTCGAGGGAATCGACGGGCGTCGATTGACGTTCGGAGTCCGCGTGAGCGACGACGAGCGCGCGGTGGCGACGGGCACGGTGACGCGCGTCCTCGTGACGCGCGAGCGCTTCCTGAGGACGGTGCACGGATGATCACGATGTACGGCACGCAGTCGTGCGGCGACTGTGTCCGGGCCAAACGCGTGTTCGCGGACAAGGGCGTCGAGTACGCGTTCGTCGACGTCGAGCAGGACCCCGACGCGACGGCCTACGTCATGTCGCTCAACGACGGCCGCCGTACGGTCCCGACGATCGTGTTCCCGGACGGGTCGGTGCTGGCGGAGCCGTCGAGCGCCGAGCTGGCGGCGAAGCTCGCGGCCTAGACGACCTCGCGGCCGGCGACCTTCTCGGTGAGCGCCGCGTGCTCGCGGCCGCAGATGAGAACGTCCGGGCGGTGGTCGCGCGCGTACCGCGTGACGCCCGCCGCGCCGCGCTGGGTGGGCAGCCAGCCGTACGACTCCACGCCGGCCAGCCGCGCGCGCTGCACCGCGAGCGCGAGGTCGTGCTCGCCGAGCATCTCGAGCTGGAGCGGGGTGAGCGCGCCGCCGTACGCCGCCCGCTGGCCCTCCGCCGACCACCACGTGGGGCGGACGCTGGAGAACGCGCCGGCCGCGTCGACGGCGTAGACGACGAGGGTCGCGGCGTCGAGCGCGGCGCGCTCCGTGGCGGCGGCGACGACGGCGGCGCAGTCCGAGGAGCCGACGACGGCGACGACGGTGCGCGTGTTCGGGACGTTCATGGCGTTCCCCTCCCTCGATGGTGAACGGGAGGTCGTTCCGCGCGCGGAAAGCGTTACGGCGAGAGGTCGAGCGCGTACGTCCAGCAGTCGATCCCCGGCCTCGGATGCCAGTCGCGCTCGGGCGTGCGGACGAAGCCCATGCGCTCGTACAGGCCGTGCGCCACCCGCATCCACGGCATCGTCGAGAGCACGAGGCGGTCGCGGCCGTCGCGCCGCGCGCGGTCGATCGACCACTGCACGAGCCCGCGCCCGACGCCGCGGCCCTGCGCCTCGGGGGAGACGACGAGGGTACGGAACTCCGCCTCGTTGCCGGCGGCGATGGAGCCCTGCGGGCCCGGCTCGGGGACGTACGTCAGCGAGCCGAGCAGCGCGTCGCCCTCGACCGCGACGACGACCTCGGCGGTGGCGGCGCGCTCGGCGGTGCGGCGCAGGATGGCGGCGTACTCGGGGTGCAGCTGCCCGCCCTCGAGCGACGAGTAGACGGTGACGGTGAGGTCGGCGATGGCGTCGTACTCGCCGGGTCGCGCGGGGCGGACGAGGTCGAGGCCGTACGCCTGCAGGTCGACGCCGGGCACCGGCGCCCAGTCGCGCTCGGGCAGCCGGACGAAGCCGAGGCGCTCGTAGATGCGGTGCGCCGGCGACATCCACGTGCCGGACGAGAGCACGACACGCTCGCGGCCGCGGCGGCGCGCATCGTCGACGCAGGCGCGGACGAGGGCCGTGCCGACGCCGCGCCCCTGCGCCGCGGGGTCGACGGCGAGCATCCGGAACTCTCCCTCGCCCGCGCGCCCGATCTCGCCGTAGCGGCCGCCGTCGGGAACGTTGGTGACGGAGCCGAGGACCGTGCCGTCGTCGTCGACGGCGACGAGCACTTCGGCGGACTTCACGCGGTCGGGGACGTCGCGCAGCACCTCGGCGTAGTCGCCGACGTCGCGGTCGCGGGTGTACGCCGCGACGGTCAGCTCGCCGACGCGGTCGAACTCGCCGGGGCGGACGGGGCGGACGGTCAGAACCACTCGGCCAGCCGGCCGACGAGGATGACCACGGCGGGCAGCGCGAACGCGAAGAGCAGCGCGCGCAGCGTCCAGGCCGGCGTGCCGCCCTCCTTCGCCGCACCGGCCGCCATGTTGCCGATGCCGACGATCGCGCCCTCGACCGTCATCGTGTTGGGCTGCGCCTTGGCCGGCTCGGCGACGTACGCCACCGGCGCCCCGGGCTCGGGCGGGGTGTCGTTCTCCTCGTCGGGCGCGAGGGCGTACTTGTGCTCGCCCGTGAGGTCGCCGAGCGGGATGTCGTAGCGCTGCGGCTCTTCTTCCGGCTGCTCAGGCAAGGTTGCTCGTCCTCGGGTAGGCGACCGTGGGGTCGGTGACGACGTTGACCATCGCGGGCAGGCCCGACGCGAACGCGCGGTCCAGCGCGGGCCCGATCTGCTCAACGTCCGTCACGAGCTCGCCGTGCCCGCCGAGCGCGCGGACCACCTCGTCGTAACGGCACTCCGGCTGCAGGTCGGCCGCGACGTCGTAGCCGTAGAGGAACTGCATCGGGTGCTTCTCAAGTCCCCAGATGCCGTTGTTGCCGCAGACCATGACCACGGGGAGCCGGTGGCGTACGAGCGTGTCGACGTCCATCAGCGAGAAGCCGGCGGCGCCGTCGCCGAGCAGCAGGACGACCTGGCTGTCGGGTCTTGCGAGGCGGGCCGCGATGGCGTAGCCGAGGCCGGTGCCGAGGCAGCCGTACGGGCCCGGGTCGAGCCAGCAGCCGGGCTCGTACGACTCGACGTACTTGCCGGCGAACGACACGAAGTCGCCGCCGTCGCAGACGACGACCGCGTCCCTCGCGAGGCGCGGCCGGAGCTCGCCGTAGACGCGCGCGGGGTGGATCGGGCTGGTGTCCGTGGCGAGCTGCGCGGCCTCGGCGTCGCGCTTGACCTCCTCCTCGGCGCGGAGGGCGGTGGTCCAGCCGGCGTGGCTGCCGTCGGCCGTCATCACCTCGAGGACGTCGGCGAGCGGGCCCGCGGCGTGCTCCTCGAGGGTGACGTGGCGGGCGACCTCGGAGGGGGCGTTGACGACGTGCACGACCTTGGCGCTGCCGAACGCCCCGAACGCCAGCCGGAAGTCGAGCGGCGTACCGACGACGACGACGAGGTCGGCGCCGGCGAAGGCGGTCCCTCGGACCCTGCTGAACGACAGCGGATGGTCGGCGGGCAGGCAGCCGCGGCCCATGCCGTTGGCGATGACGGGGACCTGGTGGGCCTCGGCGAACGTACGCAGCGCGGCCTCGGCGCCGTCGTACCAGACGTCGGAGCCGGCGATGACGACGGGCCGCTCGGCCCGCTGGATGAGCGCGGCGACGCGCGCGGGGTCGCCGGTCGTGTCGTACGCCGGTGCGGCCGGCTGGGGGATGTCGGCGTCGGCGTACGAGAAGAGCACGTCCATCGGCACGTCGAGGAAGACCGGTCCCCGGCGCGGCGACAGGGCGAGGGCGAGCGCGTCGGCGACGGCCCGCGGGATCGCGTCGGTGGTCTCGACCGTGGCAGCGCGCTTGGTGACGGGCGCGAGGATCGGCGGGTGGTCGAGCTCCTGCAGGCTGCCGGAGCCCCAGCGCGCGGCGGGCGCGCGGCCGCCGAGGACGAGCAGCGGCGAGGCGTTGAAGTGGCCGGTGGTGACGGCGCTGACGCCGTTGGTGACGCCGGGGCCGGCGGTGAGGACGGCGAGGCCGGGGCGGCGGGTCAGCTTGGCGTACGCCTCGGCGGCGAAGACGGCGGTCTGCTCGTGGCGTACGTCGAGGATGCGCATCGCCGGGTCGGCCTTGACGGCGCCGTCGTAGAGCGGGAACACGTGCCCGCCGGACAGCGTGAAGAGCGTGTCGATGCCGTACGCCTGCGCGGCCGCGACGGCCAGGGCGCCTCCGTGCGCGTTCATCGGGGCATCGTCGCACGCGCCGCGGGCGTGCTTGGCGGCGGGCGGCGTGCGATGTCCGGTTCTTTCCATTCGGGACCAAAGGCCCTACCCTGCTGCGAACCGGTGCCACAACGAGGTGGCGTCCGGACATCCCAGATTGGACCCCTACATGAAGCTCCGTACCTTCGCGCGCGCCGGCGTCGCCGCCGTCGCCACGGCCGCCCTCACCGTCGCCGCCACGCCGGCCCAGGCCTACGAGGCCCCGCGCATCGCCGAGATCGGCGAGGTCGTCGTGGTCTGCGACCAGTTCATCACCATCGAGAACATCCAGATCCCCGGCTACGCCAACTGCATGCTCGACTACACCGGCAACTACATCGCGTACCTCGGCGACTGGGCCGCCGGGACGCTCCAGCGCGTCGGCGACTGCATCTTCTTCTACGACCCGCTGTTCTCGCCGATCCCGAGCCGCGTCGTCCCCGAGACGGTCGAGCTCGCGAACTGCGTCGCCTAGCACCGCCTCGTACACCGGACGGCCCGGCTCCCTCACGGGGGCCGGGCCGTTCCGCGTACCCCCGAGGATCCCGGCGAAGTCGGAGCTGCCGTGAGGTCACTCCCGGGGGCGCTCGCGACGGCGAGCGTTGCGGGAGGGGGGCACTAGCATCGGCCGCGTGAGCACCCTGCGGACTCTCGCCGCGCAACGGACGGACCTGAGCCAGCACGACGTCGCGCACCTGTACCAGCTCGTGGGGGAGTGGGCGCTGCTCGCGGACCTGTCGTTCGCGGACCTGCTGCTGTTGCTGCGCGACGGCGACGAGTTCGTGACGGTCGCGCAGAAGCGGCCCGCGACCGGCCAGACGATCTACGTCGACGACATGGTGGGCGTCGTCATGCCGGCGGAGGAGCGGTTCCTCGCCGACCGCGCGTGGCGCGAGGGGCGGATCTGCCGCGAGGGCGACCCGGAGTGGGAGTCGGGAGTGCCCGTACGGCAGGAGGCGATCCCCGTCCGCTACGGCGACCGGATCATCGCCGTCGTCTCCCGCGACTCCAACCTCGCGTCCGCCCGCGTGCCCAGCCAGCTGGAGATGACGTACCTCCAGACCGCGGGCGACCTCGCGAGGATGGTGAGCGAGGGGACGTTCCCCCTGCCGGGGTCGGAGCCGCGGCTCGACCTGGTGCCGCGCGTCGGCGACGGCATGATGCGCCTCGACGCGAAGGGCAGGGTCGAGTACGCCTCCCCGAACGCCATGTCCGCGTACCGCCGCCTCGGCATCACCCGCAACCTCGTCGGCGAGCACCTCGGCGACCTCGGCCTCGACGACAGGCTGATCTACGGCGTCCTCGACACCCGCTTCCCCGCCGAGCACGAGATCGAGGCGAACGGCACCGTCGTCGCGCGGCGCGCGTTCCCCCTCGTGGCGGCGGGCGAGGTCATCGGCGCGCTGGTGCTCGTCCGCGACATCACCGACCTGCGGCGGCGCGACCGGCAGCTCATCACGATGGACGCGACGATCCGCGAGATCCACCACCGCGTGAAGAACAACCTCCAGACCGTGGCGGCGCTGCTGCGGCTGCAGGCGCGGCGTTCGACGGCGCCCGAGGCGCGGGCGGCGCTGGAGGAGTCCGTACGCCGCGTCTCCTCGATCGCGCTCGTGCACGAGACGCTGTCACAGGCGCTGGACGACGCGGTGGCGTTCGACGAGATCGCCGACAAGGTCATGACGATGGTCGGCGACGTCTCCTCACCGGAACGCGTGGTGACGACGCGGCGTACGGGATCGAGCGGCCTGCTCCCCGCCGCCGTCGCCACGCCGCTGGCGCTCGTGCTGGCGGAGCTGCTGCAGAACGCCGCGGAGCACGCGTTCACCGGGGCGCGCGAGGGGACGCTGGAGGTACGGCTCGACCGGCGGCCGACGGGGCTGCGCGTCGAGGTCGTGGACGACGGCGGCGGGCTGCCCGAGGGGTTCGCGATGGAGGGGTCGACGCGGCTCGGGCTGCAGATCGTACGGACACTGGTCGTGGGGGAGCTCGGCGGCGCGATCGAGATGGGGCCGAGCGAGGCCGGCGGCACCTCCGTCGTGCTCGACGTCCCGCTCGCCACCGCGGCGCACTAGTGCCATACGGTTGACCGTATACACCTCTCTCCGTATGGTCGCGGCATGTGGAGAGTCGAGGTCACGCGCGAGTTCCGCGAGTGGTTCTCGACGCTCGACGACATCGCGGGTGACGCGGTCGGCTCGGCGATCGACGTCCTGATCGACCGCGGGCCGGCGCTCGGGCGGCCGCGCGTCGACCGCATCAAGGGATCCGCGTGGCACCACATGAAGGAGCTGCGGGTCAGTGCTGGCAGACGGAAGCTGCGGGTGCTGTTCGCGTTCGACCCGCGTGGTGTTGCCATGCTGCTGCTTGGCGGCGACAAGAGCGGCATGTGGAGGGAGTGGTACGTCGCCGCGATTCCGGTCGCCGACGCGATCTACGAACGTCACCTGGAGGACCTGCGCAGAGAGGACGAGCGATGAGCGACCGCATCCCGTGGGAGGAGGTGCGCGACGCCCGCCTGAAGACGCCCGAGGACCGGGCGCGCTACGAGGAGGCCCGGCAGGCGCTGGAGGCCGAGCTCGACGCGGAGCAGCGCACGCTGCGCGACCTGCGGCGGGCCCGCGCGCTCACGCAGACGCAGCTCGCCGCGGCGCTCCGGGTCAGCCAGGCGCAGGTGAGCCGCATCGAGTCGCAGACCGACCTCTACCTGTCGACCCTGCGCTCGTACGTCGAAGCCATGGGCGGCGAGCTCGAGCTGCGCGTGGTCTTCGGCGACGGGGCCTGGGCCGAGCTGGCGCTGGGGGCGGGTGGCGAGGCGTTCGGCTCCGGCGAGCAGGTGGTCGTCGTCGAGGAGGGCGAGTTCCGCGAGATCGCCAAGGGCGTCTACGTCGTGCCGCGGGCTGACGGGTGGGCGGTCCGCCGCGCCGGGCGCACCCGGGCGAGCGCCGTCCTCGCTACGGAGGCGGAGGCGATCGACCGGGCGTGCGACATGGTCCGTACGACCGGCGGCCAGGTGGTGGTGCAGCGCGCCGCTAGCTGAGGTCGACGCTGGTGGCCTCGACGTACGCGCCCTGCGTCGCCACGAGGTCGGCGCCCTCGCCGTCGGTGACTCCGAAGTCCCGCGCCGTCGAGCCGTCGGCCTGCCGCAGCGTGCCGCGCAGGTCCACGCTCTGCCCCTCGCGCACGCGGAACGGCGACTCCGTCGACCGAGCGAGGTGCACGAGGACGCGCTCGGAGCCGTTGCCGATCCAGAACGCCTCGTCGCCCACGACCTCGACGACGCGGACGCCGCGCGCGGTCACGTCGCGGCCCTCGTACGCGCCGAGGGAGCCGTCGAGCCGGCCGAACAGGTTCGTGTCGCCCGCGGTGAGCCGCCCGGCCGCCGCGCTCGACGACGTACCCGACGCGCCAGAGTCAGAGGAGCCGGAGTCGCGCGACGCGGCCCACATCACGAGGCCGAGCAGCAGCAGCCCGAGCAGGCAGGCGATCGGGATCCACGCCAGCGGGGCCTTGCGCCGGCGCCGGTCGTCGGCGGGGGCCGCGTAGCGGCGGTTGAGGTCGGTACGGTCCTGGACGGGCGTCTGCGCCATCGGGCACCTCACGGGGAACGGGTCAGGGCTTCCGTCGAGGCGGATGCCCGCCTTCCCGGCCTCGAAACGCGCGAGAGGAGCGCTACGGCCCTGGCGTCGCCGGTGCCGAGGGGGAGACGTCGACGTTGCCGAGGTCGCTCGTCGGGTCCTGGTTGGCGGCGTGCAGCAGCTTGTTGACGCCCCAGACCGTGATGACGGCGAGCACGGCGAGCAGCACGAGGGCGACGACGCGGAACCGCCACACCGCCCGCCACTCCGGCGCAGGCTCGCGCGCCGAGGTGACGGGGCGTACGTACGACTCACCCATGGACGTCCTCCGGACACGCCAGACGCCCGCCACCGGGTGGTGGCGAGCGTCGGAAGCGTAGCTGTGGGGCCGGGTCTCAGGCGATGCGGGCGCGGGCACGCGCACCACGGCGCTTCAGCGCGCGGCGCTCGTCCTCGCTGGTGGCACCCCAGACGCCGGCGTCCTGGCCGGTCTCGAGCGCCCACTGCAGGCACTCGGCGACGACGTCGCAGCGCTTGCAGACGGCCTTGGCCTCTTCGACCTGCTGCGCGGCGGGGCCAGTCGTGCCGATCGGGAAGAACAGCTCGGGGTCCTCGTCACGGCAGAGCGCGCGGTGGCGCCAGTCCATGCGATCCACTCCTACAGTCGGCGGCCGGGGAGGTCCGGCCTCTGCGTAACGCCGCCCTCGCACGACCTTGTGAACGAATTCACGAAGTCGGATGGAGGACGACGGTCGGAACTTCTTCGTGCGTGGGGATGACGCTAGCCGTTCATGTCGTCCCAGGGAAGGGTCCAACCGAACGAAGTTCAGTCTACGGGCGGATGTCGCGGCTCTGCAAGCAGTCTGCAAGCACTTTTTCATAACATCGTGTCGGATCTGTGCGGGGATGTCCGTCCGTTTCGTCCGCGCGGGCCTCGGGTAACGGCATCGTCATGACCCTGCTCCCCACCAGGACGCCGGGCGTCGCGCCCGTGCCCGTCGCCGTCACGTGGACCGCCGTCGGCGAGGTCGTCGTGCTCCGCTGCGTCGGCGACCTGGACCTCGGCGGCGTCGAGGCGATGTCCGGCGCCGTGCACGACGCGCTCACGCACCGCCCCACCGGGCTCGTCGTGGACATGAGCGAGGTCGGCTTCTGCGACACCGTCGGGCTGCGCCTGCTGCTGAGCACCGCCGCCAAGGCCCGCGCGCAGGGCTGTGTCCCCGCCCTGGCCGCGGTCCGGCCGAGCGTCGGAGACTTCCTCGCCCGCGTCTGCGCCGACCGCGCCCTGCCGGCCTACGCCGACGTGGGCGCCGCCATCGAGGGGCTCATGTTCACCGCGGTGTGGAGGTAGCGACCTCGGCCCACGGCGTCGGCGCCGCCCCCGCGACCTGCGCGGGGAACTCCCCGAGGTACCACTTCCGAAACGCCACGGTCTCCTCCGGCGCCGCCAGCGTCAGCAGCTGGTCCGAACGGCAGAACTCGTCCGCCTCGTCGAGCATCCGGTCGAGCTGTACGGCCGCCTCCGCCGCCGCCGCGGGGATCCGGTAGGTCAGGTCCACGGTGTCGTCGCCGCGCTCGGCGGCCGCGTCGCGCTCGGCGTCGGTCCCCGACGTCATGCCGCCGTACGACTGCGTCAGCTCCGCGACGAGCTGGACGAGCCGCCGGGGTACGTCCTTGCGCGGCTCGGGGTCGATGGCGAGCAGCTGGAACTCCCGCATCAGCTCCTCGTGGTGCTCGGTCGAACGCTTGTGCAGCGCGATCGGGAAGCCGAGCAGGCGGACCTCGTGCAGGCCGTCCTCGGTCACAGCGCCTCCACGGCGTCGATGTCGAACCCCGCGTACGCCGCGGACGCGCCGTCCACGGGCAGCCGGCACCACACGGTCTTGCCGTCGTCGCGCCGGTCCACGCCCCACTCCAGGGCGATCGAGTCGAGCAGCCGCAGGCCGCGGCCGGTGCCGGACTCGAGGCTGAAGTGGCGTTCCTGCAACGCCGCCACGCTGCCGTCGGCGACGGAGAGGCGTAGCGCGTCGGTGCCGTCCTCGGCGAGCGAGACGACCATCGACGTGCGCGCGTGGAGCAGGGCGTTGGTGACCAGCTCGCTCACGACGAGCGCGGCGTCGTCGACGGAGGCGACGCCCCAGTCGGTCAGCGTCCGCACGACGAACTTGCGCGCCCGCGACGGCGACGTCGCGTTCGCGGGCAGCGACAACCGCGCCGACCGGCCCTGTCCGCCTGCGCTCACCAGCGCTCCCGCCCCTTGGGCATGCCTCGTTGTGTACCGCAGATCGTGCTCCTGTGGGGCCATCCGAGTGAAACCGGCGGTGGTGTTGCTCCTTTCGGGTGGTCTCCTTTGACCCGTTCGTACCGGGCAGGCAGCATGGGTGAAGCGGGCGTCGCAGCGCCCCCGGGCTGAGAGGGTGGGGTCGTGACGTCGTACGCCGAGCGCGAGAACGACCGTGCGCTCGGCCCCACGGTCGACTCCGCCTGGCCCGCCGTCATCGTCACCGACCCCGAGCTCCGCGTCCTGCACTGGAGCCGATCCGCGACCGCCGTGTACGGCTGGACGGAGGAGGAGGCGCTCGGCCGCCGGCTGGGCGAGCTCGTCGCCGACACCCTCGACTCCGAGGCGGCGGTCGCGATCGTCAGCCAGCTCTCCGCGGGCGAGTCGTGGGACGGCACCTACCCGATGCGGCACAAGGACGGGTCGTCGTTCGTCGTGCACGTCCGCGACACCCCCGTCTTCGCCGAGGACGGGCGGCTCGTCGCGATCATCGGCCTGTCGTACCCCCTCGGCGAGGAACGCCTGCCGATCCTCGCCGCCGAGCGCGGCGCGCGGTCCTCCGCCGAACGCGCCACCGAACGCCTCCGCCGCCTCCAGCAGGTCACCGCCGCGCTGTCCCGCGCGATGACGACCGACGAGACCATCGACCTCGTCCTGCGCCGCGGCATGGAGCTGGAGGGCGCCGGGTCGGGGTCGATCTGGCTGCTGGACGAGAGCACCCGCGTGCTCCGCTTCGCCGGGGCCGTGGGGATGATGCCGGGGGTCGACCAGAAGTACGCCACCATCCCCGTCGACGCCGACCTGCCCGCAGGCGCGGTCGTGCGGTCGAAGCGCGCGCTGTACCTGCGCTCGCGGGCGCAGCGCGACGAGGACTGGCCCGCCATCGCCGGCACGCCGAGCGCGATGGAGGCCATCGCCGTCGTGCCGCTCGTCGTGGACGACCGCGCGATCGGCTGCCTGTCGTTCGGGTTCCCCGAGATCCGCGAGTTCGGCGAGGGCGAGCGCGACTTCCTCGCCGCCCTCGCCAACGTCTGCGCGCAGGTCATCGACCGCGCCCGTCTCTACGAGGCCGAACGCGCCGCGAGCGGCCGCGTCGCGTTCCTCGCCGAGGCGAGCCGCGTCCTCAACACCAGCCTCGACTACGACGTCACGGTCCAGCGCGTCGTCTCGCTGCTGCTGGAGTCGTTCGCCACGATCGTCGTCGTCGACCTCCTGTCGCCCGACGGCTCCATCGAGCGCGCCGCCATGGCCGCAGCCGACCCGTCGAAGCAGGACGCGCTGGAGTCGTTGCGCCGCAACCCGATCAAGCCCGGCAGCTCCGGCTGGGAGGTCCTCACGACGGGCAAGCCGCGCGTCATCCCCGAGGTCGACGACGAGACGCTACGACGGAACACCCCGGACGAGGCGTCGTACCAGGCGGCCCTCGCCATCGGCATCGGCCCCGCGCTCGCCGTGCCGCTCACCGCGCGCGGCTACGTCATCGGCGTGCTCTACCTCGCGCGGCCCCGCGGCGGCGTGCCGTTCGACGACGACGACGTCGCGCTCGCCGTCGACCTCGCCGCCCGGGCGGGCAGCGCCGTCGACAACGCGCGGATGTTCGCGGCGCGCGCGGAGGTCGCCGAGACGCTGCAGCGCTCCCTGCTGCCACCCTCGCTGCCCGACGTGCCGGGCCTCGACCTCGCCGCGCGGTACCGCCCGCTGCACTCCGGCCTCGAGGTAGGCGGCGACTTCTACGACTGCTACCCCGTCGGCGACACCTGGGCGTTCATGCTCGGCGACGTCGTCGGCAACGGCCCCCGCGCCGCCGCCGTCACCGCGCTCGTCCGGCACACCGCGCGCGCCGTGGCGCCGTACGTCTCCGGCCCCTCGGCCGTCGTCCACGCCGTCCGCGAGGCGCTCGTCGCGGGCGACGACGACGAGGTGTTCTGCACCCTGCTGTACGGCTCCATCTCGCGCCGCGCCGACGGCCTCGACCTCGACGTCATCGGGGCGGGGCACCCGCAGCCGTACGTCGTCCGCGCCGGCGGCGGCGTCGACCGCGTGCCGACGGCGGGCAGCCTGCTCGGCATGGTGCCGCCCGTCGCCCTCGACCCGCTGCGCGTGACGCTCGCGCCGGGCGATGTGCTCGTCTGCGTCACCGACGGCGTGCTGGAGGCGCGGCACGCGCCGACGTGGGACACGCCGGCCGAGGGGGAGGCGTTCTTCGACGAGGATGGCCTGCTCGACGTGCTGCGCGCCTGCGCGGGGCGGACCGCCGACGAGGTGGCCGGGGCGATCGAGGCGGCGGTGCTGGAGTTCACCGGCGGCCGCGCGCCCGACGACGTCGCGATCCTGGTCCTGCGCGCGCGGTGACCCGCTACGCGGTGCGGCGTTCCGCCGACGGCCTCGTCGTGGCGTCCGGCGAGCCGCTCGCGGACGTGCTCGACGCCGCGACCGGGCAAGTCGTCCTGGACGTCGCCCCCGACCCTGGCGGTCCGTCCGACGCGGCGGCCCTGGTCGCGCTGCTCGCGGGTCGTTCCGACGACGTCGTCGTGGCGTCGTTCGACTGGTACGCCCTCGCGCTCGCCCGCGACGCGGGGCTGCGGACGGCGTTCCGCACGCCGGAGGGGGTGGCGCTGAGCGCGGCGCTCGCGTACGTCACCGAGGCCGGCCACGCCGAGTGCCATCCGCACGTCAGCGCCGTACGGGAGGACCCGGCGGCGGCGGAGGCAGCGGGCATCCCCGTCGTGCCGTGGGACGAGCTAGACGACGACTGACAGCGCCTCGGGCACCGACACGAACGTCACCTCTTCGATCTCCCCGAGGTAGTCGCCGTCGAGCTGGTACGCGAGCGGCCGGTCGCTCGACACCGTGAACTCCGCCGCGTCGTGGACCTGGAACGCCGCCCTGCTCCTCAGCCGCGGCTTCGCGTCGAACATCTGGCGTACGACCGCGAGCGACGACACCGACTTGAGCTTGCGCATCGCCATGACGTCGAGCCCGCCGTCGAAGTCGGCGTCGGGGCACGGGTTGATCGGTCGCTCGCCGAAGTACGTCCACGGCGCGCCGTTGGCGATGATCACGTTGAACAGCCCCTCGACCGGCTCCTCCCCGGGGCGGGTCAGCGTGATGCTCGGCGTCTTGCGCTCGGTGCCGAGGAAGTAGTGGAAGACGGCGCTGCGGACGTAGAGGCCGGGTGTGGCCTTGCGGCCGTTGCGGCGGTGGCGTTCGACGACGCGGACCACCTCGGCGTCGAGGCCGACGCCCGCGCAGAACGTGAAGTAGCGGCCGTTGGCCCTGCCGAGGTTGACCCGGCGGCGGCGGCCGGAGCGCAGGGCGTCGAGGATCTCGCTCGTCGCCTCGACCGGGTTGCCGGACAGGCCCAGCGCGCGGGCGAAGACGTTCGTGGACCCGCCGGGAACGACGGCCAGCTCGGCGGGCGTGCCGGCGATGCCGTTGACCACCTCGTTGACCGTGCCGTCGCCGCCGAGGACGACGACCAGCTCGACACCGTCGTCGGCGGCGTTGCGGGCGGCGTCGATGGCGTGGCCGCGACGCTTGGTCTCGACGACCTCCAGCTTGAGGTCGCTCTCCAGGGCCCGCTTGAGCACGTCCCGGACGCGGGCGTTCGTCGCCGTCGCCTTGGGGTTGAAGACCAGAACGGCGCGCACGACTCCCGACCCTACCGGCCGCACGGTCTCCGCCGAGAATGTCCGCATTTCGCGGCCCGCCGCCCGCCGCCCGCCGCCCGCCGCCCCGGCCTGCGGTTACTGGTGAGTAGCGACCCGCGCCGAGCACGAACTGGTGAGCCGCGACGTCGCTACTCACCAGTAACTTCCGGGGGGCGCCGCCCGCCCGGCTCAGTCGGCGAGGAGGCCCTCGCGGAGCTGGGCGAGCGTGCGCGCCAGCAGGCGGGAGACGTGCATCTGGGAGATGCCGAGCTCGGCGGCGATCTGCGACTGGGTCATGTTCCCGAAGAACCGCAGCACGAGGATCTTCTTCTCGCGCGCCGGCAGCTTGTCGAGCAGCGGCTTCAGCGACTCGCGGTACTCCACGCCCTCCAGCGCCTCGTCGACCATGCCGAGCGAGTCGGAGACGGCGGGGGAGTCGTCGTCGCCGGAGTCGGTGGCGTCCAGCGAGACGGCGGAGTACGCGTTCGCCGACTCGAGGCCTTCGAGGATCTCCTCCTCCTGCAGGCCGAGGTGCGTCGCCAGCTCGGACACCGTCGGCGAACGCCCTAGCGTCTGCGAGAGCTCGCCGGTCGCCTTGGTCAGCGTGAGCTTGAGCTCCTGCAGCCGCCGCGGTACGCGGATCGCCCAGCCCTTGTCGCGGAAGTGCCGCTTGATCTCGCCGACGATGGTCGGGGTGGCGTACGTCGAGAACTCCACGCCGCGTTCGAGGTCGAAGCGGTCGATGGACTTGATGAGCCCGATCGTGGCGACCTGGACGAGGTCCTCGAGCGGCTCGCCGCGGTTGCGGAAGCGGCGGGCGAGGTACTCGACGAGCGGCAGGTGCATCCGTACGAGCTCGTCGCGGACCTCGGGGTCCCCGTCGCCGAGCCGCGCGAACAGCGCCCGCGCGCGGGCCCGGTCGGCGGTCGTGCGCTCGGCGTGCGCCGTCGCGGCCGCGACCACCTCGGCGTCCACGGTCTCCTCGACGGCGGCCTCGGCCTCGTCCGGGTCGGCCACGGACGCAGTCTCCTCGGGGGCCACGGCCCCGTCGACCTCGGTCATCCGGCGGCACCCGTGAGGTCCGTCGAGGACTTCTTCGCCATCGTGATCGTGACGGTGCTGCCGTCGGCGCTCGCGTCGACCTCTCCCGCCAGCGCGGTGAGGACCGTCCACGCGAACGTGTCCCGCGACGGCAGCGTCCCGTCGGTCGTGGCGAGGCTCACCGCGATGTCCAGCTCGGCGGGCTTCAGCTCGAACGAGCAGTCCAGCGTCGCCCCCTCGGCGGCGCGCGGCAGCAGCATCGCGCACGCCTCGTCGACAGCGATGCGCAGGTCCTCGATGTCGTCGAGCGTGAAGTTCAGCCGGGACGCGAGCCCGGCCGCCGCCGTACGCAGCACCGCCAGGTACGCGCTGTCGGCGGGCAGCCGCAGCGCCACGACGTCGCGCACGGGCGCGGTCGCCTCGGGGTTCGCAGTCACACAGTCCTCCGTCGCGCGCTCCGGAGCAGCCGCGCGAATTGTCGCTTTGGGGTCTCGCCCCCCTAACTCGGACGATAGCCTGCCTCATCGGAGCCTGGGTCAAACCTGTCCTGGCGTCCGGCGTCGGCGGGTGCGACCCTCGACAGCAGAGACACCGCATCGTCCGAACGGAGCCCCGCTTGCGACCGTCCCGGCGCGCCGTGCTGCGCGCCGCGTCCCTCGGCGGCGCGGCGCTCGCGGCACCCCCTGTCTTCTTCCCCAGCAGGCATGCCGCGCTGGCGAAGCCCGTGGACCCCGCGCACACGACGCTGGACCACACGATCCTCCGGTCCGCGCAGGAGCTGCGGGCCGGCGGCTACCGCCTGCTGAGGTACGGCCCCGGCGAGCCGCACGTCGTCCGCGACGACCTCGGCGCCACGGCCGGCGCCGCGCGCGTCAAGAACCGCAAGCCCGTCACGACGTTCGTCCAGTTCACCGACGTGCACGTGCTCGACGCGCAGTCGCCGGCCCGCGTGGAGTTCCTCGACCGCTACTCCGACGCCCCCGGCGAGCAGATCCCGTTCGACTCGGCGTGGCGGCCGCAGGAGGCGCTGACGCTGCACCTCGCCGACGCCAACGTCCGCGCCGTCCGTACGCTCTCCCGCGGCCCCGTCACGGGGAAGCCGTTCGAGTTCACGATCTGCACCGGCGACAACACCGACAACACGCAGCTGAACGAGACCCGCTGGTTCGTCGACGTTCTCGACGGCAGGCTGGTCACGCCCGACTCCGGCGACCCGGAGAAGTGGGAGGGCGTGCAGGACGCCGACGCGACGACGTACGACACGCACTACTGGCACCCCGACGGCACGCCGAGCGGCAAGCAGCCCGACCACGGCAGGGCGCTGTACGGCTTCCCTGTCGTCACGGGCCTGCTCGACGCGGCGCGCAAGCCGTTCGTCGCGCGGGGGATCGGGATGCCGTGGTACGCCGTGTTCGGCAACCACGACCCGCTGCTGCAGGGCAACGCGCCGGCGTTCGTCGACGTCGGCGGCACCGACGTGCCGACCGGCTTCGCGACCGTCGCGACCGGCCCGGTCAAGGTCGTCGCGCTGCCCGCGGGCCTGTCGCCCGCCGACGCGCAGCGCGGGCTCATCGAGCAGGACCCGACCGTTCTCACCGCGCTGCTCGCCGGCCCCGCGCGTACCGTCACCGCCGACGCGAAGCGCCGCCCCCTGAGCAAGCGCGAGTACATGGCGGAGATGTTCAAGACGACCGGGTCGCCGGTCGGCCACGGCTTCGCGCAGGACAACGTCGCCTCCGGGCTCGGCTACTACGCGTTCGACCACGGGGCGTACCTGCGCTGCATCGTGCTCGACACCGTCAACCCCGGCGGCTACTCCGAGGGCTCGCTCGACGTCGAGCAGTTCGCCTGGCTCGAGGAGGAGCTGACGGAGAACGCCGCCACCCAGCGGCTCGCCGTCGTCTTCAGCCACCACCCGTCGGCCGGCATGAGCAACCCCACCGTCACGCCGTCCGACACCGGCCCGCGCGTCATGGGCGACGCGGTCGTCGAGCTGCTGCACCGCTTCCCGCACGCGATCCTCTGGGTCAACGGCCACACCCACCGCAACGACGTCATCCCGCACCCGCACGCCAACGGCGGGTTCTGGGAGGTCAACACCGCGGCGCACATCGACTTCCCCAACCAGTCGCGGATCGTGGAGATCGTCGACAACCTCGACGGCACACTGTCGGTGTTCGGCACGATCGTCGACGCCGAGGCGCCGCTGAGCGTCTCGGCCGCCGAGTCGTACGCCGCCCCGGCCGCGGTCAGCGGGCTCGCCGCGGTCGCGCGCGAGCTCGGCGCCAACGACTGGCAGTCACGCCCCGCCGACCTCGACGGCGGCCGCCGCGGCCCCGTCGAGGCGCGCAACGTCGAGCTGCTGGTGAAGGCGCCGTTCGACCTCGGCCTGTCCGGCAAGAGCGGCGGCCCGCGCGCGACCGCGCGGCCGCGGTCCGGTCCGCGCATCCTGCCGCGAACCGGCATCGACGACCTGCCCGCCGGCGTCGCCACGGCGGTCGCCGTCGCGGCCGCGGGCCTCGCCGCCGCCCGGCGCGCGAACGACAGCGGCGAAGCGATGACGGAGGACGCGTGAAGGGCTTGGACACGCAGGGCAAGGACGTCGACGAAATCCTCGAGGAGGTCGTCGGAGGGCGCCGCGCGGGGCAGGACCCGAAGGAGCTGTTCGGCGGTCCCCGCGACTGGGTCGACTCGGCGCTGCCACCGGCGGCGTTCGTCATCACGAACGTCGTCACCGAGCTGCGCACCGCCGTCTACGTCGCGATCGCCACCACCCTCGTGCTCGTCCTCGTGCGCCTCGTCATGAAGGAGACGCTGCGGCACGCGTTCTCCGGCGTGTTCGGCGTCGCGATCTCCGCCTTCATCGCCATGAAGACCGGCGAGGCCAAGAACTTCTTCGTCGTCGGCATCGCCACCAACGTCCTCTACGGCGTCGGCTTCCTCGTCTCGGTGCTCGTCCGCCACCCGATGGTGGGCGTCATCATGCGGCTGGTCCTCGACAAGTACCCGAAGGAGTGGCACGAGCACCCCCGGGTCAGGCGCGCGTACTCCGAGGCGACGCTCGGCTGGTCGGCGATGTTCCTGCTCCGGTTCGCCGTGCAGTCGCTGCTGTACAAGGAGGACCAGGTCGGCCTGCTCGCCGCCGCGAAGATCGGCATGGGCTACCCGCTGTTCCTCGCGCTGCTGGCCGTCACCCTGCCGTACGTGAAGTGGCGGACCCGCGACGTGCCCGTACCCGAGTCAGCCGCGGAGGACGAGGCCGAGGCCGGCGGCGAGGACGCCGGCGACCACGCTCCCGAGCCCGTAGGCGAGGGCAGCGGGGCGTGACGAGCCGTCGACCTTGACGACCTCGACGGCGTACGTCGAGAACGTCGTGTACGCGCCCACCAGCCCCACGAGGACGACGCGGCTGGTGACCAGTCCGGCGGCGAAGCAGCCGGTGACGTTGACGACGAACGTCCCCCACGGCCACGCGTCGCCGAGCCGCGCGGTCAGCGCCGAGTCCACGAGGTAGCGCGCCGCCGACCCGAGCGCGCCCAGGGCGAGCACCAGCAGGAACGTCGTCATTCCGGAGCCGCCGCCGCGCCGAGCGCCAGCCCCACGACGGCCGCCGCGACGCCCGCGACGACGGCCACGAGCGCGTACGCCACCGCCGGGCCCTGCCACACCTCCAGCGCGAAGCCGGAGAACGTCGTGAACCCGCCCAGCACGCCCGTCCCGAGCAGCAGTCGTACGCCCTCCGACCGGTCGTCGCGGACCGGCACCCGGCCGACGAGGTAGCCGAGCAGACCCGCGCCGAGGACGTTGACCAGGAACGTCGTGAGCGGGAACGAGCCAGGCCGCACCGGCTCCGCCGCGAGGACGCCCCAGCGCGCGGCGGCCCCCGCCGCGCCGCCCGCCGCGACCAATCCGGTCCGCGCGGGAGTACGGAGCGGCATGCGGGGGAGGGTACTAGCGCAGGCCGGCCATAGGCTGGCCGCGCCAGCACGCCTACGAGGAGTACCCATGCGCCGCGTACGTCCGTCCGTCGCCCTGCTCGCGGCGGCGCCCCTGCTGCTGTCGCTGAGCCAGACCCCCGGCTCGACCGCGACGGCGCGGCCGCCGAAGCTGCCCGTCCCCAAGCTGCGGGCGGACCTGAAGGTCGAGCCGACCGCCGGACGCGACGCCGTACGCCCAGGCGAGACCGCCGCGGTCACGGGCGTCCTGCGCGACGACGACGGCAAGGCGGTCGCGGGGACGTTCGCCGTCGCGGTCGTCGACGCCGCCGGCCGTGAGCTCGGGCGCATCCCCGGCGTGAAGAGCGGCAAGGACGGGACGTTCGGCGTCGTCGTGCCCGGCACCGTCACCAAGCAGGTCGACCCCGGCAAGAACACCGGCTACGTCGAGACCGTCGGCGTGCGCGTCGTCGACGCCGTCGCCGGCAAGACCCGCGTCGCGATGGCGGGCTCCGCGCCGCTCGCCGTCGCGGAGGCCGTCGCCGGACTGGAGCTCGAGAACAACTTCACCTCCGCCGTCGGCTGGGTGAAGCCCGGCGAGACGTACCCGTTCCGCGTCATCGTCCGCAACTACGACGACGCCGACACCGGCGTGACCGTGACGCTGCCCGACGTACCCGGCATGAAGTTCACCGACGTCGAGCCGAGCGACGCGGGCGACCCCGCGTCGGTCAACGGCGGCACCGGCGACATCACCTGGGACATCGGCGGCATCGGCGCCGGCACGGCCACGGAGCCGATCGTCAAGACGCTCATCGTCCAGGGCCGCGCGCTCACGACCGGCGAGGACCCGGAGGTCGTCTGGAAGGACATCTCCACGACGGCGTCGCTGACGTACGGCGGCGGCTCGGCCACCGCGACGAGCCACGGCCCCAAGGTCATCCCGCCGGACGACCTCTACAACACCGCGCGGTACGGCGACCGGCCGTTCCCCGTCGTCCCCGTCGACTACATGGACCGCTCGCACACCGCGCCCGCGCACAGCGGCGAGGCGCTCGCGAACAAGATCAACGACCCGGCGATCAAGGGCTCGACGTTCAACCTGTGGCAGGAGAACTCGTACAAGCAGCTGTACCCGCACGCGACCGTGCCGTCGGCCGGGCTGACGGATGTGCCGTTCCCCGCGGAGCAGATCCAGTTCAGCACGCCGCAGCCGAACGGCGCCTGCACGCCCGACGCGGCCGGGTCGCAGATCACGCGCCAGGAGGCGCAGGGCACCGCGGCGTACCAGAACCGCATCGTCGGCGGCTGGTACCAGCTGCCCGGCAACACCAACTACTACGGCCTCGACAAGGGCGGTCACCAGGCGGCGTACGTCGGCGCCGTCGGGGGCATCGCGCCGCTGTTCGACATCGACAGCGCCTGCGGCCCGCCCGGCAAGGCCGTTTACGACGCCGCCGCCATCGCCGACCCGGAGATCGACTACTCCGACTTCGACACCGACAAGGACGGCGTCGTCGACTTCTTCATGATGGTGTTCGTCGGCGAGGGCGGGCACGGCGGGTCGTTCCCCGTCTACGACAACATCTGGCCGCACTCGTCGAGCCTGGAGTTCTACTACACCGACCCGGTCACCAAACTCACCGGCTACACCACCAAGGACCAGCTCAAGGACCTGCTCGGCCGGCCGCTCTGGTACACCGACGAGCAGCGCGCGCAGATGACGACCGACGACATGGGCGACGACCTCAAGGTCTTCGTCCGCGTCGGGCCGTACAACGTCAACCCCGAGTCGTCGATCGACAAGGCGAGCGTCATCTCGCACGAGTACGGCCACTCGCTCGGCCTGCCGGACTTCTACTCGACCGGCGACCGCAGCACGTACGGCGACTGGAACCTCATGGCGACCGACAAGTCGCAGAACATGGACGTCTTCGGCAAGCAGGACCTCGGCTGGATCGTGCCCAAGGTGCTGCCGCCGGGGAAGACCACGAACGCCGACGGCTGGAAGGACTCGAAGGTCAACACCCACGAGATCACGTGGATGACCCCTGACGGTGACGAGTACACGCTGAGCGGCCCGACCGTCGACAACGGTGAGGCGTACACCGCGAAGCTCCCCGGGCGGCAGCTCATCAGCCCGGAGAAGGTCTCGCAGGGCGCGTCCCCGACGCACGTGTGGTGGTCGGGCGCGGGCAACGACTTCGGCTGCGCTCCCAACGGTGCCCACAACCTCGACGTCTCCCTGCCGGACATGCGCGACGTCCCCGCGGGCACCGAGGTCAAGCTGGAGTTCAACTCGTACTGGGACATCGAGTGGGACTACGACTACGGCTTCGTCCTCACGTCGCCGGACAACGGGCAGACGTACACCTCAGTCGCGTCGGAGAACGGCTACACGACGCCCGCCGTGCAGAACCCGAACACCAACCAGTGCCAGACCAAGTACGGCAACGGCATCACCGGCACCTCGGGCTCGTACGACGCCGGCACCGCCCCCGCCGACCGCGTCGCCTCGGCGCCTGGCCAGTCGCAGTACCCGGACGGGCCGTTCCTCCCCGACTCGTACGACATCTCGCACCTCGCCGGCACCGAGGGCGCTGTCGTGCGCTTCTCGTACGCCACCGACCCCGGCCTCGCGCACCCCGGATGGTTCATCGACGACGTCAAGATCACGGCAGGCGACGAGGTGATCTACGACAGCAACTTCGAGGACTTCGACGCCGACCGGGAGCGGCTCTACAACGGCGGCTGCAAGGAGGACCTCAAGGTCGCGACCCGCTGCACCAAGGGATGGCAGTGGATCTCCTCCGATGCCGACGCGACCGCGGACCACGGCTACTACCTCGAGATGCGCGACCGCAGCGGCTTCGACTACGACGGCAAGGGCGAGAACGACCGCGCCGCCATCGCGTTCGACCCGGGTGTCCTGCTCGTCTACACCGACGAGGCGCACGGCTACGGCAACGCCGGCACCGACGACCCGCCGGCGCAGTCGCCGCTCGACGCCAACCCGACCCCCGGCTCGTTGACCCCGAACCTGAACGACGCGGCGTTCAAGCAGGGCGACTCGTTCTCGGACACCGGGTGGGTCGACAACTACGAGGACCCGTCCACCGAGTCGGGGAACTGGGAGTTCCGGCACGGCTGCCTGAAGTTCAAGGTCGACTCGCTCGCCGGCGACGACATCGGTCCCGACAGCGGGGTGGGGGTCGGCGGGAACCTCGCCGGCGACGTGACGTTCACGACGACGAACCGTTGCGCCGACTTCAACTACGGCTACTCGGGCGACGCGTCCGCGAACGTCGCGCCCACCGCGAAGCTCGCGGTGAAGCCGGAGTCGCCTGTGGTCGGTTCTCCCGTGTCGTTCGACGCGTCGGAGTCGTTCGACGACCGGCAGGCGAGTCCTGACCTGAAGTACGCGTGGGACTTCGGCGACGGCACCTCGGGCACGGGGCGGTCGACCTCGCACACGTACGCGGCGGCGGGGACGTACACCGTGAAGCTGACCGTGACCGACGCCGACGGCGCGGCCACGACGGTGACGGAGTCGCTCGACGTGTCCGCGAAGTCGTCGGGGTCCGGCCCCGGTGACGGGGACGACGACGACGGCCTGCCCGCGACGGGCGGCTCGGAGTGGCTCGCGGTGCTCGCGGTGCTCGGCTCGGCGGCGGCGGTGCTCCTGCGCCGCCGAGCTGCGTCACGCGCCTAGCCGGTTTCGTGATCTTGGCGACGTCTGTGCTGCTCGAGCGGCAGAAACGTCGCCAAGATCACGACCTCGGGCCGAGCACGCCGTCGAGGACGTGGGGCCAGTCACCGTCCCCCACGCCGGCGTTGACGAGCGCGTCTCGCCAGTCCTGGGCGACGACGCGCAGCTGGTACTGGAACGCGTCCCAGTCGCCGTTCGTCCGGATCACGAGTGACGCCTGAAGGCGTTCCGAGGCGTTGCCGTCGTGCACCTGCCGCAGCTCCTCCAGCACGCGTTCCGCGGCCCCGGCGGGGAAGGTCTGTACCACCCAGGCCGCGAGCCGCTCACTGACCGCCATCAGGTGCCGCCGGTGTCAGCCGCCAGACGGTCCACTCGTCCATCGGCTCGGCGCCGAGGGAGCGGTAGAACGCCTGCGCCGGCTCGTTCCAGTCGAGCACCGACCACTCGACGCGGCCGTAGCCGCGTTCCGCCGCGATCGACGTCAACGTCTCCAGCAGCGCCTTGCCGAGCCCACCGCCGCGGTGCGAAGGGCGGACGTACAGGTCCTCGAGGTAGATGCCGTGGCGGCCCAGCCACGTCGAGAAGTTGAGGAACCACAGCGCGAAGCCCACGACCTCGCCGTCCTCCTCGGCGACGTGGCAGTGGACCGCGGGGGAGTCGCCGAAGAGCGCCGTACGCAGCCCGTCCTCGGTCGCGACGACGGCGTCGGGCTCGCGCTCGTACGTCGCCAGCTCGCGGATGAGCGCCAGGACGACCGGCACGTCGTCAGGGACGGCGGGTCTGATCACACGGTCACCTCGGGATGCCGCAAGCGTTTCCTGCAGCGAACGCCATTCCGTCGCGCAACGCTGCAGGAAACGCTTGCGCGGCGGGCGCGGCCGGACCGGCAGCGGCCGGCCTGGGCGGGCGAGCGGAGGTCGGGTCGACCGGCGGCGGGCGTGGCGCCTGAAGGTGCGGTTCGCCGCCGGGACCACGGCCGGCGGAGGCCGGCAGCCGCGCACCCGAAGAGGGCGCCACACGGCCACCGGCCCCCGGCTCGGACCGGAAGGTACGGGTGCTACTTCTTGGTCGCCGCGAAGACCTCGGCGATCTGGTCGACCAGGTCGATGACCTTCTGGCCGTCAGCGGGGTCGAGGGACTTCTTCGCCGCGCCGGCCGCCTTGGTGGCGTCCCAGAACAGCTGGTGCAGGCCCGGGTGCGCGTCGAGGTGCTCGGGCTTGAAGTAGTCGGTCCACAGCACCCAGAGGTGGTGCTTGACGAGGTCGGCGCGCTCCTCCTTGATCTGGATGGCGCGGGTGCGGAACTGCTCGTCGTCGGACGCGGCGTACTTCTCCATGCACGCCTTCACCGAGAGCGCCTCGACGCGCGCCTGCGCCGGGTCGTAGACGCCGCACGGCAGGTCGCAGTGGGCCTCGGCGGTGACGCGCGGAGCCAGCAGGCGGGCCAGCAGCGACATCGGGCTTTCCTTTCGTCGGGTGTTCGTTCAAGGTCTCCAACGACCCTATCCCCGTACGCGAGGAGCCCGCCGAGTGCGCCTGCCCTGGCTGCGCGTCGCCGTCCGCGGGCCGAGCATGATCCCGACGCTCGCGCCGGGGGAGTGGGTCCTCGTCCGCCGTACGGCGTCCCCTCGCCCCGGCGCGGTGGTGCTCGTCAGAACGCCGGAACGCCTCACCGTCAAGCGGCTCGTACGCCTCACGGAGGACGGGTGCTGGGTCGAGGGCGACAACCCCGCCGCGAGCACGGACAGCAGGACGTACGGCGCCGTGCCCCGGCAGGACGTCGTCGGCGAGGTGCGCTGGCGCTACCACCCGTGGCGGCGGGCGGGGCGCGTCCGCTAGACGCGCGTGCCGAGCGACGCGTAGTGCGCGACGCAGGCGTCCCACGACGGGAGCTGCCCGAGCTCGCGAGCCTCCTTGACCGTCGGCGCCTCGCGGTCGCGGTCCGACAGCACCGGCTCCGCGACCTGCCAGTCGATCGCGAGGTCAGGGTCGAACGGCGACAACGTGAACTCCCGCGCCGGGTCGTACTCGCTCGACACCATGTACAGCAGCGAGGTGTCGTCGGTGAGCGCGACGAACGCGTGCCCGATGCCCTCGGCGACGTACACGCCGCGCCGGTCCACGTCGTCGATGCGCACGACGTCCCACGTCCCGAACGTCGGCGAGCCGTCGCGGATGTCGATGACGAAGTCGAGGCCGGCGCCGCGCGGGCAGGAGACGTACTTGGCCTGGCCGGGCGGCACGATCGCGTAGTGGATGCCGCGCAGGACGTCCTTGCGCGAGACGGAGTTGTTGACCTGCTTGACGGTCAGCGGGTGGCCGATGGTCTCGGCGAACGCCGTCGACTTGTACAGCTCCATGAACAGCCCGCGGTCGTCGGCGTGCAGCCTGGGGGTGCCGACCCACGCGCCGGGGACCTTCAACGCCTCGAACTCCATGCCCGCGAGTCTGCCAGCGCGTTGCGGGAGAATCGAACCCATGGAGATCTGGTTCAACCCGTCCTGCTCGAAGTGCCGCATCGGCAAGGGGATGCTCGACGAGGCCGGCGCGGAGTACGACGAGCGGCGCTACCTCGACGAGCCGCCGACCGAGGCCGAGCTCGAACGCGTCCTCGGCCTGCTCGGCGCCGAGCCGTGGGACATCACGCGCTTCGACGAGCCGCGCGCCAAGGAGCTCGACCTGAAGAACGCCGCCCGCGACCGCGCCGCGTGGATCAGGACGCTGGCGGACAACCCGATCCTCGTGCAGCGGCCCATCGTCGTCACCGACGACGGCCTCGCGGTCGTCGGCCGGCCGCCGGAGAAGATCCTCGACCTGCTACGGCCGCCGTCGGGATGACGACGTACTCGGTGGAGTACGGGCACTGGACGACCCTCCAGGTGTCCGGCGCCGTTGTGGCGAGCGTCTGGATGGCGTGGCTGGCGTGGCAGGTGACGCCGGTCCTCGCGCTGCTCGCCTTCGTGGTGCTGGGTGTCGTGTGGTGGGTGGTCCTGCGGATGCTCGTCACGCGCATCCACCTCGTGGGCCGCATGCTCCTCGTCCACACGCCGCTGCGTACCGTGCAGCTCTCCGCCGACGAGGTGTCGATGCGGGTGCCGGCGCTGCGGCTGTCGTACGCCTACCTGCGCGGGCCCCAGCAGATGCGCGGCTTCCAGCTGCCCAACATCGAGGGCACAAGGGAGCTGGCGCGGCTGATCCGCGAAGGCTGACGCGCCGCCCGGACCGCCGGAGGTTACTGGTGAGTAGCGACGTCGTGGCTCACCGGTTCACCCTTGGCGCGCGCCGCTACTCACCAGTAACCACGGGACGGCGGCGCGCTAGAGGATCTTCGAGAGGAACGACTTCGTCCGCGCGTGCTGCGGGTTCGTGAACACCGAGGCCGGTGGCCCCTCCTCGACCACGACGCCGTCGTCCATGAACACCACGCGGTCGCCGACCTCGCGCGCGAAGCCCATCTCGTGCGTCACGACGATCATCGTCATGCCGTCGCGGGCCAGGCCCTTCATGACGTCGAGCACCTCGCCCACGAGCTCCGGGTCGAGAGCCGAGGTCGGCTCGTCGAAGAGCATGAGCTTGGGCTCCATGGCGAGCGCGCGCGCGATCGCGACGCGCTGCTGCTGCCCGCCGGAGAGCATCGACGGGTATGCATCCGCCTTGTCCGACAGCCCGACGCGGTCGAGCAGCTCGCGGGCGCGGCGTTCGGCGGCGTCCTTCTTCAGACCGCGGACGTGGACCGGCGCGCAGGTGACGTTGGACAGCGCGGTCATGTTGGGGAACAGGTTGAACCGCTGGAACACCATCCCGATCTCGGCGCGCTTGCGCGAGACCTCGCGCTCCTTGAGCTCGTACAGCGTGTCGCCGGACTGCCGGTAGCCGACGAGCTCGCCATCGACCGAGAGCCGTCCGCCGTCGATCTTCTCGAGGTGGTTGATGCAGCGGAGGAACGTGCTCTTGCCCGAGCCGGACGGCCCGAGGAGCACCATGACCTCGCGCTCGGCGACCTCGAGGCTGATGCCCTTGAGGACCTCCAGGTGGCCGAAGCGCTTGCGGACACCCTCGGCGCGCACCATGGGGCCGTTCACTTGCTGGCCCCCATGGTCAGCGCGCGCACCTTCATCTGGCCGGCGACGCCGCGGGAGAACCGCTTCTCCAGGTAGTGCTGGCCGACGAGCAGCACGCTCGTCATGCCGACGTACCAGAGGCACGCGGCGACGTACATCGGGAACGGCTGGAACGTCCGTGACCCGATCGCGCTGAGCTGGAAGAACAGCTCGGTGGTGACGGGGACGGCCGCCACGAGCGCGGTGTCCTTGAGCATCGCGATGGTCTCGTTGCCGGTCGGCGGGACGATGACCCGCATCGCCTGCGGCAGCACGACCTTGCGCATGGTGAGCCCGCGTGACATGCCGAGCGCCTGCGCGGCCTCGCTCTGGCCCGCGTCGACCGAGAGGATGCCGGCGCGGACGATCTCCGCCATGTACGCCGCCTCGGACAGCGTCAGCGCGAGCAGGCCGGCGAAGAAGCCGACGAGGATGGTGTTGCCGTCGGCGCCCCAGATCTTGCCGTCCACGGCCTCCAGCCCGGTGAGCCTGGAGAGCGGGCCGCCGAACGGGACGCCGACCTCGATGCGCTGCAGGAGGATCCCGAGGTTGCCGCAGAGCACGCAGAGCACGAGGCGGGGCACCGCCCGGAAGAACCAGGTGTAGAACCACGCGACCGTCGAGATGATGCGGTTGTCCGAGAGGCGCATCACGGCGATGGTGATGCCGAGCAGGACGCCCAGGATCATCGAGTAGACGGTCAGCGTCAGGCTGGTCTTGACGCCTTCGAGGACCGGCTCGCGGAACATGTTCTCGAACATGAACCGCCACTGGAACGCGTCGTTCGTGACGAGCATGTTCACGAACATCGCCACGAGCACGGCGATGACGGCGAGCGCCACCCAGCGCCCAGGGTGCCGGACGGGAACGGCCCGGATGGGCTCCGGGCCGTCCGTCACGACAGTGCTCTCCGAGGTCAGGGGTTGACCGCCGGGTCGGTGATCGCGCCGGCCTCGACGCCCCACTTCTCCAGCGCCGTGCGGTACGAGCCGTCGGCGATCGTCGCCTTCAGTGCGTCGGCCAGCACCTGCGCGAACTCGGTCTGGTCCTTCTTGACGACGTAGCCGTACGGCGCCGAGTCGTAGATCTCGCCGACGAGCTCGAGCTGCTCCTTGGTCTGCTTGACGGCGTACGCCACGACCGGCGAGTCGGCGAGCATCGCGTCGCTCTTGCCGCTGACGACGGCGGTCGTCGCGTCGGCCTGCGACTGGTACTGGTCGATCGTGATCTTGGCCTTGCCGGCGTCGGTGCACTTCTTCGAGCGCGCGGTGACGTCGTCGACCTGGACGGTGTCCTTCTGGACCGCGACCTTCTTGCCGCACGCGTCGTCGGGGTTGAGGCCGGAGCCGGCCTTCGCGGCCCACTGCGTGCCGGCCGAGAAGTAGCTGACCATGTTGGCCGACTTCTTGCGCTCGTCGTTGATCGTGAACGACGAGACGCCGAGCTCGTACTTGCCGGAGTTGACGCCCGCGATGATGTTGCCGAACGGCGCGGTGACGAACTCCGCCTTCAGCCCGAGCTTGGCGGCGACGGCGTTGAACAGGTCGATGTCGAAGCCGACGATCGTCTTGCCGTCCTCGTCGAGGAACTCACTCGGGGCGTACGTCGAGTCGGTGCCGACGAGGATCTTGCCGTCCGACTTGATGTCGGCGGGGACCTTCTCGGCGAGGGCGTTGTCGACGGTCGCCGACGCGCTCGGCGAGACCTCGCCGACGGTGCTCGGGTCGTCGTTCTCGGCGCACGCGAGGCTGGTGAACGCGAGGGCGGCGGCCAGCCCGCCGAACGCGAGCCGGGTTCTGATCGAGACGCTGCGCAACGGGTCCTCCAAGATCGGCGGCTGTTCTTGCGCCGTATCTTGCCGTATCGGTGCGTGCTGGCCGCAAGCGGCGGGCACGACTTGTGCCATGATCGATATCCGGGCGACCCCCGGACCGAGGACCGCCGCGGCAGGACCCTTCCGCCGCAGGCACCGTACGTTCCTCCGGCTCGCGGCCTCCGTGCCGCCGTACTCCAGGAGTCCCTCGTGGACCGGCTGACGTTCGACATCCACCGCGGCGGCAAGATCGAAACCGGCCTGCGGACCCCGCTGAACGACCGCGACGACCTGTCGCGCGCGTACACGCCGGGCGTCGCGGACGTCTGCCTCGCCATCGCGGAGGACCCGGCGCTCGGCTACGAGTACACGCAGAAGTCCTCCACCGTCGCGATCGTCACCGACGGCACCGCCGTGCTGGGCCTCGGCGACATCGGCCCGCTCGCCGCGCTGCCCGTCATGGAGGGCAAGGCGATGCTGTTCAAGCACTTCGGCGGCGTCAACGCCGTGCCGATCTGCCTGGACACGACCGACGTGGGGGAGATCGTCGAGACGGTGGCGCGCCTCGCCCCGGCGTACGGCGGCGTCAACCTCGAGGACATCTCCGCGCCGCGCTGCTTCGAGATCGAGGACCTGCTGCGCGAACGCCTCGACATCCCCGTCTTCCACGACGACCAGCACGGCACCGCGATCGTGGCGCTGGCGGCGCTGCGCAACGCGGCTCTCGTCGTGGAGAAGGACCTCGCGTCGTTGCGCGTCGTGGTCGTCGGCGCGGGCGCGGCCGGGACGGCCGTGACGCGGATCCTGCTCGGCGCGGGGATCCCCGACATCGTCGTGGCGGACAGCAAGGGCGTCCTCGACGAGGACACGCGCCACGACATGTCCGGCGTGAAGGCCGACCTCGCGCACGACACGAACCCGCGGCACGTGCACGACGACGTGGTGGGGGCGTTGCGCGGCGCCGACGTGCTCATCGGCGTGTCCGGTCCGCACTCGATCCCCGACGAGGCGATCGAGACGATGGCTGACGGCGCGATCGTGTTCGCGCTCGCCAACCCGGTGCCCGAGGTCGATCCGGCACGCGCGCTGAAGACGGCGGCCGTCGTGGCGACCGGGCGCAGCGACCTGCCGAACCAGATCAACAACGTGCTGGCGTTCCCCGGCGTGTTCCGCGGCGCGCTCGACGTGCGCGCCTCGACGGTCAACGAGGCGATGAAGCTCGCCGCGGCGGACGCGATCGCGGCGTGCGTGCCGGAGCCCGCGCCGGACCTCGTGATCCCGAGTGTGTTCCACCCGGAAGTCGCGTCGTCGGTGGCGGCGGCGGTGGCGCAAGCGGCGCGTGACACGGGAGTGGCCCGCGCCTGACGCGGACAGCCGCCTGGGGCACGATGAGTATCGACGAAGGGAGGCGGTCATGAGCACGACCGAAGCGCACGCCGAGCCGCCACGCCCATCGCCCCCGATGTCGATGGACGCATTGGCCCGCGCCCAGGGTGTCCGACCGGTGCGCTCGCTCGATGACCTCGCGCTCGACGTCTGGACCTCCGACGCCGAGCTGGACGCTTTCCTCGCGGACGTCCGCCGCGCCCGGCAGTCCGACCTCGGCTGAGCTTGTGGCGTACGTCGTTCTCGACACGGGCGTCGCGTCGCTGCTCAGAAGCGCCGCCTTCCGGAGCACTTCGTCGCGGCGCTCGCCGGTAACACGCTGTGCGTCACGTTCGTGACCGTCGGGGAGCTCGCGAAGTGGGCGCACGTACGCGCCTGGGGGCCGCGCAGTCGTGACGCGCTCGATCGCTGGCTGCGGCAGGTGGTCGTCCTGCCTTGCGACGTCGAGGTGGCCCGGATCTGGGGGCCGTTGGCAGGGGCGGCGCAGCAGCGCGGCCGCCCTCGCCCTGGCAACGACATGTGGGTTGCCGCGTGATGTCCGCATCGGGACCTGCCGCTGGCGACGCGCAATGACAAGGACTTCGCCGACTTCGTCGAGCACGAGGGACTCAGGCTGGCCGCGCCGTAGTCTGGCGTGCGCCTAGCGGCGCCGCCCGCGGCTGGGATAGACACGGCGCATGGCGGACGAGACGTACGGCCCGTTGCCCGAGGTCACCGATCGCGCGGCCTGGCAGGCGAGGCTCGACGACCTGCTGGTCAGGGAGAAGGCGCACACCAGGGCCGGCGACGCGCTGGCCGCCGAACGCCGCCGCCTCCCGATGGTCGAGGTGGACCCGCGAACGCCGCTCGTCGGCGCCGCGGGGCGGGTGCCGTTGCTCGACGTGTTCGACGGCAGGTCCCAGCTGATCGCGTACTTCCACATGTGGCACACCGGCAAGCCGGCGCCGGAGCAGTGCGAGGGCTGCACGTTCTCCACGACCCACGTCACCGAGCTGGCGTACCTGCACTCGCGGGACGTGAGCTACGCGACGTTCTGCGAGGGGCCGTACGACGAGAGCTCGCGCTACCGCGACTTCATGGGGTGGACCGTGCCCTGGTACTCCGTGCCGGAGGACGCCGTCGACCGGCTGGTGGCCGGCCGGCACTTCGGCATCCTCGTCAGCTACCTGAGGGACGGCGGCCAGGTCTACGAGACGTACTGGACCACGGGGCGCGGCAACGAGTTCATGGGCAACTCGTACGGCTTCCTGGACCGGACCGTCTACGGCCGGCAGGAGCACTGGGAGGACTCGCCCGAGGGGTGGCCCCAGCACTGGGGCAGCAGGGACGGGTCGGCGTTCCGGCTGAACGGCCGCCCGACCGCGCAGTGGCCCCGCATCGAGGCCGGCCGTGACGACAGCCTCGATGCGGGCCCTGCTGAGCGCTAGACGCAGTTGGGCAGCGACCGGCAGGTGTTGATGTCCGGCACCGTCGGCCCGCAGAGGTTGAGGACGGTGGCGGCGGCGCCGACGACCTCGGTCAGCTCGTCGGCCGTGAGCTCGGTCAGCCGCTCCGCGTTCAGGGACAGCGTGCGCTTGGCCATGGTGATTCCTCCGTAGGGTGAGTACTAGCGACAGCCGCCCAGCGACGGGCAGGTGTTGACGTCGGGCACGGTCGGCCCGAGGGTGTCGCAGATGCCGCCGTCGGTCCCGGCGGCGCCGACGACCGCGCCGAGGTCCTCGGCGGTCAGCTCGGTCAGGCGCTCGGCGCGCAGCGCCAGCGTCCGCTTGGTCATGGTGTCCTCCCCGTTCTGGGTGCAGGCGAGCACTGTGAACCTTCCGGACAGTGACGACAAGGGGGACATCCGGGACGATGGCGGCTCCCCTCGACCAAGGAGCCCCTCATGCGCCGCCTCACCCTCCGCAAGGAGACCCTGACCGAGCTCTGCCCGGACGACCTCGCGCACGTCGTCGGCGGCACGGTGAAGACGACGACCGTGGTGGCCTCGACCGCCGTCGCCTGCCTCAGCGACATGCTCGCCAACTGCGACAGCAACCTGCGCCCCTGCGTCTCGAACACCTGCACGCGCTGACGTCGCGTTAAGGTCGGCGGCGTGCTGGGAGTCGCTGTCAGGACCGGGGAGTCACTCGCGGGGTCGCGTGGTCGATGGCGGCTGCGGCAGCAAGTGTCCGGTATTGCGCGGTGCATCGAACGCGGGGCATCCGGCTCCGTTTCGGGGGTCCCGTGAGTGCCTCGGATGTGCTCGGTCTGATCGGTGTTCTCTTCGCCCTGTATCAGATCCGGAAGGCCGAACGCGCGGCGCTCGCGGCAAAGAAGGCAATTGAAGCAACATCGGCACAGGTAAATGTGTATAGCCTCCTCCTGCTTGTGACTGATCTCATGCTGGTCGAGCGTGACCTTGAGCGGGTTGCAATTTCAGACCAATCCAATGAAACCTTGTCTAGGCTTCGCGATTGGCAAGCGTATGCGAGCGATCTTCGCGGGCTTCTAGCAGAACATCCAACTCTAGTGCAAGGCCTGGATGAGAAAGTGCAGGAATCTATGGTTCTGGCAACCCAATCACGCAGTTTGATTGCTAAGCGCCGCGCAAAACCTGAAGCGGCGACGACAAAGATTCGTGCTGTCGCTAATGAGGTTGTACTACTTGCAAGAACGGAGGCAGCGCGGGTTCGGGCTAATGTCCCAGTGCCAGAGCCGGTTCCTACGCTCAATGATGACTTGATGTCGGCGTGGGGCTGGGCTATGAATTTGATCAAGCGGAAGTAGGTTACATGCGCGACTACGGCACCAACCGACTCTGGGCGCTCGCTCAACGACTGATTGCACTCACGGAGCAAGGGAAGGTCTCATGGAGCGAGGGGGCCGCAGCGGACTCGTTCCAGCTTGCCGCGAGCAGTGCATCTGTGACAATTGCAAGCCGTGACGCAGATGGACGTGCACCATTTCAATTGGATGTTTATAGTGACTCTGGGACTGTAGTAGACTCGCTTGAGTCCGAATTGAGATGGGATGAGGAGGCTCAAGTCGACTACCCGGCCGAGTGGAATGATGCGCTTGAGACGTTGTATGAACGGGCTAAGCGAAGCGCATTGAATATCGACACAGTTATTGACTCCCTAATAGCCGAATTGCCTGAGCCTGATACGGCGCCTCCTTTCTAGGATAGGGTCGGCGGCGTGCTGGGAGTCGCTGTCACGTCGTTCGGGGAGTCGCTCGCCGGTCTGCACGTCGGCGACGTGCCGGACGCCGCCGTACCGGACGGCTGGGTACGCGTCGCGGTCAGGGCCGCTGCCCTCAACCACCACGACCTGTGGTCGCTGCGCGGCGTCGGGCTCAAGCAGGAGCAGCTGCCGATGGTGCTCGGCTGCGACGCGGCGGGAGTCACCGACGACGGCCGCGAGGTCGTCGTGCACGCCGTCGTCGCGGACGCCGCCGACGGCGACGAGACGATGGACCTGCACCGCACGCTGCTCTCCGAGAAGCACCCGGGCACGCTCGCCGAGTACGTCGCCGTCCCCGCCCGCAACGTCGTCCCGAAGCCGGCGAGCCTCTCCTGGGAGGAGGCGGCCTGCCTGCCGACGGCGTGGCTGACGGCGTACCGGATGCTGTTCACGATGTCCGGCCTTCAGCCCGGTGGCCGCGTGCTGGTGCAGGGCGCCGGCGGCGGCGTCTCGACGGCGCTGGTCGCGCTCGCCAGGGCCGCGGGCTACGTCGTCTACGTCACCAGCCGCGACCCCGCGAAGCGCGAGCGTGCGCTCGGCATCGGCGCGCACGCGGCGTTCGAGCCGGGCGCCAGGCTGCCGGAACGCGTCGACGCCGTCATGGAGACGGTCGGCGCGGCCACGTGGGACCACTCGCTCAAGGCGCTGGAGCCCGGCGGGACGATCGTCGTGGCCGGCGCGACGAGCGGCGCCGACCCGTCCGCCGACCTGCGCCGCGTGTTCTTCCGGCAGCTGCGGATCGTCGGCTCGACGATGGGCACGCGGGCCGAGCTGGTACGCCTGCTGCGGTTCCTCGACGCGACGGGGGTGCGCCCTTTCGTCGACTCGGTACGCCCGCTCGCCGAGGCCCGCGCGGCGTTCGAGCGGCTCGATGCGGGCGAATCGTTCGGCAAGCTGGTCCTCACGACGTAATGTCCGAGGATGCGACGCATCCTCCTCGCGCTCGCCGTCACGGCCGCGCTGCTCCCCGCCACAGACGCGAACGCCGCCATCGACCCGCGCCAGGTCAGGGCGTCGTACGCGCGCGTGCTCACCGGCCTCAGCTCGCCGGTCGCGATGGCCCACCCGCCGAACGACTCGCGGCTGTTCGTCGCGGAGCGCACCGGCAGGATCCGGGTGGTCCGCAACGGCGTGCTGAAGGCGACGCCGTTCCTCGACCTGACCCGGCGCGTCGACACGTCCGGCGAGGGCGGCCTGCTGGGGCTGGCGTTCAAGCCGAACTATGCGCGGACGGGGCTGTTCTTCGTCGCGTACACCGATGCGAACATGACGCTGAAGGTCCGCCGCTACCGCGCGACGAGCCCGACCAGCGACACCGCCAACGCCACCGGCGTGGACGTCATCTCGATCCCGCACCCTGGCGCGAGCAACCACAACGGCGGGCAGCTGGCGTTCGGGCCCGGCGGGTACCTGTTCATCGGCACCGGTGACGGCGGCGGCAGCGGCGACCCGAACGGCAACGCGCAGAACCTCGACGTCCTGCTCGGCAAGATCCTGCGGATCGACATCACGACGTACACGGCGACCACGACGACGGCGTACTCCTCGCCGTCCACGAACCCGTACTACGGCAGCACGCCGGGCCGCGCGGAGATCTGGGCGAGCGGGCTGCGCAACCCGTGGCGGTTCTCGTTCGACAAGGGGAACGGCCACCTCTACATCGGCGACGTCGGGCAGGGCGCGCGCGAGGAGGTGGACCGCATCTCGACGCCGGGGCGCAACCTCGGCTGGGACTGCCGCGAGGGCACGTTGAACACCGCGACGCAGTACGGCGGGTCGTACTGCAAGTCCTCCGGCTACACGCCGCCGCTGGTGGAGTACAGCCACGACTTCGGCTGCGCGGTCATCGGCGGCTACACGTATCGCGGCGGCCGCTACGCCTCCCTCGTCGAGGGCCACTACCTCTACGGCGACTACTGCTCGGGCCGGCTCTGGCTGACCGGCCTCGACTCGGGCGGCGTACGGCGCACGAGCCAGGTGGGGACGTTCGCCGGCAACATCCTCGCCTTCGGGCGCAGCAACGCCGGCGAGCTCTACCTGCTCGCGGACAACGGGAGCGTCTACCGGATGGCGTTCGCGCGCCGGTGAGAGTGGCGGTGGTCGCGGGCCCTGACCCGGGGCACGCGTTCCCCGCGATCGCGCTGGGGCTCGCGCTGCGGCGGCGGGGCTGCGCGGTGGTGTTCGTCAGCGGGACGCAGTGGGAGTCGGTGCCGCTGGAGTTCATCCCGATCGGCGCGACGCCGGCGCAGCCGGAGGATGCCGACTTCGGCTGGGTGCTCTGGGAGCGGCCGAAGCAGCTCGCGCCCGGCATCGCGGAGTCGCTGCGCGAGTGGCGCGCGGACCTCGCCGTCGTGGACACGCTGACGGTGCCGGGGTGGTTCGCGGCGGACCTCGCCGGGGTGCCGAGGGTCGAGCTGGTGCCGCACGGCCTCCAGGTCCCCTCCAAGCACCTGCCGCCGCCGGGCAGCGGTCTCGCGCCTGGACGCGGGCCGCTGGGGTGGCTGCGGGACAGCGTCATGCGCAGGCAGCACATGAGGTCGTACGAGATCGGCATGGCCGCCTGCCGCGCCTCCCGCGAGTCGCTCGGCCTGCCACCGGAAGGGCCGCCGATCGCGACGCTCGTGGCGACGCTGCCGGGGCTGGAGCCGCCGCGACGCGACTGGCCGGAGCGGACGTACGTCACCGGGCCCATGGAGTGGGACCCCGCGGCGAACGACCTCGCGGAGCCGCCGGGGGAGGGGCCGTTGGTGTTCCTCGCGGACTCCTCCGCGGGCGGGCGGCCGCAGACGCTGCTCGCGAGCGCGGCCGAGGAGCTGCGCGGGCTGCGGGTGGCGTGCACGAAGTTCGGGGAGCCGGTGACCGGGCTGCCCGAGGGGTTCGTGGCGGGGCCCGGGCGGCAGGCGCCGCTGCTCGACCGCGCCGCTGTCGTCGTCTGCGCGGGCGGGCACGGCATGGTCGCGAAGGCGCTCGTGCGCGGCCTGCCGCTCGTGGTCGTGCCAGGCCCCGGCGACCAGAGGGAGAACGCCCTGCGCGTCGCCCGTCTCGGCGCGGGGCTGGTCGCGGAGCCGGGCGGGCTGCGTACGGCGGTCGATCGGGTGCTGGGCGACCCGTCGTACGCCGCCGCCGCGCGCCGCCTCGCCGCCACCGCCGAGGGGCTCGGGCCGGACCACGCGGCCGGGAGGGTCCTGGCGGCGGCTGGCGAAGACTGCTGAGTCAGCGCCCCCACCCCCTCAGGGAGATCGCATGATCCGTCTTGCCCTGGTCGCCGCCGCGACCGCCGCCCTCGGCGTCACCCTCGCCCCCGCCGCCTCTGCCGACAGCGTCGAGTGCCGGCACCCGTGGGTCGAGACCTGGACCGGCCTCTACCACCCGCTCACCGGCGAGCGCATCAACTACTGCACGCCGACCTGGCCCGCGCCGTGACCCGCCGCGTGCTCGCGGCCGCGGCTCTCGCCGTCGCCGCCCTCGCTCCCGTGGCCTCCGCCGCACCGGACCTGCCCAAGCCCGGGCTCCCCGGCGGCCAGTGCGACGGCGTCGTCGACACGCTGTGCCGCGACTTCGTCTGCGGTCCCGACGACCTCGACTGCGGCATGATCCCGCCCTGCCTGCTCTGGGTCTGGACCTCGGGGTGCGTGCTGTGAGGCGCCTCCTGATCTCCGGCCTGCTGGTCGCGGCGTCGTTCGGCGTCCCGGCTCCGGCCCAGGCCGGCCCGGTCGGCGACTGCTCGGGCACCGTCGACGTCCTATGCGTCAAGGGGGAGTGCGTGCCCGACTACCCGTGCGGGCTCCAGCTCTGCGTGATCTACGTCAAGCCCGACTGCCTCTAACCCCTCGAAAGGTGATCCCCTCATGAAGCGCCTGCTCCTGGCCGCCGTCCTCGGTGCGGCCGCTCTCGGTGTCACGACCCCCGCTTCCGCCGCGATCGGCGGCGGCTGTGACGGCAAGGTCGACGTCGCCTGCAACGAGACCCCCTGTCAGCCCGACTACCCGTGCACCATCAACATCTGCCTCGTCTGGGTCGGGAAGTGCGTCGTATGACGCGCCTGATCGCAGCCGCGGCGCTGGCGGCGGCGGCGTTCGCGACGCCGGCCGTCGCGGAGCCGTTCGGCGAGTGCGACTACACGGTCGACGTCGCGTGCGAGTCGGAGAACCCGTGCTACCCCGACGTGTGCACGATCCGGTTCTGCGTCGTCAGCGTCCGCGGCTGCCAGGTCGAGTTCAGCATCTAGTGCGGGTCGCCGGGGAACACGTCGGTCTCGGACTCGTGCCAGACCGGGTGGTCGCCTGAGGTCTCGACGTTGAAGCCGTAGTCGAAGACCAGGGAGCCGCCGTACGTCGCCCCGACGGACGTGAGCGACGCCGCCGCCACCGAGAGCAGCACCATCGCTCCGGTGGCGGCGCCGTCCGCGCCCAGCCGCACCGCGATGTCCACCAGCACGAAGACCGCCGCGCCGATCATGAGGACCGCGTGCGCGTTGATGGTCCGCCGCGCCTGGGTGCCGACCTGGCTCGAACGGTGCCAGTCGGCCCAGCCGGTGAGCATCGCCAGCACGCTGACGACGGCGCCGCCGACGAGGACGTACGTCCCCGCCTCGCGCAGCGATGCCGAGTCCTGCAGCGCCGACAGCACGTCGAACGCCGCAGCGAAGACGTACGCCGCCACGGGGATGTCGGTGAGCGGCGGGTGGAACGGCTTGCCGGCGTAGCCGCGCAGGCCCTTGAACTTGCGACCCTTCACGACCAGCGCGGGCTTGAACGAGAACTTCCTCATGGCTGTCCTCCCTGCCTACGGCAAGGCGCAGGCGGCCAAGATCATTCCTCGTCGTCGAGCCGCGCGAGCCACGTCGCGAGCCTGTCGACCGGCGTCTCGAACTCCGGGTTGAGGTCGACGAAGTCCCGAAGCCGCTCGGCGAGCCAGGCCAGCGTGACCTGGTCGTCGCCGCGGCGTTCGGCCAGCTCCTCGATCCCCTTGTCGGTGAAGTACATCCGCTCCTCCGGCTGCGGCCCTGCTCGTTCTCTGACGTCCAGCCGCCCCTCTCACGCGTGGTGATCTTCAAAGAACGCGAGTGCCCGCGGGGCGGGGGCCGGCGCGCGTCCCTGCGGACGGGCTACTCCGCGAAGGCCGTCTCGACCAGCGTCGCCTGCTCGACCTCGTGGACCTTCGACGACCCCGACGCGGGGGACGCCGACGCCTTGCGCGAGACCCGCCGCAGCGTCTGTCCGTCGCCGAGCGCCTCGGTGAGGTTGAGCGCCATGAACGGCCACGCGCCCTGGTTGGCGGGCTCCTCCTGCACCCACACGACGTCCTTGGCGCCGGTCTCCGCGAGCGCCGTACGGATCGCGTCCATCGGCAGCGGGTAGAGCTGCTCGACGCGCAGCAGCGCGACGTCGTCGTGGGAGTGCTTGGCCTTGTACGCCGCCAGGTCGTAGTGCACCTTGCCGGCGGTGAGGAGGACCCGGCGGGCGCCGGTCGTGCCGTCGGAGATGACCGGCTGGAAGCCGCGCGTCGTGAAGTCGGCGGCGGTGGAGGTGGCGGCCTTGTTGCGCAGCATCGACTTCGGCGTGAAGACGACGAGCGGTCGGCGCTTCGGGCGCTTCACCTGCGCGCGCAGCAGGTGGAAGTAGTTGGCCGGCGTGCTCGGCGCGGACACCGTGATGTTGTCCTCGGCGCAGAGCGTGAGGAACCGCTCGATCCGCGCGGACGAGTGGTCGGGGCCCTGGCCCTCGTAGCCGTGGGGGAGCAGGAGGACGAGGCCGCTGTGCTGGCCCCACTTCGCCTCCCCGGCGGCGATGAACTCGTCGATGATCGACTGCGCGCCGTTGACGAAGTCGCCGAACTGCGCCTCCCAGCAGACGAGCGCGTCGGGGCGTTCGACGGCGTAGCCGTACTCGAAGCCGAGCGCCGCGAACTCGCTCAGCAACGAGTCGTACACCCAGAACGGTGCCTGCTCGCCGAGGTGGCAGAGGGGGACGTACTCGGCGCCGGTGTTGCGGTCGACGACGACGGCGTGCCGCTGGCCGAACGTGCCGCGCCGCGAGTCCTGCCCGGCGAGCCGGACGGGGTGCCCCTCGAGCAGCAGCGCGCCGAACGCGAACTGCTCCGCCAGCGCCCAGTCGACGGCGTCGTCGGAGAGCATCTGCGCGCGCCGCTGCAGCTGCGGCAGCAGGCGCGGGTGGACGGTGAAGCCCTCGGGGACCGACAGCTGCGCGTCGACGACCCGCTTGAGCACCTCGTCGTCGGTGGTCGTGTCGAGCGGCCCCGCCTCGGCCGGCTCCATGGGCGGCTCGACAGAGGGCCGCGACTCGCTGTCGCGGGTCTGCACGAACACCGCCTCGAGGTGACCCTGGTAGTTGCGCAGGACCTCCTCGGCGTCGGCCACGGTGATGTCGCCGCGGCCGATCAGCGCCTCGGTGTAGCGCTTGCGCGTCGAACGGTGCGCGTCGATGAGGTCGTACATCAGCGGCTGCGTGAACGACGGCTCGTCGACCTCGGAGTGGCCGCGGCGGCGGTAGCAGATCATGTCGATGACGACGTCCTTGTGGAACCGCTGGCGGAACTCGAACGCCAGCCGCGCCACCCTGACGACGGCCTCGGGGTCGTCGCCGTTCACGTGGAAGATCGGCGCCTGGATCATCCGCGCGACGTCGGTGCAGTAGACGGACGAACGCGCCGCCGTCGCGGCGGTCGTGAAGCCGAGCTGGTTGTTGACGACGACGTGCAGCGTGCCGCCGGTGCGGTAGCCCGAGAGCTGCGAGAGGTTGAGCGTCTCGGCGACGACGCCCTGGCCGGCGAACGCCGCGTCGCCGTGCAGCAGCACGGGCAGCACGGTGTAGCCGGCCTCGCCCTTGTTGATGCGGTCCTGCTTGGCCCGCACGATGCCCTCGACCACGGGGTCGACGGCCTCCAGGTGGGACGGGTTCGCGGTCAGCGAGACCTTCACCGTCGCGCCGGTCCGGTAGCCGCGCAGCTGGGACAGGTT
>Ga0190268_10000011_pt1 | contig 91153 bp, 86 predicted proteins | sample Popmic249T_FD_133750 | JGI IMG/M metagenome (GOLD analysis project Ga0190268, IMG submission 133750) | Populus adjacent soil microbial communities from riparian zone of Blue River, Arizona, USA - 249 T | ecosystem: Environmental > Terrestrial > Soil > Riparian zone | place: USA: Arizona... | reverse complement strand
CCACCGGCTGCCCACGTCGACGCGGTGCTGCGCCAGCAGCACCGCGAGCGAGTCGACGACTTCCCGCGGCAGGTCGAGCACGGCAGGATAGGTCACCACAACGGAGCCCTCCGATCCTCACGGTCTTAGACATCCGCGAAGATCACGGGCTCCGTTGCTGCGTTCAACCCCGACACCCGCTGCGCGCCAACACGCCACACCCGTCAACACCACGCCACGATGGAAAAGGCTCCCGGTTGCGCCCGCGAGCCTCGTTCCTAGACGGCGCGGCGGCGCTGGTCGTGCTCGTACACCAGCGCGGTGGCGTAGCCGTGGGGGAGGTCGTGCTCGTCCTTGAGCCAGTTGACCCGCTCCTCGAAGCGGAGCAGGGCGGGCCCGTTCTCGATCGTCTCGAACCACTGCGGGAGGCGCCGACCGGTCACCTCGGGGATCCGCTGGAGCAGGTTCTGGTGGGTCTCCAAGGAGTGGTGCAGCGACATGCGGCCTCCAGAGGGCGTCAGCGATCCATACCCGCCACCTTGCCCCGCCGCGGACCCCCCGCGCAAGCCCTGAGTTGGGCGGTTCCGGACTACTCACCCGGGCGGTAACGCACCCACCCGGACCAGCGCCGCCACCGCCGCCGGGTACGCCCGCAGCGCCCGCCGCAGGTCCGCGGGGACCGCGACGCGGTGGGCGTTGGCGTTGACGTAGCAGCGGATCGCCCGGTCGAACGCCGCCGCCCCCACCGTCGCCCGCGCGCGCAGCAGCGCGGCCGCGCCCTGGACGTAGACGGAGCGGTAGTAGTCGTCGCGGTGCTGCTCCCAGTACGTCATCGGCCGCCCGACGCGGTTGCGCCCCGAGGCCGGGATCGACGTCGAGAGGTACCGCCCGCCGGTGCCGCGGACCAGGGCCTCCGCGTACGTCGCGAACGACTCGTCCAGCCACGGGTCGCGCCCCTGGTTGTCGCCGACGAGGCCGTAGAAGTACTCGTGCGCGATCTCGTGCACGAGCGTCGCGTCCCGATCCTGCCGGGTGCCGAGGATGATCACCGCGGGGAACTCGATCCCTCCGCTGACCACGGGCACGACGGCGACGTCGAGCGACTCGTACGGGAACGGCCCGAACCGGTCGGCCAGCGCCGCGATCCCCGACCGGTGCAGCGCCAGCAGCGCCGCGGGGTTGTCGGACAGCCCCGGCGCGACGCCCACGGTCACGGGCGTCCCGCGCGCCGTGCCCTTCGCCACGCGGAACGGACCCACCGCCACGAGCACGTCGCGCACCGCCGCCGCCCTGCGGACGCGGAGGCGCCCCGCCTTCCGGACGTGCTCTCCGGTCGCGAGCACGACGTCGCCGGCCGGCGCGTCGACGGTCAGCGTGAGCCGGAACGCCTCGCTGGTCGCCGCCTCCGCGAACGCCGACGTCGGAGGCTCGACCGCCCACCCGCGGCCGCGCTCCCACGCGAGCAGCGGGAACCCCGACCCGAACCACACCGTCTGCCCGGAACGCCCCCAGCGCTCGTTGACCCCCGACGGCAGCGTCATGACGAAGTCGAGGTCGGCTTGGATCGCGGTGCCGGCGGGCGCGGTGAGCCCCAGCGGGATCGACGCCAGCGTCCCCGACTGCGACGTCGACACGGTGGCGGCGCGGCCGTCGACGACGGCCTTCGTCACGCGGCTGGACCCGCCGCCGCGGCGGGAGGCCGGACCGTTGGACCAGAGCCGGAACACCAGCCGGTCGACAGGACGATCCGGCGTGAACGTCACCGACTCGCTCCCGCGCACCGTCCGCTTGTCGTCGCCGACCACGAAGCGCAGGTCGACGACGGGGCGGCGGGGGTCGGGCGCGGCGTACGACGCCGGGCAGGCCACCGCGGGGTTCGGCGACGGCGAGGGCGACGCGGTCCGCGTGGCCGCCGGCGACGGCGAGGCCGACGAGGCGGACGGGGACGGGGAGACGGACGACGCCGACGGCGAGGGTGACGGCGCCGCCGCCGGCGCGTCGGGTGAGCACGCGACAGCCGCGAGGAGCGCGAGGGCGGCGGCGAGTCGGCGGGTCATGGGAGAACGGTAACTTGGGGGTGTGACAAGTTCCGCCGCGGAGCGGGTGGCGCGCGCGGGGGAGCAGGCCGTACGCCGCGTCAGCCGCCGTTCGACGGGCTGGTGGCGGACGCGCACGCCGCGGGGCAGGACCCGCGCCGAGGCCGTCACCGAGCTCGTCCGCACCATCGCCGACACAGCCCACGCCATCGAGGGCACCACCATGCACGGCACGCCGCCGGCTCCGCCGCGCGAGGACGTGCTCGCGGACCAGCTGGCGGTGGTGACCTACGACCTCGTGCTCGTCGCGACCGACGAGGCCGCGGACCACGCGCTCGCGGCCTACGCCGCCACGATGGCCGAGGTGGACTAGCGGGCAGTGACGTCGGCGTCGTTCGACTCCCGCTGCGCGGGCAGCCCGGTCACGGGCGCCAAGGCCGGCAGCCGCACCTCGACCGTGCAGCCCAGCCCGGGCGCGGAACGCAGCGCCAGCTCGCCGCCCATGCCCTCGACCAGCCGCCGCGCGAGGTAGAGGCCGAGACCCGTCCCCGGAACGCTGTGCTCGCCGATCCGCCGGAACCGTCCGAGCGCCGCCTCCTGCTCGTCCACGGGAATGCCCGGCCCCTCGTCGCGGACCTCGATCGCGACGATGTCCGCGCCCGCGTCGTACGCGACGACCTCGACGGGGCCGTCGCCGCCGTGGACGACGGCGTTCTCGACGAGCTGCTGAACGACCGTGCCGAGGTGGACGGGGTCGGCGGTGACGCCGAGCGTCGCGGGCACGTCGATCGCGACGCGACCCTCCACCGCGCTCGCCGCGACCGCGTCGGCGACGACGCCGTGCACGAGCAGCGACGTCCGCCGGAACGTCACGTCCTCCGCGTCGAGCCGCGCCGCCATGAGCAGCGACTCGACGAGGCGTTCGAGGCGGCGGGACGCGCGCAGGCCGGCGTCGAGCAGGTCGTCGCGTGCGGCCGCGTCGATGCGCTCGGCGTAGTGCCGCAGGGTCGTCAGCGACCCGAAGATCGTCGTCAGCGGCGTGCGCATCTCGTGGCCGACGAGGGTGAGCAGGCGTTCCTCCAGCTGCTCCGCCTCGCGCAGCATCCGCCGGCTCTCCAGCATCGACGCGAGCAGGTCGGCGAGCGGCGCGATGAGGAGCAGGTCCTTCTGGGAGTACGCCGCCACCCGCCGCGACTCTGCGGCGACCACCAGGGTGACGCGGCCGCGGGCCTTGCCGGGGACGTACACGCCGCTGCGGATGCCGTTGCTGCCGGCGAGGTAGCCGGGCTCGCGGCGTACGTCCTCGACGACCAGGGGCTGACCGAGCTCCCACGCGCGCCCGGACATGCCCTCGCCCTTCGCGAGCGAGTGGCTGCTGACGCCGACGTCGTAGCCGTGCATCCCGAACAGGTGCAGCCGCCCCTCGTCGACGAACCCGACCGCCGTCGCGTCCGCGTCGAGGACCTGCGCGAGCCGTCGTACGACGGCGTCGGACGCCGAGCGGTCGCCCACCACCGACATCGCGTCGCCGACGATGTCGACGAGGAGGCGGACGCGGACGTCGTCGTTGCGCCGGGCCGCGAGGTACCCGCGCTGGAACGCGAGGAGGGCCACCGCTGCCATGACGAGCGGCAGCGCGACGACGAGCGCTGGGTGCACGTCCCTATGGTCGCCGAGCGGGCCCGTGTGACCTATGGCCTCGCGCGACAACCACCCGAAGTGACTACGCCCGTTACGCCAGCCGCTCCACGATCATCGCCATGCCCTGGCCGCCGCCGACGCACATCGTCTCGAGCCCGAACGTCTTGTCGCGGAACTCCAGGCCGTTGAGGAGCGTGCCGGTGATGCGGGCGCCGGTCATGCCGAACGGGTGTCCGACCGCGATCGCGCCGCCGTGGACGTTCAGGCGGTCGATGTCGATGCCCAGGTCGCGGTACGACGGGATGACCTGCGCGGCGAACGCCTCGTTGATCTCGACGAGGTCGATGTCGCCGATGGACATGCCGGCCTTGGCGAGCGCGCGCTTGGTCGCCTCGACCGGGCCGAGGCCCATGATCTCGGGCGACAGCGCGGAGACGCCGGTGGAGACGATGCGCGCGAGCGGCGTGATGCCGAGCTCCGCGGCCTTGGTGTCGCTCATGACGACGACCGCGGCGGCGCCGTCGTTGAGCGGGCAGCAGTTGCCGGCGGTGACGGTGCCGTCGGGGCGGAACACCGGCTTGAGCTGGCTGACCGCCTCGATCGTCACGCCGGGGCGCGGGCCGTCGTCGGTGCTGACGACCGTGCCGTCGGGCGTCGTGACCGGCGTGATCTCGCGGGCCCAGAAGCCGTCGGCGATGGCCTTCTCGGCGTTGTTCTGCGAGCGCACGCCGAACTCGTCCTGGTCCTCGCGGGTGACGCCCTTGAGCTGGGCGAGGTTCTCCGCGGTCTGGCCCATCGCGAGGTAGATGTCGGGGAGCTTGCCGCCCTCGCGCGGGTCCGACCACGTCTGCCCGCCGGCCGCGAACTGCTCGGACCGTTGCTGCGCCTCGGCGAACTGGGGGTTGGTCGTGTCGGGGTGGCTGTCGCTGTTGCCCTTGACGTAGCGGCTGACCATCTCCACGCCGGCGCTGACGAACACGTCGCCCTCGCCCGCCTTGATCGCGTGGAACGCCATCCGTGTCGTCTGCAGCGAGGAGGCGCAGTACCGCGTCAGCGTCGTACCGGGTACGTCGTCGAGGCCGAGGAGCGTGCAGACGACGCGGGCCATGTTGAAGCCCTGCTCGCCGCCGGGGAGGCCGCAGCCCAGCATGACGTCGTCGACCGTGTGCGGGTCCAGCGCGGGCACCTTGTCCAGCGCGGCCTGGATGATCGTGGCGGTCAGGTCGTCGGGCCGCAGGTCCTTCAGCGAACCCTTGAACGCGCGCCCGATGGGGGAGCGGGCGGTCGCGACGATGACGGCTTCAGGCATGGCGTTCTCCTCGGAGGTCAGGTGCTGGAGTCGAACGCTACCCCCGCCGCCGCGCGCACCTCTCCCGCGAGCGCCTCGGCCCACAGCGCGTAGCCGTCGGCCGAGGGGTGGAACTCGTCCGACGACAGGTAGCGCGCCGGGTCCGACCGGAACGCCGGGCCCGTCTCCGCGCCGATGTCGACCGCCGCCGCGCCCCCGATGACCGCCGCCTCGCCGGAGGCGTGGCCGACCCGGCGCCCCTGCCACGCGACGACCTGGCGCAGCGGCGGGAGGAACGCCGTCGCCGAGCCCATGTCCGGGCAGGTCCCGACGACGACGCGGACGCCGGCCTGGTGGAGGCGTTCGACGGCGGCGCGGACGTCGCGGCGTACGTCGTCGATGCGGGTGAGGTGGGTGGCGTCGTTGGCGCCGATGAGGATGACCGCGACGTCGGGCGGGTGGACGAGCGCCCGCGAGACCTGCGGCGCGAGGTCCGCCGCCCGCGAGCCGGAGACGCCGAGCCCATCGAGCGTCACGAAGCGGCCGTTGTCCGCCAGCACCCTCGCCAGGCGGCCCGCGACGGTGTCCTCGACCGTACGGACGCCGACGCCCGCCGCCGTCGAGTCGCCGAGCACCGCGAGCCGCAGCGGTGGCGCGAACGCCCGCCCGAACTCCCCCCGGATCGGCGGCGCCGTGTCCGCGGACAGGAACTCCCGCCGCGTCACGATCAGCGCCTCGACGCCGAGCACCGACCCGCCCGCGACGGTCGTCGCCGCGAGACCCAGCACGACGCGCCGCCGCAGACCCATGGCCGACACGGTAGTGCGCGGCGGGCGGCGGAGCCCGCCGACCTCACGAATTTCGTGATCTTGGCAACGTCTCTGCTGCCCGGCCGTCACGAACGTCGCCAAGATCACGAACTTCTGGGTCGAGGCGCGTGCCCTACGGCGCCGCCAGCGCCTCGGACACGACGCCGTCCTCGCCGAACACCAGGAACCGGTCGAACGACCGCATGAACCACCGGTCGTGCGTCACCGCGACGACCGTCCCCTCGAACGCCGCCAGCCCCTCCTCCAGCGCCTCCGCGGACGCGATGTCGAGGTTGTCGGTCGGCTCGTCGAGCAGCAGCATCGTCGCGCCGCGCACCTCGAGCAGCAGGATCTGGAAGCGCGCCTGCTGCCCGCCCGACAGGTGCCGGAACTTCTGGTCGCCCGCCGTGTCGAGCTCGTACCGCCGCAGCCGCGCCATCGCCTTGCCGCGGTCGTGCGACTCCTCCCAGAGCACCTCGACCAGCGTCTTGTCCTGGATCGTCCGGTCGTCGTGCGTCTGGGCGAAGTACCCGGGTACGACCCGCGCGCCGAGCCGCGCGACGCCGGTGTGCGCGACGTTCTCGCCCGCGAGCAGGCGCAGGAAGTGGCTCTTGCCGGTGCCGTTCGGGCCGAGGACGGCGACGCGCTCCGCGAAGAAGATCTCCGCCGACCACGGCTTGGTCAGGCCGGTCAGCTCGAGGTCCTCGATGACGAGCGCGCGGACGCCGGTACGGCCGCCGCCGAGCCGCATCCGTACCTTCTGCTCCTTCGGCCGCTCCGGCGGCGGGCCGGCCGCCTCGAACTTCTCCAGCCGCGTCACCATCGCGCGGTAGCGCGACGCCATGTCCGGGCTGATCTTGGCCTGGACGCGCAGCGTGTTGACGAGGTCCTTGAGCCGCTGGTGCTCCTCCTCCCAGCGCCGGTGCAGCTCGTCGAGCCGGTCGATGCGGGCCTGCCGCGCCTCGTGGTACGTCGCGAAGCCGCCGCCGTGCACCCACGCCGAGTGCGCCTCGACGGTGACGATCTTCGTGGCGGTGTTGGCGAGCAGCTCGCGGTCGTGGGAGACGTACAGGATGGTCTTGGGGCAGTCGTTGATGGTGCGTTCGAGCCAGCGCTTGCCCTCGACGTCGAGGTAGTTGTCCGGCTCGTCGAGCAGCAGCACCGCGGCGTCGCTGCGGATCAGCGCCTCCAGCGCCAGCCGCTTCTGCTCGCCGCCGGACAGCGTGCGCACCAGCCGGTGACCCACCGCGGAGAACGGCTCGTCGAACGCCGCCACCGTGCACGTGTCCCACAGCACCTCGGCGTCGTAGCCGCCGGCGTCCCCCCACACCGCGAGCGCGTGCGCGTACCGCATCTGCGTCTTCTCGTCGTCGCTCTCCATCATCGCCAGCTCGGCCGCGTCGAGCTCCGCGCCGGCCTTCTTCAGCCCCGGGTCGCCGAGGGAGATGAGCAGGTCGCGCACCGTCGAGTCGTCGTGGATCGAGCCGATGAACTGCCGCATCACGCCGAGCCGGCCACCGTGCGTCACGACGCCGCCGGTCGGCTGGAGGTCGCCGGTGACGAGGCGGAGCAGCGTGGTCTTGCCCGCGCCGTTCGCGCCGACGAGCGCGACGTGCGCGCCGTCGCCCACGCGGAACGACACGTCGTCGAGCAGCGGGCGGCCGTCGGGGAGGACGTACGAGAGATGCGCGACGTCGATGTAGCTCACGAACGAAGGACACTGACAGAACGCGCGCGGGGGAGTACAGCGAATTGGCTCTCCTGCCGATACGGCCTCATGGCCTTCGACACCGAGCAGCAGCCGCCGCCGTACGTCCCGCCCGCGCCGTCCCCCGCGCCGCCGGCCACGTTCACCTACGCGCCCTCGGGCGGCGGGCGCCGCCTCAGCGGCCGCGTCATCGGGATGGTCGCGGCCGTCGCCGTCGTGGGCGCCGCGGCGTTCGCCGGGATCACGATGCGCGGCGGCGACGACCCCGCGCCGGCCGCGGTGCAGACCGCGCCGAAGCCGAAGCCGAAGGCGGCCGCTAAGCCCGTCGGCCTCACGAAGGACCCGCAGAAGATCAAGGCCGCGCTCAAGGACCTCGCGACGGCCGAGGAGAGCTACGCCACCGACAACGACGGCATGTACACCACGAGCATGACGAAGCTGCGCGCGGAGGGGCTGCCCGCCCACGAGGGCGTACGGCTGCGGGTGCATCGTGCCGACAAGGCCGGCTACTGCATCAGCGCCGGGGGTGCCGAGCGGGTCGTCGTGTACTTCGACTCCGTGACGGGCTACGCCGGGCCGAAGTCCTGCGCGTAGCTACGCGGACCCCACGGCGGCCTCGCGCTCGGTGAGCGCGTCCGTGACGGCGTTCGCGAGACGGTTCGTGAACGCCCCGACCCACATCCCGCCGACGAAGCCGCCGAACAGCCACCAGTTCGTGCCGTCCCGCTGGAGCCGCAGCACGGTGAGGCCCTGGTGCGGCGAGAACAGGATCAGGTCGACCGTGCCGAACTGCCGGCGGCCGAGCCCCGTCCACGAGTTCTCCCACGTCACGACGTACCCACGCGTGTGGAGCACCCGGGTCGCCACGTCCCTGGTCGTCTCGACGTCGAGCGTCGTCGTCATCTCGAAATGCGGCACCGGCTCTCCTCCGTACGGCGTCGCGTCGGTACGCTAGCCGCCCCTGCGCGAGCATCCGGAGGAACGGCGTGGAGTACTACGAGTCCTTGGTCGACCTGGTCGGCGGCACGCCGCTGGTCCGGCTCTCGCACGTCACCAAGGGCCTGCAGCCCCTGGTGCTCGCGAAGGTCGAGTACTTCAACCCCGGCGGGTCGGTGAAGGACCGCATCGCGCTCGGGATGATCGAGGCGGGGGAGCGCTCCGGCGCGCTCAAGCCAGGGGGCACCATCGTCGAGCCGACCAGCGGCAACACCGGCGTCGGCCTCGCCATCGTCGCCGCGCAGCGCGGCTACAAGTGCGTCTTCGTCATGCCGGACAAGATGAGCTCCGAGAAGATCGGGCTGCTGCGCGCGTTCGGCGCCGAGGTCGTCGTCTGCCCCACCGCCGTCGCGCCCGAGCACCCCGAGTCGTACTACTCCGTCTCCGACCGGCTCGCGCGCGAGATCCCGAACGCGTGGAAGCCCAACCAGTACGCCAACCCGATGAACCCCGAGGCGCACTACCGCTCCACCGGCCCGGAGATCTGGAAGCAGACCGACGGGCGCATCACGCACTTCGTCGCGGGCATCGGCACCGGCGGCACGATCGGCGGCACGGGGCGGTACCTCAAGGAGCAGAACCCCTCCCTCGTCGTCGTCGGCGCCGACCCCGAGGGCTCCGTCTACTCCGGCGGGTCGGGACGCCCGTACCTCGTCGAGGGGGTCGGCGAGGACTTCTGGCCGGAGACGTACGACCGCACCGTCGTCGACCGCATCGAGGCCATCAGCGACGCCGACTCGTTCAACACCACCCGCCGCCTCGCCCGCGAGGAGGGCCTGCTCGTCGGCGGCTCCTGCGGCCTCGCCGTCGCGGCCGCGCTGCGGGTCGCCAAGGAGCTGGGCCCCGACGACGTCATGGTCGTGCTGCTGCCCGACGGCGGCCGCGGCTACCTGTCCAAGATCTTCAACGACGAGTGGATGGCCGACTTCGGCTTCCTCGTGAAGGAGTCCGGCGAGCCGACCGTCGGCGAGGTGCTCGGCCGCAAGGGGACCGCGCTGCCGGAGCTCGTGCACGTGCACCCGCACGAGACCGTCGGGTCGGCCATCGCGATCCTGCGCGAGTACGGCGTCTCGCAGATGCCCGTCGTCAAGGAGGAGCCGCCGGTCATGGCCGCGGAGGTCGTCGGCTCGGTGGTGGAGACGGCGCTGCTGGAGGCGGTGTTCAACGACCGCGCCGCGCTCGACGCGCCGCTGGAGAAGCACATGTCCAAGCCGCTGCCGGCGGTCGGCTCCGGCGAGCCCGTGTCGGCGGCGATGCACGCGCTCGAGCAGGCGAGCGCGGCGCTCGTCCTCGACGACGGCAAGCCGGTCGGCATCCTCACCCGCTCCGACCTGCTCGGCTTCCTGGCGCAGCGTTAGACTACTCTTCTCTACTCTAACAATGTTAGAGTACGTTCATGTCCACCGCTCGTGTCTCCGCCGCGCTCACGGCGCCCCCGGCTGAAGTCGGCCTGCGGGTCCTCGCGCTCCCCGAGGACCAGTGGTTCGACAGGAAGTCGGTGTCGGTCAGCCGCGAGAAGGTCGCGCAGCTCGAGGTCGCGTTCGCCAACGCCGAGGGTGGCGTCGCCGTCGTCGGCGCCTCCAGCGGGCGGGTCGACGGCACGAGGTCGGCTCCGGACCGGGTCAACGCGCTGCGCCAGGCGGCACTCGACCTGACGGTCCCCGTCGTCCCGCATCGGGTGGAGCTCGTCCCGTGCCTCAACGACGCCGGAGAGCCCGACGAGCTTCTCGCGATCTGGGTCGAGCCGGGCACGCAGGTCCACACCACGCACAAGGACGAGGTCTACCTGCGGGTCGGCGACGAGACGCGCAAGCTGAGCTACGACCAGCGTCGCGAGCTCCTCTTCGACAAGGGGCAGGCCGCGTACGAGGCCCAGCGCGTCGCGGGTGCGGGGTTCGGCGTGCTCGACCAGGACGTCGTCGACGGCTACGCCGCGGCGCTGGGTCATCGGAACGCCGAACGGCTGCTCACCGCGCGCGGGCTCGCTGTGGAGGGCGAGCTCACGACCGCCGGTGCCCTCCTCTTCGCGGAGTACCCGCAGCGCTGGTTCCCCGAGGCGTTCGTGCGGGTGCTGCGCTACCGCGGCACCGGCCGGGGCACAGGCGCACGCCAGCAGATCGACACCGACGTCCGCTTCGAGGGCCCCCTGCCGGTCCAGATCACCGACGCGTACGAGGCCATTCGAAGGGTGCAGCCGACGCGGCGCGCGCTCGGGCGGAGCGGCCGCTTCGAGGACGTCCCGCTCGTCCCTGAGGACGCCTGGATGGAGGCGCTGGTCAACGCCGTCGTCCACCGCTCCTACAGCGTCTCGGGTGACCACATCCGGGTCGAGGCGTTCGACGACCGCATCGAGGTGAGCAGCCCGGGGCGGTTCCCGGGTCTCGTGCGACTCGACGACCCGTTGAACGCCGTGCGGTACGCGCGGAACCCACGGATCGCGCGCGTCCTGGCCGACCTCAGGTTCGGGCAGGAGCTCGGAGAGGGGATCCGCCGCATGTTCGAGGAGATGCGCGCCGCCGGGCTGGACGACCCGCTCTACCGGCAGACCTCGGGGAGCGTCCACGTCGTGCTCTCCGGAGAGCCGGTGGACCGGGCGCTCGACGCGGCTCTCCCGGACGAGACGCGCACGATCGTGTCGGCCCTGCGGGAGGCCGACCGTCTCAGCACGGGGGAGGTCCAGGAGCTGCTCGGCCTCGGCCGCCCCGCCACGCTGCGCCGGCTCGATGCCCTGCTCCGTGCGGGAGTGGTGCAATGGGTGGGCAAGTCGGCGAGGGACCCGCGCGCGTACTGGCGCCTGCCCTGAGCTGCTTGCACGTACTCTCACCTACTCGAACGCAAGACTCTCACGGCGAAGAGGCGCGATGAACTGGGACCCGGCCGACTACGGCTTCGAGACGCTGGCCATCCACGCCGGCCAGGACCCCGACCCCGCCACCGGCGCGGTCATCACGCCGATCTACCAGACCTCGACGTACGCCCAGACGGCCGTCGGCGAGCACCGCGGCTACGAGTACAGCCGCTCCGGCAACCCCACGCGCACCGCGCTGGAGACCTGCCTGGCCGCGCTCGAACGAGGCGCGCGCGGCCTCGCGTTCGCCAGCGGCCTGGCCGCCGAGGACACCCTGCTGCGTACGGCGCTGAAGCCCGGTGACCACGTCGTCATCCCCGACGACGCCTACGGCGGCACCTACCGCCTCTTCGCCCGCGTCGCCGAGAAGTGGGGCGTCCGCTTCACCCCGGCGCTGGTGTCCGACAACGACTCCGTCCGCGCCGCGATGACGCCGGAGACGAAGCTCGTCTGGGTCGAGACGCCCACCAACCCGCTGCTCGGGATCGCCGACATCGAGGCACTCGCCGGCATCGCGCACGACGGTGGCGCGCGGCTGGTCGTCGACAACACGTTCGCGTCGCCGTACCTCCAGCAGCCGCTCGTCCTCGGCGCCGACGTCGTCGTGCACTCGACGACGAAGTACATGGGCGGCCACAGCGACGTCGTCGGCGGCGCGCTGGTCGTGGGCGACGCGACGTTCGGCGAGGAGCTGGCGTACCACCAGAACGCCATGGGCTCGGTCGCCGGGCCGTTCGACTCGTGGCTGGTGCTGCGCGGCGTCAAGACGCTGGGCGTACGCATGCGCCAGCACTGCGCCAACGCCGCCCGCGTCGTCGAGATGCTCACCGCGCACCCCGCGGTGGACAAGGTGCTGTTCCCTGGCCTGCCGGAGCACCAGGGCCATGACATCGCCGTGAAGCAGATGAAGGACTTCGGCGGCATGGTGTCGTTCCTCGTCCGCGACGAGGCGACGGCGCTCAAGGTCTCGGCGAGCACCAGGGTCTTCACGCTGGCCGAGTCGCTCGGCGGCGTCGAGTCGCTCATCGAGCACCCCGGTCAGATGACGCACGCCTCGGTGGCCGGCTCGCCGTTGGAGGTCGACGCGCGGCTCGTACGCCTCTCCGTCGGCATCGAGGACGCGGACGACCTCGTCGAGGACCTGCGCGTGGCACTCGGCAGTTGACGCCCTGACCGTTAGGGTCCTAATCTTCAGTACGTGAACGACCTGAACGACGCTCCCATCGGGCGGCTGCTCGGGATCGCGGGACGGATGACGGCCGCGCGCTTCCACCGGCTGCTCGAGGAGCAGGGCATGACGCACGCCGGCTGGCAGGCGCTCCTGGCCCTCGACGGCACCGGCGGCCTGACCCAGCGGGAGGTCGCCGAACGCTGCTACGTCACCCCCGCCACCGTCACCGGCGTCGTCGACACGCTCGAACGCGACGGCCTCGTCGTCCGCGAGCGCGGCACCGACGACCGCCGCGTCGTCCGCGTCCGCCTCACCGACACAGGCAGGAAGAGGCTCGCCGCCACCAAGCGCGCCGCCGCCAAGGCCATGGGTGAGGTGTTCGGCGACCTCACCCCCCGCGACGAGGCGGTCGTACGCCGCTTCCTCGTCCGCACCGTCGAACGTCTCGGCGAGGAAGGCGACCAGTGACCGCACCCATCCGCGTCGAGGGCCTGCGCAAGGTCTTCCAGAGCGCCGGCCACGAGATCCGCGCCGTCGACGGCGTCGACCTGGAGGTCGCGAAGGGCGAGTTCTTCGGCCTCCTCGGCCCGAACGGCGCAGGCAAGTCCACGACGATCGGCATGCTCACCACCCGCGTCATCCCGACCGAGGGGCGGGCGTACGTCGCCGGCGTCGACGTCGTCGCTGAGCCCGCGACCGCGAAGCGCTACATCGGCGTCGTACCGCAGACCAACACCCTCGACCGCCAGCTCACCGTCGCCGAGAACCTCGAGTTCCACGGCCGCTACTTCGGCATGGCCCGCCGCGACGCCGCGGACCGCGCGCGGGAGCTGCTCGACCTGTTCAAGCTGGCCGACCGTGCCGATGCGCGGATCTCCGAGCTGTCCGGCGGCATGGCGCAACGGCTCATGGTCGCCAGGGCGCTCGTACACCGGCCGGAGATCGTGTTCCTCGACGAGCCGACGAGCGGCATCGACCCGCAGACGCGCCTCGCGCTCTGGGAGATCCTGCGCGGCCTGCACGCGCAGGGCCAGACGATCCTGCTCACGACGCACTACATGGAGGAGGCCGACGCGCTCTGCGAGCGCCTCGCGATCATCGACCACGGCCGGGTGCTCGCCCTCGGGACGCCCGCCGAGCTCAAGGAGCGCCTCGGCGCGGACACCGTCATCACGCTGACTTTCGCGGAGTCGCCGGCCGCGCTGCTGGCGGACGTCGAACGCCTCCCCGCCGTCGGCCGCGTCGAGTGCGACGACACGACCGTGCGCGTCTACGCCGCCGACGCCGCGGGCCTGCTCGCCGACGTCGTCACGCTCGCCACCAAGTCCGACCTGCGCGTCACCGACGCATCGTCGCAACCACCCACGCTCGAGGCCGTGTTCCTCGCGCTGACCGGACGGGACCTCCGCGAATGACCGCCGCCACCGCCGCTCCGCGCGTCGCAGGGCCGTCGTCGGTGACGCCGCGCCAGGCGTTCGTGGCGCTGCTCCTGCGCGACGTCCGCGTGCTGCGGCGCAATCTCCCGCAGTTCCTCATCCGCACCGTGATGCAGCCGCTGCTGTTCACGTTCGTCTTCGCGTACGTCTTCCCGAAGATCGGCCAGGGGATCGGCGGTCCGGGCGGCGCCCAAGGCGGCCCGAACTTCTCCACGATCCTCGTGCCCGGCCTCATCGCGGTGGCGATCATCTTCCAGGGCATCCAAGCGGTGGCGCTGCCGCTCGTGCAGGAGTTCTCGTTCACCAAGGAGATCGAGGACCGCGTCCTCGCGCCGATGTCCGTCGGCCTCGTCGGCTTCGGCAAGGTCGTCGCCGGCGCGCTCCAGGCGATCCTGTCGGCGTTCGTCGTCTTCCCGATCGTCATGGTCGTGCACGCCAAGGGCGAGGCGCCCGAGGTCGACATCGCCAACCCGCTGCTGTTCGTCGTCGTGCTGCTGCTCGCGGGGCTGCTGGGGGCGTCGTTCGGGCTGCTCATCGGGACGTCGTTCGCGCCGCAGCAGGTGCCGTTGATCTTCTCGATCATCGTGCTGCCGCTGACGCTGCTCGGCTGCATCTACTACCCGTGGGTGACGCTCGACCCGATCCCGTGGCTGAAGTACGCCGTCCTCCTCAACCCGCTCGTCTACATGAGCGAGGGGATGCGCGCCGCGCTGACGCCCGACCAGCCGCACATGAACGTCGGCGTCGTCCTGCTCGCGATGACCGCCGCGACGGCGGTGCTGCTGGCCCAGTCCCTGCGGAAGTTCCGCCAGCGGGTGGTCTCCTAACTCCCACACCCCCGCCCGCGCCCGCCGCCGCCAAATGATCACCCGTGTCCCCTGGCGTACGGCTGGAAGGCAGGGCGGGCGCCGTCACGCTCAGCTGGGCTTGGCCACCATGAGCCAGACGATGACGACGAGCAGCAGCATGTCGACCGCGCCGACGATCGACAGCGTGCGCGCCTCGTCGAGCGCGGTCTGCCCGGCCGCGAGCTTGTCCGCCGCGCGCTGCTCGGCCTTGCCGCCGACCGCACCTCCGAGAACGGCGGTGACGATGAAGATCAGCATCGACGCGCTGATCCACGGCTCCGAGAAGTCGAGCGCGTCGTCGCCGTCGCGCAGCACCAGCCAGAGGCCGAGCACGAACACCAGGCCGCTCAACGGCCCCGCCTTACGAGCGACGGAGGCCGAGCCGCGGACGTAGCCGGCGTTCTCGGGGCCTCGGCGGATCAGGCCGGGCACGACCATGCTCTGGAGCGCGAGCCAGCCGACCGTGACGATCGCGGCGAGGATGTGCGCGGTCAGCAGGACGTTGCGGAGGTTGAGCATCGCGACTCCCTACGAGGAGATGCCGGGCTTGTCCACCATGAGCCAGACGATCGTGATCAGCAGCAGCATGTTGATCCCGCCGAGCATGGCGACGCGGCTTGCCTCCGCGGCCGCGGACTGACCCGCCTCGATCTTCGCCAGCGCCGCCTTCTCCGCGCGGTTGATGAACACCGCGCCGAGCACGATCGCGACGATGAACAGCAGCATGGAGACGCTGACCCAGGTGTGTGAGAACTCCGCGTAGTCGTCCTTGCGGCGGAGCACGAGCACGAGGCCGAGGAGGAACACGAGCCCCGAGAGCGGCCCGATCTTCTCGGCGGCCGCGTTGGCGAAGCGCACGACGGGCGCGTTGCCGTCGCGGATGGCCCGCGGCACCAGCATCGACTGCATCGCCAGCCAGCCGATCGTGACGATCGCGACGAGGATGTGGGCGGCCAGCAGGACGTCTCTCATGCCGCACAGGCTAGTGCGATCGCTCCTCGGCGGGCGCGACCCGCGTCTCCGGCGCGGCGAACGCCATCGCCGCCGCCCCTCCCAGCACCGCCGCCGTGACGCCGAACGCCGCGGCGTACGACACGTTGTCGGCCAGCGACCCGGCGACGACGGGCCCGACGACCGCGCCCGCGTCGCCCGCCATCTGGAACGCCGCCACCGTCGTCCCGCTGCGCCCGCCCGCCACGTCGCCGACGACCGCCGCGGGCGCGACGTCGAGCATCCCCGAGCCGACGCCGACGAGGACCATCGCGACGACGTACGCCGTGAACGTCTCCTGCCACGCGAGCAGCAGCATCGCCGCGACGAGCACCGACAGGCCCACGACGAGGACGGGACGCCGGCCGCGCTGGTCGGCCCAGCGGCCCGCGGGGTAGAGCAGCAGCGCGTTGCTGCCCGCGACGATGAGGAAGCCGAGGTAGACCCAGTGGTCGTCCACGCCGAGCACCTCGGACACGAAGATCGGGATGAGCGCGTTGCGCACGCCCATCGCGGCCCAGTGGTCGGAGAGGTTCGCGGCCATGGCGGCGCGGTACGCCGGCATCCGCAGCGCCTCCCGCAGCGTCGTTCCCGACGGCGAGCCGGGCGTCACGGGCGCGTCGATCATGCGCGAGCGGGGGAGCAGCGCCAGGCCGATGCTGCCCGCGACGATGAGCGTGCCGGCGTAGACGTAGAACGGCGTCCGGAAGCCGAGGTGCGCGACGGTGCTGCCGAGGCCGGGCCCGGCGATGCCGCCGAGGAGGAACGACCCGCTGAACAGCCCCACCGCCCGCCCGCGGCTCGCGGGCGGCGTCGAGCGCAGCACGATGCTCATGGCCGACACCGAGAACATCGCCGACCCCACGCCCCCGGCCCCGCGCAGCGTGAGCAGCTGCGTGTACGACTGCGACGCCCCGGCGAGCGCGGACGACACCCCGACGATGCCGATGCCGAGCGCGAGCACGAGGCGTTCGCCGATGCGGTTGACGAGGCGGCCGCACGCCAGGGCTGAGGCGAGGCGCATGAGCGCGAACACGCTCAGCACCGCCCCCGCCGCGGCCTTGCCCACCCCGAAGGACTTCGCGAACGGCGTGATGACCGGCGCCACGAGCCCGAACCCCACCGCGACGCTGAACGCCACCGCGGACAGCACCGCGACCTCCCGGCTGGGGGGTCGCGGCAGCCGGGCGGCGAGGGTCGGCATCGCCGCCGATCCTGTCACGGGGGCGCCCGGTGCCCGTCTCGTCCCCGTTCGTCCGGTTCGCCGCTGACAGTGGGTCTGACCTGCACCTACACTGGGTAGAGACACCGGTGAACCAGGCTCGCCGCGCAGGACTCCCACTCCTGAGTGGCGAAGACGTCATATCTGGCTCACCCTGCTCGCCCGGAGGCTCCTGTGCGTACGGCATACCGCTTGCTCAGCACCGCTGTCGCGGTGGGCGCGATCTTCCCGTTCGGGATGACGTCCGCCCATGCCGAGACGCGCCCGATCCAGGTCGAGACCGCCGCGTGGTTCTGGGCCGAGCAGGTCGGCGGCGAGGCCGCCGGCGGCGTCGGCTGGCCCGTGACCGTCCCGCGCCCGGCCTCCGGCGTGCCCGAGGGTGACCTCGCGGTGGCGTACGCCGGCAAGACGGAGGTCAACCCGGAGACCCAGGAGACCGAGGCCGTCCCCGACAAGGAGACCTACCTCATGTGGGACGTCTACGACGTCCCCCAGGGGTCGTACGTCGACAAGTTCGTCTTCACGATGTTCGTCGACCCGGCCGCCACGACCAACACCGCGCTGCCCGAGGTGGCCGTCCCCGGCCAGCCCGCGAAGGGCGGCCAGCCGATCCTCGTCGCGTGCCTCCCGACGATCGGCTTCGGCGAGGCCGACGGCGAGCCGTTCACCGACAAGCCCAAGGACGACTGCTCCTCGCAGATCGTCGGCGCGTACGACGCCGTGAAGAAGAGCTACACGTTCGACGCGTCGGTCATCGCGCAGGACTGGGTCGACGGCCTCGACAACTTCGGCCTCGCGATCCGCCCGATGATGGACGCGACCGACCCGTTCCAGCTCAGCTTCCTGGGTGCCAGCAAGGTCACGGCGACGCTCACGTACACGCCCGCGACTCCCGTCGCCCCGGTCCCGACGTACGAGCCGGCGCCGTTCTTCCCGCCGGTCCAGCCGCCGGTCGACACCAACACCGGCACCACGGTCTACACGCCGGGCACCGCCCCGCAGCCGGCGCCGGTCCCGCAGACCGCGCCGAAGCCCGTGGTCAAGGCGCCGAAGCCCATGGTCGTGCAGAACGTCGCCGCCTCGCCGCTGCGCTCGTCGCGCGGCCTCAGCCCCACGTTCTGGTTCGCCATGATCGGCGGCGTGCTGCTGCTCGGCACGATGTCGCTGATCCTCGGCGACCCGCTCGAGCCGGTCGCCGGCACCCGCCGCGTCCGCACCGGCGGCCGCCATCGCCTCGCGGTGCCCGCCGGGGCGCCCGTACGATCCACGCGGCCGATCCGCCCGCGCACCGTCTAGACGTCAACGGAGCCAGCCCTCCGCCGCCCAGCTAGGGAGCAAGCAATGACCACGCGCCGCAGCCGTCTGAGCCGTGCCTGGATGGCCGGTCTCGCGTTCGTCCTGCTCACCGCGGGGTGCGGGCTCAAGAGCGACACGTACGACAGCGTCAAGGCCAGCGGCGGTGGCGGTGGCGGTCTGGGCCTCGGCGGCGGCAACGGCCAGGTCGCGGTCGACACCGACGGCGACGGCGTCGCCGACGCGGTCGGCACCGACGCCGACGGCGACGGCGTCGTCGACCCCGGCACGACCACCACGACCGGCGGCAACACCACGGGCGGCAACACGACCGGCGGCCCCTCGGGCGGCCCGGCGCCGTCCGGCGGCGCGACCACCCCGCCCCCCGGCGGCGGCCAGACCCCGACGGGCCCCGGCACGACCACCGGCGTCACCGCCGACAAGATCACCATCGGCATCCACGCCCCGCTGACCGGCGCGTCGCCGCTGCCGCAGGCGTCGTTCGAGCGCGGCGCCAAGAACTACTGGATCGGCAAGAAGATCTACGGCCGCGAGGTCGTGCTCAAGGTGATGGACGACAGGTACAAGCCCTCCGGCGCGATCGCGGCGTGCCAGGCCATGGCGCGCGACAGCTTCATCGTCGTCGGCGGCGCCGGCACCGACCAGATCCAGGCCTGCGGCCAGGACCGCACCCTCCAGCGCACCAACACGCCGTACATCTCGGCGGGCGTCACGGAGAACGGCCTCAGGAACGTCAAGACGTACTTCGCCGCGTCGCTCACCTACAAGGAGCAGGCGCCCGTCGTCATCAAGATGGCGAAGTCGCAGAACTTCCTCAACGTCCCCGCCGGGCGGAAGTGGGCGGTCGTCACCTCCGACACGCCGAACTTCAAGGACGCCCGCGACGCCATGACGGCCGAGCTGACGAAGAACAACATCCCGTACGACGTCCACCTCGTCCCCAAGTCGGGCAACGACGGCGACGCGCTCACCCTGTCCGGCAAGCTGCGCCAGGGCCGCTACCCGGTCGTGTACTTCCTGGGCCAGCCGACGTTCTTCCTCAAGGTCGTCCGCCAGACCCAGGACGCGACGTACAAGCCGATCTGGACCGGCGTCGGCGTCTCCATGGGCGTCAACACCGTCGCCCAGGTCGCCTGCCAGGGCACCCGCGACTCCGGCGGCTACGACGGCCGCTTCCTCTCGCCGTTCCCCGGTCTCGACCGCGCTCCCAAGGCGTTCAAGGACTCCGACGGCGGTCGCGCCAAGGACGACATCGAGCTGACGCTGTGGGGCTTCTCGGAGTTCCTCGAGAAGGCGTTGCTGCGGACCGGCGGCGTGCTCACCCGCGAGAACTTCATCGCGAAGCTCGAGACCGCCAACTTCCCGAACGGCGTCTTCCCCGGTGTCCGGTACAGTCCGACGGACCACTTCGGTGGGACCGCGGCGTACGCCCTGAAGAGCGACTGCAACAAGGGGCAGGGCGAGTACGTCACGGTAGGCGGCCTGCTCTACCCGTAGAGGACCGGTGAGGCTTTGCTCCTGGCGGCAGAATTCAACGCTGACGTCCTCACCCCGCTCGTCTCCGGTGCCATCCAGGGATCGCTCTACGGACTCCTCGGGCTCGGACTCGTGCTGCTCTACAAGGGCAACCGGATCTTCAACTTCGCCCAGGGTGAGTTCGGGACCGTCGCGGCGCTGCTGACGTACGCGTTCGTCGTGGGCTCCGGCGGCCTGCCGGAGCTGCCGTACCTCGTCGCCGTGCTCATCGGCCTCGTCGGCGGCACGCTCATGGCGCTGCTGACCGAGCGCGTGGTCGCGCGGCCGCTGTTCCACCAGCCAAAGGTGACGACCGTCGTGGCGACGGCCGGCGTCGCGCTGCTCGCGATCTCCATCGAGCTGCTGTTCATCGGCGCCAACCCGCTCACGGCGCGCCCGGCGATCGAGGGCAACCTCATCTCGTCCGGCAGCCTGCAGGTGACCTACCAGCAGGTGCTGATCGTCCTCGCGCTCGCCGTCCTCGCGCTGGCCAGCGCGCTGTTCTTCAAGAAGACGCAGACCGGCCTCGCGATCCTCGCGGTGTCGCAGGAGCCGACGGCGACCAGCCTCGTCGGCATCAGCGTCAACCGCGTCTCCGCGCTGACGTGGGGTATGGCGGGCTTCCTCGGCGCCGCGGCCGGCATCCTGCTCGCGCCGACGACGCTGTTCGCGCCCGGGTTCATGACCGGCGCGGCACTGATCCCGGCCTTCACGGCGGCGGTGTTCGGCGGCATCACGAGCCTGCCCGGGGCGTTCCTCGGCGGCGTCGTCATCGGCATCGTCGAGCAGTTCGGCAACAAGTGGGTGCCGACGACGTTCATCCCCGGCGGCAACCGCATCCTCGTGTTCCTGACGCTGCTGATCATCCTCGTCGTCAAGCCGTCAGGCCTCCTCGGCAAGGAGGCCTGATGACCGCGACGGCGGAGACCGCGGTGGCGGCGCCCCCTGCCGGTCACGCGAAGGGCGGGCCGAGCCTCGCCGGGTGGCTGGTCCGCGGCGTGCTGCTGCTGCCGCTCGTGTACTTCTTCCTCAGCGTGATCCCCGGCAGCGCCGACCTCACCGAGCGCGGCACCGAGTGGGTCGTCTTCGCGCTCGTCGGCATCAGCCTCAACATCATCATCGGCTACACCGGCCAGCTCAGCCTGGGACACCAGGGGTTCGTCGGCGTGGGGGCGTTCGCGGCGGCGTACTCCCTGACCGTCCACCAGGTGCCGTTCGCGCTCTCGATCATCCTCGCGATCGTCGTCGGCGGGCTGTTCGCGATGCTCATCGGCTTCGCGGCGCTGCGCATCACAGGCCTGTACCTGTCGCTCATCACGCTGGTGTTCGGCATCACGCTGGAGCAGTCGCTGTTCCAGCAGCCCGACCTGACCAACGGCGGCGCGGGCCAGCCCGCATACAAGCCCGACGCGCTCATCGAGCCGAGCCGCTACTACTTCTTCTGCCTCGCGATCCTCGTCGTCATCGTGTTCATCGACTGGCGCCTCACCAGCACCAAGGCCGGCCGCGCGCTGTTCGCGCTGCGCGAGAACGAACGGGTCGCGGCGGCGTTCGGCATCAACGTCACGGCGTACAAGCTGCTCGCGTTCGTCATGTCGGGCGCCATCGCGGGCCTCGCGGGCGCGCTGTTCGCGTTCAAGTCGGAGCAGGTCACCGGCGAGGACTACGACTTCTTCCTCGCGCTGACGTTCGTGCTCATGGTCGTCGTCGGCGGGCTCAACTCGCGCTTCGGCGTGCTCGTCGGCGCGTTCCTCTTCTCGCGCATCGGCCTCGACTACGCGATCGAGCGGTTCCACTGGATCCACGAGCTGCTCGTCGAGGGGTTCCTCTTCGTGCCCGGCTTCGGCGAGGAGCGGATCCAGTTCGCCCCACGGCTCATCGGCGCGTTCCTGCTGTTACTGACGCTGCTGCAGTTCCCCGGCGGCATCGCGCAGCAGCTGCGGCCGTTCACGCGCTGGTTCGCGGGCGGGCCGTTCTCGTTCAAGCACGACGTCGACGGCGGTCCAGGGACGGTGGAGGGCTCCAGTGTCCGTGCTTGAGGTCCGCGACCTGTCCATCCGCTTCGGCGGCCTGCAGGCGCTCGAGGGGTTCAACCTCGACGTCAACGAGTGGGAGATCGTCGGGCTGATCGGGCCCAACGGCGCCGGCAAGACGACGGCGTTCAACTGCATCACCGGCTTCTACAAGCCCGACACGGGGACGGTCCGCTACCGCGGCGCCGACGTCACGCGCGTACCACCGCACCGCAAGGCGGCGATGGGCTTCGGCCGGACGTTCCAGAACGTCGGCATGGTCAAGAGCGCCACCGCCATCGAGAACCTCAAGACCGCGCAGCACGCGAAGATCGAGTACGACACCGCGAGCGGTCTCATCGGCGCGGGCCCGACGTGGCGCGAGGAGAAGCAGCTCGAAGGCCGCGCCGACGCGATCCTCGACCTGCTCGGGCTCAACGCGATCCGCGACAGCAAGGTCGGCGGGCTGTCGTACGGCACCCTCAAGCTGCTCGAGCTCGGCTGCGCGCTCGCGACCGATCCCGACATCCTGCTGCTCGACGAACCGTCGTCCGGCATGGGCCCCGAGGAGTCGGAGGAGCTCGGCGACCGGCTGCTGGCGCTGCGCCAGGAGTTCGGGCTGACGATGCTGCTCATCGAGCACCACGTGCCGCTGGTGCTGCGTGTGTGCGACCACGTGTACGTCCTCAACTTCGGCCGCCTCCTCGCGGAGGGCAAGCCGTCGGTGATCCAGACGCACCCGGAGGTCGTGGCGGCGTACCTCGGCGGCGAGGCCCCCGAGGCGCTGGAGGCGACGCAGGAGACCGAGGAGGACGCGGCGCTCGACGCGATGACGCACGCCGCCGTGGAGCACCACGCGGAGGTCGCGCCGCCGGCGCGCAAGCGCGCCGCCCCCCGCAAGGCGCCTGCGAAGAAGGCGGCGCCACGCAAGAAGGCCGCCGCCGCCTCGCAGGAGCCGGCCGAGCCCGCGGAGGACGCCGAATGAGCCTGCTCGAAGTCGACGGCCTGCGTACCGGCTACGGCATCCTGCCCGTGCTGCAGGGGATCTCGTTCAACGTCGAGGAGGGCGAGACGGCGGTCATGTTCGGCCTCAACGGCGCCGGCAAGACCACCACCGTCAACGCCATCGCCGGCCTGCTGCCCGCGTGGGCCGGCCAGGTGCGCTTCGACGGCAAGAACCTCGCCAACCTGCCCGCGCCCAAGATCGTCAAGGAGGGCGTGGCGCTCGTTCCCGAGGGGCGGCGCGTCTGGCCCGCACTGAGCGTCATGAACAACCTGCGGCTCGGCGCCTGGACCCGCAAGAACACCCGCGAGGTGCAGGAGTCGGTCGAGCAGGTGTTCGGCTACTTCCCGCGGCTCGACGAGCGCAAGGAGCAACTGGCGGGCACGCTGTCCGGCGGCGAGCAGCAGATGCTCGCGATCGGCCGGGCCCTCATGTCGCGGCCCCGGCTCATGCTCATCGACGAGGCGTCGCTCGGCCTGTCGCCGAAGCTCGCGCAGACGGTGTTCGAGGTCGTCTCGCAGATCAACGACTCCGGCACCACGGTCATCATCGTCGAGCAGAACGTCGGCGTGCTGCCGTACGCCGACCAGGCCCTGATCATGGAGAAGGGCACGCTGACGTTCGACGGCCGCGGCGAGGACCTCGAGAAGTCCGGCGACCTCCGCAAGACCTACCTGGGGTAACGCCGTTCCCCACTTCCAGTGCCGGTACGCACGCCAAGGGCTGTACCGCACTGGAAGTACGCGCGCGGCGCGGTGCGGGCGGCCCCACGTGAGCGGGGCGGCAAGTTACCGGTGAGTACGGACTGTCAAAGTCACCGCGTGAGCACGGCTGTGAATCCATACTCACCGGTAACTTCCGGGGCGCCCGGTGTCGACCGGTAACTTCCGGGGCGCCCGGTGTCGTGGGAGAACTGGGGCCGGCTGGTCGTCCGCGCCGCGTGGCGGGGACTAGCCGAGCGTGGTGACGTTGCTGCTGCCGGTGCTGGACTCTTCCGGCATGCAGACGCGGCAGGCGTGCAGCGAGCGCGCCTGCGCCTCCTCGGGCGTGAGGTACGCGACGTCCTCGCGGCCGTCGACGAGGCGGCACTCGGGGCGGTGGTACGACGCGCTGCCGGCGGCGACGAGCCCGCGCAGGTCCCGCGGCGCGGCACCGGCGCCACCCAGACCGCGTTCGAGAGCGGCCATCAGGGCGTCGTACTTGGCCTCCATGCGGGCCCGGTCCACGCGAGCGGCGTTGATGTTCATCATCGTGCAGGCGACGGCGACGAGGCCGAGGCCGATGAACCCGCCGGACATGAGGTACGGCAGCTGCGCGGCGACGTACGGCTCGCCGGCGGCGCCGTTCCACGCGAAGAGGATGGCGAGCAGGCCGAGGCCGAGCAGCAGGATGGAGAACCCGCCGCCGAACCGGCCGATGCCCTTCTTCAGCCGGACCTGGAAGTCGTTCATCGTCGTCCTCGTTCCTCTGGGCCTGCCGCAAGTATGCCGTCTCTATTCGCGGCGCGACACGCCGAGTCCTACCTGCGGCCGCGGCGGGCCCGCAGGTAGTCGCTGACGACGTAGTCGCCGAGCCGGTCGGCGTGGGGCGCGAAGACCCGGCCGCCGTTGAGCCGCGCCATCCGCTCGACGAACGACACGAGCCGAGGCTCGTCGTCGAGCATGAAGACGTTGATGGTGGCGCCGGCGCGGGTCAGCTTCACGATCTCGGCCATCGTGAGGTCCACGGTCTCCGGTACGGGCGGCCACGCGAAGAACGGCTCGCCGTTGCGCATGAGGTGGGCGGTCGGCTCGCCGTCGGTGACGACGAGGACGACGTGCTCGGCGTCGGGGTACTTCGCCAGCCGCCGCCCGGCGATCATCAGCGCGTGCTGGAGGTTGGTGCCCTGCACCATGTCCCACGACAGCCCGGCGAGGTCGGCGGGCCGCAGCTCGCGGGCGTAGTCGCTGAAGCCGACGATGTGGATGCGGTCCTGCGGGAACTTCGTCGTCACGAGCGAGTGCAGCGCCAGCGCCGTCGACTTCGCGATGCCCCACGTACCGCGCAACGCCATCGAGTACGACAGGTCCACGAGCAGGCAGACGGCGGCACTCGTACGCCGCTCCGTCTCCATGACCTCGAAGTCGTCCACCGCCAGCGCCACACCGGCGCCCGAGCGGCCGCCGCGGAGGACGGCGTTGCGGACGGTGCGGACGACGTCGAGCGGCTGCTCGTCGCCGAACCGCCACGGCCGCGACGACCCCGTCAGCTCGCCCGCCGCGCCCGCGTCCGGCACGTCGTGGTCGCCTCGCCCCTTCGCGTCGAGCGACTGGAACACGCGGGCCAGGGCGGTCGAGCCGATGCGGCGTACGGCCTTCGGCGACAGCTCCAGCTCCTCGCCGGCGCGGGTCAGGTAGCCCTGCTCGGTGAGCTCGCGTTCGAGCTGCTGGAGCGCGCGCAGGTCCTCGACCGCCGACTCGCCGAGGGTACGGCGCAGGGCGTCCTCGTCGACGTCGTCGAGCGAGGCGCCGGCGTAGTCCTGGTGCAGCGCCGCCTCGACGTCGTCGATGTCCGCGAGGTCCTCCAGCGCCGACACCGCGTCGCCCATGCCGAGCGGCTGGTCGCCGTGCATGCGCTCGCCGTGCCGCCAGTCGAGGTCCGGCCTGCGCTGCCGCAGCGACTGGGCGAGACGGTCCATCTGGTACGCCATGTCCATGTCGCCGAACGCCTGCTGCATGAGGTTGCCGAGCTCGTCGCGCTGCTCGGGGGAGAGGCTGTTGAGCATCCGCTGGGCGGCGGCCGCGCGGCGCGCCAGCGAGTCGACCAGCTCCTCCAGCGTCTGCGGGTTGTCCGGGAAGAAGTCGCCGTACTCGGCCATGAACGCCGCGAACGCCTCACCCGTGTCGACCCCGCGCGCGTCCGCGTCGAGGAGGTCGTTGAGGGCGTTGAGCATGTCCTTGACCCGCTGCATCTGCTCCGGGTCGGAGCCCGCGAGCGCGTCCTTCATGCCGCGGAACTGCGCGTCGAGCACCTCGCGGCGCAGCAGGTCGCGGATCTCGTCGTACGTCTCCCGCGCCTCCGGCGACGTCCACGCGTAGTCCGCGAGATCGCGTACCGCGCGCGCGGTGTCCTGCGGCAGCGCGTCGAGCTCGGCCTCGGCCGCGCGCGCCCGGTCGCTCGGGTCGGGGAACAGCGCCGCGCGCTCCTGGTCGAGCGCCGTGTCGAGCAGCTCGCGGATGCGTTCGAGGGTCCCGTCGAGGCGGCCGCGCTCGCGGACCTCGCGGCGGCGTTCGCGCAGCTTCTTGAGGAGGTCGTCGAGCCCGCGCCTGCCCTGCTGGCCGCGGCGCAGCATCTGGCGCAGCGCCTCGCGCGGACTGTCGCCGGCGAGCACCGCGTCGCCGAGGGCGTCGACGGCGGCGGCGATGTCGTACGGCGGCTCCAGCGGGTCCGCCCCGCCGGCCCAGGGGCCGTACCGGATGCTCATGCGCGCTTGGCGGCGGCGACGAGGAGGAACGCCGCGATGAACACCGTCGCGCCGCCCACCGGGTGCCCGGTGCCGAACAGCACGAACGCCACCAGCAGGCACACCAGCGACAGCGCGAGCAGCGGCGCCTTCGCGCCGAGCTGGCTGCGCGGGATCAGCCGCCTGGCCACGCGCTACCGCCCGTAGACCGCGCGGCCGGGGACCTCGTCCTTGTCGAGCTTCTTCTGCAGGTGCAGGCCTTCCAGCGCGAACTCGACGGTCGCCGCGGCGAGCCCCGGCGACTCCGCCCCGTCGTCGATGCCGAGCCTGCGCATGAGCTGCGCGAGGCCAGGCACGGTGCCGATGCGGTGCAGCAGCTCGGCCGCCGGCACCAGTTCGCCGGTCTCGACGGTCGTGCCGTCGTCGAACTTCGCCATCAGCCCCGACACGTCCGCGCCGCCGAGCCGCGCGCGGTATGTCTCCGCCACCGACCGCTTGAGCAGGTGCCCGAGGATCTCCGTCTCGCGCCCCTCCTCCAGGTGGTCGAACTCCACCTTGCCGCGCGACGCGGGCACGACGGCGGGCAGGTCCACGACGCGAGCCACGGGGGAGTCCTCGCCGGCCAGGGCGGCGCGGCGTACGGCGGACCCCGCCACGGTCTCGACCGCCGCGATCGCGAAGCGCGCGGAGACACCCGAGCGCTGGTCCACCGCGGGCGCCTCGCGTACGTGCCGCGTGAACCGCGCGATGACCTCGAAGAGATGGTCGGGTACGAGCGCGTTCGACGTCGGCCACGACAGCTCCGCCTCCTGGCGGATCATCGCGACCTCGTCGTCGAGGCGCAGCGGGTAGTGCGTACGGATCTCCGCGCCGAAGCGGTCCTTCAGCGGCGTGATGATGCGGCCGCGGTTGGTGTAGTCCTCGGGGTTGGCCGACGCGACGAGCAGCAGGTCGAGCGGCAGCCGCAGCTGGTAGCCGCGGACCTGGATGTCGCGCTCCTCCAGGACGTTGAGCAGCGCCACCTGGATGCGTTCGGCGAGGTCGGGCAGCTCGTTGACGGAGAAGATGCCGCGGTTGGTGCGCGGGACGAGGCCGTAGTGCACGGTCTCGGGGTCGCCGAGCGTGCGCCCCTCCGCGACCTTGATGGGGTCGACGTCGCCGATGAGGTCGCCGACGGAGGTGTCAGGAGTGGCGAGCTTCTCGCCGTACCGCTCGCTGCGGTGCCGCCACGACACGGGCAGGTCGTCGCCGAGGTCGGCGGCGCGGCGGCGGCAGGCGTTGCAGGAGGGCGCGAGCGGGTGGTCGTTGATCTCGCAGCCGTCCACCACCGGCGTCCACTCGTCGAGCAGGCCCACGAGCGTACGGATCAGCCGCGTCTTGCCCTGGCCCCGCTCGCCGAGCAGGACGAGGTCGTGGCCGGCGAGGAGGGCGCGTTCGAGCTGGGGGAGCACGGTCTCGCCGAAGCCGACGATGCCGGGGAACCGGTCGCCGCCGGCGCGCAGCCGGTCCAGCAGGTTGCGGCGGATCTCGTGCTTGACGGTCTCGTACGCCGCGCCGCTCGCGCGCAGCTCACCGGCGGTCGTGGCGGGGGGTGGGGTCACCTGACCACGCTACGTCAGCGTCCCGCCCCGCGCACGGGGACTTTCGCGCCGCCGTGGCCGGCCATCGTGCGGCGTTTCGTCAACGGAACGTCGACCAGGGCACGTTACGTCAACGAAACGCCGCACGGGGGCGGGGCGGCGCGCGGGGTGGGGGCGGGGCTGCGTGGGGGCGGGGCTGCGCGTGGGCGGGGGCGGTGGTGGAGACTGGGGGCATGGGACGGTTCGGTGACGGGCTCGCCGCGGACGCTGACCTCGTCGTCGCGGCGGAGCGGGCGACGGCGCAGGCGCTCGCGTCCCTCGGCGGGATCGAGCCGACGCTGGTCTGCGCCTTCGCGTGCGGGCCTGACCCGGCGTCCGTGGAGGACGCGTTCGCGCGCGTGTCGGCGATGGCCGGCGGCGCGACGACGCTCGGCTGCTCGGCCGGTGGTGTCATCGGCGACGAACGCGCCGTCGAGGCCAGCAGCGCCGTCAGCGTCTGGGCGGCGGTGCTGCCGCGGACGACGATCCGGACGTTCCACCTCGAGGTCATGCGCACGCCGGAGAGCCTCGCCGTCGTCGGCCTCCCCGAGAACGCCGCCGAGAGCGACCTCTGCCTGCTGCTCGCCGACCCGTACTCGTTCCCGGCGGACGGGTTCGTCTCGCGCTTCAACGACACCGCCGCCGGCCTGCCCGTCGCCGGCGGCCTCGCCAGCGGGATGCTCGGGCCTGGCGGCTCGCGGCTGCTCGTGGACGGCCGCGTGGTCGACCGCGGCGCGGTCGGCGCGCTGCTGCGCGGCCCCGTCGGCGCGACGACGGTCGTCTCGCAGGGGTGCCGGCCGATCGGCCCGACGATGGTCGTGACCAAGGCCGAGGGCAACGTCATCCTCGAGCTCGCCGGCGTGCCAGCGGTGAAGAAACTCGAGGAGATCGTCGCCGAGCTGCCCGCCGACGAGCAGGCGCTCGCGTCGCGCGGCCTGCAGATCGGCGTGGCGATGGACGAGTACGTCGAGGTGCACGACCGCGGCGACTTCCTCATCCGCGGCGTGCTCGGCGTCGACGACTCCCGCGACGGGCTGGTCGTCGGCGACCTCGTGGAGGTCGGCCGTACGGTGCGCTTCCAGGTCCGCGACGCGCAGGCCGCCGACGAGGACCTGCGCGCGCTGCTCGCCGGGCCCGCGCTGCTGGGCGGGCCCGGTCTGGTCGAGGGCGCGCTGCTGTTCTCCTGCAACGGCCGTGGCGCCAACCTCTTCCCCTCCGCCGACCACGACCCCAAGCTCGTCGCCGAGCACTTCGCGCACGCGCCGGTCGCGGGGTTCTTCGCGGCCGGTGAGATCGGGCCGGTCGGCGGGCGCAACTACCTGCACGGCTTCACGGCCAGCATCGTCGCGTTCGGGTCGCAGTAGTGCCGGCCCGCGGCAACGTCCTCGCGCTCGACATCGGCGGCACCAAGCTCGCCGCCGCCGTGGTCGACCGCGGCGGCCGCGTCTCCGCCGCCGCGCGGGTGCCGACGCCGCACGGCCGCAGGCTCGACGGCGAGACGTTGTGGAAGACCGTGGTGGCCCTGCTCGACAGGTTCACGACGGGCATCGGCGCGCGGTCGTTCGCCGGGGTGGGGGTCGGCTGCGGCGGCCCGATGACCTGGCCCGACGGCCACGTGTCGCCGCTGAACATCCCCGCCTGGCGCGACTTCCCGTTGCGTGACCGGCTCCGGGAGATGTTCCCGGACATCCCCGTACGCGTGCACAACGACGCCGTCTGCGTCGCCGTCGGCGAGCACTGGCGCGGCGCCGGTCGCGGCAACGCGAACGTCCTCGGCATGGTCGTCTCCACCGGTGTCGGCGGCGGGCTCGTCCTCGGCGGTCACCTCGTCGACGGCTACAGCGGCAACGCGGGCCACATCGGCCATGTCGTCGTGGACCCCGAGGGGCCCGAGTGCGAGTGCGGCGGCCGCGGCTGCCTGGAGGCGATCGCGCGCGGCCCCGCGGTCGCGGCGTGGGCGCGCGCGAACGGCTGGGGGCATCCGAAGGGCACCGCCCGCGACGTCGCCGACGACGCCGCCCGCGGGCACGCCGTCGCGCGCGAGGCGCTGGCCCGCGCGGGCAGCGCGCTCGGCGTCGCGATCGCGTCGGCCACGCACCTGCTCGACGTCGAGGTCGTGTCGATCGGCGGCGGCCTGTCGCAGGCCGGGCCGATGATCTTCGACCCGCTGGAGGAGACGTTCCGGCGGCACGCGCGGATGGACTGGGCGCGCAAGGTGCGCGTCGTCCCCGCCGCGCTCGGCCAGGAGGCGGGGCTGGTCGGCGCGGCCGCGCTCGTGCTGTCCGGAAGCCTCTACTGGAACGCCGACTGACGATGAACGCCCTGCGCCGGCTGCCCTGGTGGGCGGTCGGGATGCTCGCCGCGGCGCTGGCGTACGCGGCGTTCCTGGGGGGCCTGCTGGTGACGCACGCCGTGACGGACCCGGCGTGCGGCCTGCCCGGGCTCGAGGTGCTCACCACGTGGGCGACGCTGATCGTCCACCCGTGGCTCGGCTTCTTCGTCGCGTTCGTCCTCGCGCGTCCCGACCGGACCGCGGACGCGTTCCTGCTCGACATCGTGGTCGGGGCCCTCGCGCTCGCGGTCAACCTCGTCGGCGTGGGGCCGGCCGTGTCCGCGGACCCTCGCTGCGACGGCTGGGGCGGCATCCAGATCGCCGGGGGGCTGGTCATCACTGCCGTCGCGGCCGCGCTCCTCGCGCGCCCGGCTGCTGACTAGACGACCGTTCCCCAGACGGTGCAGGGCTTGGACGACACGGAGCCGATGTCCCGCGCGTCGGCGAACAGGTGCAGCGTCCACTGCGACACCGCGCTGCCGACGGCGACCATGACGACGGCCGTCTGCCGCGAGAACTGCGTCCCCGGCGCGTCGATCTCCTTCAGGCTCGCTCCCGTCCCGCCCGCGGGGATGGCGTTGCCGACGGGATCGACCGAGTCGACGTCCGAGTACAGCGTCGTCACCGTGTGGCCGTTCGCGATCCCGCTGCCGGTGAAGTAGCCGGTCATGAACAACCGCGGCCCCTCGAACTCCTCGACGACCTTGCAGCGGACGTGGAACGTCACGCCGCCCACGGTCGCGATGGCGGTGTCGACCGGCGCGGCGGACGGCCCCCACCCGCCGCTCACGGAGAACTTCGTGGGCGCCGTCGCGCACGTCACGGTGCCGTTCGACGCGACGGCCGACACCGCGCCGCCCGGGCACGTACCGGTGACCCTGCGCTGCAACGACGCCGAGTCCAGGCCGTCGATCCGGTCGGCGTTGAGCTTCGAGACCTTGACCTCGCTGTTGACCGCGAGCGGCGGGTAGCCGGTCTTCGCGTAGAGCGACAGCGGCGTACCGGCGGTGTTGGTCAGGCCGGTCCGCGCGCCGGCGGAGTTGCTGCGGCCCAGGAGGAACGTGCCTCCGGTGGCGGCGGTCGCGACGCCCGTACCGCCGACGAGGACGATGAGCGCGGCGAGGGACACGACAGGGTTGCGAAGGCTCATACGACCGAGCGTCGCACGCGATTCGGGTGATCCGGCGCGAAACGAAGGAACCCTCTACACCTCGGCGAGGAACGCCGCGATCTCCTCGGCCACGCGTTCCGGCCGGTCCTCGGGGAGGAAGTGGCCCGCGTCGGCGACCTCGACGTACGACGCCCCCGGCAGGTCGCCCGCGACGCGACGGCCCACGGCCGTCGACAGCCACGCGTCGTCGGAGGCCCACATCACGAGCGACGGCGGGGCATCCTTACGGACCACCTCGAACGCCGCCTCCGTCGCGTCGGGGTCGAACGCCCGGACGAAGCTGAGCAGACCGCGGGGACCGTCGGCCCCGAGCAGGGGAGCGGTGTAGTGGCCGAGCACCTTCGGTGTCAGCTCGGTGGCGCGCAGGCCGCGCGCGAGCTGCGACCCGAGGAACTTCGCGCCCGCGCCGGGCACCATGCGCAGCGCGGCGGTCTGCGCCTCGCCGAGGTACGGCGTCGCGAGCGCGCGCACGGCGGGGATCGGCCAGACGTCGGCGTGCAGCGGCGCGTCGATCAGCACCAGAGCCGCCACGCGGTCGCGGGCCACAGCCGTGAGGTGCGCGGCGACAACACCGCCGACGTCGTGGCCGACGACGGCGAAGCGGTCCAGTCCGAGGTCGTCGGCGAGCCCGAGCAGCAACGACGCCTGCGACGCGAAGTCGTAGCCGCCGCGTGCCGGGCGCTCCGAGCAGCCGAGGCCGACGAGGTCGGGCGCGTACGTCCGGGACAGCCCGTGCCGGCCGAGGTCGCGCTGCACGTCGCGCCAGAGGTACGACGACGTCGGCATGCCGTGCAGCAGCAGGGCGGGCAGGCCGTCGCCCGAGCCGTGGTGCACGACGTGGAGGCGCACGTCGTCGACGACGTGGTCGGTACCCGGCAGCGGGTGTTCGTCGCGCATGGCGCCGACACTAGGCCATGATCGGCTGGTGGGAGAACGCCTCGTCAGCGCCGACGACGTCCGCGCGGCCGCGGCTCTCCTTCAGGGCGTCGCGATCGAGACGCCGGTCGAGGAGTCGCGGTGGCTCTCCGGAGCCGTCGGCGGCCGCGTCGTCGTCAAGTGCGAGAACCTCCAGCGCACCGGGTCGTTCAAGATCCGCGGGGCGTACGTCCGCATCGCCAGGCTGACCGACGAGGAGCGTGCGGGGGGCGTCGTCGCGGCCAGCGCCGGCAACCACGCGCAGGGCGTGGCGCTCGCGGCGTCGATGCTCGGCGCGAAGGCGACGGTGTTCATGCCGGCCGGTGCGCCGCTGCCGAAGGTCGCGGCCACGAAGGCGTACGGCGCCGAGGTCGTCCTCTCCGGCGTCACGGTCGACGAGGCGCTGGTGGCGGCGAAGGAGTACGCCGCGGAGCGCGGCAGCGTGTTCATCCACCCGTTCGACCACGCCGACGTCATCGCCGGCCAGGCGACGTGCGGGCTGGAGATCCTCAGCCAGGTGCCGGAGGTCAAGACGATCGTCGTGCCGACCGGCGGCGGCGGGCTGGTCTCCGGCATCGCGGTCGCGGTCAAGGCGATGCGGCCCGACGTGCGCGTCGTCGGCGTGCAGGCGGCGACCGTGGCGGCGTTCCCGCCGTCGATCGCCGTGGGCCACCCGGTCGCGGTCGACGCCACCGCGACCATCGCCGACGGCATCGCGGTCGGGTGCCCCGGCGACATCACGCTGCGGCACGTCGCGGCGCTCGTCGACGACGTCGTGACGGTCCCCGACGAGGCGATCAGCCGTGCTCTGCTCATGTGCCTCGAACGCGCCAAGCTCGTCGTGGAGCCCGCCGGCGCGGCCGGTGTCGCGGCGCTCATGGAGGCGCCCTCGTCGTTCGAGGCGCCGGTCGTCGTCGTGCTCTCCGGCGGCAACGTCGACCCGCTGCTCATGCTCCGCGTCATCCGCCACGGGCTCATCGCGGCAGGCCGCTACCTGTCGTTCCGGCTGCGCATCCCCGACCGCCCCGGCGAGCTCGCGAAGCTGCTCGGGATCCTCGCCGACGCAGGCGCCAACGTGCTCGACGTCGAACACCTCCGTACCGGTCCGAAGCTGCACCTGGACGAGGTCGAGGTGGCGCTGCAGCTCGAGACGCGCGGCGCGGGCCACTGCGACGACGTGCTCTCGGTCCTGCGGGGGGAGGGCTACCCGCTCGTTTTCGGGTAGTTTCGGGCCACGCCGCCCGATCGGAGCCCCTCATGCGCGTCGTACGCCGCCTCCTCCCGATTCTGCTCGCGATCCCGTTCGCGACCGTGGTCATGGGGGTGGCGCCAGCGAGCGCGACGCCCGTCTGCACCGACGGCTACAAGGGCGGCCCGCCGCTCGCCGAGTGCGGGCTGCGCATCTTCCCCGAGGCCGCGCTGACGCAGGGCTACGTGCAGTTCCAGCCGCAGCCGGGCACCGGGTTCATCGAGTACCAGCACGGCATCGAGTACATGGCGATCAAGTACCCGCGGTGGGTGTCGGTGACGACGCTGCGCGAGATGACCGGCAACCCCAACGCCGTCAGCGCCGGCTTCGACGGCATCCGGGCCGGCGAGGACGGCGACACCGGCGACGGCTTCGACATCCACCTCATCCGGCTCACCGACCACACCGTGCCGGAGAAGGGCAAGCAGACGCTGTTCTTCTCGCTGTCGGTCCACGGCAACGAGCGCGGCGGCCTCGAGGGCGGCCTGCGCGCGATCGAGGACCTCGCGATGGCGGCCGAGGGCGGCGGCACCATCACCGACGGCGTCGAGGGCTACAACACCTCCACCGGTCGCGAGCCGGAGTTCCACACGTACGAGGTCGCCGACGTGCTCGCCAAGGAGGACGTCTGGTTCGCGTCGTTCAACCCCGACGGCTGGGCGCTCGGCGACACCGTCAACATCGACCCGGCGCCGCTGCCGTACGAGCGCGGCAACGGCATGGGCACCGACCTCAACCGCCAGATGCCGACCATCGGCCGCATCAACTCCCTGCGCAACCCGCTGCAGGAGAACGAGGTGAAGTTCGGCACGCAGGTCATGGACGAGATCGCCGCGCGCGGGGTGCCGGGCAAGCTGGCGTACGGCGCCGACATCCACGGCGAGCTCACGTCGCGCGCGTACGTCGACATCATGTATCCGGCCGGGCAGTTCGACTCGGTCAAGCACCGGCAGCTCATGTCCATCGCCGAGCGCACCAAGTCGGTCATCGACGCGACCCTCTACGCCGGCATCCAGGACCAGATCGAGGCGCAGACCGGCGGCGACGAGGGCGAGGGCGTCGAGGGTCCCGTCTGCGACTTCGTGCCCGACCCCGACGACTGCCAGAACCAGATCGGCAACACGATCCCGACGATGCCGGCCCACTGGGCGACGGTCTGGGACACCCTGGGCTACACCGACACCGGGTTCATCGGCGACTACCTCGCCGCGGACATCGGCGTCACCGGGATGGACTACGAGATCTTCCTGAACCACACCGCGCCCGACAAGTTCTGGACGGTGTACCTGCAGGAGAACCACGTCAACGCCTCGCGCGCGATCATCAAGACGGCGATGGCGTACGCGCTGTTCCAGGAGCAGGAGTTCAACTCCTCCAACTTCAAGGTCAACCCGATCGGTCAGCCCGGCTACGTCTTCAACCCCGCCGTCGTCACCGACAGCGACGCCAACGGCGTCGTCACCAAGCCAGGGCCCGACGGCGACGGCATCGGCGAGGACGGCAAGCCGGTCGTGCAGAAGCCGTACCGCGCGACGAACATGACGTACTTCACCGACGCGTCGAAGCTCATGACGAAGCCGTTCCTCAAGCTGCAGGCCGCCGACATCGCGAACGACCCGGCCACGCTGGACGCCGTCGACTCGCTGGTGCTGGCGGACTTCACGGTGCCGAAGGACGGGCTCGGCAGGCCGGTCGACAAGACGGCGTACTTCAAGAACATCGGCGCGTGGGTCCGCCGCGGCGGCAACCTCGTGCTGACCGACCGGGCCATCTACGCGCTCGGCGACCTCGGCGTCGTCGACAAGGCAGACATCGACGACATCAGCGTGTACCAGCCGTACAGCGACATCGACTTCGACAACGAGGACAACCTCATCAAGGGCCTGCGCAGCAACGCGCGGCAGCTCGTCGAGGCGGCGATCCTCGGCTACGGCATCGGCGGCGCGGCGTCGCCGATGACGGCGGTCGGGACGGCGGCGTTCACCGAGGCAGGCGGCACCGTGCTCGGCACGACCGGCGAGCAGTTCACGACGCTCGGCCACATCGCGCACGGCGGCGGCTCGATCAAGGTGATCGGCGGCGCGCTGCCGACTCCGAGTGAGGACGAGGACCACCGCTACGGCCTGCGCGACTACGCGCTGACGTACTCCGGGCTGTTCATCATGGAGAACGCCATCAAGTGGGACGCCTCCGGCCTCGGCATCGACCCGGTGAAGGGTCCTGGCGACAACGAGGGCAAGGACGACGACGAGGACGACGACGACCTCGCGACGACCGGCCTCGGCGACATCGCGCCGACGGTCGCGGTGCTGCTGGGTGTGGCCGCGGTGACGTTGCGCCGCCGGCGCGCGCGGGCGTAGCTCAGCGCCCGCTCAGCTTCCAGTGGCGTACGCCCCCTCGCGTGTGGGGCGCGCACCGGAAGTTGGCGCGGCGACCGGGTCAGCGGCAGCGGGCGCAGACGCCGAACACCTCGACGGTGTGCGTCGTGTCCGTGAAGCCGTGCTCCTCCGCGACCTGGGCCGTCCACGCCTCGACCTCGTCGCCGGGCAGCTCCACCGTCGTGCCGCAGGACCGGCACACGAGGTGGTGGTGGTGCGCGTCGCTGCGGCAGCGCCGGTAGACACTCTCGCCGTCGGCCGTACGCAGCACGTCCACCTCGCCCGCCGCCGCCATCGCCTGCAGCGTGCGGTAGACGGTGGTGAGGCCGACGCGTTCGCCGGCCGCGCGCATCGCCTCGTACAGGTCCTGCGCGCTGCGGAACCCCTCGGACGTGCCGAGCGCGGCGGCCACCGCGGAACGCTGCCGGGTCGGCCTCATCGCGCCCTCCCTGCCACAGACGTCACCGCGAACACGCCGATCGCGAGCAGCACGATCGCCGCGCCCGGCGCGAGGTCGAGGTAGTACGCCGCCACGAGACCCCCCACGCTGACCGCCACGCCGATGACGAGCGAGCCGAGCAGGGTGGCCCGGAACGACCGGGCCACCTGCTGCATCGCCGCCACCGGCACGACCATGAGCGCGGAGACGAGCAGCAGCCCGACGACGCGCATGGCGAGCGCGACGGTCAGGGCGGCGGTGACGGCGATGAGGAGGTTGAGCAGGCGGACGGGCAGCCCCGACGCGCGCGCGACCTCCTCGTCGTAGCAGACGGAGAACAGCTCGCGCCCGAAGACGGCCACGACGCCGAGGACGAGCAACGCCAGCGCCGTGATGACCCACAGGTCGCCGCCGGTGACCGTGCTGACCGAGCCGAAGAGGTACGACACCAGCGTCGTCGTGGTCGCGGCATCGGAGACGTTCGTGAGAAGGACGCCGCCGGCGATGCCGCCGTAGAACAGCAGAGCGAGGGCGACGTCGCCGGTGGCGCCGCCGCGTTCGCGCAGCAGCTCGATCGCGACGGCACCGGCCACCGCGAGGACGACGGCCGTCGGCAACGGTGCCGTTCCCAGCAGGAGCGACAGGCCCACGCCGGTCAGCGCGACGTGCCCGATGCCGTCGCCCATGAGCGCGAGGCGGCGCTGCACGAGGAACGTCCCGATGGCCGGCGCCGTGACCCCCACCAGCGCCGCCGCGATGAGCGCGCGGCGCATGAACTCCAGCGAGAGCAGCGTCACCGCAGCCCCCACAGGCCGTCGCCCGGCACGCCGGGGTGGTGGTGGTCGTCGTCTGGCATGCCGCCGGGCGGGACCGGGCCGTCGTACGACACCTCGCCCGCGCTGACGACGACGACGCGGTCGACGAGCTCGGCCAGCGCGCCGAGGTGGTGGCTGACGAGGAGCACCGCGACGCCGCGTTCCTTGAGCAGCCGCAGCGTCTCGCCGAACGCCTCCTGGCTCTCGGCGTCGACGCCGGCCGTCGGCTCGTCGAGCACCAGCGCGTCGGGCTCGCTCGCCAGCGCGCGGGCGATGAGGACGCGCTGCTGCTGGCCGCCGGAGAGCGAGGCGACGCGGTCGCCCGCGCGGTCGGCCAGCCCCACCGCCGCGACGGCGGCAGTCGCCGCCGCGCGGTCCGCGGCGCCGACGGGGCGCAGCCGCGACAGCCGCGGCGTACGGCCCGACAGCACGACCTCCCGTACGGTCGCCGGCACGCCCGTCGCCGACGTCAGCCGCTGGGGGACGTACCCGATGCGGGCCCGGTCGCGGAACGACTCCTCGCCGAACACCCGCAGCGTCCCTCCCGAGAGCGGCAGCAGGCCCACGAGGGTGCGGACGAGCGTGCTCTTGCCGGAACCGTTGGCGCCGAGGACCGCGACGAACTCCGACGCGCCGAGCGTGAAGTCGATCCCGCGCAGCACCTCCCGGCCGCCGAGGACGACCCGGCCACCCACCAGCTCGAACGCCGCCGTCACCCGCACCCCAAGCCCGTCTTCACGGCGTCGAGATTGCGCCGCATCACGGTGAGGTAGTCGTCGCCGCGGGACACCTCGAGCGGGTCGAGCACCGCGACCTGGGCACCGGCCTCGCGCGCCACGGTCTGCGCGGGCCGCGAGTCGGCCGACTCGGCGAAGACGGTCGTGACGCCGTTCCGCTCGACCAGCGCTGCCACCTCGGCGAGCCGCGCCGGCGACGGCTCGGCCTCGTCGCCGACGCCTGCGATGCCGGTCTCGCGCAGGCCGTAGCGCTTCGCGAAGCGGCCGAACGCCGCGTGGCTCGTCACGAGGTCCTTGCGCGCGCAGCGGGCCAGGGTCTCCTGCGCGTCGCCGTGGAACGACTCCAGCTCGGCGGCGAACGTCCTCGCGTTGTCGCTGAACGCGGGCGCGTGCTCCCTGTCGAGCGCGACGAGGCGGGCGGTGATCAACGCGACGATCTCGGCGTACGCCGGGGGGTCGAGCCAGACGTGCGGGTCGGTGCCGCCCCTGAGGACGTCGAGCGTCCTGACCCCGGCGGCGTCGTCGAGCGCGGGCTGAAGGCCGCGCACCAGCACGACGAGGTCGGCCTGCTCGACGCGTCCCACCTGGGCGGGAGTCAGCTCGACGTCGTGCGGCTCGGCGCCGGGGGGAGCCAGGTCCACGACGCGCACGTGCTCGCCGCCGATGCGCTGGACGGCGTACGTGAGGGGATAGACGGCGGTGACCACCGTGACCCGGCCGTCGTCCCCGCCTCCGCGCGCGCAGCCTGGCAGGAGGCAGAGCAGGACGGCGAGGACGTAGCGCATGGGGCGCATCCTCACCGAACATGAAAACCGTTGTCAACTAGAATTGTCGGATATCGGACAGAAGGCAACCAACTGGCCGTGTCGAAACGTTCTACTTCCGGCCGGGGATGCCGGACTTACCCAGAGAACAGGGGGGCACCGCGATGCGGTGGACCAAGGTGTTGCTCGCGGCTGCGCTGGCGCTCGGCGCCGCGCCCGCACTGGCGGACGGCGCGGGCACCGACGCCCGCACGGCCGGCACGACCCGCGCGAGCCGCGCGGAGTGGGACAGGCAGCGCGAGCTGATCGCGGAGCGCCTCTCGGACGCGCGTACGCACGCGGCAGGCGCCGAGTTCGACTACGCGTACGCCGACGACGCCGGCGACCTCGACGGAGACGGCAAGCGCGACGTCGTGGACTTCCGCTGGCACGTCGCCGAGACCGACACGGGCTACGAGGAGACGTTGCGGATCGCGACGTACCGCGGCACCGACGGCACCGCGCTGTGGAACGTCACCGTGCCCGTCTCGTCGTTCGTCTTCGCGACGCCGGCGAAGGTCGGCGTCGACGGCAAGGCCGGCATCGTCGTGCTGGCGTTCGAGGACACCGGCGACTCCACGGACGTCGGCGGCGCGTGGACCTACCGCACGACCGTCTACTCGTACGACGGCGCGGGGCGGCCGCTCTACGTCACGCCGCTCGGCGGCAGCGACGGCTACACCCCGTCGGGCTACGGCGCCGGCTACGCCGACGTCGACGAGCTGCTCGACGCGGTGCCCGGCGGCGCCACGGACCTGCTGGTCCACACCGAGGTCTTCGCGGGCGCGGGCGACCCCGCCGGCGTGGTCGACGAGGGCCGCTCGGCGGCGCAGTTCGGCCTGCTCGACGGCGCCACCGGCACCGTACGGCCGTTCGGCACGCCGATCGTGGCGGAGTGGGGCTCCGGATGGGGCTGGACCGTCGGCGACCTCGACAAGGACGGCCTCGACGACGTCGTCCTCGAGGCCGAGACCGACACCGGGACGACCCTGACGGCGTACGCCGCCAAGGACGCCGCCAAGCTGTGGACGCTCACCCGCAGGGTCGACGACGGGTGGGAGCGCTACCTCACGCTCGACGACGCGACCGGCGACGGCCGCGCGGACTTCGGGATCGTGACGCAGACGTTCGGCGGGATCGTCATCAGCCCCGGCAAGCCGATCACCTCGTCGCCCGCGCGCAGCACGGTGTCGCTCGTGAACGGCGCGACCGGCAAGGTGCTCTGGACCAAGGAGGGCAGCCGCCTCTACGTCCTCGGCAACGCCGACCGCAAGGCCGGCGCGGAGATCGCGGTGGGCCAGTCGCTGGACGACGGCGGGTTCACCGTCGCGGCGTACACCGGCTCGGGCCGGCGGGTCTGGTCCGTCACGCGCCGCGTGAAGGGCGGGATGTACACCTCCCTGCTCACGGTCGGCGACGCGACCGGTGACGGCATCACCGACATCGGCTACGGCGTGCGGTCCGGCTACGACAAGGGGCGCCGCGAGGAGGGCACGATCGACGGCCGCACCGGCCGTATCCGGCGCGACCCCCGGCCCGAGCTGTTCGCGACGCTCTCGGCGCTCGACGGCCGCGGCACCGACCTTCTCGAGACCAGCAGCCGCGGCGGCTACCTCAGCCTCACCGCGTGGAACGGCGCCGGCTCCGGCAAGCTCTGGACGGTCGCGGTCAAGGCGGCGGGCTCGTTCGCCGCGACGCTGCCGATCTCGCTCGACGGCGACAAGTGCGGCGACGTCGTGGCCGCGCTCTACGGCGGCAACGCGTTCACCGACGTCGTCATCTCGGGCGCGACGGGCAAGCCGTTGTGGGTGCTGTCGCGCTCCGGAGAGGACGCGCCGAAGGTGACGAAGCCGTCGTTCAAGGCGCACAAGGTGTACCGGCGCTCGTGCTGACGTAGGTTTGGAGCCGTTCCCCCGGGTCACCATGACTCCGGGGGGCGGTTCTGCCTACCTGTAGGGGTCATCGTGCGTCGTAACGCGCTGCTCGCCGGTCTCGTCCTCCTCGCGCCCGTCGGCCTGACGCTCCTCGCGCCGGCGTCGGCGCCCGCGGCGCCCTCGGCGGGCGACCTCGGGATCGAGTTCTCCGCCAGCGTGCCCTCGGACGTCCAGCGCGACCAGGGTGAGCCCGAGGTCTCCGTCGACCCCGGCGGCAACATCTACACCTGCGGCCCGTCCGGCTTCTCGAACATCGCCGACTACGCCCAGGTGTCCCGCGACGGCGGTGACCAGTTCCACCTGCTCGGCCAGGCGCCGCGCGGCCAGATCTCGACCGGCGAGGGCGGCGGCGACTGCGGCCTCGCGTCGGCCCCGGTGAAGAACGACCAGGACCAGTACACGTGGGCGTACACCGGCCTCGGCCCGCTCACGAACTTCAGCACGGGCACCGCGCAGGACACAGGCAAGACGCTGCACGGCGGCGCGTTCAGCCAGTCCATCCCCGGCGTCGACCGGCAGTGGATGGTGTTCACCGACGCCAACACCGTCTTCCTCAACTACAACCAGCTCGCGCAGGGCTTCACGGTCCAGAAGTCCACCGACGGCGGGTACTCGTACGAGCCCATCGGGACCATCGCGTCGAGCGGCGGCGGCCGCATCGGCCCGATGCGCGCGATCCTCAACGGCGACCCCGCGACCGCGAAGGTCTACTTCCCGTTCGACGAGGGCACCGAGGTCAAGCTCGCGATGTCCCTCGACGGCGGTGACACGTGGAGCACCTGCGTCGTCGGCGACGCCGAGGCGGACCCGACCGCGGGCTTCGTCGTGGCCGACCACGACTCCGCCGGCAACATCTACGTGACCTACGCGGAGAAGGGCAACGGCGGCGAGCAGGACTCGTACGTCATGGTCGTCCCCGCCGCCAACGTCGACGACTGCACCGGTGGCGACGAGGTCGGCGACGGCCGCAAGATCCTCATCAACCGCGACGACGTCCGCACCACGGTCATGCCGTGGGTCGTGGCGAGCGGTGTCCCCGGGCGCTTCGCGGTGGCGTACTACGGCACCGACCAGGAGGGCGACCCCAACACCGGCGCGTTCAAGGCCGCGTGGAAGGTCTACGTCGGCATGACGCTCGACGCGTTCGCCACCGACGTCGAGGTCGCGCAGGTCGCGGCGTCGTCGCACCCGACGCACTACGACTCCATCTGCCTCAACGGCACGCTGTGCGACGTCGAGATGGGCGACCGTTCGCTCGTCGACTACTTCGCCGTGGACCTCAACGAGGCCGACGGCCGGCTCAACATCGTCTACAACAACACCGCGAAGAAGCCCGACGAGCCCGAGGGCCATGTCGCCAACTCCATCGTGCTGACGCAGATGAGCGGCCCCAGCCTCAAGGGCGGCACGCTGGTCCCGAAGCGCGCGCGGACCCGGCTCGTCAGCTCCGACCCGGCGGGCGACGCGCTGTCGCCGTACGGCAACCTCTGCGCCGCGCCGCCGTCGGTCCCGTGCCCGGCGCCCGCGACCGAGAACCAGCCGGCGATGGACTTCGTCGACGAGGGCGGCCCGGCGGTCGAGATCAGCCCCGCGATCGACCTCGAGAGCGGGGAGCCCACCGGCGACGGCGGGTTCACCGTCACCATGCGGGTCGCCGACCTGACCGGCAGCAACAAGCAGGACGCCGCGGCCTCGGCCAACGGCACGTCGCTCATCTACCTGTTCCGCTGGAACAACGGCTACCAGCCGGCCGGCGCCACCGCGCGGTGGTCGCCGGTGACCGGGTGGTCGTTCGCGTTCGACAACTACGAGACCGCGAGCACCGAGTCCGGCCAGGCCGACCCGACGGCGGAGAAGATCGTCGTCTACCCCGGCACCACGACCATCCCCGGTGACGTCAACGAGGACGCCGGCATCATCCGCCTCGTCGTCCCCGGCGACGTGCTCAAGGGCCTCGGGGCGCCGCTCGACGAGTACAACCGGCCCAGCGAGGTCGAGGGCGGCCCCGGCACCCTGATGACCAGCGGCGTGGCGTACGCCCTCGTCAACGTCCCGCCGGTGCCCGAGGTGCAGTCGTACCTCTACCCGGTCGACAACGCCCCGGCGATGGACTTCCTGGTGCCCGGCAAGAAGAGCTCGGTGACGCCGCCGAAGACCGGTGGCGGCGGCGAGGACGACGACGACGACGAGGAGACGCCCGGCACCGGCCCGGACCGCATCCCCACGACCGGAGGCCTCGGCGCGCCGTTCGTGACGCTCGCGCTGGCGAGCGGCGCGGTGCTGCTCATCCGCCGCCGTCGCCGTACGGCGCACTAGCTCGCAGCGACGACAGAGGGGCGGCCGCCGGAAGGCGCCGCCCTCTTCGTTGTCCTGGTTGCCCGGCGTGCGCCCCGCTCGTTCTTTGAAGATCACCACGCGGGAGACCGGCGCGTGGGCTCCAGAGAACGAGGGGAGCCCGGGGCGCTAGAGGTTGCCGCGGCGCTCCTGCTCGCGCTCGATCGCCTCGAACAGCGCCTTGAAGTTGCCCTTGCCGAAGCCCTGCGAGCCGTGCCGCTCGATGAGCTCGAAGAACACCGTCGGCCGGTCCTGGACGGGCTTGGTGAAGATCTGCAGGAGGTACCCCTCGTCGTCGCGGTCGACGAGGATCTTGTGCGCGCGCAGGTCGTCCATCGGCACCCGCACCTCGCCGACCCGCTCGCGCAGCGTGTCGTCGTAGTACGAGTCCGGCGTGTCCAGGAAGGTGACGCCCGCGGCCTTCATCCGCTCCACGGACCGCACGATGTCGTTGGTGGCCAGCGCGATGTGCTGGACACCGGGGCCGCCGTAGAACTCGAGGTACTCGTCGATCTGGCTCTTCTTCTTGCCGGCGGCGGGCTCGTTGAGCGGGAACTTCACGCGCCGCGTGCCGTCGGCCACGACCTTCGACATCAGCGCGGAGTAGTTGGTCGCGATATCGTCGCCGACGAACTCCGCCATGTTCGTGAAGCCCATGACCCGGTGGTAGAACGCCACCCACTGGTCCATGCGACCGAGCTCGACGTTGCCGACGACGTGGTCGATCGCCTGGAAGTAGCGCTTGTCCGGCGGCTCGACCAGCGGCTCGCGCGCGACGAAGCCCGGGAGGAAGACGCCGTCGTACGCCGCCCGCTCCACGAAGGTGTGCCGCGTCTCGCCGTACGTCGCGATCGTCGCCTGCACGACCTTGCCGTTGTCGTCCTCGGTGATGCCCGGCTCGACGAGGCCGGTGGCACCGCGCGCGACCGCGAGCTCGTACGCCTTCGCGGCGTCGGGGACCCGGATCGCGATGTCGTAGACGCCGTCGCCGTGCCGCGCGACGAGCCCGCCGAGCTCCGTGCCCGCATGCACCTCGCCGGTGATGCGGAAGCGCGCGCCGCCGGACTCCAGGACGTACTCGGCGTAGTCGCGCGAGCCCGTCTCCGGGCCGCGGTACGCCGTCACCTTCATGCCGAACGCCGTCGAGTAGAAGTGCGCGGCCTGCCGCGCGTTGCCGACGACGAAGTGGACGTGGTCGATGCCCTCGACGGGGAAGTCGTCGTTCATCGCCGTCAGCCCGTGTACGGCGCGGCGTCGACGAGCTCGACCTTCATCGACTTGCCGTTGGGGAGGTCGTACGTCACGGTCTCGCCGACCTTGCGGCCGGTGAGCGCCTTGCCGAGCGGCGAGTTGGCCGAGTAGATCTCCAGCCCGCCGGCGACGTGGTCCTCGCGCGAGCCGAGCAGGAAGCGCTCCGTGTCGTCGTCGCCGGCGAAGCGCACCGTGACGACCATGCCGGGCCCCGCGACGCCCTCGGACGTCGGCGCCTCGCCGACGCGCGCGGTGCGCAGCAGCTGCTCGAGCTGGCGGATGCGGGCCTCCTGCTTGCCCTGCTCCTCCTTCGCCGCGTGGTAGCCGCCGTTCTCGCGGAGGTCGCCCTCCTCGCGGGCCTTCTCGATCATCTTGGAGACCTCGGGGCGGCCTGCCACCAGGCGGTCGTGCTCTGCCTGGAGGCGGTCGTACGCCTCCTGGGTCAGCCAGGTCTCGGCGACGGTGCTGTCGGTCACGCGAACGCTCCCCGCGTCTCGTTGGTCATCGATGCTCGACGCTAGCAGGGTCGTACCCGTCACGGACCCCCCGTTACCGCGCAGTACGTGACCGTCGCGTCCGTCGCCCTCTGGTCGGTGCGCACCGTGACCGTGTGCGTCGTGGTCGGCTCGGTGCCCGCGGGGATGCGGATGCCGGTGAGGCGGTTGACGATCTCGCGGTCGTCGCCGGTCGCGGTGACCTGGCACTCGGCCGTGAGCGCCGGGTCCTTCGTGACCTCGAACGTCACCACGACCTCCTCCGGGTCGCCGACCTGCACGGCGAGCGTACGGAACGAGATCCGCGGCCCCTCGTCCGCCGCGAAGACGAAGACGACCCACAGCCCGAGGGCGAGGACGGCGAGGGCGAACGCCGTGAAGACGTACTTCGCGACGCCGCCGTCCGGGGTCTCCGAGGTCTCTGCCATGTCCGTCGCAGTATCCCGGCAGAATGGTCGTACCCGCGACACGGAGGAGATGCCCATGCCCGCGCTGGGAGCGGACGGTGACCGGCTCCGCCTCATGGCGGTGCACGCGCACCCCGACGACGAGTCGAGCAAGGGCGCCGCGACCATGGCGCGGTACGCCCGCGAGGGCGCCGACGTCATCGTCGTCACTTGCACCGGCGGCGAGGCGGGCGACATCCTCAACCCCGCGATGGACCGGCCGGAGATCATCGCCGACCTCGTCGCCGTACGCCGGCAGGAGCTCGTCACCGCGATCAACATCCTCGGCGTACGCCAGGTCGACCTCGGCTTCGTCGACTCCGGCCTTCCGCAGAAGCCCGAGGGCGCGCCCGACGACTACGAGCTGCCGCCGCTCGACCCTGACTGCTTCGCCTCGCAGCCGCTGGACGTGACGACGCGGGCGCTCGTCGAGATCGTGCGTCGCGAGCGGCCGCACGTGATCGTCACGTACGACGAGAACGGCGGCTACCCCCACCCCGACCACATCGCGTGCAACCGCGTCTCCGTGGCGGCGTTCGAGGCGGCGGGCGACCCCGAACGCTTCCCCGACGCGGGCGAGCCGTGGCAGCCGTCCAAGCTCTACTACGTCCACGGCTGGCACTACGACAAGCTCAAGGCCATCCACGACGCGATGGAGGCGCGCGGCCTCGAGTCGCCGTACGCCGAGCGCCTGGCCGACTGGGTGCGCGACCACGACGACGAGCGCCGCGTCACGACTCGCGTCGAGTGCGCCGAGTACTACCCGCTGCGCAACCAGGCGCTCATCGCGCACGCCACGCAGGTCGACCCCGAGGGGTCGTGGTTCTCCGTGCCGCTCGACCTGCAGCAGGAGGTCTGGCCGACCGAGGACTACGAGCTGGTCCGCTCGCTCGTCGACACGCAGGTGCCCGAGGACGACCTGTTCGCCGGGCTGCGGGAGCCGAGCCGTACGTCATGAGCGGGGCGGCGCGCGTCGAGCGCGGACGACGGCGGATGGCGGCGTTCGTCGTGCTGCTGTTCGCGCTGCTCGCGTCGGGCTGCGCCGTGCTGGACGCGATGCGCGACACGGAGGCGGCTCTGGAGGCCGAGGGGTTCCGCGGCGCGTCGGTCATCTGGTCCAGCGTCGAGGGCGTCGAGACCATCACCGTGTCGTGGTCGTCGTCCGTCGAGACCACCGAGGGCGCGGAGTCGGAGGGGCTGCGCGCGGCAGGGGTGATCTGGCGCGTGGCGCCCGTCTACTTCGACCTCGTCGAGACCGACCCGATCTCGTCGTTCGAGACGGACTTCGTCGGGACCCGCGTGTTCTCGCGGGCGCAGCTGGAGAGCGAGTTCGGCCCGCGCGCACCCGGCCTCGACGAGGACATCGGCGAGCTGGCGAACGTCCGCGGCTACGTCATCGGCTTCGTCGTCGTGCTCCTCCTCGGCGCGGCGGTGGTCGCGGTCATCGTGGTGGTGCTGGTCAGGGCGGCGCGCAGGCGTCGCGCGGCGGCGCCGCAGGTGGCGTACCCGCCGCCGGGGTCGGGCTGGCCGACCGGCCCGCCGCAGTGGTCATGGCCGCAGCAGCCGGGCGCGGCGTGGCCGCAGAACCCGCCCCCGCCCCCTCCGTCTCCGCCTCCGCCGGCCGAGGGGTGGCCGCGGCAGTGGCCGCCGTCGCAGGGCGCACCGCCGCCTCCGGCCGCCCCGCAGGCGCTCCCTCCTGAGTACGCCGACCCGGTCGCCCCGCCGCCCGACGATCCATGGCGGCCCCCGGCGCTCTGACGGGGCGTAGCCTGCGCCGATGCGCGCGAGGGGATTTGTCGCAGACGTCACGTTCCTGCTGGTGGTGGGGCTGAGCCTGGCGGTACCGCTGGCCGGCTCTCCGAACATCCCTGCCGGCCTAGCCCAGGACTCCGGCACGTCCGGCGGCGGGGGAGGCGGCGGTGGCGGAGGCGGCAGTGACACCGGTGACAGCGGCACGGGCGACAGCGGGACCGGTGACAGCGGGACCGGTGACAGCGGGACCGGTGACAGCGGCACGGGAGACAGCGGGGGCGGTGACAGCGGCGGCGGCGGTACCGGCGGTGGTGGCGGCGGTAACGGCGGTGGCGGCGGCAACCCGGGTGGCGGCACCGACTCCAACGGCACCAGTGAGATCGGCGACAGCGGCAGCGAGCAGCAGGCGGACGAGGCGCCGCCGCCGCGGCGCGAGAACAACGTCATGTTCACGCTGCTCGTCGGCGCGCTCGCCGTGGCGATCGTGGCCGCGATCGCGTACGCCATCGGCCGCAACCGCCGCGGCGGCAAGCAGTGAGGCCCGGCGTCGCCGTCGCGCGGCTCTGCCGGGCCAACCCGGTGCACGCGGCCGTGTGGGCCGGCGTGGTTGCGTCGTTCGTCGTGGCGGGGAGCCTGACCGGCAACGACCGCGTGTGGCCGTACCTCACGGTCGTTCTCGTCTGCACCGCCATCACGGCGCTGGTGGACCGCAACGTCGGCTTCTCGTCCGTCGCGATCTGGCTGCTGGTCCTCACCGGGACGTTGCACCTGTCGGGCGGCATCGTGCCCGACCCCACCGGCTCCGGTGTCCTGTACGGCATGTGGCTGCTGCCGGAGGTGCTGCGCTTCGACCAGGTCGTACACGCCGTCGGCTCCGTCGCCGCGACGGTCACCGCGTGGCAGCTGCTCGGCACGTGGCTCGGCGCCGCGACGCCGGCGCGCACGCAGGCCTGGCTCGCCGCGCTCGCCGGCCTCGGCAAGGGCGCGGTCAACGAGGTCGTCGAGTTCCTCGTCGCGATGCGGGTGCCGGGGACGTTCGTCGGCGGCTTCGAGAACACCGGCTGGGACCTCGTCTTCGACACCGTCGGCGTCGTGGGGGCGGCGACGTTCCTCGTGCTGTCCCGCGCGCCGCGCAGGCCCGTCCGCGATGCCCGCGCGCTGGTGGCAGTCCCGTCAGTCGCCGAGGTCGCGGCGTAGCTTCTTGATCTGCCCGCGGCGCTTCTTGTCGTCGATGCGGGCCTGCACGGCGCCCCTGCTCGGCTTCGTCGCGCGCCGCTTCCGCGGCGGCGGGGCGACGGCCGCGCGCAAGGTCTCGGCGAGTCGTTCGCGGGCGAGGTCGCGGTTCTGCCGCTGGCTGCGCCGGTCCGACGCGGTGACCGTGAGAACGCCGTCGACGAGCTTCGATCCCAAGCGCTCCAGGGCGCGGGTGCGCAGCGTCTCGGACAGCGACGGCGAGCGCAGCACGTCGTACGACAGCTCGACGCGCGTGTCGGAGGTGTTGACGTGCTGCCCGCCCGCGCCGCTCGAACGCGAGAAGCGTTCGGTCAGCTCGGCGGCGGGGATCTCCAGCCGCGCCGTCACGCGCAGCGGCTCGTCGCTCACTGCGGCATTCTCCGCCCCCGCGCAAGCGGGTTGCGCGGCACACTCACGGACGTGGATGCGGTCGACTGGACGTCGCGCTACGCCGCGTACGGCGTCGCCACCCGCGTCCCGTACCTCGTGGCTGCGCTGCGTGACTCCGACGAGACGCGGCGAGCGGAGGCCGTCGAGGAGCTCTGCGCCACGGTGTGGCACCAGGGCACGGTGTACGACGCGTCGCCGGCCGTGGTGCCGTTGCTCGTCGCCGTTCTCGTGGATCGCGAGGGGGACGCGCGGACCCGCGCCCACGTCGGGTTCCTGCTCGCCGGCATCGCCGCGCCGGAGTCGTTCGAGGTGCCGGCGGGGTCGCCGCCCGGAGACCTCCCCGCGGAGTGCCACGACGCCGTCGCCGCGTACGGGTCGTCGCTCGCCGCGGCGCTGGACGACGCGCCGACGGTGACGCGCGCGGGTCTCCTCGCGGTCCTGGCCGCGGTCGCCACGACGCTCCGGACGGACGACCTCGCGCGGATCGCACGGACCGACGTCGCCGGCGACGTCCGGCTGGCGGCGGCGGCGCCGCTCGTGGTGTCCCTCGCGCGTGGTGCGGTCACCGAGGAGGCGTTGCGACGCGCGGCGCCGTCGACGAGGAGGCCGCGGAGGTGCTGGACGGGAACGCGTTACCGCTCGCCAGACGCGGCGCCGACCTGGCGATCGCACTCTGCGAACGGTCGGCGGGGGCGCGCTACGACACCTGACCCTCGTCGAGCCGCACGCCGAGGTCGGCGGCCGTCTCGGTCATCTCCGCGCGGGCGGCGTCGTTCATCGGGTACGTCTGCCGGCGCTTCGCCCAGCGCGCGTACCGCTTGCGCACGTCGTCCCAGACCTCCGCCGGGAAGACGCCGGGACGGTCGCGGTGGAGCCCGGCCAGGTCGGCCCAGCCGAAGCCGTGGCGTTCGTCTCCGGCGACCGCCTGCGCGACGAGCGCCGCCGCGCCGTCGGGCAGCAGCCCCGCCAGCGCGGGCAGCGCGGCCACCACCGCCTCGCGGCCGTGGTCCACCCACTCCTGCCGCGTGCGCGGGAGCAGGCCGGCCACCCACGCGGTGGCCTCGGCGTCGTTCCTGTCGACGAGCGTGGCGACGAGCGTGAGCCGGGCCAGCGGGTCGCGTTGCGGAGGGAAGAACGGCGGCGCGCCCTTCCGCGCGCCGGGCGGCCGCGGGCGCCACCGGACGGAGCGGGTGTCCCACGTGCGACGCGCCGCGGCGAACAGCCCGGCGTCGTCGCCGTGGCCCAGCGCCGCCGCCCAGCGGACCTGGTCGAAGCAGACGGCGCTCGCCACGAGCGTGCGCAGCAGCGGGGGCTGCGCGACCAGCCACCGTTCGACCGCGGAGGGGTCCGTCGGGGCGAGAAGGACAGCGTGCTCGTTCGGGACGGTGTGGCAGTACGCGTCGCCCAGCGCGTCGAGCGCGGCGTCGTACGGGTCGACCGTGCGGCCGTTCGCCGCCGCCCACGCGCCCGCGAGCGGCGCCAGGTCGGCGGCGGTGACGTGACCGCCGCACGACACGAGCGCCACGAGGACGTCGCGTGCCTCGTCGCCGAGCCCGCCGAACACCTCGTCGTCCCGCACGCGGCAAGCCTGCCACGCGTTTCCCAAACCCTCGCATTCCGGCGAACCGGGGACCGCGGAACGCCGTACCCGCTATGTTTCGCGCCTCGCAGGCGTGCGCGGGACCGCACGCCGGGCACTGGGGGGAACACATGCGTCCGCTTGCTCACCGCATCGCTCGGCACGTCAGCACGGTCCTGGTCGCGTCCGCCTTGGTGGTCACGCCGGGCGTCGCAAACGCCGGCGGGGCGCGTGCGCGTGCGGATGCTGTCGCAGGAACAGGTCGTGGCGGTCGGCGGCAGGTTCGTCGCGTTCGAGGTGGCCCGCGGACGAGTCCTGGGGTGTAGGCAAGGAGGTGTCCGGCTACGTCGATGTCCGGGACTGTGACAACTGGCTGGCATGCGGGATAGCTGTAGGCATGGCACTTCCTTGGGGCAAGGCGGGCAAGGGAGTGAAGGCGCTCAAGGGGCTCGACGAGGCCGCAACATACGGCGACGACGTCGCCAAGGCCGCCGGCGACGCCCGGACCTATGTCAACTAGCCCAAGGGTGGCTCGGTCCGCAACATCGGTACGAGCACGACGCACACGGAGTTCGCCGAGCCGCTCATGAGCGGAGGCTGGACCTCTCGCGCATCGACGGACGGGACCGTGCGGATCTTCGAGAAGGGTGGCGCCAAGTACATCCTCAGGAGCAAGAACTCCAGCGACTTCGCGGGGTGGACCGCCGACTTCACTTGACGGGTCGGCCGGGACGAGCAGCACCACGTGCTCGTTCGGGACGGTGTCGACGTGCTCGCCGGTAAACCGCGTCGTCGAACGACTCGAGCGCGCGGCCGTTCGCGGCGGCCCAGGCGGTCGCGGCCGGTGCGAGGTCGGAGGCGATGACGTGACCGCCACACGACACGAGCGCGACGAGGACGTCGCGTGCCTCGTCGCCGAGCCCGCCGAACACCTCGTCGTCCCGCACGCGCCAAGCCTGCCACGGCCCGGCCGTGTGCGGTCACGGGGCTCCGCAAACCGGCGCATTCCGTCAAACCGATGGTGACTCGCCCGCGCGACCGTTACCGTTCGCCGCTCGCACAGCGTGCGATGGGACCGCACGCAGGCTCTTGGGGGGCACATGCGCGGGTTAGCGCGTCGCGTCATCGTTCTCGTCGGCAGCGCCGTCGTCGCCTCCGTCTTGACGGCCGCACCGACGACCGCGGCGCCCGGGCACGCCACGCAGGAACCGGAGCAGACGAGGTACGTCCCGACGCGGCCGTTCGTCGTCGACGAGCCACGCGACATGGTGAGCGACCACACCGATCCGGCGTGGCTCAGCCCGCGGGTCGCGGTGCCGGAGGCGACGACCGCCGAGCTGGACGTCCCGGCATCGGGATGGGCGACCGCGGGCGCGTTGCCGGTCGCCGTCGGCCGCGCGGAGTCGGGCACTCCCGCCGGCCGGGTGCGCGTGCGCATGCTGTCGCAGGACGACGTCGCGGCGCTCGGCGGGCGGTTCCTGGCGTTCGAGGTGACCCGCGCCGACGGCGGCTCGTCGGCAGGAGCCGTCGCCGTCTCGATCGATTACTCCGGTATCGCCAAGGCATATGGCGGCAACTTCGCGTCGCGGCTCCGGCTGGTGCGGGCGAGGCCCTGCCCGGCCGCGGCACCCTGCCGGTGGGCTTCGGCCGGTGTCAACGAAGGCGGCCGGCTGCGTTCGGCGAGCGTCGCGGTACGCCCCGACCCTTCGGTCGCGCCCGGCGCACCGGCACCGGACAGCGGGTTCGGCCCGCAGACCGGCGACCCCGAGGCGTCGTCGTTGCTCGACGCGTCGGGCGGCACGACGTACATGGCGGTCGCCTCCGCGAGCGGCGCGAACGGCGACTACAGCGCCTCGCAGCTGTCGTCCGCGGACACCTGGAACGTCGGGATGGGCAGCGGGGCGTTCACGTACTCCTACCCGTTCGACGTGCCGCCGGCGGTCGCGGGGCCGGCCCCGTCACTGGCGCTCAACTACAACTCGCAGTCGGTGGACGGACGTACGTCGGCGTCGAACGGCCAGGTGTCGAAGGTGGGCGAGGGCTGGAGCTTCGAGCCCGGGTTCATCGAGCGCAAGTTCCACTCCTGCTGGGACGAGAACGTCTCGCGCGACGACTTCTGCTGGTCCAACGCGAACGAGTACTTCATCAGCTTCCTGGGTCAGAGCGGTGAGCTGGTCCGCACCGACTCCAGCTCGAACGAGTGGCGCATCCGCGGCAACGACCCGGCGTGGCGGATCCTGTCGTTCAAGGCGTGCTGCGCCAACGGCGACAACGACGGCGAGTACTTCGTCGTCATCACGCCCGACGGCACGAAGTACTGGTTCGGGTACGGCACCGAGCCCCGCAACACGTCGTCGAACCCCGACACCAACTCGGCCTGGACGGTGCCCGTCTACGCCAGCACGTCCGGGGAGCCGTGCTACAACGCCGTCGCGACCGCGAGCTGGTGCCAGCAGGCGTACCGCTGGAACGTCGACCGGGTCCTCGACACGAACGACAACGTCACGACACTCTTCTACGCCAAGGAGACGAACAAGTACTCCCGCCACGGCCAGGGGGCGCTCGCGACGACCTACACGCGCTCCGGCTACCTCACCATGATCGAGTACGGCCAGCGGCACCTCGCCGAGAACGTCACCGCGTCCGCCCGGGTCCGGTTCGCGATGACGAACCGCTGCTCCTCGATCGAGACCACCGACTGCGCGACCGCGCCGACATCGGGCAGCTCGCAAGGGACGTTCCCCGACGTGCCGCTCGACCTGATGTGCACCGGGGCGACGTGCGCGGCCGACCAGACGACGCCGACGTTCTGGTCGACGAAGGCACTCAAGAGCATCTCCACCGAGTTCTGGAACGCGGAACTCGCTCCGGACGCGTACGACCCCGTGACGACGTACTCGATGACGTACAGCTTCCCGGGAACAGGAGACGAATCGTCGCCCTCGCTGTGGCTTGCGGCGATCGAGAAGACCGGTGAGTACGGGCCGGGGAGCGTCACCCTGCCCGGCACGAGGATGTCCGGCATCGCGCCCTATCCGAACCGCGTCAACAGCACCGTCAACGACCCGCTCAACAAGTTCCGCGTGCGCACCATCAGGACCGACCTCGGCGCGCAGATCGACATCACCTACGACCGGCCGCATCCGTGCCCGCTGAACACCGTGTTCGCCGCGGACACCAATCCGTACGACTGCTACCCCGTCTGGTACGACGGGGCGTGGATCCCGTTCCACAAGTACGTCGTCGGCGAGGTGTCCACCATCGACGTCCGGGGCGGGCAGCCCACGCGGACCACCACCTACGAGTACGTCGGCAGCCCTGCCTGGCACTACGCCGACTCCGCCCTCGCCGCCGTCTCCACGCGCGCGAGCACGCAGACGTGGAACGACTGGCGCGGCTACGAGGGCCTGCGGGTGCGGACCGCGAACGCGACCACCACCACTGCCAGCTCCGACAGCGACACGAGGTACCTCGTGTTCCGCGGCATGTACGGCGACAAGCGCTCCGACGGCACCACGAAGACGAACCAGGCCGTCACCGACTCGTTCGGGTCCGAGTGGAACGACTACGACTACCGCGGGGGCCAGGTACTCGAGACCAAGGGCATGGACACCGACGGCACGCACCTGACCTCCACCGTGTACCGGTACTGGTCGCAGGAGACGGTGAACGGGCCGAACGGGTTCCAGTCCCACGACGCCGACTACGTCCGGCCGTCGCGGGTCATCCGGCGTGTCAAGAACACTGACACCGGCGCGTGGCGCGACCACTACGTCGACCACGAGTACTCCACGGTCACCGGCATGCCGGTGTCGACGTCGGACGACCAGGACGCGGGCGCGGACGACGACACCTGCGTGAAGACCTCGTACACGACGAACACGGCCACGGGCACCGCCGGCGGCGACAGTGAGTGGATCGTCGACACGCCGTACCGGACCATGACGTACTCCGACCCGTGCGGCACCGGCGCGTCAGCGGTGCAGGTGGGCCAGACGGACACCTACTACGACGGTCACGCCACGCTGACGGCCGACCCCACCGACACGAACGTGACGCAGGTGCGCGCGTACTCCGCCGCGGCCACCACCGCGGTGACGGTGATGACGTACGACGGCCTCGGCCGCGTCACCTCGGTCAAGGCTCCGGGCGAGGTCGCCCGCGGCGCCGCGGGCAAGGCCACCACGACGACGTACGCGCCCAGCACGGGTTACCCGTACGACGGCATCGAGGTCACCACTCCCACAGGGGCGGTCACGAGCATGGTGCTCTACTCGGCGTTCGGTACGGTGCGGCGGGTCATCGACGTCTCGAACGACGACACGACGAGGATCAGCGTCGACCCGCTCGGTCGCACGCTGTACGTCAACAGGCCCGAGGAGCCTCCGGAGAAGCAGAGCCTCGAGTTCTCCTACCGGGTGGCGCTGGGCCTGCCGAACAAGGTGACGACGCGCACGCTCGTCAGCGACACGGCGTACGTCGAGCAGCACGACTACGTGGACGGGCTCGGCCGGACCATCCAGACGCACTACCCGAAGGCGAACGACTCCGACAGCAGTCGCCGCGTCGCCATCACGCGGTACGACCCGCTGGGCCATGTCATCGCGCGTACCGACGCGTTCACTCCGGACACGCCGGTCACCGACATGGTCGACGTCGCGCTCGCCGACATCCCGCGGGAGACGCGGTACGGCTACGACGCCCTCGGCCGCGTGTACGTCGAGACGCAGTACGCGGACGGCGGCGCGAAGATCGCCCACCGCACGCACCACCACGGCTGGCACCACACCGTCGACTCGCCGGTGCGCTCCGACGTCGACTACCACACCGACGTGTTCGGCCGCGTCACCACAGTCGTCGAGACTCCCGCGGTCGGAACGATCACGACGACGTACGACTACACGCCGACCGGCCAGCTCGACACGATCACCGACGACGCGGGGAACGTCACCGGCTACGACTACGACTGGCTGGGCCGCCGCACCCGGTCGGTCGACCCCGACCAGGGCACGTGGGACACGACGTACACCGCCGACGGCGACGTGAAGACCGTCACCGACGCGAACACCACCGGCGGTGTCCGCGACAAGGTCGTGTACGCCTACGACGCGGGCCGCCGCAAGACCGGCGTCTTCGCCGGGTCGGAGACCGCGGCCAACCAGCTGGCCGGCTGGACGTACGACACCGGCGCGACCAACGCGGTCGGCCGTCCCGTCGCCGCCACGTCGTACGTGGACGGCACGGCGTACACCGTGTCGGTCACCGGCTACGACGGGCGCGGCCGCGTGACCGGCAAGAAGTGGCACGTCCCCGGGTTCGGGACCGCCTCGACCGCCGACGACACGTACACGTACACGTACGGGTACACGAAGGACGACGAGCTGGCGACGGTGACGGTGCCGGAGGCCGGTGGCCTCGGCCTGGAGACGGTCACGACGACGCGGAACGGCGCCGGCCTCCCCGTCGGCCTGACGACCTCCCTCGACGCCGCGAACCCGTACGTCGCGGCGACCACCTACCGGCCTGACGGGCAGGTCTCCTCTCGCTCGCTCGTGGGCGGGGTCACCAGGTCGTACGCCTACGACTCGGTTGCCCGGCTCAGCACCACCGTCAGCACCGCGCCGGTCGGCGGGGTGCCGGACGCGACCATCGAGGACGTCGGGTACACGTACGACTCGGACGGCAACGTGGTGTCCGTCCGCGACGCCAAGGCGTCGGCCACGACCACCTCGCAACGGGAGTGCTTCGAGTACGACCCGCTCAACCGGCTCACGCGGGCGTACACGACGGGCACCACGTGCGCCGAGTCGCCGACGTTGACGTTCGGCGTCGATCCGTACGACCTCGGATACGGCTACGACGACCTCGGAAACATCAGGCAGGCGAGGGACGGCGCGGTCACCACCGACTACACGTACACCGGCAGCGGCCACGCGCACGCGCCGGCGTCCATCGGGAGTGTCGCGTACGGCTACGACGCCAACGGCGCCACCACGAGCCGCGGCAGCGGCGGGACCGCGCAGCAGTACTCGTGGGACAAGCTGCACCGACTCAAGGCGGTCACCGGCGCCGGCGCGGCGACGTTCGTCTACGACGCCGACGGCACCCGGCTGCTGCGGACCTCGGGCGGCACGACGACGCTGTACCTCGACGGGATGGAGCTCGCCTCGACCGCCGCTGGTGGCACCACGACGGTCGCCGCGACGCGCTACTACGGCGGGTTCGCCGTGCGGACGGCGTCGAACGCCGTGCACGTCCTGCTGCGGAACCGGCAGAACTCGTCGTCGGTCGCGTACGACACCACGGCCGACGTGGCGACGTACCAGCGGTACACGCCGTACGGCTCCCGCCGCGGCGCCACGCCGCTCGCGCTCACCGACCGCCGCTTCCTCGACAAGACCGAGGACGCCAGCGGCCTCGTCGCGATGGGCGCGCGCTACTACGACCCCGGAATCGGCCGCTTCCTCAGCGTCGACCCGCTGGCCGACCTGAACGCCCCGCAGAGCCTGGCGTCGTACTCGTACTCCCTCGGGAACCCGGCCACGTTGGCGGACCCCAGCGGTCTCTCCGCGATCGATCCCGACGGCGCGGGCGGCGGCCCCGGCTGCGAGCACGACTGCGCGGATCCGGAGATCACGCACCAGATCATCTACGACTACACGATCGAGAGCATCGCCGCGGGCGTTCCCGTCGAGGACGAGGTCTTCGCCGCGGGCAACTTCTCGGAGCAGGAGCGCGAGCAGCTGCTGTGGGCCATGAACACCTCACCATGTTCGATCGCGACTGACCGCAGCGCCTGCGCCGGCAACTCCCATTTCATCTTCACGTGCCAGATGGGAGGGGAGTCCGACTGCGTCGCCCGCGGAGCGAGCGCGGCTAGTGCTGGCGCCTTCATGGCAGCAGGTGTCTTGACGGCGGCCGGCATCGCAGGGAGCAAGGCTGCCAATTCGGCCGGATCTTCTTTCGGCACGCGGGGGTCGGACCGTTGGGGGGCACAGACCCGTCTACGACTGAGCCGCGGTCTGCGTACCAGACTTGGTGATCCCTCTGGTGAGCGAGGCGCTCTGGGCAGCGGTCCGGGACTTCTGACCCGCAAACAGGCGGCGGACATGGCAAAGTGGAGCGGCTTCCGTCCCGTCGGGGGTTGGAGGATCAAGGGCCAACAGGTCTACACCGATGGTAGTCGCTACATCGTGCAAGATGTCGACATGCATCTTCGGGGGGCTATGTGGAAGATGGCGGAAAGCCCGCGCGCCCTGCTCACGAAGAACACTCGAATGGGGACCTATGACTTTGAGTTCAACAAGCTCGGGCCCTAGGCTGCATCACTACCGGATTGCCAAGTTCGACCCAGCAGCGTCAGCGGCTGAGCGCGCTTCTGAGTGGACTTCGATATCCGACGTCGGAAAACGCTTTGGTGACGAACTGCTGACACAGCAGGGTTACGAGAGTGTGGAGCAGAAGTACTTGCGTGCGGTCCAGGCGATGATGACGTCGTCGCGCGTTCAAGCGGTAGGCGTCAGCGAGGTGCTATGGACGTCGGAGGATAAAACTATTGCCGGGGTCGAGGACGGCGCGGTCTTGGCACCCGCGGCCGTGGTGGAGGTATGTCGAGCAGAGTTGCGCGAGGAACTCAGCTGCCACCTGGAGGCGCCGGACGGCTTCGCCATCGACGTGGGCTTCGATTTCTATCTCTACGTGACGAGTCCTATGCCGCTCGATGACGTCGTGGAAGCGATTCGCGCCATGGGTTTATTCGTGGAATATGGCATTCCATCTCCCTACCATATCGAATAGGCTGGCGGCTCAAAAGCGTGTTCGATAGTGCGTCCTTGCCTAGGAGGGACCTGCGTTGGTGACTTGTCTGGCCGGTCGCCGACTTCTTCGAGTCAGGACGGGTGACGCGATGGGTCTGGGCGCGCAGCACCATCCTCGACAACTTCCGAACGCGGGGGACCCTGACGTGATGCGCCGCCGAGGCGAGCTGTACCTGCCGCAGCACAAGGACGACCGGTCTCGGCTGGTGGCTGTGGTCGGAGGAAGCGTTCGAGGAGGCGTGGCGCCGCGGCGTCGCGTCCTCGTCCACGTCTCCTCGGCTACGCCGCCTGCCACTGGGGCCACGTCATGGCGCACGAGTCGTTCAAGGACAGAGCGCGCATCGTTAGACCTGAGACGGCAGGTGAAGGCGCATTGCCGCGTCGGTCAACTCGGCGACTTCGCTCGATCCGCATGACCGCGTCGCCCCCGAGCCGGCGCGATGTGCGCCACCGCCTCGTTGATGTGTTGAGCGGTCGCCGCAGCCGCGAAGAGGTCGCCGACTGGGCCGCTGAATGGGTGATGGAAGCCGAACCCGAGGTAGACGACGAGGTTGTATGGCACGGTTTGACCGAGCTTGCCGGGATGGATCTGACGGTTGCTCCCGACGTGTACTTGCACAGCGTCGATGACCTCCGCGCATGGCTTCGCAGGATCGAGGAGGCCGAGAGTTGAGTGACGCGGTCTCCAGGGTGCGCGCTCAGTCATGGAAGCGTCCAGATCGTCGTCGGCACCGCGGTGCGCGGGTGAGGAGTCGTTTCGATCTGGTCGTCTGCAATGTGCGATGGCGCAACGGCGTCGTGGAGAGAGACGGCCCTTGCTGGGCCGACATCACCTGATCGTGCGTCGGGCGCCGACTTCGGCACGAGGTGGCGCAGAGGGTGGGCCGTATCGGCCACTGGGAGTTCGAGGACCACCGGCCATAAGGGCGTGCCCGGCGCGTCGTTCCGGGCAACGCGGGCAGGATGCGGGCATGGCGAACCGCTTGGCCGACGAGACGAGCCCGTACCTGCTGCAGCACAAGGACAACCCGGTCGACTGGTGGCCGTGGACCGACGAGGCGTTCGCGGAGGCGCGCCGCCGCGGGGTGCCCGTCCTCCTCTCCGTCGGCTACGCCGCCTGTCATTGGTGTCATGTCATGGCGCACGAGTCGTTCGAGGACGAGGCCACGGCGAGCCTCATGAACGCGGGCTTCGTCTGCATCAAGGTCGACCGCGAGGAACGTCCCGACGTCGACGCGGTCTACATGGAGGCCACCCAGGCGCTGACGGGCCACGGGGGCTGGCCGATGACGGTGTTCGCGACGCCGGACGGTGACGCGTTCGTCTGCGGCACGTACTTCCCGCCGGAGCCGCGCCACGGCATGCCGTCGTTCCGGCAGGTGCTGGCGGCGGTCGCCGAGGCGTGGCGGGACCGGCGGGACGACGTCGTCGCGAGCGGCCGCGAGATCACCCGCCGCCTCTCCGAACGCGACGCGCGCGAGACGGGCACCGCCCCGCCGACAGCCGACGACCTCGACAGCGCCGCGCGCTCGCTCGCGGCGATCCACGACGGAAAGCGGGGCGGGTTCGGCGGCGCGCCGAAGTTCCCCCCGTCGATGGTGCTGGAGTTCCTGCTCCGCCACCACGCCCGCACCGGCGATGCGCAGTCGCTCGCCATGGTCGGGAAGACGGCCGAGGCGATGGCGCGCGGCGGCATGTACGACCAGCTCGCCGGCGGCTTCGCGCGCTACTCGGTCGACGCCGGCTGGGTGGTGCCGCACTTCGAGAAGATGCTGTACGACAACGCGCTCCTGCTCCGCGCCTACACGCACTGGTGGCGCGCCACGGGCGACCCGCTAGCCCGCCGCGTCGCGATCGAGACCGCGGACTTCATCGTCAGGGACCTCGGCACGCCCGAGGGCGGCTTCGCCTCGGCGCTCGACGCCGACTCGGAGGGCGAGGAGGGCCGCTACTACGTCTGGACGCCCGGTGACCTCGCGAAGGTCCTCGGCGACGACGACGGCGCCTGGGCCGCCCGCGTCTGGAACGTCACCGAGCAGGGCACGTTCGAGCACGGCCGCTCGGTTCTCCAAAGGCTCCAGGAGCCGGACGACGAGGCGCGGTACGAGCGCGTGCGCGCGACGCTGCTCGCCGCCCGCGCCGAGCGCGTACCCCCTGGTCGCGACGACAAGGTCGTCACCGCGTGGAACGGCCTCGCCATCGGCGCGCTGGCGGAGGCGGGCGCGCTGTTCGGGCGCCCCGACCTCATCGCCAAGGCCGAACGCGCCGCCGCCCTCCTCCGCGACCTGCACACGGCCGGGGGCGAACGCCTCCTGCGCACCTCGCGCGCGGGCAGGGCGGGCCGCAACGCGGGCGTCCTCGAGGACTACGGCGACCTCGCCGAGGGGCTGCTCGCGCTGTACTCGGTCACGGGCGATCCCGCGCACGTACGCCACGCCGGCGCGCTGCTCGACGTCGTCCTCGCGCACTTCGGCGACGGTGAGGGCGGATTCTACGACACCGCAGACGACGCCGAGGCACTGGTACGCCGCCCGCAGGACCCGACCGACAACGCGACGCCGGCCGGCTCCTCGGCTGCCGCGGGCGCGCTGCTCACGTACGCCGCCCTCACCGGCTCCGAGACGCACCGCACCGCCGCCGAGCGCGCGCTCGCGACGGTTGCGCCGCTGATGGCGCGGCACGCGCGGTTCGTCGGCCACGCGGCGGCGGTGGCCGAGGCGCTGCTCGCGGGCCCCGCCGAGATCGCCCTGGTCGGCGACGACACCGAGCTACGCCGGACGGCGTGGATGGCGACGTCGCCGGGCGCGGTGGTGGCGTTCGGCCCCCCGGAGGTCCCGCTGCTTGAGAACAGGCCCCTCGTCGACGGGAAGGCCGCCGCGTACGTCTGCCGCGGCTTCACCTGCGAGGCGCCCGTCACCACGCCGGAGCAGCTCAGAGCCCTCGTCGGCGGCCGTGAGGAATAGCCACGACGCCCGATGGCTTGCTGTGTAATCATGTAAGCACAGCAACGAGAACGGAGCGCCGACGTGATGGTGCAGATCGAGCACGAAGCCAGGTTCCGGCACGGCAGGCGCGGGCGCGGCCGGCCGCCGTGGGCCGGCGGGGGCGACGCGCCGCCGCCCGCGGACGACGCGGCGGGCTGGGTCGCCGGACGGCTGCCCGACGGCTGGTACGCCGGGGCGCCGGAGGTCACGGTCGACCGCGACGAGATCCTCGTCGTCGGCCCGCTGTCGCCGCCCGAGGCCGGCCACCCCGGGGCGGCGGAGGGCAGGATCGCGCGGTTCCGCGAGGAGACCCGCGAGCAGCGCATCGAGATCGCCCGCGAGGCCGACGCCCGCTATGGCCGCACGGTGTCGTGGGGGGCGACGGTGGGGGAGACGCGCGAGCTGTTCACGACGGCGAGCGTGCCGGTCATGACGCGGCTGCGGCAACCGGAACGTCGCGTTCTCGACACCCTCGTCGACGCCGGTGTCGCGCGCAGCCGCAGCGACGCGCTGGCGTGGTGCGTACGCCTCGTCGGCCAGCACCAGGAGGAGTGGATCGCGAGCCTGCGCGACGCGCTCGTGGCGGTCGAGGAGGCGCGGGCCAGGGGCCCGGAGGTCTGAGAACGGAACCCTGTCCGCGGGGGACAGGCTCGGATTACCATGAAAGAGAAGAGCCGTCGCTTCCCGGTCCTGCCCGGGGCGCGACGGCTCTTCTCGTTCCCGGTGCGCGAGGCCCAGCCCCCGCACACCGGCAGTGCGTACTACTCGGGCAGGCAGCCGGCCTGCACGAGGGCGGTCTCGTTCACGTGAACGTTGAGGTCGTAGCAGAAACGGGGGTCCGCCGACGCGGGGCCGGCGATCATGGCGACGGCACCGGCGAGGGTGGCGGCCGCGAGAACCTTCTTGAGCATCCTGCTGCTCCTTGGGGTTGCGAGGGGATCGGACACCCGTAACAACGGGGTCCCCGCGGAAACATCGCGCGGCGTTCGAAACTTTTTTCGGGGTACGTTCGGGCGATGAGAGCCACCGTGTTCCACGCCCCCGGCGACGTCCGGATCGAGACCGTTCCCGACCCCAGGATCGAGGCGCCGACCGACGCCGTCGTCCGGGTGACGTACGCCTGCATCTGCGGCTCGGACCTCTGGTTCTACCGCGGGATCAACGCCAACTGGGAGCGCGGCTGGCGTACCGGCCACGAGTTCATGGGCGTCGTCGAAGCGGTCGGCGCCGAGGTCACCACGGTCAAGGCAGGCGACGTCGTGCTGGCGCCGTTCTCGTTCTCGTGCGGGGCGTGCGAGTTCTGCCGCAAGGGCGTGCACACGTCGTGCGTGAACGGCGGCTACTGGGGCGGCGACGAGCACGACGGCGGCCAGGGCGAGGCGGTCCGGGTGCCGCGCGCCGACGGCACGCTGGTCGTCGTGCCCGAGTCGGTCTCGAACGACACCGCGCTGCTCCGCGCCGCCGTTCCCCTCACGGACGTCATGTCCACGGGGCACCACGCGGCGGTGTCGGCCGGCGTACGCCGCGGCGGCACGGTCGCGGTCGTCGGCGACGGCGCGGTGGGGCTCTGCGGCGTGCTCGCGGCGGCGCGGCTCGGCGCCGAGCGGATCTTCGCGCTCGGCCACCACGACGACCGGCTCCAGATCGCGAAGGCGTTCGGCGCCACGGACCTCGTCACGGCGCGCGGCGACGAGGCGATCGCGGCCGTGCTCGACGCGACGGACGGCGGCGCCGAGGCGGTGCTCGAGTGCGTCGGCGCGCAGTCGTCGATGGACCTCGCGATCGGCATCGCGCGGCCCGGCGGGATCGTCGGCTACGTCGGCGTGCCCGCCCAGGTCGAGGCGGTCGACGTACGCCGCATGTTCTCCAACAACATCGCGCTGCACGGCGGGGTCGCCCCGGCGCGCGCGTACATCCCCGAGCTGCTCGCCGACGTCGCCGCGGGCCGCCTCGACCCGTCGCCGGTGCTCGACATGACGGTCGGCCTCGACGGCGTACCCGAGGGGTACGCCGCCATGGACGGCCGGACCGCGACGAAGGTGCTGGTCTCGCTTACTTCGTGACGGGGTCGCTCGTGCCGGTGCACGTACGGCCGCAGGTCGGCGAGCCGCAGGCGGTGATCCGGTCGAGCGACAGCACGATGCAGACGTCGCCCTGCGTCTGGGCGCCGCCGTTGACCGCGCGCAGGTCGTCGTTGGTGAGCTCGCTGAGGACTTCCCTGGACAGGCGGAGAGTGCGCTTCACGAGGGGCTCCTTACTTCGTCAGCGGGTCGCTGGTGCCGGTGCAGTTGCGCCCGCAGGTGGGGACGCCGCACGTCGGGTCGAGCGAGAGCCGTACGCAGAGCTCGCCGTTGGTCTGGGCGCCGCCGCGGACCGCGCGCAGGTCGTCGGTGCCGAGTTCGCTGAGGACTTCCTTGGACAGCCGGAGAGTGCGCTTCACGAGGGGTCTCCCGAGGGTGGGTAGGGGCTCCGAGGGTACGCCCTGTAACGCATCGCACGTTTCGGCGGTCCTACCCGCGGAGAGAGAACTGTCTACCGCCGGTACACTCGGTGGTAACCCACCACGTCCCGGACAACGATGTCCGGTGTTGCTCTGGAGAGTCGATGACTTCCATTCCCGGCCTCGACCAGGCGCCCACCAAGCACGACGGGCTGATCCGCTGGGTCGGTGAGATCGCCGCGCTCACCCAGCCCGACCGGGTGGAGTGGTGCGACGGCTCGCAGGAGGAGTGGGACCGGCTCACGGAGCTGCTCGTCGGCAACGGCACGTTCACGCGCCTCGACGAGACCAAGCGCCCCAACTCGTTCTACGCCGCCTCCGACCCGAGCGACGTGGCTCGCGTCGAGGACCGCACGTTCATCTGCTCGGAGAAGCAGGAGGACGCGGGCCCCAACAACAACTGGTGCGACCCGGCGGAGATGCGCGCGACGCTCAAGGAGCTGTTCGAGGGCTGCATGCGCGGCCGCACGATGTACGTCGTGCCGTTCTGCATGGGCCCGCTCGGCTCGAAGATCAGCCAGCTCGGCGTGGAGATCACCGACAGCCCGTACGTCGTCGTCTCCATGCGGATCATGACCCGCATGGGCGCCGCCGCCCTCGAGCAGCTCGGCGACGACGGCTTCTTCGTCCCCGCCGTCCACTCGGTCGGCGCGCCGCTCGAGGCCGGCCAGGCCGACGTCGCGTGGCCGTGCAACACCACCAAGTACATCTCGCACTTCCCCGAGACCCGCGAGATCTGGTCGTACGGCTCCGGCTACGGCGGCAACGCCCTGCTCGGCAAGAAGTGCTTCGCCCTGCGCATCGCGTCGGTCATGGCGCGCGACGAGGGCTGGCTCGCCGAGCACATGCTCATCCTCAAGCTCACGCCGCCTGCCGGTGAGCCCCGCTACGTCGCGGCGGCGTTCCCCAGCGCCTGCGGCAAGACCAACCTCGCGATGCTCGTCCCGACGATCGAGGGCTGGACCGTCGAGACCGTCGGCGACGACATCGCGTGGATGCGCTTCGGCGAGGACGGGCGGCTCTACGCCATCAACCCGGAGGCCGGCTTCTTCGGCGTCGCGCCCGGCACCGGCGAGGAGACCAACCCCAACGCCATCCGTACGCTGCACTCCAACTGCATCTTCACCAACGTCGCCCGCACCGCCGACGGCGACGTGTGGTGGGAGGGCCTGACGGACGAGCCCCCGGCGGGCCTCACCGACTGGAAGGGCCGCGACTGGACGCCGGAGCTCGGCGAGCCCGCCGCGCACCCCAACGCCCGCTTCACCGCCCCTGCGTCGCAGTGCCCGACGATGGCCGCGGAGTGGGAGGACCCGAAGGGCGTGCCGATCTCGGCGATCCTCTTCGGTGGCCGCCGCGCCACCTCCGTTCCCCTCGTCACCGAGTCGCGCGACTGGCAGCACGGCGTGTTCCTCGGTTCCACGGTGTCGTCCGAGACGACCGCCGCGGCCGCGGGCGCGATCGGGCAGCTGCGCCGTGACCCGTTCGCGATGCTGCCGTTCTGCGGCTACAACATGGGCGACTACTTCGCGCACTGGCTCTCCATCGGCCGCGCGACGTCCCCCGAGAACCTGCCGCGCATCTACTACGTCAACTGGTTCCGCAAGGACGCCGACGGCCGCTGGCTCTGGCCCGGGTACGGCGAGAACAGCCGTGTCCTCAAGTGGATCGTCGAGCGTCTCGACGGCCAGGCGGAGGGCGTCGAGACGCCGATCGGCATCGTCCCTGCCAAGGACGCGCTCGACACCGCCGGCCTCGACATCAGCGGCGAGGACCTCGCCGTCCTGCTGTCGGTCGACACAGGGACGTGGCAGCAGGAGGCCGCGCTCATCCCCGGGCACTTCGAGCAGTTCGGCGACCACCTGCCCAAGGAGCTGTGGGCCGAGCACCAGGCCCTGCTCGACCGCCTGGAGTCGTAGCACCCGTTCCGCCTCGGAGCCCCTGGACCCTTCCGGTCCGGGGGCTCCGTGCGTAGCGTGCGAGGTCCCTACGACGCTCGGGGGAGCATCGATGACCGCACGCCGTACCGCCGCGTTCCTGCTCGCCGCCCTGGTCGCGCTCGCGGTGGCGTCGCCGGCCGCCGCCGGGCCGCGGGACCCGTACGAGATCGCCGACGCCGTGCTCACCGAGTGCGAGGTCGGCGAGTGCTTCGGCCTGTTCCCGCGGGACGGCCAGATCTGCCCGCGGCTCCAGCTGCTCGCGCCCGGCGCCGGACCGGTGGTCGTCAACAGCCAGGGCGACGTGTTCGTCGCCGGTGAGCCGTTCTGGGACTGCCCGCCGTACGACCTCTGGCCGACGGCGGACCCGGCGGGTGACCCGTGGGAGGACGTGTTCGCGCTGCTCGACACCGTGGACGGCATGGTGGGGGAGTGCGAGAAGGGCGGCTTCTGCGGTGCCCCTGTCGACGAGACGATCTGCGCGGCGTTCGCGGCGTTCGCGCCGGGTGCCGGCCCCGTGGCGATCACCCCGCAGGGCGACGTATTCCTGACGGGCGAGCTGTTCTGGGACTGTCCGCCGTACGGCCTGGACCCCTGACGACCGCTTGGCGTCAGAGACCGGTTTCGTGCTGGGCGGCGCGGGCGCGCGCCGGTATCGTCCCGGCTCCCAGCCGACCCGGGGGGTCCGACCACACGTGTCCCTACACACGACGCTCTCGCTTGCCCTGCTCACGGCCGTCGCCGTGCTGCCCGCCCCGTCGTACGCCGCCGACGGCCCCACCGGCACACCGTGCCGGCTCTACTCCGTCGCTCCGCAGGACGACCCCGACGTGTTCGCCGGCGTCCTGCTCGGCGGCCCGTACGCCGCCTCCGGCACGCTGACCTGCACCGTCCAGGTCGGCGCGCCCGCGCACAGCGGCCCCGACGACGTCGCGCGCTCGGCGACCGGCACCGGCGCGGTGCTCGTACCGCCGAGCCAGGTCGCCCCGCCGTGGACCGGCGCGCCGATGTACGTCTGCACGGAGTTCACGCCGACGGCCGCCCCGACCGTCTACTGGTCGGACGGCGCGTGGACCGACGACCCCGCGCAGCCGTGCGACCCGTACCGCGACTCGCTCGACACCTCGGCCGGCGTCGGGCAGGAGCTCGACGTCGTGCTCTGCCCGGTGCTCGCCGCGCTGCGCCCGGGGTTCGGACCCGTCGTCATCACGCCGAACGGCGACGTCTACGTCGCGGGCACGTTCGTGTGGGACTGCCCGCCGTACGGCGTCTAGGAGGGTTCTGCGAAACCCTGCCCTGCTACGCCGAGCCCAGCCGCCGACCGGCTTCGTTCTCGGTCGCCTGCGGGCAACAACCAGCCCGCAGGCTCCCTGCGGCCTTGCCGGATCGCCGCCTGGCTCTCGGCTCGCGACGGGCCGAGTTTCGCAGAACCCTCCTAGGACAGCCTGGCGTCGTTCGTCGCGCCTGCCGCGGGGGCGGGCGCGACGCTGGACCGCGGCGCCGTACGGACGAAGTGCTTGCTCAGCGTCTCCGTCTGGAACTGGTAGTTCGAGCCCGTCGCGCCGTACAGCTGGTCGGGCGGCTCCAGCATCGGCAGGAACACGAGCTTGCAGACGCGCTGCCCGTCCTCGACCTTGAACGGCACGTCGTGCGCGCGCACCTCCAGCGCCGCGCGGCTGCCCAGCCCGTCGGCCTCGCTGTGCCCGAAGCCGGGGTCGAAGAAGCCGGCGTAGTGGGTACGCAGCTCGCCGCTCGTCGGGTCGAACGCCGTCATCTCCGAGGCGTACGACGGCGGGATGCGGACGCCTTCGCGGCTGAGCAGCAGGTAGAACTCCTCGGGCTCGAGGATGACGCCGCCGCCGCGTTCGGGGACGACCGGCTCCCAGAAGTCCTGCGGGTCGTGCGCGCCGATCCTGGTGAGGTCGAGCAGCGCGCTGTTGCGCTTGGCCCGCCACCCCACGGAGCGGCGTCCCTTGTCCGGCAGCGCGAGGCTGAGGAAGAGGCCGTCGCGGTCGACGGGGAGCGACGCGGCGCCGACCTTGCGCTTGTTGAGCATGAGCAGCGGGTCGGTCTGGTGGATGCGCCGCAGCCGCGCCGCGGGGAGGAACGGCGTCGCGCCGGGCTGGCTCGTCAGCCGCAGCTGGTTGAGCCGCAGCCCCTGCTCGACGTACACCGTGAACGACCGCGACACGACCTCGAGGTACAGCCGCCCGCGGTACCCCGCGCTGACGTCGTCGAACTGGCTGCTGCCGTCGGTGATGAGCCGCGTGAAGATGTCGAGGCGGCCGGTGCTGCTCTTGGGGTTGGCGCGCGCGGACACCGTCTCCGGCAGCGCCAGCTCCTCGGCGAGCGGGATGAGGTACGGGCGGCCGCGTTCGAGGATGGCGCCGTTGCCCAGGGGGAGGGGCGGCCCCATCTTGAACGCCTCGAGCCGCTCCTCGACGCTCGCCGAGCCTGGGAGGAACGAGCAGCGCAGAGGGTACGCCTCCGTGCCGAGCCGCAGGTCGATGCTGGCCGGCTGGACCTGGTCGTCGTCGAGCGGCGGAGCGGTGATCCAGGAGCCGTACGCCTTGCGCAGCCACTGGGCGGGCAGGACGCCGGGCATCGCGGGACCGTGCAGCACGGGCACAGTGTCGCAGATCGCCGTCAGTCCGGGTCGGGCTCGATCCGGCGGGTCCAGCGGACGTTGTAGGGCCGCCAGCCGTACGTCCGCCAGTACGGCTCGGCGCTCATGTTCGTCAGCCGCCAGTCGGTCCACGTGACCGTGACGCCGCGCTCGCGGAGCAGCGCGAGGCCGTCCAGCGTCAGCGCGCGGCCGACGCCACGGCCGCGCGCCTCGGGCAGCACGGCCATGTGGCTGAGCGCGTACGTCCCCTCCGGCACGCACACCCGCGACGGCATCGGCTCCCACGACGCGAACCCCACGTCCACGCCGTCGAGCGACGCCACGCGGTACGTCGTGTGCGGCTCCGCGACGTCCTCGCGGAAGTCCTCGGTCAGCCCCTCGTAGTACGCCGCCGGGCGGGGCGACCACACCGGCGGGTCGGAGAGGTGCCGCGCGAGCGTGGGCAGCAGCGGGGCGATCGCGTCGACCTCGTCCGGGCCGACGTCGCGGATCGCGACGTGGGCGGGCGGCGGCTCGGCGGGCTGGTCGGCGAGCCGGGCCAGCGCGCAGACGTGCTCGCGCCCGAACGCGAGGTTGCCGAACGCCTCCGCCCCCACCGGGTCGCCCTCCGGCGCGACGATCGCGTGCCGGCGGTGCTCTGCCTCCACCCACTCGCGTCCGATGGCGCGGTAGAGCCGGCGGTACGTCGCCGCGTCGCGCGCGGCGTGCCCGGTGTAGAGCGACCACGCGGCGTCGGCGTCGGCCTTGCCGATCAGGTAGCCGCCCTCCGCGACCCACCCGGTGTGCCCGTCGTCGAGCAGCTGCCCGATCTCGGCCGCCGCGTCGAACGGCGCGGCCAGCGGATGCTCCTGCGCGCGCGCCGCGAGCAGCGCCGCCGCCGCGGGCACGTCGGCGCGGGTGAAGCGGCGTACGTCCATGTCCGCAGGCTGCCGTAGGCTCCCTGCCAGGTGAAAGGGGTTTTCCGCTTGGGTGCCCGCGACCTCCTCTACGGGATCTACGAACGCCGCCTCGCGCGCCAGCTGCACGGCGCGCCCGTACCCCGGCACGTCGGCGTCATCGTCGACGGCAACCGGCGCTGGGCGCGTTCGGTCGGCGCGTCGACGCAGCACGGCCACAAGCGCGGCGCGGACCTCATCGACGACCTGCTGGAGTGGTGCGAGGACGCCGGCGTCGAGGTCGTCACGCTCTGGCTGCTCTCGACCGACAACCTGTCGCGGCCTGCGCACGAGCTGACGCCGTTGCTGGCGATCATCGAGAAGACCGTACGAGACCTCGCGGCGCCGCGGCACGACTGGCGCGTCAACCCGATGGGCTCGCTCGACCTGCTGCCCGACGACACCGCGCGGGTTCTCAAGGACGCCGCCGAGCAGACCGCGACCAAGCCCGGTCTCATCGTCAACGTCGCCGTCGGCTACGGCGGCCGCCGCGAGATCGCCGACGCCGTACGGTCCCTGCTCTCCGAGCACGCCGCGCGCGGGTCGAGCATCGAGGAGCTCGCGGCGACGCTCGACGTCGAGCACATCGCCGAGCACCTCTACACGCGCGGCCAGCCCGACCCCGACCTGCTCATCCGTACGTCCGGCGAGATCCGGCTGAGCGGGTTCCTGCTCTGGCAGAGCGCCCACTCGGAGTTCTACTTCTGCGACGCGTACTGGCCGGACTTCCGGCGCGTCGACTTCCTGCGCGCGCTGCGCGCGTACGCCCAGCGCCAACGCCGTTTCGGAGTGTGAGAGTTGAACGACCTCGTCCGTGAGTACGTCCTCCTCGGCCTGCGGTTCGACCGCCTCGTCGACGGCTTCGTCGACGCGTACACCGGCGACCCCGCGCTGAAGGCCCAGGTGCAGAACGAGCCCGTGCCCGACGCCGCGGCGCTGGCGCAGCGGGCTGTCGCGCTGCGGAACGACCTCGGGTCCAGCGGGCTGTCGGAGGAGCGGGCGGCGTTCCTCGACGGGCAGCTGCACGCGCTGTCCGTCAGCGGCCGCAAGCTGGCGGGCGAGCACGTCGGCTTCGTGGACGAGGTCGAGTCGTACTTCCAGGTCCGCATCGAGCCCGGCAGCGACGACGACTACGCCGCCGCGCACGCCGCGCTGGACGAGCTGCTGCCGGGCGATGGTCCACTGCTCGACCGGTACGTCGCGTGGCGCGAGCGGGAGGTCGTACCCCCCGACCGCCTGGAGGCCGCGGTGCAGGCCTTCTCGTCGGACCTGCGCGACAGGGTGCGGGCGTCGTACCCGCTCGACGAGCGCGAGACCGTCGAGTACCAGGTCGTCACCGACAAGCCGTGGAGCGGCTTCAACTACTACCTCGGCGACTACCGCTCGCGGGTCGCGATCAACGCCGACCTGCCGATGCGGAAGTCGGACCTGCCCAAGCTCGTCGCGCACGAGTCGTACCCCGGGCACCACACCGAGCACTGCCGCAAGGAACGTCTCCTCGTCACCGGCGGCGGGCACGCGGAGCACACGGTGTTCCTCGTCAACACGCCCGAGTGCCTCATGGCCGAGGGGCTCGCGGACCTCGGCGTACGGATCGCGGTCGGCCGCGAGTGGGGCGCGTGGGCGCAGGAGATCTACGCCGACCTCGGCATCGCGTTCGACGGGGCGCTCGCCCAAGCAGTGGGCCGCGCCGCCGCGCCGCTGAACTCCGTACGCCAGGACGCCGCGATCCTGCTGCACGACCGCGGCGCGACCGAGGACGAGGCCGTCGCGCACCTCGTCCGGTGGGGGCTCGTGTCGGAGGAGCGCGCGCGGAAGTCGCTGGCGTTCTTCACCGACCCGCTGTGGCGGGCGTACACGTCGACCTACGTGGAGGGCTACGTGCTGCTGGGCAAGTGGCTGGAGGCAGGGGATCCGGCGGAGCAGTTCCGGCGGCTGCTGGACGAGCCGCTCACGCCCGCTCAGGTGCGGAAGGCGGTGGCGGCGTGAACCCCAAGGACCTGCTCTTCAAGGGGATCAACGCGTTCCACCCCGCGCTGCTGAAGCTGACCGGCGGGCGGGTCGGCAGGTCGCTCGGCGGGATGCCCGTGGTGCTTCTCGAGACCGTGGGGCGCAAGTCGGGCGAGCCCCGGCAGACCCCGCTGACCGCGCCGGTCGTCGACGGGGAGACCGTGGTGCTCGTGGCGTCGTACGGCGGCGACTCCCGCCATCCCGCCTGGTACCACAACCTCTGCGCCCAGCCCGAGGTCGCGATCACCATGAACGGCGTTCGCCGCGAGATGCGCGCGCGCACCGCGACGGCCGAGGAGAAGGCCGACCTGTGGCCGCGCATCGTGAGGTCGTACCGCGGCTACGCCGGCTACCAGAAGCGCACCGACCGCGACATCCCCGTCGTCCTGCTCACCCCGCGCTGAGGTCCCGCCCGCACTCGTTCTTTGAAGATCACCACGCGTGAGACCGGCGCCTGGACTGCAAGGTACGAGCGCCGGCCGACCGCGAAGCCCTACGTGCGGCGGTACGACAGGATCGCGTGCAGCACCTGGCCGCCGGCGATCGTCACGCCGTAGTCCTGCAGGCCCTCGACGTGGTCGTTCTCCTCGGTGGGCGTCGGGAGGATGGCGCCGAAGATCGACACCTTCCCCTTGCCGTACGGGATCGACCCGAGCGCCGTGAACGCCGCGTCGCCCTCGCCGACTGTGCCGACGGTCGTGCCCTTCAGCCGCGTCCACTCGGCCTGCGTGACGCCGTAGTGCGGCGCCTCGTTCTTCGGCGCGAAGCCGAGCGGGACCTCGTAGTACGTCTGCGACGCGGACTCCATCAGCGACTTCTCCCACGCGTGGGTGCGGTCGCCGAAGTCGATGTGGCCGGCGTTGGTGTTGACCGACTTGATCGCGCCGTCGCCGCTCGCGCCGAAGTACTTCACGAACGGCACCGCCGCGTCGGTGAGCAGCAGCTGCCCGCCGCCGCGCACGAACGACTGCAGCGCCCGCCGGTACGCCGTCGCGCTCACGGCGCGCTTCTTCGCGTCCGGCGGCAGTGCCACGTCGGCGAGGACGAGCGTGTCGTAGCGCGAGAGCTTCGCGCGGCCCGACGCGATGTCGGCGGTGTTCAACGGAGCGACGGTACGGCCCGACGCGCGGCGCAGGTCGTCGAAGTAGCGCATCCGCGTGACGCTGTAGCGCTTCGGCCGGTCGCCGGGCTCGGGCTTGTAGCCGAGGCCGTCGGCGGAGGTGACGCGGCGCGGGTCGTACGCGTACGCGACCTTGCCGAGGTCGAGCGTCGGGCGCACCTTGTCGGTGATGTGCACCTCGACCATGAGCGACTCGATGATGCCCTGGACGCCGGCGACGTGCGCCTGCTCCAGCGGGGCGACCCAGGCGTTCATGGGAACGGTGTGCGAGAGGAAGTTCTCGGCGTCGATCTCCAGCGCGCCGAACTCCTGCGCGAACCAGTCGCCCATGAAGCCGCCGTCGTCGTAGCCGACGACGTCGTAGCCCGTCGCGGCGTCGGACGGCGCCTGCACGCCGAGCGCGTCGGTGGCGAGGCCGAGCGCGACGTTCTGCTCGGTGAACTTCCGCTCGACCGTCTTGATCATGTTCTTGGCGAGCTGGAGCTCCTGGGCCTGCTTCTTCGGGCCCCACTGGCCGGCGGGCCACATGAGGTCGGCGTACGCCGCGTTGGCCGAGGTGAGCTCGCCGTGGATGTCGCTGGCGCCGTGGATGCGGCCGAGCTTGCGGGCGAGCGCCACCCAGCCGCGCGACTCGGGGTCGGAGAGCGGGGTGGCGTTGCGGTTGGTCCAGCCCTTGGTCGGGAACTCGCGGTTGAGGTCGGTGCCCTTCGCGTTGCCGCGCTCGAACACGCCGCCGAGGTCGCCGGCCGCCCAGCCGTCGACGTTGGGGACGCCGAGCCACAGCTCGGTCTTGGCGAGCAGGGTGTCGAGCGGCATGGCGGTGTTGCCGGAGTAGAGCTTGTGCTTGCGGTCGCCCTTCCACCAGCGGGCGAGGTTCTCGGCGTAGCGGAGGCCGCCCTCGCGCCCGGCCGGCTCGTTGCCGTGGACGGACAGCGAGACCATGACGATCTTCTTGCCCTTGCGCGGCTTCGACTCGTCGGTGATGCGGATGACGGGGATCTGCCGCTTGCCGGCGGAGACGTACGCCTTGTTGCCGAGCCACTGCGCCAGGCTGCGCACCTCGATCGCGCCCGGCGCGATCTTCTCGATCGCCTCCAGGGCGGGCCAGGCCTCGCTGCCGTACTGGATGAACGTCCCCGACAGCAGCGGGTCGGCGATGACGCGGCCGCCGCACGCCTCCTGCGGCGTGGTGCCGGTGCAGGTGGGGGCGGCGTTCACCGGCACGGCGAACGACGCGGCGAGCGCGAGCACGGCGAAGAGGGGGGTGGGACGCATGTCTGATTCCTTCCGCGCAGGGGGCCGCACTCCTGCTACGCGCCGGTCACGCGCCCGTTACGTCCCGGTCCGTCCCCCGATCCCGGGGTCTGGCGTGTCGCTACGGGGACACGCCCGGAACGCGCCGTACCGTCAACGACGGCGACCTCGGCAACCGCCGGAGCCGCCCTCGGGAGGCCCCGTTGCCCATCGGCGAGAGGGCCGGCGCCCGGCCCGCCGCGGGCCGAGCCCGGAACCGTTCTCAGTCAGGGACGCGCGCCAGTGCGGCCCGTAGAGGATCTCCGATGCGCCACTCCTACGTGATCGACACCAGCGTCCTGCTGTCCGACCCGTCGGCGGTCTACCGGTTCGCCGAGCACGAGGTCGTCCTGCCCCTCGTCGTCATCGGCGAGCTCGAGGACAAGCGGGCGCACCCCGAGCTGGGGTACTTCGCCCGCGCGGCGCTGCGGCTCCTCGACGACCTCAGGGTCACGCACGGCCGCCTCGACCAGCCGATGCCGCTGAACGACCTCGGCGGGACCCTGCACGTCGAGCTCAACCACAGCGACCCGTCGGTGCTGCCCGCGGGTTTCCGCGCCGACGGCAACGACCACCGCATCCTCGCCGTCGCCCTCAACCTCGCCGCCGAGGGCAGCGCCGTCACGCTCGTCTCCAAGGACCTCCCGCTGCGCGTCAAGGCCGCGAGCGTCGGCATCACCGCCGACGAGTACCGCGCCGAGCTGGCGGTCGACGCCGGCTGGACCGGCATGGCCGAGGTCGAGGTCTCCTCCGACGTCATCGACGCGCTGTACGCCGCCGACTCGGTCGACGTGGAGGAGGCGCGCGAGCTGCCCTGCCACACCGGCCTGGTGCTCGTCGGAGACCGCTCGCACGCGCTGGGCCGCGTGCTGCCCGACAAGTCCGTACGCCTCATCCGCGGCGACCGCGACGCGTTCGGCCTGCACGGCCGCAGCGCCGAGCAGCGCATCGCGCTCGACCTCCTGCTCGACCCCGACGTCGGCATCGTGTCGCTCGGCGGTCGCGCGGGCACCGGCAAGTCCGCGCTCGCGCTCTGCGCCGGCCTGGAGGCGGTACTCGAACGCCGCGCGCACAAGCGGGTCGTCGTCTTCCGCCCGCTGTACGCCGTCGGCGGCCAGGACCTCGGGTACCTCCCCGGCGACGCCGGCGACAAGATGGCGCCGTGGGCGCAGGCCGTCTACGACACCCTCGGCGCGCTCGTCGCCGAGGAGGTCATCGACGAGATCGTGCACCGCGAGCTGCTCGAGGTGCTGCCGCTGACGCACATCCGCGGGCGTTCGCTGCACGACTCGTTCGTCATCGTCGACGAGGCGCAGTCGCTCGAACGCGGCGTGCTCCTCACCGTCCTCTCGCGCATCGGCGCCGGCTCGAAGGTCGTCCTCACCCACGACGTCGCGCAGCGCGACAACCTCCGCGTCGGCCGCCACGACGGCGTCGCGGCGGTCATCGAGGCGTTGAAGGGGCACCCGCTGTTCGCGCACGTGACGCTGACGCGCTCGGAGCGTTCGCCGATCGCGGCGCTGGTGACGGAGCTGCTGGAGGACGTCCCGCTGTAGGAGCAGACGCTTTTGCGTGATCTTGGCAACGTTTGTGCAAGCCGGGCGCCACGAACGTCGCCAAGATCACGATGTCGCGGCGATATTCGCGTGGATCACGGGGCGCGGTCCTCGATAGGGTCGCGCCTCGTGGCCGACGACACGACACCGCGCAAGCCAGCCAAGAGAGCACCCGCGAAGAAGGCGCCGGCCAAGAAGGCTCCGGCGCGCAGGCCCGCGGCCAAGCCGGCTCCCGCCTCCCCGCCCCCTCCTCCGATCGACACGCGGCCGCTCGCCATCGAGGTGCGCGGGCTGAAGAAGTCGTTCAAGGGCGGCGTGGACGCCGTCAACGGCGTCGACCTCGAGGTCCGCGAGGGGGAGGTGTTCGGCTTCCTCGGCCCGAACGGCGCCGGCAAGACGACGACCGTACGGATGCTCTGCACGCTCCTCCCCGTCTCCGGCGGCGAGGCGAAGGTGGCCGGGCACGACGTGAGCCGCGACGCGGCGCGCGTCCGGCGGGCCATCGGCGTGGCGTTGCAGGAGATCGGCCTCGACCCGCTGCAGACCGCGCGGGAGCTCCTGACGCTGCAGTGCGGGATGTACGGCATGGACAACGCCCGCGCCGCCGCGCGCGCCACCGAGCTGCTCGACCTCGTCGGCCTGACCGAGGCCGCGGACCGGCGGACGAAGACGTTCTCCGGCGGCATGAAGCGCAGGCTCGACCTCGCCGCCGCGCTGGTGCACTCGCCGTCGGTGCTGTTCCTCGACGAGCCGACCACGGGTCTCGACCCGGCGTCGCGCGTGACGGTCTGGGACGAGGTACGCCGCATCAACGACTCCGGCACGACGGTCTTCCTCACGACGCAGTACCTGGAGGAGGCCGACCAGCTCTGCGACCGGCTGGCGATCATCGACCACGGCCGCATCGTCGCGGCCGGCACGCCCGCCGAGCTGAAGTCGGCGATGGGTCACGACGTCGTGACCATCACCGTGACCGAGGCCGACCGCGACGCCGCGCGGGCCGCCGTCGAGCGGCTGCCCGGCCTGCAGCAGGTCGTCGAGGAACGCGACGCGCTCGCGCTCTACGTCGAGAACGGCGCCGAGTCGATCCCCGCGCTCGTCCGCCTGCTCGACAAGGCCGGCGTCACCGCCAACGCCATCTCCGTCGCCCGGCCGACGCTGGACGACGTGTTCCTCAAGGCGACGGGCCGCCGGCTCGAGGGCGACGAGACGACCGAGGAGGCCACCGCATGAGACATACCCCACGACGCTGCTCACTGCGTTCGCACCGCCGCGGGGGCCCCGAGTGAGGGTCCTCTGGCTGCTCACCAAGCGGGCGGTGCGCGAGGGCGTGCGGACCCCCGAGGCGACGGTGCCGCTGCTGTTCATCCCTGTGTTCTTCCTCGTGGTCAACGTCGGCCAGCTCGGTGACCAGTTCGACGGCGCGCCGTTCCTCAACGGGCAGAGCTACGCGGCGTTCCAGCTGCCCGTCTCGCTGATCTTCGCGGTCATCGGCATCGGCAGCGGCCTCGCGATGGTCGCCGAGATCGAGAACGGCTACTTCGACAAGTTCCTCGTCGCGCCGATCCCGCGCGTCACGATCCTGCTCGGGCGGCTCGGCGCCGACTTCATCCGCAACCTGATCACCGGCAGCGTCGTGCTGATCATCGGCTTCGGGCTGGGCGTCCGGATGGCGTCGGGCCTCCTCGGCGCCGTCGTGCTGATCCTGCTCTGCGCGTTCTTCGGCGTGGCGTACGGCAGCAGCGCCATCCTCATCGCGCTCAAGACCGGCAACACCCAGGCGGTCAACCTCGCGTCGCTCGTGTTCTTCCCGCTGCTGTTCCTCTCGCCCAACGCGGTGCCCCGCGAGGACATGCAGAGCTGGCTGGAGACGGCGGCGGCGTTCAACCCGGTGACGTACGTCCTCGAAGGCACCCGCTCGCTCGTCATCGACGGCTGGGACCCCGACCGGCTCGTCGCCTGCGTGCTCGTGACGCTCGCGACGGCGGTCGTGCTGCTCGGCCTGTCGGTGCGGGCGATGCGCGACTACGGCTCCTCCTAGCGGGTTCTGCGAAACCCTGCCCTGCTACGCCGAGCCCAGCCGCCGACCGGCTTCGTTCTCGGTCGCCTGCGGCGACAACCAGCCCGCAGGCCCCCTGCGGCCTTGCCGGATCCCCGCCTGGCTCTCGGCTCGTGACGGGCCGAGTTTCGCAGAACCCTCGTAGGCAGGAGGCGGGCGTGGCGCCGCCGAAGCGCTGTCCATGCGCCGTCGCCGCCTGCTCGCCGCCACCGTCGTCACCGCCGCCGTCGCGGCCGTTCTCGCGGCGCCCGCCGTCGCCGCGAAGAAGCCGCCGGTCGGCTTCGGCAAGCCGGTCCGCGTCGACAAGGAGCTGGGCGGCAGCGAGGGCTTCGTGTTCTACAGCGCGCGGCACAAGCGGCTCGTCTACACCGCGCACCTCGGCACCACGCTGCTGCTCCGCGACGGCCTGACCGACGCGCCGGTGGGCACCGCCGGCTTCGCCTCGACGTACCGCAACCAGGTCCCGCTGTGGACCTCCGACGACCTCGGCAAGACGTGGAAGCGCGTCGACATGGCGGGCGGCTTCTTCGCCAACCCCGCGGCGTCCAACGGCTTCTCCGACCCGGACCTCACCGAGGACGCCAGCGGCCGCGTCTACGGCACCGGCATCAACCTCGCCAACGACGCGCTGTTCTCCTCGACCGACGGCGGCAAGACCTGGCTGACCGGTACGCCGCAGTGCCACGACGGCGACCGCCCGTGGCTCGCCGGCGGCGCGGAGGACGAGGTGTTCGTCGCGACCAACTCGACGCCGCAGGGACCCATCGTCGTGCGCAGCACCGACGGCGGGCTGACCTGCTCGACGGCGTACGCGACCCGCCGCGGCTCGGGCTGGACCGGCTACGGCAAGATCTTCTACGACCGCAGGACCGACACGCTGTTCCAGCCCGCGGTGTTCGGCAACAACGGTCTCGGCCTCGCGAAGCTCGAGGGTGCGTCGAAGAAGTTCGACTCCGGCACGCCCGGCTCGTTCAGCGCCGTCGAGGTCGTGGACGACACGTCGTTCAACACGTTCTGGCGCGCGGTCATGGCCCGCGACTCGGCCGGCGGCATCTACCTCGTCTGGTCCACCGACAAGCGCGGCGACGGCACCGGAGGCTGCGACGGCGCCCGTACGCCGCGCGCCAACGAGGTCATGATGGTCCACTCCGCGGACGGCGGCCGCCGCTGGTCCAAGCCGCAGGTCGTCGCGCGTACGGGCACGACGCTGCTGCAGCCTTGGGTCGTCGCGGGCAGCCGCGGCAACGTCGCCGTCGGGTGGTTCCAGTACGACTCCGTCGTCGACCCCAACTGTGCCCCCGACAAGGCCAAGGTCAACGTCAAGACGGCGTTCCTGTACGGCGTCGGCGGCCGGTCCTCGAAGAAGTACACGGTCGACGCCGTCGGCGCGCCCGTGCACCTCGGCGCGATCTGCGACCACGGCACGACGTGCGTCGCGACGGGCGAGGACCGCCGGCTCGGCGAGTTCTTCACGCTGGCGCTCGACGGGACCGGCTGCGTGATGGTCGCGACCGGCGACACCCGCGACAAGGACCCGGTGACCGGCGGCGAGCTGCCGACGGCGCGGCCGCTGTTCGTCCGTCAGGCGCGCGGCCCGTCGCTGACCGGCAAGACCTGCCGTTAGGCCCCTGGCCGCCGCGTCATCGCCAGCACGTCGAGCGCCTCGTCGAGCTGCTGCTCGGTGAGCTTCCCCGGTACGTGCCCGCGGTCGAGCACGACCTGGCGGATCGTCTTGTTCTCGGCCAGCGCCTGCTTCGCGACCTTCGCCGCCTCCTCGTAGCCGAGGTACTTGTTGAGCGGCGTGACGATCGACGGCGACGACTCGGCGTAGAAGCGGCATCGCTCCTCGTCGGCCTCGATGCCGTCGACCGTCTTGTCGGCGAGCAGCCTGCTGATGTTGGCGAGGAGGCGGATCGACTCGAGGACGTTGCGCGCGATGACCGGCAGGTTGACGTTGAGCTCGAAGTTGCCGGCCGCCCCGCCGAACGCGATCGCGGTGTCGTTGCCGATCACCTGCGCGACGACCTGGTGGACCGCCTCCGGGATCACCGGGTTGACCTTGCCGGGCATGATCGACGATCCGGGCTGGAGGTCGGGGATACGGATCTCGCCGAGTCCCGCGCGCGGGCCGCTGCCCATCCAGCGCAGGTCGTTGGCGATCTTGTTGAGGCTGACGGCGATGACCCGCAGCACGCCCGACGCCTCGACCAGCGCGTCGCGCGAGGCCTGCGCCTCGAAGTGGTCGCGCGCCTCGGTGAGCGGCAGGTCGAGCTCGTTCGCCAGCCTGCCGATCACGTTGGCCGCGAAGCCCGGCGGCGTGTTGATGCCGGTGCCGACGGCGGTGCCGCCGAGCGGCAGCTCGCCGACGCGGGGGAGCGCGGCGTCGAGACGTTCGGCGCCCATGCGGATCGCGGCGGCGTACCCCCCGAACTCCTGCCCGAGCGTCACCGGCGTCGCGTCCATGAGGTGCGTACGGCCGCTCTTGACGACGTCCGCGAACTCCTCGGCCTTGTGCTCCAGCGACTCCGCGAGGTGGGCGAGCGCGGGCTTGAGGTCGCGCACGATCGCCTTCGTCGTGGCGAGGTGGATGGCGCTGGGGAAGACGTCGTTGGACGACTGGCTGGCATTGACGTGGTCGTTGGGGTGGACCTCGCGACCGAGGGCGCGAGTCGCGAGGGTGGCGACGACCTCGTTCGTGTTCATGTTCGACGACGTGCCGGAGCCGGTCTGGAACACGTCGATCGGGAACTCCCCGACGTGCCCGCCCTCGGCGACCTCCGTGGCCGCTGCCGCGACGGCGTCCGCGATGTCGCGGTCGAGCACGCCGAGGTCGGCGTTGGCGAGCGCGGCGGCCCACTTGATCGCGCCGAGCGCGCGGATCAGCGCCGGGTCGATCGGCTGCCCGGAGACGGGGAAGTTCTCGACGGCGCGCTGCGTCTGCGCCCGCCAGAGCGCGTCGGCGGGGACACGTACCTCGCCCATGGAGTCGTGCTCGATGCGGTAGTCCATGCGTCGTGTCTACCCCACCCGCGCGAGCAGCTCGACGACGACGCGTTCGGGAGTCGCCATCGGGCGTTGCAGTGCCTCGACGACCTCCCAGCCGTAGCGGACCAGCGCCTCGGCGCGTTCGATGTGCGCGGCGACGCCGCCGGGGTGCACGTCGGTGACGAGCGCGCGCGGCCGCGCGAGGCCGTACCAGCAGACGTCCACGACGTGGCGGCCCGCCTCGTAGCCCGTCACGACGTCGGCTCCCGCGCGCCGCAGCTCGGCGGCGAGTGCCATGCCCCACCGCGAGACGGCGCGGTCGCGCGGGCGGCCCGGCGGGTGATTGGCCTGCGCGAGGTACGCCGCGAGCAGGCCGCGCTCAGGCGGGTCCGCGGAGTGCAGCACCGTCGTCTCCATCCGCGCGCGCGTCGTCAGCACCGCGAACAGGTGCCGGTCCTCGACGAACCGCCACGACGCCGCCTTCTCGCCCGGCGCGACGCCGAGGGAGACGATCACGTCGTCGCGCTCGTTCCCCTGGAACGCGTGCACAGTGCCGACCCGCAGGTTCAGCGCGGCGAGCTCGTCGGCGGTGAACGCCCTGAGCACGGCCGCCTCCAGCGCGTCCGCCTGCGCGCGGAACGGCGTCAGGACACCGACGCTGGGCACGCCGGCGGCGAGGCGTTCGCGCAGCAGCTCGACCACCCTGTCGACCTCGGCAGGAACGACGCCGTGCGCGGCGCGACGGCCGTCCAGTCGTTCGGCGTGGATGCAGTCGACCGACTCGGTCACGGGGGAGCGCCGTGCCACGGCGAACGTGCCGCCGTAGACCTGCTTCGCGACGAGCTCGACGAGGTGCGGGCGCGACCGGTGGTGCTCGTCCAGGTTCAGCACGGGGGCGACCGCGGCGGCGACGTCGAACGCGCTGTTGCGGCGTACGTCGAGCAGCGCGGCGAGCAGCGGGTCCGCCTCGACGCCGTGCCCGGCGAGGGTGCTGCCGAGTTCCTCGTCGCCGAGGAACGACACGTGCCGCAGCTGTTTCGGGTCGCCGACGACGACGGCGCGGCGGGCGCGCAGCAGCGCGGGCGCGGCGAGCGCCTGGTCGATCGACGACGCCTCGTCGAGGACGACGAGGTCGAACAGCGCCGCGACCGGAGGGAGCAGGTCGTCGATGTCGGGCAGTGAGCCGACCCAGACCGGCAGCGCCTTCGTCAGCGTCCTGTCCAGCCGCGCGAGCTGCTGGCGCCGCGGCCCGCGGCTGCTGCGCAACGCCGTCGCCAGCGCGGCGACCGACGCACGCGCACGCGCGTCGAGCCGCGCGTCGGAGTGCGCGAGGGCGGCGTGCCACCGCCCGGCGTGGGCACGCACGACCTCGTCCATCGCGACGACCGCGGCGTAGTCGCCAGTGGGGGGCAGCGGCGCGCCGCCGACCTCGGCCGCGGCGGCGTCGGCGAGCCCCGCGAGGCGGCGTACGGCAGCGAGCTCGTCCAGCGGGGTGTCCGGCGCGGCGCCCGCGGCCTCGCGCACCTTCGCCTCGCGCCGCTTGCGCCGCCACCGGGCGCGCTGCGCGCGCTGGAACAGCCGGTCGTACGCCGCGAGGTCCGCCCCGGGACCGAACAGCCCGGGGGCCTTGTCCCGCATGGCCGTCAGCCGTTCGTCGCCGACGACGAGCAGGTGCGCGTAGAGCCGGTCGGCCAGTGCACCGCGCAGGTCGTCGCGCTGCCTCGCGATGGTGTCGCGGGCGTACGACGCGGAGTTGACCTCGCGGCGCGAGACGCCGAACACCCCGCCGGCGAGCCGCTGCGCGAGCGCCTGCCTGCGCTCGCTGGAGCCGAACACCACAGGCTCCGGTCCCGCCCCGCGGTCCAGCAGGTCGAGCAGCGCGTCGACCGCGGCATCGGTCCGCGCCGCGACGAGCACCGTCTCGCCGCGCGCCAGCGCGTCGCACGCGATGGCTACGACGGTCTGTGACTTGCCGGTGCCCGGTGCGCCGGACACGACGCTGACCCCGGCGGACCTGCTGGCCTCGACGGCGCGGCGCTGCGAGGCGTTGAGCGCGAACGGCGACTCGTAGAAGCGCGGCGGCATCGGCACCGACGTGTCGAGCCCGCCGTACACGGCGGCGAACGCCGTCTCCTCCAGCCGCTGCCGCGTCGCCCACTCGCGCAGCGAGATGCCGCGCCTGCTGGGGACGGCGTCGCGCAGCGCGTAGACGCCGACGGCGGGGGAGACGGCCAGCCCGGGACCCCGGTAGCGGTCCGGCCTGGTCTGAGGCAGCAGTGCCTCGGCGACCTCGAGGCCGGCCGCCCTCGCGGCGGCGACCGCCCACTCGTGGAGCTCCGGCGTCCATGCCGGGGCCGTCAGGTCGAGTGCCTCCTCGAGCCGCCGGCGTTCGTCGCCGTCGGGGATGAGCGGCGACAGCTCGACGTCGCCGACGGCGTCGAGCCAGGGCCGGATGATGGGGCCGCGCCGGACGCGGACCGGGACGGTGACGAGCGGCTGCATCACTTTCCGCGTCCGGCCCCCGACCGTCGTCCTGCCGGTGACGAACACCCACCCTGCCCGCAACGCGTTGCCGTCGGCGCGGACCTGGTCGATCGCGGCGAGGCGTTCGGCAGCAGCGGCGTCGAGCGGTGTGCGCGGCCCCTCGTCCGGCCCGAACAGCGTCAGCGCCGTCTGCGGCAGCCAGCTCAGGTGCTCCTGCGCGAGCGGGATCGCGTCGCCGCGGTCTCCGCTGGGCACCAGGTCCGCGAGCGCCAGCAGGGCGGCGCGGGCGCGTGGCGCGGGGTCGGGCAGCTGCACGCGGGCGAGGCTATCTGCCGGGCGCGCCGATCGTGAGCGTCACCGGCGTCGCGGTCTCGGCGAAGAAGTCGTTGCCCTTGTCGTCCACCACGACGAACGCGGGGAAGTCGTGCACCTCGATGCGCCACACGGCTTCCATGCCGAGCTCGGGGTACTCCAGCACCTCGACCTTCGTGATGCAGTCCTGCGCGAGCCGCGCGGCCGGCCCGCCGATGGAGCCGAGGTAGAAGCCGCCGTGCTTCTGGCAGGCGTCGGTGACGGCCTTCGAGCGGTTGCCCTTGGCGAGCATGACGAACGAGCCGCCCGCCGCCTGGAACTGGTCGACGTACGAGTCCATGCGGCCCGCCGTCGTCGGCCCGAAGGAGCCGGACGCATACCCTTCGGGCGTCTTGGCGGGGCCGGCGTAGTAGACGCACATGTCACGGAGGTACGACGGCATCGGCTCGCCGGCGTCGAGGCGTTCCTTGATCTTCGCGTGCGCGATGTCGCGCGCCACGACCATCGGCCCCGTCAGCGAGAGCCGCGTCTTCACCGGCAGCGCCGACAGCGTCGCGCGGATCTCCGCCATCGGCCGCGTGAGGTCGATCTCCACGACGTCGTCGGACAGGTGCTCGTCGGTCGCCTCGGGGAGGTAGTGCGCGGGGTCGCGTTCGAGCTCCTCGAGGAACACGCCCTCGCGCGTGATCTTGCCGACGGCCTGCCGGTCGGCGCTGCACGACACCGCGATCGCGACGGGGCAGGACGCGCCGTGCCGGGGGAGCCGTACGACGCGCACGTCGTGGCAGAAGTACTTGCCGCCGAACTGCGCGCCGATGCCCATCTGCCGCGTCAGCTCCAGCACCTGCGCCTCGAGCTCGATGTCGCGGAACGCGTGCCCGCTCGCGCTGCCCGCCAGCGGCAGCGTGTCGAGGTAGCGCGCGGAGGCGTACTTCGCGGTCTTCAGCGCGTACTCCGCGGACGTGCCGCCGACGACGATCGCGAGGTGGTACGGCGGGCACGCCGCGGTGCCGAGCGAGCGGATCTTCTCGTCGAGGAACCGCAGCATCGCGGTCGGGTTGAGGACCGCCTTGGTCTCCTGGAACAGGTAGCTCTTGTTCGCGCTGCCGCCGCCCTTGGCCATGAAGAGGAACGAGTACGCGTCGCCGTCGGTCGCGTACAGCTCCACCTGCGCGGGGAGGTTGGAGCCGGTGTTCTTCTCGTCCCACATCGTCAGCGGCGCGAGCTGCGAGTAGCGCAGGTTCAGCGTCGTGTACGCGTCGTAGACACCGCGGCTGATGTGCTCCTCGTCGCGGCCGCGCGTGAGGACGTTCTGACCCCGCTTGCCCATGACGATCGCGGTGCCGGTGTCCTGGCACATCGGGAGGATGCCGCCGGCCGCGATGTTGGCGTTCTTGAGCAGGTCGAGCGCGACGAAGCGGTCGTTGGGCGACGCCTCAGGGTCGTCGAGGATGTTCCTGAGCTGCTGGAGGTGGCCCGGGCGGAGCAGGTGGGCGATGTCGCGCATGGCAGTCTCGGTCAGCAGGCGCAGCGCGTCGGGCTCCACGACGAGGAAGTCGCGTCCCGCCGCGCTCTCCACCGACACGCCGTCGGTGGTGAGGAGGCGGTACGGCGTGTCCGCCGGCCCCAGCGGCAGCAGGTCTGTGTAGTCGAAGTCAGGCACTAGGGAAGCGTAGCCGCGCTTGCGTGGCGCCTCCGGTCGGGGCTGCCCAGCCGAACGCGCTACTCCCCGGCTCCTGGAGGACACCGCGGGGTTGGGCAGGTGCGAACTTGCAGTGCCACCCGGCGCCTCGCGTGCGAGGCGGCATTGCAAGTTGGGACGGCGCGCCTCGCGACTCGGCCCTGTGTCAGTGGTGGTGTTCGAAGTCGATGCCGCTGTACGTCATCAGCTTCTTGAGCTTGTGCTCGCTCTCGACGTACCGGATGGTCCCCGAACGCGAGCGCATGACCAGGCTGTGCGTCGTCGCGGAGCCCGCGCGGTAGCGGACGCCGCCGAGGAGCTCGCCGTCGGTGACGCCGGTCGCGACGAAGAAGACGTTGTTGCCGCTGACGAGGTCGTCGCACATGAGCACGCGGTCGAGGTCGTGGCCCTGCGAGATCGCCTTGTCGCGCTCCTCGTCGTTGCGCGGCCAGAGCCGGCCCTGGATGGTGCCGCCGAGGCACTTGATCGCGCAGGCCGTGATGATGCCCTCGGGAGTGCCGCCGATGCCGAGCAGCAGGTCGACGCCGGTGCCGTCCTTGGCGGCCATGATCGCGCCCGCGACGTCGCCGTCGGAGATGAGCTTGATGCGCGCGCCGGCCTCGCGGACCTGCCGGATGATGTCGTCGTGCCGGGGGCGGTCGAGGATGCAGACCGTGACGTCCTCGGGGTCGCCGCCCTTCGCCTTCGCGACGGCGCGGACGTTGACGTCGATGGGCGCGGAGATGTCGACGACGTCGGCCGCCTCGGGGCCGGTCGCGAGCTTCTCCATGTAGACGCACGCGCCGGGGTCGAACATCGTGCCGCGCTCGGAGACCGCCATGACCGCGATGGCGTTGTCCATGCCCTTGGCGGTCAGCGAGGTGCCGTCGATCGGGTCGACCGCGACGTCGCACTCGGGGCCGGTGCCGTCGCCGACCTCCTCGCCGTTGTAGAGCATCGGCGCTTCGTCCTTCTCGCCCTCACCGATGACGACGACGCCGCGCATGTTGACGGTGCCGATCATCATGCGCATCGCGTCGACGGCGGCGCCGTCGGCGCCGTTCTTGTCACCGCGTCCCACCCACCGGCCTGCGGCCATGGCGGCGGCCTCGGTGACGCGGACGAGCTCGAGGGCGAGGTTACGGTCGGGTGCTTCGGTCGGCATGGAGTCGATCCTAGTGACGTAGGGAACGGCACGAAGCCGGCCCCCGTGAGGGCCGGCTCCGTGTTCGAGCGTGAGGGGCTCGCTAGTACCTGCGGCGACCGCCGCCGACCAGGTTGAGCACCAGGACGACGAGCGCCACCACGAGCAGGATGTGGATGAGGCTGCCGCCGATGCTGCCGATCAGGCCGAGCAGCCACAGCAGGAGCAGTACCGCGATGATCGTCCAGAGCATGTCGTTCGCCTCCGTCGGGGGTGCCCCGCCGACCGGGGCGTACTGAGATGTGTGTTCCCAATAGGGTGGGTTTCCTAACGCTTTCGCGAAGGAGAAGCCGCCGTGTTCGACGCCGCCGCGACCGACGCCGCGGGCAGGCTCGGCCTCGACCCGGACGCGGTGCCCGGCGGCATCTACCACCTGCTCAACGCCGTCGTCGTCCCGCGCCCCATCGCGTGGGTCTCGACGCGCTCCGCCGACGGCGTCGACAACCTCGCGCCGCACTCGTACTTCACGATCTCCTCGGTCATCCCGCCGGTCGTGCAGTTCACCTCGATCGGCTACAAGGACTCGCTGCGCAACGCGCAGGCGACCGGCGAGTTCGTCGTCTCGATCTGCACGGAGGAGCTGGCCCAGCAGGTCAACGTCAGCGCGGTGCCGTTCCCCCCTGACGAGAGCGAGTTCGACGCGGCGCGGCTGACGCGCGAGCCATCCGCGCGGGTCACGCCGCCGCGCGTCGCGGAGTCGCCGGTGTCGCTGGAGTGCGAGCTGGCCGGCGTACGCGAGTTCGGCGCGTCGACCGTCGTGTTCGGGCGGGTGGTGTGGGTGGCAGTACGTCCCGAGGTCGTCCGCGACGACCGCGTCGCCATCGACCTGCTACGACCCATCGCGCGCCTGTCCGGTGCCGACTACTCGACCATCGGCGAGGTCTTCTCCATCAAGCGGCAGAGCCACGAGGAGTGGCTCGCCGCCGAACGGAACGGAGTGCCGCAGTGAAGCAGTCCGACCGAGCGACAGCGACCCGCAACGCGATCCTCGCGGCGGCCCGCGACGTGTTCACGACGGCGGGGTTCTCCGACGCGAACATCGCCGACGTCGTGACCCGCGCGGGCGCGTCCGTGGGCAGCCTGTACCACCACTTCGGCGGCAAGGCCGACCTCTACCTCGCGCTGTTCGAGGACTACGAGTGCCGCCAGGAGGAGCGCGCGACGGCGGCCGTCGCGCAGGCCCGTGTCGGCGGCGAGCTGTCGCCGCTGGACCTGTTCATCGTCGGCGCGCGGGCGTACCTGCGCGGCTGCTGGGACGAGCGCGAGCTCGCGCGGCTCTTCCTCGCCGGGGGCGGCCCGGCGGGGTCGGAACTGCTGGGGCGCAAGCGGTTGCACGAGTGGGCGCGGCTCAACGAGCGGTTGCTCGGCAGCTACGACGAGCCCGGCGGGCCGTCGTCGGAGGCGCTCGTCCTCGTCCTCACGACGATCGTCGCGGAGGCCGGGCACGCGGTCGCTGTGTGCGACGAGGAGGAGAAGGCGATGGCGTTCGCCGAGGACGTGCTGACGCTCATCGGGCGGATGGCCAAGGTCGCTGCATGAGCGTCCACGACGACCTGCTGGCGCGGCGTTCCGACTACCCGATCGTCGGCAAGAAGACGTACCTCATCAACAACTCCCTCGGCGCGATGCACCGCGGCGTGGGGGAGTCGCTGGCGACGTACGCCGACACGTGGGCCACCGACGGCGTCGAGGCGTGGCACGACTGGCTGCCGTTCATGGTCGAGACGGCCGACCTCGTCGGCGCCGTCATCGGCGCGCCGCCGGGCACGACCGTCATGGGCCAGAACGTCGCCGCGCTGCTCGGCGCCGTCGTGTCGTGCTTCGATTTCTCTGGGATACGTCGCCGTGTCGTCACGACCGCGATGGACTGGCCGGGCAGCCACTACCTCTGGACCGAGCACGCTCGGTACGGCGCCGATCTCGTCGTCGTGCCGTCGGCCGATGGCGTAGGAGTCGACGCGCAGGCCGTCGTCGACGCCATCGACGACCGCACGCTCGTCGTGTCGGTCTCGCACGTGCTGTTCAAGTCGGCGTACGTCATGGACGTCGCGCCGATCGTCGCGCGGGCGCGCGAGGTCGGTGCGTACGTCGTCCTCGACTCGTACCAGGCAGCGGGGATCGTGCCGTTCTCCGTGACGGAGCTCGGCGTGGACTTCTGCGTCGGCGGGTCGGTGAAGTACCTCTGTGGCGGGCCCGGCAACGGCTGGCTCTACGTCGCGCCGTCCCTCGCGGACACGCTGCGGCCCGCGATGGTCGGGTGGTTCGGGCACGCGCGGCCGTTCGGCTTCGAGTGGTCGGCGGTGGAGTACGCCGCGGGCGTCGGCCGCTTCACCGGCGGGACGCCCGGCGTGCCGGCGGCGTACGCCGCGGTGCCCGGCTACCGCGCGGTGCTCGACGTCGGCGTCGCGCGGATCAGGGAGCGGTCGGTGTCGCTGACGCAGCCGCTGCTCGAGGGCGCGCTCGAACGCGGCTTCACCGTGCGGTCGCCGCACGATCCCGCGCGCCGCGGCGGGCACGTGACGATCGACCCCGGCGACTCCGAGCGCGTGCACGACGAGCTGCTCCGCCGCGGCTTCGCGGTCGACCACCGGCCGGGCGTCGGCATCCGCGTCGGGCCGCACTTCTACAACTCCGCGGAGGAGTGCGCGGCGATCCTCGACGAGATGGTTGCCATACTCCGTTGATCGGTATATAACGTCGTACTATGCATGAGCGAACGTTCCTTCTCCTCACCGCCCTGGCGGACGAGGCGCGGCATGGCTACGGCGTGATCCGCGAGGTCGCGGACCTCTCGTCGGGCCGGGTCCGGCTGCGCCCGGGGACGCTGTACGCCGCGCTCGACCGCCTCGTCGCCGAGGGGCTCGTCGGCGTGGAGCGCGAGGAGGTGGTCGACGGCCGGCTCCGGCGCTACTACCGGGTGACCGGCGCCGGCGCGTCGGTGCTGGAGTCCGCGCGTCCGGTCGCTCCGGCGCGACGCTTCGGCCTTCGGAGGGTGACCGCATGAGCGACCTCGCGCTCGAACGTCGCTGCCGCTGGGTGGCGCGCACCTACCCCGACGCCGTACGCGCCGAGGAGGTGCTGACGACGCTGATGGAGTCGAGCGAGGGCCGCCGCGCGCCGCGTCTCGGCGACGTCCTCAACGTCCTCTGGCACGCCCTGCGCGTCCGCCTCGGCAGCACCGCGCCCGGCACCCGCTTCGGGCGGGTCGGCGACGCCGCGTCCATCGCCGTCGTCATGCTCGGCGTGATGCAGGTGAGCGCGGCCGCGGCGCTGACGTACCGCCTGTACGAGCCCGCGGGGCGGGAGAACCCTGACGTCTTCTACGACGGCTCGCACCACATGACGCTGATCTTCTACGACAGGAGCCTGACGTACGCCGCGGCGTTCGCGACCCTGCTCGGGGCCGCCACCGCGGCCGCCGCGTGCCTCGGCCGGGTCCGGCTCGCGCGGGCGCTCACCGCCGTCACCGCCGTCACCGGCGGGGCGCTCGTGGTGCTCGCGCAGGAGTGGACGGTCGATCCGACGTTCGTGTCCGGCTGGGCGATGATCGCGGCCGCGATCTCGGTGGTGTTCGCGCTGGCCGTGCTGTTCACCGGCGCGGTGGCGCGGGCAACGACGCTCGTGCCGACGTGGTGGTGGGGGATGAGCGCGATCCTCTGCGCGGTCGTCGCGATGCCGACCATCGACACGGGGCGCGGCCCCGGCGAGTCGGGACGGATCGGCGTGCTGCTGCTGGCGTACGCGTTCCAGGTGCTGCTGCTCATCGTGCTCGCGACGCCGCTGCTGCGGACGTTCCCGTACCTCTGGGCCGGGCTGACGATGCTGCTCGTGCCGGCGGTGCCGTTCCTCGTCATCGGCATGGACGACCACAACACGCCCACCCGACCCGGCTACGTCGTGCTCATGACGCTGCTCATGTGGCCCGTCGTCGTCGGCACGCTGGCGGTGGTGCTACGGATCCGGCCTCGGCCGATGGCGGGGCCGCCGGGCGGAGGCGACGGCTGATGCAGGAGCCGACGTTCCTCATCCTCACCGCCCTGGCCGACGAGGCACGGCACGGCTACGGCGTCATGCAGGAGGTCACCGAGCTGTCGTCCGGGCGGGTGTCGCTGCGCCCGGGGACGCTGTACGCCGCGCTCGACCGGCTCGTCGACGAGGGGCTGGTCGCCGTCGAGCGCGAGGAGGTGGTCGGCGGCCGGCTGCGGCGCTACTACCGGCTCACCGGCGCCGGCGCGACCGCGCTCGGCGAGGAGTCGGCGCGGCTCACCGCCAACGCCGCCGCCGCCCGCAGCCGGCTGCGCAAGGCGGGGGTGACGCCGGCGTGAGCGAGGCGACACTGGAGCGGCGTTGCCGGCTGGCCGCGCGTGCGTACCCCGAGGGTCCCCGCGCCGCCGAGGTCGTGGCGACGCTCATGGACAGCAACGAGGGGCGCCGCGGCCCGCGACCCGGCGACGTGCTCGACGTGCTCCGGCACGGCGTGGCGGCACGGCTGCGCTCGACGGCGCCGGGCACCCGGCTCGGCGGGCTCGGGGACGCGTTGTCGGCCATGGTCGTGACACTGGCCGTCATGCAGGCTGCCACCGCGGTCGCGGTCACGGCGCGCGGGGCGGCGGCGTTCGACTGGTCGCAGGGCGAGTGGGCGTACCGGTACCCCTACGGCATCTCGTTCTTCGCCGGACGCTGGGAGGCGCTGGCCGCCATCGGCGCCGCCGCGGTCGCGGTCGTGGCTGTCACCGCGATGTGCTTCGGGCGAGTCCGCGTCGCGCGGGTGCTCGTCGCCCTCACGGCGGCGGCCGGCTTCGGCGCGATCGCCCTCACTCGCGCGCTCGGCCAGGTCTGGTCGTTCCGCAGCCACGCGGGCATCGGCGCGGTCTTCGCGGGCGTCGTCGTTCTCGCCGGCGTGCTGTTCACGACCGCCGTGGCCCGCGCCTCGCGCGTCGTCCCCGCCTGGTGGTGGGGGATGTGCGCGCTGCTCTGCGGCCTGGTCGCGACAGCCGCCCTCCAGGTGGCGCCGACCGGCTACGGCTGGCGGCTCAGCGTGGTGTCGGCGTCGTATGCCATGCAGCCCGCGGTCCTGGTGCTGTTCGCCCTGCCGCTGCTGCGGTCGTACCCGTACACCGCCGCGGGCGCGGCGCTCGTCGGCGTGCTGGTCATCCCGTTCGGGCCGTACGTCGGCGGTCCGTGGACACCGGTGGAGGGGCTGCTGCTGTTCGCGGCGGGGCTGTGGGGGCTGGTCGCGCTGACGGCGACCGTCGCGCTGCGCCGGACGCGACGGCGCGAGCCGGGCTGGTAGCGCTTGGCGAAACAGGCTGGCTGGTCACCGCGAGCGACACGTCGCGTTCCCGTGACCACCTCCGGGCAACTCGGGTGCGCATTGCTTCTTTTCCCCGCACGGGGTGCAACCCGGAGCCTTTTCCATCCTGAGTGCGCAGCAGCGGCCGGATCGGCCGCGCGGCAGCGCGTGCCGGTGCGTCAACTGGGTGCACGAGCCCCCTTACTGCGCTCCAGCGCTGAGATGCCT
>Ga0190268_10000010_pt1 | contig 96351 bp, 92 predicted proteins | sample Popmic249T_FD_133750 | JGI IMG/M metagenome (GOLD analysis project Ga0190268, IMG submission 133750) | Populus adjacent soil microbial communities from riparian zone of Blue River, Arizona, USA - 249 T | ecosystem: Environmental > Terrestrial > Soil > Riparian zone | place: USA: Arizona... | reverse complement strand
GGTAGACCATGTACGGGCCGGCGACGAAGAACGCCGCGGCGGCACCGATGGTGATGGTCGCTGCGATGGTACGGATGCGGGTCATGATCGACACTCCCTCTCGGACTTGCTCTCTGTAGGTCCTCTGTTGACGAGATCGACGCTACGGAGCGCGGCGCGCCGTGAGACCGGCACAAGGGACCGAGATGTCGGGACCTTGGGCCCGACGCCGTCGGGACCAATCCCACTGACGACCGTTCATCCGGAATCGCACGCTGGTCCACATGAACACCGACCTCTCCGACCGCATCGCCTGGTACGTCTCCGTCGCCCGCCAGGCACCGTCGAAGCACAACGCGCAGCCCTGGCAGTTCGCGGTCTGCTCGGACGGCAGCGTCGAGCTGTACGCCGACGCGACCCGCGCGATGCCGGCGTCCGACCCCGACGACCGCGAGCTGACGATCGGCTGCGGCGCCGCGCTGCGGACGTACGCCCTCGCCGTCCGCGGCCTCGGCTACCAGCCGGTCGTCGAGGTGCTGCCCGACGGCCCGTCAGGGGCGCTGGCGCGGATCACCGAGGGCGCGCGGCTGCTGCCGACCGCCGAGGAGACCCTGCTGCTCGCGGCCGTCTCCGCGCGGCACACCAACCGCGGCCCGCTCGACGCGAACGCCATGCCGGCGGCGACGCCCGGCAGGCTGCAGCGCGCCGCCGAGGCGGAGGGCGCGCTGCTCCAGCTCGTCACCGCTCCCGGGGCTCAGCAGGCTCTCGCGGCGCTGGCCGAGAAGGCGCGGCGGGTCGCGGCGCTGGACGCGGCGTACGCCGTCGAACGCCGCGCCTGGACGCACGAGACCGGCTCCGACGGCCTGCCGCCGAAGGCGAGCGGGATGCTGCGGGCGCCGTACGGCGCGCGGTTCGCGCACCCGGCGTACGCCCGCCTCGTCGAGGCCCACCCCGACGCTCCCCTGCCGGCGATCATCTGGACCGCGGGCGACACGCAGGCCGACTGGCTGCGCGCGGGGATGGCGTTGCAGAACGTCCTGCTCGCGGCGACGCTCGACGGCGTGTCGGCGGGCTTCGACAACGCGCCGCTCGAACGCCCCATCACACGCATGGCAGTGCGCCGCGACATCGGCTACGCGGGCTTCCCGCAGGTCGTCCTGCGGCTCGGCGTCGGCGCCGACGAGCAGGCCGTGCCGACGCCCCGCAGGGCGGTCGCCGACCTCGTCGTCTAGTTGTGGACGCAGATGTCGCGGACGCAGTAGTACGTCGTCACGGGACCGCCGGGCGGCGCGCAGCTGCCGATCCGGATCCCGGTCTTCGGGTCGTCGTAGTGCTCCATGCACGTAGCCGAGGCGGGCGTGGCGAGGAAGCCGGCGGCGGCGAGCGCGCCGATCAGGACGAGTCGCATCGAGGGGCTCCTTGGTAGGGGGAGCAGAAGGCTAGTCCGGAACGACCGCGAGGCCGAAGTTGCGGGCCGCCGCGCGCAGCCCGTCACGCGCCCGCGGGTCGGCCGTCACCTCGACCAGCTGGCGCGTCTGCTCGATCTGGCTGACGCCGAAGATCCGCGCGGCGCCGTGCTCGGTGACGATGTGGCTGTGCTGGAACGACGTGGCCGGCTGGACCAGCTGCGGCACGATCGTCGAGGTCGAGGTCTTCTCGTGCCACGATGGCAGCGCGACGACCGCGCGCCCGCCTGGCGAGTGCAGCGCGCCGACGATGAAGTCGGTCTGGCCGCCGAAGCCCGAGTAGATGCGACCCCTGCGGTACGACGCGTTCGCCTGCGCCCACAGGTCCACCTGCATCGCGGTGTTGACCGACGTCATGGCCGGCTGGCGCGCGATGTGGCCTGGGTCGTTGGCGCGCTCGGTGCGCAGCATCCGTACGCGCGGGTTGCGGTCCACCCAGGCAAGCAGCTCGGCGGAGCCGAAGCAGAACGACGCCGTCAGCACCGCGTCGGGGTCGAGCCGCCCGGCACGCTCCAAGGCGAGCACGCCGTCGCTGAACATCTCCGACCAGATCCGCAGCCCCGTCGCGCGGACCGCCGCGAGCGTCGCGTCGGGCACCGCGCCGATGCCGAGCTGCAACGTCGCGCCGTCGGCAATGAACGCGGCCACGCGGTCGGCGATCTGCCTGCTCACGTCGTCGGGCTCGCGCGGCGTCGGCGCGGGCAGCGGCTCGTCGGCCTCGATCGCGAGGTCGATGTCGGTGGCGTCGATCTCGCCGTCGCCGTAGGTGTACGGCATGTGCCTGTTGACCTGCGCCACGACCAGCCCGCCGCGTGCCTTCACGGCCTCCAGCGCGGCAGGGAGGATGTTGACCTCGCAGCCCATCGACACCTTGCCGTCGTACGGCACCGAGGTGTGCAGCAGCACGACGTCCGGCGGGCGCGTGTCGCGGAACAGCGCCGGCACCAGCGACAGCCGAGAAGGGATGTAGCGGAGCTCCGCGTGGTCGCGCATGCCCGCGCCGACGAACGACGTCTCGAGCCGTACGCCCTCGCTCTCGGGGATGCCGCGCGGCGCGTTGAGCATGTACAGCCGCCACAGCTCGCGGGACTTCTCGATCACCCGGAGGGCGTGGAACGGCGCGGCGTGGTTGCCGCTCGCGACGACGCGCGGGCGACCGGGCAGCGCGGCGACGGCGGCGGCGAGCGCGGAGTCCGGCACGACGTTCAACGACATCGCCCCATCCTCGCTCACGCAGGAGGACGATGCGGGGCGTGAACCGTCTGGGCCTCCGGCCCCGACAGGGAGGGTGACGTACGCCGCCAGGCGCGCGCATCCGTTCAGAGGGGGTCCCATGAGGACCGCAGCTCGCGCGGCGGCCACCGTCGCGCTCACCGTCCCGTTCGTCCTCGCGCCAGGCTCGGCGCACGCCGCCGGCGCTACGAGAGTCGACGCCGCCGGGCCGTTGACGCGGTACGACGCCGCGATCCCGGCGGGCGCGACCGCGCGCGTCCACGCGGTGCTGACGCCGAGCGGCCGTACGGTCGTGACGCTCGTCGTGGACGGCTTCCCCGCCGACACCGAGTACGGCTCGCACATGCACCAGAAGCCTTGCGGCGCAACGGGCGCGGACGCCGGCGGCCACTACCAGAACGTCCCCGGCAGCGACCCCGCGCTGGGCAACCCCGACAACGAGGTGTGGCTCGACTTCACGACCGACGCCGGCGGCCACGGCGAGGCGAGCGCGAGCGTCGCGTGGCACCCGGTGCGCGACACGGCGCACCCGTTCGGCGCCAACTCGGTCATCGTCCACCGCGACGAGACCGCGCCCGGCGGCGGCGCCGGCCCGCGGCTCGCCTGCCTGACGGTGCCGTTCGCTCCGTGACATGACCCCCGACGACGAGCTGCTGCGCGCGGTCGCCACGACCGGTGACCGCGACGCACTCGAGGCCCTCTACCGCCGGCACGCGCCGTGGCTCGTCGCGCGGCTGTCCCGCCGGTGCGCGGACCCCGGGCTCGTCGACGAGGCGGTGCAGGACACGTTCGTCGCGGTGTGGCGGACGGCGAAGCGCTGGGACGGCCGCGGCGAGGTGGCGGCGTGGGTCTGGGGCATCGCCGTACGCCGGCTCATCGACCTGCTGCGCAAGCAGCGGGTGCCGACGACGTTCGTCCTCGACGTCGCGCCGAGCGCCGAGGAGCAGGTGCTGATGGGCGTCGAGCACGGCGACCTGGGCGGCGCGCTGGCGCGGCTGTCGCCGGAGCTGCGCGCCGTCGTGCAGGCGACGGTGCTCGACGGCCTCACGACGAGGGAGGCGGGGCGGCTGCTCGGCATCCCCGCCGGCACGGTCAAGACCCGCATGATGCGCGCCCGCGCGCAGCTACGACAGGAGGTGATCGCGTGACCTGGCACGCCGATCCGGGGACGCTCGCGCGGTACGCCGCCGGCGCCGCCGACGCGGTCGCCGCGGCCAGCGTCGAGGCGCACCTCACCGCCTGCGCGGACTGCCGCGCGGCACTCGCGCCGTACGCCGACACCTCTCGTCTCGACAGGACCTGGCACGCCGTCGTCAGCGACCTCGACGCGCCCCGCCTGACCCTCGCCGAACGCGCCCTGCGCGCCGTCGGCGTCCGCGACGACCGCGCGCGGCTGCTCGCCGCGACGACGAGCCTGCGGACGTCGTGGCTGGCGTCGGTGCTGTTCGTCGCGGCGTTCGCCGTCGCGGCGGGTCGGACCGGCAGCGACGGTGACTTCGTCTTCCTGCTGCTCGCGCCGCTCGTGCCCGTGGCGGGCGTCGCGGCGGCGTATGGGCCGGGGGTCGACGCGGCGTACGAGATCGGCGTCGCCGCGCCGTACGGCGGCGTGCGCCTCCTCCTGCTGCGCACCGTCGCGGTGCTGGCGTTCTCGCTCGCCGTTCTCGGCGCGGCAGGGGTCGCGGTACCGGGCCTGACCGGCGCCGAGTGGCTGCTGCCCGCGCTCGGGCTGTCGTCCGCGACGCTGGCGCTCAGCACGCGGACGACGCCCGCCGCCGCGGCGGGCGCGGTCGCGGCGTGCTGGGTGACGTACGCCGTGCTGCCGTACGGGACGCCGGGCGACGCACGGACGCAGGCGTTCTGCGCGGTGCTGCTCCTCGGAGGCGCCGCGGTGCTGGTCGCGAGGTCCGGACACGTCGAGCAGGGAGAACGCGCATGAGCGTCGTCGCGCACGACCTGGTGAAGTCGTACGGCCGCCGCCGCGCGCTCGACGGCCTCACGCTCGACGCCGCCACCGGCGTCACGGGGCTGCTGGGCCCGAACGGCGCCGGCAAGACGACGCTCCTCCGCATCGTCGCGACGGTGCTCGCGCCGACGTCCGGCGAGGTGCGCGTGCTCGGCAGGGACGTCACGCGCGGCTCGGAGCGGCTCGAGGTCCGGCGGCGGCTCGGGTACATGCCGCAGGAGCCGGGGTTCTACCGCAGCTTCACGGCGTTCGAGTTCGTCGACTACGTCGCGATCCTCAAGGAGATGACCGACCGCGCGTCGCGGCACGACGAGGTGCGCCGGGTGCTCGGCCTGACCGGCCTCCAGTCGCAGTCGGGCACGAGGATCCGCGCGCTGTCCGGCGGCATGCGGCGCAGGCTGGCGCTGGCGCAGGCGCTGCTCGGCGACCCCGAGCTGGTCGTCCTCGACGAGCCCACCGCGGGGCTGGACCCCGAGCAGCGGCTGCGGTTCCGCGACCTCGTCTCGACCGTGGCCGAACGCCGCACCGTCGTGCTCTCGACGCACCAGACGGAGGACGTCGGCGCGCTGTGCCGACACGTCGTCGTCATGGACGCAGGGCGCGCGGCCTGGTCGGGTACGCCGGCCGAGCTCGCCGCTGTGGCAGCCGGCCGGGTCTGGACGTCGGCCGAGCGGGACGCCGCGGCAATGGCCGCGTGGCGCACGGGCGAGGGCGTCTACCGCAACCTCGGCCCGGCACCCGCCGGCGCCGACCTCGTCGCGCCGACGCTGGAGGACGGGTACCTGCTGCTGCTCGGTGACCGGGCGGAGGTCGCCGCATGATGGTCATCCCGCTCGCCGTCATGCTCGTGGCGCTCGTCGTCACGCTCCGGCAGCGTTCGCTGGCGGGCACCGTAGGGACGCCCGCGCCCGCGCTGCCGTGGACGCCCACGTCGGTGACACGCGACCCGTCGCGCTGGCGTGTCGTCCGTACGCTCGGACTCGTCGAGGCCCGCAAGCTCGCCAAGCACCCCGTCGCGGCGTGCGGCGTGGTGCTCGCGCTGCTCGCGGTCGGGTTCAGCACCGGCATCGACGGCACGCAGGCGTACTCCGAGCTCACCGGCGCCGGGGCGGCGGGTCTGTACCTGCCGCTGATGGTGTTCCTCGCCGCGCACCTCAACGTCACCCGCGCCCGCCGAGCCGGAGCCGAGGACCTGCTCGGCGCGGCCCCGCCAGGGCAGGTCGACCGGACGCTCGCCGCGTGCTTCGCGGGCGTCGTCGCGGCGGGCGCGGTGCTCGCCGGGGTCCTCGTCGCGTACGCCTACTTCGGCGCGACCGGCACGGACATGATCCGCCGGCCCGGGCCGTTCGAGCTGCTGCCCCTGCCGCTGTCGGTGCTCGGCGCGGCCACGCTCGGCACGATGATCGGACGCTGGCTGCCGTGGCGGGGCGTCGGGCCGCCGGTCCTCGTTCTGCTCGTGGGCGTGTCGATCGCGCTCGCCGCCGACGGCCCCGACGACATTGGGCCGCTGTTCGTGCCGTTCGTCGACTTCGTCGGCTCGGAGGAGGGCACGCGCGTCGCACTGCCGCTGCACGTCCCCGCCGCGCACGCGCTCTACCTCCTCGGCCTCGACGCGATGGCGGTCGTCGGCGCGGTGCTGCGGCACCGGCGTACGGCGCTCTGGTGGGGCCTCGGCGCGGCGGCGGTGCTCTGGACGGCGGCGATGGGCGCATGGCAGGTCTCCTGACGCTGCTGCGCGCCGGCCGCTGGGCGCCGGTCGCGCTGACGTTCGGCTCCGTCGCTGTCCTGCTGGGACTCGTGGACGACCCTGCCGAGGCGGTGGGAGCGCTTGTCGTGGCGATCCCGTTCGGCGTCGTCTGGCTCGTGGACGACGCCGCGGCGACACTCACGGCGAGCGCGCGCTGGGGGCGGCGCCCGCAGCTCGCCGTCCGGTGCGCGCTGGCGGTCGCCGTGGCGTTCGGCGGGTGGGCCGCGGCGGTGGCGTACGCCGGCAGCGCGCCGCCGTACGGCACCGTCGTCCTCGCCGCGCTGCTCGCGGCGGCACTGGCGTCGGGCATCACGTGGGGCGCGGCGTACGGCGGCCCCGCCGCGGTCGTGGTCTGGGCCGCGACGCAGCTGCCGCCGTACGACTGGGGCGTGGCAGGGCGCGAGTGGTGGACGGTCGTCGTGGTCGCCGCGGGCTGGCTCGTCGTCGCCACCCGCGACCCGGCGCGGAGCTGACAGCAACCCCGTACGGCGCTCCCAGGGACATCCCAGGTACGCCGCCGATCGTGGTCTCCAGCGAGCCCGGCAGGCGGGCTCATCACCGCCAAGGAGCCACTCATGGACGAGACCACACCGGCGCCGCGCCGCGGCCGTACCGTCGCGCTGATCGGCGCCGGCCTCGTCGGCGGGTTCGTGCTCGCCGGCTTCGCCACCGCGAGCGCCCAGACCCCGGCCCCGTCGACCCCCGGCGACGACACCGAGCAGAGCGCCCCGCTGGCGCCCGGCGGCAAGCGCGGCCACCACGGCCCGCGCGGGCACGGCATGGGCATCCACGGCGAGTTCGTCACGGCCGCGCCGGACGGCGGCTACCAGACCATCGCCACGCAGCAGGGCGAGGTGACGGCGGTCAGCGCGACGTCGATCACCGTACGGAGCGAGGACGGCTTCTCGCGGACGTACGCCGTCGACGACAACACGCTCGTCAACGCCGGCAACGAGGGCATCGCCGACGTCGAGGATGGCGACGACGTCCACGTGAAGGCGCTCGTCGTGGACGGCAAGGCCAGTGCCGTCAGCGTCAACGACGGCACGCAGGTGCGGCGCCTGCGCGAGCGCTGGGCGCCCCGCCCGCCGGCGCCGGAGGCGGAGGCGACCGCGTCCTCGGCGACGTAGCGCGTGCGTCCCAGGGACCCGGCCGTGCCCTGCGGCCGGGTCCCAGGCGCGGAACTGACAGGCTGCTCTCAGCCGGCGTTCAGGTTGGCGCGCGAGAATGCGGTCATGGACGACACCGTCGAAGTCCCCCAGCCCGCGCCCCGTCCGCGCCGCCTGCGCGCGACCGGGCTCGTCGCCGCCGGCCTCGTCGGCGGCCTCGTGCTCGCCGGCCTCGGCGTCGCGAGCGCCCAGTCCGGCGACCCGAGCCCGGCCCCGGACCGTTCCCCCAAGGCGGAGCGCCTGCACCGCGGCCCGCGCGGGCCGTTCGGTCACCACCGCGGCGGCATGAAGCTCGGCAAGGGCGTGCTGCACGGTGAGTACGTCACCCGCGCCCCCGAGGGCGGCTACCGCACGATGGCGACGCAGAACGGCGAGGCGACCGCCGTCAGCGCCAGCTCCATCACCGTCAGGAGCGAGGACGGGTTCACGCGGACGTACGCCATCGACGACGACACGCTCGTCCGCGGCGCGTTCGGGGATGGCGCCGACGTCAAGGCCGGCGACGAGGTGCACGTCGTCGCCGTCGTGGAGGGCGGCACCGCGCGCGCGTTCAGCATCGGGAACATCACCGAGATCGAGCGCGCGCACGAGCGCCTGCGCCGCGACCACCGCCCGCCGGTCCCGTCGGAGTCCGCCGGCTGACCCGGATCGGCCCCGCCGCCGGTACCGGTGAGTGGCGACGTCGCCGGTCACCAGTTCGTGCTCGGCGCGCGTCGCTACTCACCAGTAACCGGGCGCGGGGCACCACGTCACGGGACTCGGCCGGGTAACGACTTCGCCCGTTTCGCCACGCGCCCGCCCCTCCGCCGGGCACGATCGAGGGGCGGGGGTCCGGGTGGAACGAGTGGCGGAGGTCTGCGCACAGTGCGACGTACGACGGTGGTCCTGGCGGCGGTGTGCCTCCTCGGGGGCGTGGCCTGCGGAGGTGAGTCGAAGCCGAAGGCGTCGCCGACGTCCTCGTCGGCTCCCCCGGTGAGCGAGAGCCCGAGCGCGTCCCCGACGCCGACCGCGACGGAGGCGTCGATCACGTACGGCGCGCCGTTCTACTCCGACGACTTCTCCGACAAGTCGAAGGGGTGGACGCAGAAGGACACCGACCAGGTGCAGTACGTCGTACACGACGACTACGCCTCGCCGCTGTACACGATCAACGTCAAGGCGCCGAGCCTGCACGTGTTCCCGCACCCGGAGTTCCGCGGCGTCAAGCCGGAGCAGCTGGAGAGCTACGAGGTCAGCGCGCTGCTGCAGACGACGCTCGCGACCGGCCACACGGACCTGTTCGGGCTGACCTGCCGCGACCTCGACGACCAGCGCTACAGCTTCGCCATCGGCTACGACCTGCGCCGCACCGGGCAGATCCCGTGGCGGATCTCCGAGCACGGCCCCGACGGCGCGCGGGTCCTCGCCGAGGGCACGTCGCCTGCGCCGGGCGGGTCGGCGTTCCGGGTGGCGGCGACCTGCGCGGGCGGCCAGGACGGCGGCCCCGCGCACCTGATCCTCAAGGTCAACGACACCGAGATCGGCCGTACGACCGATGCCGAGTCGCCGCTGACGAAGGGCTACGCGGGCGCGTACGTCCGCAGCGACGACGGCAAGACGACCGTCAACGTCATGAACTTCTCTGTGCGCTCGGCGACGATCGCGTCCTAGCGGCTCACCAGGAGCCGCCGCCACCTCCGCCGCCGCCCCCGCCCGAGCCGCCGCCTCCGCCGCCGGAGAAGCCGCTCGACCCGCCGACGCCGCCGGGGGTGGACGCGATGGTGCCCGCGGTCGTGGACGAGAACGACGTGATCGAGTCGCCGATGTGCATCGGTGACCAGCCCGCCGGGCCGCTGTACCAGTACAGGTCCTGCTGCTGCGCACCCAGGTCGGCGAACGCCTTCGCCCAGCGCTCGGCCTCGCCCATGACGACGGCGTACGGCAGGTAGCGCGCGAAGATCCCGGCCCGCTCCTCGGCACGCAGCTGCTCCACCTCGGCGGTGACGAGGTAGCGGCGGAACGCCCGCGCGCGGTCGAGCGCCGCGGTGCCGCGCCCCGTCCGGAACGGCAGCCGCGGGCTCAGCACCAGCAGCGCCAGCGCGGCGAGCACCAGCGCGACGCCGGTGAGGCCGAACGTCGTGAAGCGCGCGAGCGCGTACGTCGCGATACCCGCGACGACGACCAACGCCTTGGCGATGCCGCCCCACTTGCCACGCACCTCGTCAGGGCGGCGGGTGAACCAGCCCCGCGCGACGACCTCGTCGTAGAGCTGGCCCTGGATCGTGCGCAGGTCGTCGGCGAACTCGTTCTTCAGGTCGGACATGAGCACCACGTCGCCGGTGCGGAACAGCGCCATGATGAGCCCGCTCTCCCACGGGCGCAGGCGCTCGTCTGGCCCGTCGAGGCGCGTCAGCCGCCAGTCCCGCCGGCCGAACAGGCCCTGCCGCGGCAGCTCCTCGATGGTGAGGTGGCGGCGTACGGCGAGGTCGACGATCGTCGCCGTGACGTCGAGCGGGTCCGCGCGCTCGTCCACGAGCACGCCCATCAGGGCGGGCCGCATGTCGGCGCCCGGCGTGAAGTCGACGGACACCTCGCCGCGCCCGGTCAGTGGCAGCGGCTCCTCGGGGAACGTCTCCCCCGCCGCCGGCTCCAGCCCCGGCGTCAGGCCCGAGTAGTAGCGGTCGCGCCCCCGCCGGGAGACCAGGACGACCAGCGTGCCGAGGCTCGCGACCAGGACGGCGACGGCGAGGCCGAGAGGCCCGGCTTCCGTCGAGAACGCCTTCCTGAACGTCCACCGCTCCTTCAGCACCGGGCCGGGCGCGGCGGCGTACCCGTGGGGCAGCGCGGCGACGACGCTCACGCCGTTCGTCGGGCTGAGGAGACCGTGGCCGTACGTCGCCGAGGTGCCGGTGGCGCGGGACGTCCGGCACGGCGTGAGGCTGCCCTGCGGGCCGGCGTAGCAGGCGACCGCGCTGACCGTGCCGCCCTCGGTCCGCAGGGTGACAGACACGCGTTCGACGAGGACGAACCACTCGTGCCCGATGGCGTTCCAGAACAGCTCGTCGTGGCCCTCGAACCTGTTGACCGCGCCGTCGACGTCGTACGCGATGACGTACGTGTGGTCGCCGGTGATCGTCCGGTCGGGGTCGCCGATGCGGATCTTCTTCGAGCCGCCCTCGTCGGTGACCTGGGTCTCCGTGGGCGCGCCGGTCGGGCTGGTGACGCGCAGCCCGCCGAGCGGGTAGATCCGGTCGTGCGTCTCGTCGTAGCGGAAGCGCACGGGGATGGTGCGGAAGATGCCGCGCTTGGGCGCGACGCCGAACGAGTAGTCGATCGTCTCCACGACGCGCAGGCGGCCGCTGCGCGCGAGGTCGAGCCGGACGTCGTAGCGCCGTATCCGCTCGAACCCCTCCAGCTGGGCCGACGCGCTCCCCGGCGCCATCGACGCCGCCGCCACCGCGAGCGCCGCGAGGGCGCGCAGGACCCTGGTCACGCGGCGACTGTCGCACATCCGCGCGCGAACCTTTCGCACCTCACGCGTCTCTCCTGTGCGACCCCTACCGTCATGGAGCCCAGCGATGTCCCGTGCCCGCGGCACCGTCCTGCTCGTCCTCGCGCTGCTCGCGGCGCTTCTCACGCCCGCCGGCGCGGGCGAGCCGCCGCCGCTGACGTCGTGGCCGTACGACGCCGGCTACGTCACCATGCCCGACGGCACGGACCTGCGGTACACGGTGTTCCTCCCCGACAGCGGGCCAGGACCGTGGCCGGTGCTGCTGCAGTACGACGGGTACGCCGCCGGCACCAACCCGTACGAGAACGGCCAGGACCTGTTCGGCCCCAGGATGCGCGCGAAGGGCTACGCGATCCTCGGCGTCAACGTCCGCGGCTCCGGCTGCTCGGAGGGGACTTTCGACGTCTTCTCGCACCAGTGGGCGCTCGACGGCTACGAGGTCGTCGAGTGGGCGGCGCGGCAGCCGTGGTCCAACGGCAGCGTCGGCATGTTCGGCGTCTCGATGCCGGCGATCATGTCGCTGTACGTCGCCGCGCTCGACCCGCCGCACCTCGCCGCGATCGCGCCGGCCGCCGCGCTGACCGACCTGTACCGCGACGTGGCGTACCCGGGCGGGATCTACAACGCGACGTTCCCCACGGCGTGGACGGCGCTGCAGAAGGGCACGAGCTACCAGGACAACCCGCTGGTCGTCGCCGAGGACGGCGACGCCAGGTGCGTCGCGAACACGGCGGGGCACACCGCGCCGGACAAGGTCGTCGCCGCGCAGGCAGCGCAGCACCCGTACGACGACGCGTTCTGGGCGCGCTCTCTCGGCGACCGGATCGCCGACGTCGACGCCGCCGTGCTGTCACAGACCGCGTGGCAGGACGAGCAGGTCAGCGGCCGCATCTCCTCCGCGCTGCGCGCGCTCGACCCGGCGACGTCGTTCCACGTGCTGACCAACGGCAACCACGGCGTCAGCGTCGTCGCGCCGGCGTTCGCCGACCTGCAGGAGGACTTCTTCGACCGCTACGTCGGCGGCGTCGCGAACGGCTTCGAGACGACGACCCCGCACGTCCAGGTCTGGCACGAGCTGCAGACGCCGTCGTACGTCCCGCGGTGGGTCACGGGGCACGCGACGTGGCCGACGCCGGCGGCGACGACGTACCACCTCACCGCCGACGGCAGGCTCACCCCCGCCGCGCCGCTCGCCGCGGGTCGCGTGCCGTACCTCTACCCCGCGCCCGCCTCCTCGGCGGCGTCGGGCGGGAGCGACACCGAGACGATGGCGTACAAGGCGCCGGGGTTCGGCGTGTCGTTCACGACCGACCCGTTCGCGAGCGACGTCGAGGTGCTCGGCTCCGCGTCGGCCGACCTATGGGTGTCGTCGACCGCGACCGACACCGACCTCCAGGTGACGCTGTCGGAGGTACGTCCCGACGGCCAGGAGACGTTCGTGCAGCGCGGCTGGCTGCGCGCGTCGCACCGGGCGCTGGACGCCTCGCGCTCGACGGCCTTGCTGCCGTACCACCCGCACACCGCTGCCACCCAGGTGCCGCTCACGCCGGGTGTGCCGGCGCTGCTGCGGGCCGAGGTGTTCCCCTCGGGGCACGTGTTCCGCGCGGGCAGCAGGCTGCGGCTCACCGTCGAGGCGCCGCTGTCGGTGACGGGCCTGCGGGCGTTCGAGGTGGTGCCGTACCCGGCGGTCGACACCGTCCACACCGGCGGTACGACGCCGTCGCGGCTCGTGGTCGGCACCGTCCCCGCGACCGGCGTCGTGGCGGCGTACCCGCCTTGCGACACGCTCGTCAACCAGCCCTGCCGGGGCTGAGAAAGTTCCGAACTACAAGGATGGAATCTCGTTTATCCGAGACGGGCCGGGTAGGGATTCCATATCACCCCTTTTGTGGCTATCGTGCACCCTTCCGCACCCCTTATGACCTGGAGAAATCGATGCATCGCAGCATCAAGGCCGCGCTCGCCGCGGTCGCTGTGGGGGCCCTGCTCATCCCCAACAATTCGGCCAGCGCCGCCACCTTCAACGCCCCCGTCGTCGTCAGCCCCAACGACGTCAGCGAGCCCGGCATCGAGGTCGCGCCCGACGGCACCCTCTACGTGCACGGACCCACGGGCGTTCCGCTGTGGAGCTCGATCTGGCGTTCCGACAACGGCGGCGCCAACTGGCTGTTCACGCCCGGCCTGACCCGCACCGGCCTCGGCGGCGGCGACATCGACATGGCCATCCAGGCCAACGGCAAGCTGGCGTTCACCGACCTGTGGCTCGGCTCGTCGAGCGTCGGCGTCTCCAGCGACAAGGGCAACACCTGGGTCACCAACCAGGTCCAGGGCACGATGGTCCAGGACCGCCAGTGGGTCCAGACCACCAACCGCGACATCACGTACCACGTCACCCACCAGCTCGCGGCCGGCCTCGTCGTCAGCAAGTCGGTCGACGGCGGCCTGACCTACCCGGTCCAGACGCTCGCCGCGTCGACCCTCGACCAGGGCAACTGCATTTGCCCGTCCGGCTACCTCGTGGCCGAGGCCGGCGTCTCCGTGGGCGGCACCGACGACAAGGTCGGCGTGGCGTACACCACCTCTACCGGCGTCGCGTGGTCGTACTCGACCAACGGCGGCCTCACGTGGACGCGCCGGGTCATCGACCCGACCGGCGGCGGCTCGACCCTCGAGTCGTTCCCCGTCGTGGCGAACGCCGGCGGCGGCAAGCTCGTCGCGGCGTGGCTCGAGGTCAACAACAGCAACAGCAAGGTGTGGTTCGCGACGTCGGCCAACTGGGGCAGCACGTGGAGCACGCCGAAGACCATCGTGACCACCGGTACGTCGGTGTTCCCGTGGATCGACGCGCGCGGCTCCAAGGTCGGCGTCTCGCTGTACCACACGACCGCGACCGGCAACCCGAGCAACGTCTCCGGCTCCGCCCAGTGGCACCTCAAGTACCTGGAGAGCCTCGACGGCGGCGCGACGTTCTCGGCGCTGACCACCGCGGACGCCACGGCGGTCAAGACCGGCCCGATCTGCACCGACGGCCTGAACTGCGGTTCCGACCGTGAGCTCGGCGACTTCCAGATGGTCGTGCTCGACAACAACGCTCAGGCGAACATCTCGTACGTCCGCTCCATCGACGGCAACTTCAACACCGAGGTCCGCTTCGTGAAGCAGGCCTCGTAGCCCCTCGCACCACCCACATGCCGAACGGCCCGCGGAGACCTAGGTCCCGCGGGCCGTTCGACGTTCCGGGGTCTCGTTCCCCTCAACCGTGCGGTCCAGCCGCCGGTCTCGAGCGTGGTGATCTCCACAGAACGAGACCGGCGGGGGGACGGCGGAGCGCCGCCCCGGGTCCGTCAGTCGCGGAGCTTGGCGAGCAGGCGCAGCATCTCGATGTACAGCCAGACCAGGCCGACGACGAGGCCGAACGCCGCCTTCCACGCGAAGCGCTCGGGAGCGCCCTGGCGCTCCGCCTCCTCGATGAGCTCGAAGTCGAGCACGAACGACAGCGCCGCGACCGTGACGACGGCGACCGAGAAGAGGATGCCGAGCGGCGTGGAGTCGTTGATGACCGGCAGCCCGCCGGAGCCGAACAGGCTCATGACGAGGTTGATCGCGTAGAGGGCGAAGATGCCCATCATCGCGCTGACGATGACCTTGCGGAAGCGCGGCGTCGCGCGCAGCCGGCCCGACTTGTACGCCATCAGCACGCCGCCGAAGCAGAGCATCGTGCCGCCGATCGCCTGCACGGCGATGCCGGGGTACGCCTCGTCGAAGAGCCTGCTGATCGCGCCGAGGAACACGCCCTCGACGGCGGCGTACGCAATGGACAGCCCCGGCGACGGCTCCTTCTTGAACGTCACGACGAGGCCGAGCACGAGGCCGACGAGCATCGCGGGGATGGCGAGCGCGTACAGCTCCAGCGCCCACGACGCGGCCGCGGTGACCGCGAGGATGCCGAGCAGCAGCGCCGTCTTGCCGACGACGTCGTCGACCGTCATGCGCCGCGGGGCGGCGTACATCTCCTCCAGCGTCGCGACGCTGGGCTGGGCGAACGTGTCTCGCCGGGCCAGGACCGGGTTGTGGCTGCGCACCGTGAACTCCTCCGCCTCGCCGCGCGTTCGGCGGCGTGCTCTGCGTACAACGTACGACGTTCGCCCCGTGATCCCGGGGCGTTCGGGTACGTTCCGCGCGTAGTGAGGGGGTGACGGGATGCTGATCCGCGGCGAGGCCGAGCGGGTCGCCGGTCTGCTGTCCGGCATCCCCGAGGGCCTCGCGTTCGCCGGCGTCCGCGTGCCGGGCCCGGACGGCGACGAGATCGACGCGCTGGTGCTGACGCCGCGCCGCGCCGTCACCATCACCGTGCACGATCCGCCGCGCCCCACGAGCGACCTCGCCGGCGAGACGCGCGCGCGGGTTCAGCGGCTGCGCCGCTTCTGCGCCGAGAACGACCTGGACGTCGGCGTGATCCCTGCCGTCGCGGTCATCGCGGGCGACGCGGACCAGCCGCCCCGCGAGCACGCCGGCGGCGTCTGGACGACCGGCGGAAACGCGCTGCCCGCCGTCCTCGCCGGGCTGCCATCAGCCGGGGAGGTGACCCGCGCGGACGTACGCCGCCTGCTTGCGCTCCTCGGCCTCGGCGCCCCGGACGAGCACGACCTCGACGCGGCGCGGTTCCGCCGCGCCGACGGCAGCGAGCCGGCGCCGGCGCCGATTCCCGACGCGCCGTACACCTGGGGTGCGCCGCGTCCCGTGGCGCCCGTGCGATGGCCGGGGCCCTGGACCGCCCAGCTGCCACTGTGGGCCAGGTTGGTGCTGGCGGCTTGCGGGCTCGCGATGGTCGTCTTCTCGGTGGCCAAGTCGCTGGAGCCCGACGAGGCGACGCCGGTCCGGCGGCCCGGCGTGACGCGCACTCCTTAGGGGACCACCCGTACGGATCCCGCGGCGGCGCGAGCCCTGGCACGCGCCTCGTCGATGTCGCGGCCGCGGGCCAGCGCGACCCCCAGGCGGCGTCCCGGCTTGCAGTCGGGCTTGGCGAAGAGGCGTACCTGCGCGGTCGGGACCGCGAGCGCGGCGTCGACGCCGTCGTACGCCGGTGCCGTCGCCTCGGCGTCCGCGAGGATCACAGCCGAGGCGCCCGGCGAGTCGAGCGCGACGTCGAGGTCGTCCACGGGCATGCCGAGGATCGCGCGGACGTGCAGCGCGAACTCCGACAGCGGCTGCGTCGCCATCGTCACCATGCCGGTGTCGTGCGGCCGCGGCGACACCTCCGAGAACAGCACCTCGTCGCCGCGCACGAACAGCTCGACCCCGAAGATCCCCCAGCCACCGAGCGCCTCGGTCACGGTCGCGGCGACGTGCCTCGCGTTCGCCAGCGCCGCGTCGGTCATCGGCTGCGGCTGCCAGCTCTCGCGGTAGTCGCCGGCCTCCTGCCGGTGCCCGATCGGCGGGCAGAACGTCACCCCCGCCGCGTGCCGCACCGTGAGCAGCGTGATCTCGTAGTCGAACTCGACGAACCCCTCCACGATCACCGGCTGGCCCGCGACGCGCCCGCCCCGCTGCGCGTACCGCCACGCGTCCATCGGGTCGTCGCCCGCGCGCACCGTCGACTGGCCCTTGCCGGACGAGCTCATGACCGGCTTCACGACGCACGGCGTGCCGATCTCCGCGACGGCGGCGGCGTACTCCGCCTCGTCCGCCGCGAACCGGTACGGCGAGCACGGCAGCCCCAGCTCCTCCGCCGCGAGCCGCCGGATGCCCTCGCGGTCCATCGTCAGCCGTGCCGCGCGCGCGGTCGGGACGACGCGCTGCCCCTCAGCCTCCAGCGCGACCAGCTCGGCGGTCGCGATCGCCTCGAGCTCGGGCACGACGAGGTCCGGCCTCTCGGCCTCGACCACCGCGCGCAGCGCCGCCGCGTCGAGCATGTCCACGACGTGCCGGCGGTGCGCGACCTGCATCGCCGGCGCGCCCGCGTAGCGGTCCACCGCGACGACCTCGACACCGAGGCGCATCGCCTCGATCGCGACCTCGCGGCCGAGCTCGCCGGCGCCGAGGAGAAGCAGGCGTACGGCGCGCGGGCTGCCCGGTGTCCCGATGACCATGCCGGGACCCTAGTGTCTAGCCCGTGGTCCGCGTCTGCTTCGTGTGCATGGGCAACATCTGCCGTTCGCCGATGGCCGAGGTGGTGTTCCGCGCGCTCGTCGCCGAGGCCGGACTCTCCGACGCCGTGTCGACCGCCAGCGCGGGGACCGGCGGCTGGCACGCCGGCGACGGCGCCGACCGACGCGCGGTGTCTGCCCTCCGTGCGCGCGGCTACGACGGCAGCGCGCACAGGGCGCGACAGTTCACGCGCGGGGACTTCGCGGCGTACGACCTCGTCGTCGCCCTCGACCGCGACAACGAGCGCCACCTCCGCTCGCTCGCCGGCTCCCCCGAGGACGCCGCGAAGATCCGGCTGCTGCTCGCGGACGACGACGTGCCCGACCCGTACTACGGCGGCGCCGACGGCTTCGAGCACGTCCTCGACCTCGTCGAGAACGCCTGCCGCGAGCTGCTCGCGGAGGTCGCGCCGTGACGCTGCTCGGCAGCGAGGTCGTCGCCTCCTCGCGCGTGGCCGGCGGCGACATCTGTGCTGCCTCCCGCGTCGCCCTCGCCGACGGCCGCGTCGTCTTCGTGAAGACCCGCGACGGCGCACCGCCGGGCTTCTTCGCCGCCGAGGCCGCGGGGCTGACGTGGCTGGGCGAGGCGGGCGGCGTACCCGTGCCCGAGGTCCTGGCCGTCTCCGAGAGCGAGCTCGTGCTGTCCTGGATCGCGCCCGGCACGCCATCCGAGTCGGCTGCCGAGGCGTTCGGCGTCGCGCTCGCGGCGACGCACCGAGCGGGTGCGGAGACGTTCGGCGGTACGTCCCCCGGCTGGATCGGCTCCCTACCCCTCGCCAACGACCCGGGCACCGACTGGCCCGGGTGGTACGCCGCGCACCGCCTGCTGCCGTACCTCGACCGCGCCGCGCTCGCCCCCGCCGACAGGTCGGCCGTGGAGTCCGTGGTGGAGTCGGTCGGCGCGCTGGCAGGCCCGCCCGAGCCGCCGAGCAGGCTGCACGGCGACCTGTGGAGCGGCAACGTCCTGTGGTCGGCCGCAGGTCCGGCGTACGTCGTCGACCCCGCCGCGCACGGCGGCCACCGCGAGACCGATCTCGCGATGCTGGCGCTGTTCGGCGTGGCGCACCTCGACCGCATCGTGCCGGCGTACGACGAGGCATACCCGCTCGCCGACGGCTGGCGGGAGCGGGTCGCGCTGCACCAGCTGTTCCCGCTGCTCGTGCACGCGGCGCTGTTCGGCGGCGGGTACCGCGCGCATGTCGGCGCCGCCGCGCGTGCCGCGCTCGCTCGCGGCGATGGCGTGTCTCACGTCCCGTGATCGTCGCGAGCGGCGTCCCGGACGCCGCGAGGTCCTCGGCGTCGGCGGCGTGCGCGGTGAGGAGGTACGCGAGCCGGGTCAGCGCGGTCAGCCGCGCCGCCGCGAACTCCGCGAACTCCGCCCGCTCGTCGGTCGTCACACCCGTACAGAGTCCGGGAGGCCCGCCGACGGTTGCCTGGGGTTCGGGGCGCCGCCGTCCCCGCGCCTGCCGAAGACGGCGCGCCGGTGCCGAGGCCGGCGGGGCGCCGTACGACGCGGGGAGGCGGCGGGAGGTCAGCAGGGGCGCTCGAGGTCGCCGCTGGGGATGCACGTGGTCGAGATCGGGCCGACGATCTCCTTCACGCAGTCCTCGACCGGACGGTCTGTGCAGCGGGGGATCGCCGAGGCGGTCGTGGGCAGGACGAACGCCGCGGCGGCGCCGGCGGCGAGCGCGAGGGTGATCATGCGCTTCGTCATGGGGTCACCTCCCTCCCGTCGCCGGAGTAGGGAGGCGGCGCGGGGCGACGGCCGGCCGTTGCGTCCAGTTACGACGCGCCGCTGCGATGGCCTTCCGCGACGGCGCCGGAAGGGCCACGATGGCGACGACGAACGGGGGCTCGACCATGGCCGGCCAGCACGAGCGCAATCTCGCGGAGATCAAGACCCTGGTGGACTTCCCGTATCCGGAGAAGCCCGCCCTCGAGGCCGACCTCGTCATGAAGGGCGGCATCACCAGCGGGGTGGTCTACCCGCTCGCGGTCTGCGAGCTGGCGAAGACCTACCGCTTCCGCAACGTCGGCGGCTCCTCCGCGGGCGGCATCGCCGCGGCGCTGGCCGCGGCGGCCGAGCACGCGCGTGACAGGCAGGGCTTCCAGCGTCTCGCGGCCCTCCCCCTCGGCCTCGGCAACGACCTGCCTGAGCTGTTCCAGCCGAGCCGCGGTACCCGCCCGCTGTTCGAGCTTTTCCGCGCCGTGCAGGACAAGCGGCACGCGCTCCCCTCGCGCCTCGCCAGGCTGCTGCGCGCGCTGCTCGCCGGGCAGCGGCTCGCCGCGGCGGCCGCCGCCGCGGTCGTCGTCGTCCTCGGCGTCTGGGCGGTCATGCTCGGCGCCGGCGCTCCGCACGACCTGGGCGACTGGGGCGGCATCGCGCTGCGGCTGCTCCCGCTCGCCCCGGTGGTCTTCGTCGCCGCCGTCCTCGGCGCGGCGGCGGGGACGATCCGCGAGGCGTTCCGGCAGCTGCCGCTGAACGGGCACGGGCTGTGCATCGGCTCCCGCGGCGGCGAGGCCGGCGAGGGCGTGGCGCCGTTCACCGACTGGATGCACGACGCGCTGCAGACCGTGGCGGCGACGCCTGGCGTCCTGACGTTCGGCGACCTGTGGGGCGGCGACCCCGGCGACCCGAGCGTCCGGCTCGAGATGATGACGACGAACGTCTCGCAGCGGCTGCCCATGCGGCTGCCGTTCACGAACGACAAGTACATGTTCTGCCCGCGCGAGCTGGCCCGGTGGTTCCCGCCGGACGTCCTCGCCCACCTCGTCGGCAACGGCGCCGAGGCGACCACCGGCGACGGACCCCGGTGCTGCCCGGAGCATCCGACGGTGGCGCTGCGCAAGCTGCCGGAGGCGGCGCGGTTCCCCGTCGTGATGGCGGTGCGGATGACGTTGAGCTTCCCCGGCCTCATCAGCGCGGTGCCGTTGTGGACCGTCGACCAGGCAGACCCGGACCAGCCCGTGGCGCGCTGCTGGTTCTCCGACGGCGGGATCAGCAGCAACTTCCCGATCCACTTCTTCGACACGATGCTGCCGTCGCGGCCTACCTTCGCGATCAGCCTCGGGCCGTACCAGGCGAAGTACCCGGACCAGTTCGTCCACTACCGCAAGGCGTCCACGGCCCCGCAGCTCCCGGTCCGTCCCGCCGGCACCGTCGGGCAGTTCGGCGGCGGCATCCTCGACACGCTGCAGAACTGGTCGGACAACGGCCAGAGCATGCTCGCCGGCTACCGCGACCGCATCGTCGAGGTACGCCAGCTGCCGCACGAGGGCGGCATGAACATCGACATGGACGCCCGCACCATCGCCGGCCTCGCGGTCCGCGGCAGGGACGCCGCCGTGGCGCTGGGCGCTTTCGACTTCGTGCATCACCGGCGGGTCCGCTACGACACGGTGCTGGCCGAGCTGCAGCGGACGACGGCGGCGATGGGCAGGTTCTACGACCGACCGCTGCCGTCGGGCGACCCGTCGTACCGCGACTTCCTCCACAGCGACAAGCCCACGGGGGTCGCGCGGGTGGACGCGCTGCTGTCGTTCGCCGGGCGCGTCACGCCGCCCACGTGGCCGTACGAGCGGCCGCGACCCGACTTCACCGTCGGCGCCTCGAAGCACCCGGCCGAGCTGCGAATCGTGGCGAAGTACTGATGCTGCCGACGGAGACGTGGCCCGTCGCGCTGCGCTGGGCCACCGTCGTCTGCGGGGCCGGCGCCGGTGTCGCGAGCTGCGTCGCGATGGCCCGTGCGGGCCGTGCGATGAAGGCGTCGGGTGGCGCCGGCATCGTGGCGATCGAGCTGGCCGGCACACCCGCGCGCGCGGCCGCGATCAAGGCGGCGTGGGGCCCCGGCGGCCGCGCCGCGGCCCGGCGCTCGCTGCTCGCCGACTTCGCGTTCGTCGCGGCGTACGTCGTCGTGCCCGTCGTCGTCGCCGGTGCCTCCGCCGCGGTGATGCGACCCCGCGGGTGGAGCGGGTGGACCGGGACCGCCATCTTCTCGGGGTGGGCCATGGTGGCGGCCGGTGCGCTCGACGTCGTCGAGAACGCCGCGCTCCTCGCGGTCCTGCGCGCGGACCGCCCGGCGGCGGCGCTGACACGGCTGGCGGCGTTCTGCGCGCGGGGCAAGTTCCTGCTGGTGCTGGTCGCGCCGCTCCCGCTCGCGACCGCCGGTATCGCGGCGCTCGCGCGCGTCTAGCCCACCAACGCGAGGAACTCCGCGCGGGTCGGCGGGTTGTCGCGCAGCAGGCCGTACATCGTCGAGGTGAACGTCGTCGCGCCCGCCGCCTGCACGCCGCGGATCGTCATGCACTGGTGCTCGGCCTCGAGCACGACGCCGACGCCGCGCGGGCCGAGGTGCTCCCGCAGCCAGTCGGCGACCTGCTTCGTGAGGCGCTCCTGCACCTGCGGGCCGCGCGCGTAGAACTGCACGAGCCGCGCCAGCTTCGACAGCCCGAGCAGCCGGTCGCCGGGGAGGTAGCCGACGTGCGCGACGCCGCGGAACGGCAGCAGGTGGTGCGCGCAGAGCGACGTGAAGGGCACCGACCGGGCGAGCACCAGCTCGTCGTAGCCGGCCTCGTTGGCGAACGTCGTCGCCGTGAACGGCGCGGGCGTCAGCAGCTCGCGGTACATCTCCGCGACGCGGCGCGGCGTCTCGCGCAGCGCGGGGTCGGTGACGTCGATGTCGAGCGCCGTCAGCAGCGCCTCCGCCGCGTGCTGCACCCTCGCCTGCTTGAGCTCGCACCACGCGGGTCCGCCGAGCGACTCGTCGTCGGCGACCGGGTCGAACGCTGCTGCCTCGCTCATCGATGCTCCCTCTCGCGGACCGGCTGACGAGGAATACTGTATCAGTAACGTATCTTGTCGTTACAATGACCGCCGTGCCCTCTCCCGTCACCGCGTTCGTCCTCTCCGGGGGCGGCAGCCTCGGCGCGGTCCAGGTCGGGATGCTCCAGGAGCTCTCCGCACGCGGCGTCCGCCCCGACCTGCTGCTGGGTACGTCCGCCGGCGCGCTCAACGCCGCGTACGTCGCCGGCCACGGCGACTCCGAGACCTCGCTCAGCCGGCTCGAAGCGGTCTGGCGCGGGCTGCGCCGCCGCGACGTGTTCCCCCTCGACCCGCTGCGCGCGGTCGCCGCGGTGACGATGCGCGCGCCGTCGCTCTGCTCCCCCGCCGCGCTGCGCAGGCTCGTCTCGGCGCATCTCGCGTTCCGCGACCTCGAGGACGCGCGCGTCCCCGTGCACCTCGTCGCCACCGACATCCGCAGCGGCGAGGAGGTGATCCTCTCGTCCGGCGACGCGTGCGACGCCGTGCTGGCGAGCGCCGCGATCCCGGGCATCTTCCCGTCGGTGACGATCGACGGCCGCGACCTCGTCGACGGCGGCATCGCCAACAACGCCGCCGTCTCGCAGGCCGTCGCGCTCGGCGCCGAGTGCGTCTACGTCCTCCCCAGCGGCTACGCCTGCGCGCTCGAGCACGCGCCGCGGACGGCGCTCGGCAGCGCGGTCCAGTCGATGGCGCTGCTGGTCGAACAGCGGCTCGTCCGCGACGTCAGCCACTTCGCCGACCGCGCCGACGTCCGCGTGCTCCCGCCGCTGTGCCCGCTCGCCGTCTCTTCCGCCGACTTCCGGCACGCGGGGGCGCTCATCACGCGGGCGCGTACGTCGACCAAGCGCTGGCTCGACGCCGGCGGCCCCAGCCTCCCGCACCAGGAACGGTTCCTCTCGATGCACGGCCACGCCACCCCAAGGAGAACGCCATGGACAGCACCCTGCTCGTGATCGGCGCCGGCCTCGCCGGGGCGAAGGCCGCGGCGGCCGCGCGCGAACGCGGCTTCACCGGCCGCGTCGTCCTCGTGGGCGCCGAGACCAGAAGGCCGTACGAGCGCCCGCCGCTGTCCAAGGACGTCCTCCGCGGCAAGGCCGAGCCCGAGTCGGCGCACGTGCACGAGGAGGGGTTCTACGCCGCCAACGACGTCGAGCTCGTCACCGCCACCGAGGTCCGCGAGCTCGACGTCGCGGGCCGCCGCGCGGTCCTCGCCGACGGCGGGTCGATCGCGTACGACAGCGTCGTCCTGGCCACCGGCGCGCGGCCGAGGCGCCTCGACGTTCCCGGCGCCGACCTCGACGGCGTCCACTACCTGCGCACCCTCGACGACGCGGCGCGGCTGCGCGCGGCCATCGGCACCGGCGCGCGCGTCGTCGTCGTCGGGGCGGGCTGGATCGGCTCCGAGGTCGCGTCGTCGGCGCGCGCGATGGGCGCGGACGTCTGCGTCGTCGACCCGGCGCCGGTGCCGTTGCAGCGCGTCCTCGGCACCGAGGTGGGCACGGTGTTCCGGAGCCTGCACGCCGACAACGGCGTCGCGTTGCGCCTCGGGGTCGGGATCGCCGAGCTGCATGGCGGGCGTTCGGTCGACAAGGTCGTGCTCAGCGACGGCCGTACGGAGGCCGCGGACGTGGTCGTCGTCGGTATCGGCGTCGAGCCGTGCACCGAGCTGGCCGAGGCCGCGGGGCTGCACGTCCGCGACGGCATCGTCGTCGACGAGCACCTGCACTCCGCCCCCGGCGTGTACGCCGCCGGCGACGTCGCGAACGCCTGGCACCCGCACTACGGCAGGCACGTCCGCGTCGAGCACTGGGCGAACGCGCTCAACCAGGGCGCGACCGCGGGCCGCAACGCCGTCGGCTCGCACGAGGCGTACCTGCGGCTGCCGTACTTCTACTCCGACCAGTACGACCTCAGCCTCGAGTACCTCGGCGTTGCCGACGCGCGCGACGACGTCACCATCCGCGGCAGCCTCGCGGAGCGGGAGTTCGTGGCGTTCTACGCCCGCGAGGGCATCGTCGACGCGGCGCTCACCGTCAACGTCCACGACGTCGTCGACGACCTGAAGCGGATCGTCACCGACCGCGTCCGCACCGACGCGCCTGGGCTGCTCGATCCGGCCGTGCCGCTGAGCGACGTCGGCAGGCGGTAGCGCGTCAGGCCCGGCGGAGGACGACGCAGCAGCGCCCCTCCGCCGGGTCGAGCTCGGCCACGACGCCGCTGCCGCGCACCCCCGCGACGACACCGTCGAGCAGCGCGGTGTTCATCGCGCAGACGAGGTCCGGCGCGGTCGTCATGACCGCGTGGAACGGGCAGTTCAGGAGCGTCACCTCGTCGGCCGTCGCCTCGGGCTCGTACCCGAGCCCGGCGGCCACCTCGCACGCCGCGGTCAGCGTCCCGCGCGCGCCGCGCGGCTTCCTGCCCTCGTGCGCCGCGCCCGCCTCGACGCCGCGCTCGTGCGCGATCCGCATGGCCGCGTCCTTGGCCGAGCCACCGCGCGGCGTCGCCGCGACAGCCGCCGCGAGGATCTGCCCCGCGAGGTCGTACCGGCGCTCGGGCAGCGACGCGTCGATCTCGAGGTCGGAGCGCTCGTACAGCTTCGCCGGCCGCCCAGCGCCAGGCCCCTGCCTGCCGGTCAGCCGCGCGTACGACACCGTCAGCAGCCCGCGGTCGGAGAGCTTGTCGAGGTGGAACGCCGCCAGCGTGCGCGAGATCCCCACGTCCTCGGCGACCTGGTCGCGGCTGGTCGGACCGCGCCGCGAGACGACGGCGTCGTACACGCGCCGCCGCGTCGCGTCGTCGAAGACGCCGAAGACCCGCCCGAGGCGTTCGATGCTCGCCATGCGCGGATTCTAACGACAACACAGGTTGACGTGCAGTATCCGACCGGAGTACAACGATCATTGGTTTTAGAAGGAGGACGCCATGCCCCTGCTGCTCAGGATCGGGTTCGCGATCGTCGCCGCGGGGCTGGCGATCGACGTCGTCCACCACGGCGCCGGCGCCGGTGGTCCCTGGGCCGAGCTGTCCGGCCACGTCCTCTCGCTGATCGGGATGCTCGTCGTCCTGGCGGGCCTCCTCACCACCGCGGTGCGCGCGCACCGCCCCACCGACCGGAGCACCCCATGACCCTCGCCGAAGCGCCGCAGCTGCTCGACAACCCCATCGACTTCCTCGTGAACAGCCTGCCGTGGGGCTTCTTCCTCGTCGTCCACATCGCGCTGTTCTCACTCGGCGCGTACTTCGCGTGGCGCGCGTTCGACGGCGCGCAGACGCTGGCGGGCAGCGGTTTCGCTCTCTTCGCCGTCGCCGAGGTCTCGTACATGACCTACCACGTCAACGCCACGACGTTCCTCTTCGCGCACACCATCTCCGAGGTGCTCGACGGCGCGGCGTTCGTGCTGCTCTTCCTCTGGGCCGCCAAGACCGGACTCGGCCGCGTCGCGCCGGCGCGGGAGGTCCGCCGCGAGCAGGGCGCGCTGCGATGAGCCGCATCGGCTCGTTCGCCGCCGTCGCCCTGCTCGCCGTCACGGCGTGCGGAGGGGACGGCGGCACGGAGAGCGCCGAAGGACCCGTCCGCACCGACCGCGTCACGGCGGCGAAGAGCTACACGTTCTCCCCCGCGGAGATCGCGGTCTCTCCCGGCACGACCGTCACGTGGACCAACGACGACGACTTCCCCCACGACGTCACGCTGCTCGACGGGTCCAAGGAGAAGCACGCGCTGTCGATCGGCAGGTCGGCGACGATCACGTTCGCCGACGCGGGGACGTTCCGCTACCAGTGCTCCATCCACCCGCAGCAGATGCGGGGCAGCGTCGTCGTCGGCTGACGTAAGGCGCCCGGTCGGCACGCGACGCGGCGTCGAGATCGACTACTGCCCGCAGTGCCGCGGTGTCTGGCTCGACCGCGGCGAGCTGGACAAGCTGCTCGAACGCGCGGCCGAGGACGTCCCGGAGCCGCCGCGCCGCGACGACGATCGCCGCGACGACAAGCCGCAGCACCACGACGCCGGCTACCGCAAGAAGAAGAAGTCGTTCCTCAGCGAGGTTCCTCGAGTTCGGCGAGTAGCCGGCGGGGCGGGTCCGCCGAGCCACAGCCGGCCCCTTCGGAGCCCGTCGCGCCACCACCGCGGGCTGTCCGCGACGGCTGGTCACCGACCCGACGGTCGCGCCGCGTGTCCGTTATCGCCCCAAACCACGGGGGGCAAGTGTCAGTAAACGGACAGTAGTCGGGTCGTTGGACCCCTTGCCATCGGCACCCGTCCGGAGAATGGTTCGCCCTGCACGAGACCGGGGCGGGTGCGACCCAGCGAGTCCTCACCCCAGTCATGGATCTCGGCGACCGAGCCGTGCGCGGCTCAAGGGAGGGGCTCTCGTGACGGCGCTCGGAATCTCCTCGTCCCGTGGACGTCACCGCGCGAAGCGGGTACGCGCTCGGCGATCGTTCGCGTCGGTGGTGACGCTTGTCGGAGCCACGGGCGCGATCGTCGCGCTGCCGCCGCTGACCGGCACCTCGAACGCGCTCGTGCCCCCCGCGGTCACCGACATCAACCCGAACGCCATGCCCACCGCGCTCTTCGGCGGCCGCGTCGAGCGGCTGGCCATCGACCCGGTCAACACGCAGAAGCTGTTCGCGGCGACCGAGCTCGGCGGCCTGTGGCGCACCCTCGACGGCGGCGCCTCCTGGGCGCACGTCGACGCGGTCCCGATGGCCGTCGTGCAGGACGTGAAGATCGCCGCGTCGGACCCGAGCCTCGTCATCGCCGTCGGCAACTACGAGGGCAGCCAGACCAGCCAGGGCGGCGTGTGGCGCAGCACCGACGGTGGCGTGACGTGGGCCAAGTCGGCCGGCTCCGACCCGCCCGCGGGCTGCACCACGGAGAGCAGCGCCCTCACCGTCGCGATCGGTGCCGGCGTGCCTGGCAGCCTGCCGGTCTACGTCGGCGACAGCTGCGGCCTCACGCGCAGCACGACCAGCGCGGCGGACAACAGCTGGACCCGCCTCGACCCGGACGGCGCGTTCGACAACGGCCTCGGCCAGACGCACCAGATCGAGGACGTCGAGGTCCGCCCTGGCACCGGCAGCCTGCTCCAGGTGGACGTGTGCGGCCAGCAGGGCTTCTTCCGTTCCAACGACTCCGGCGCGACCTGGTCCGCCGCGGACGCGGCCTCGCCGACGTTCCGGCCCGCGACCTCGCCCGGGATCCAGGGCGGCGCGTTCGGCGTGTGCAACGTCGACGTCGCGCCCAACGACCCCAACACGGTCTACCTCTCGAACTTCGAGGGCGGCACGGCCTCCGGCTTCTGCGCCGGCCAGCTCCTCGAGAGCACCGACGGCGGCGTCACCTGGACGCAGATGGGCGCCGACGTCACCGACTCCAACTGCCGTGACCCGTTCGTGCAGGTGCAGGACAACCCCGACGGCGACGCGACGACGTACCACGTGTACTTCGGCACGTCGGTCCGCACGCTGCGCCAGACCTGCGACTCCGACAACGCCCCGTCGTGCGCCACCGGCGCCGCGGCGTGGCCGCGCTGGGACGCCAACACGCCGCACACCGACCCGACCAGCATCGCGTTCGACCCGGCGCAGCCGAACGGCTGCCCGCTGTTCCTGTCCGGTGACGGCGGCGTGTTCCGCATGACGAGCAGCGGGTGCGGCGCGACGCCGACGATCGCGCACGCCAACACCGGCCTGCACGCCTTCGACAGCAGCCAGATGGCCGGCACGGTCTGGCCGACGCACACCGACCTGTACTTCGGCACGCAGGACAACGGCACGTTCTACACGGCCGACGGCGGCGCGACGTACATCAACAACGGCCCCGACACGTACAACCTCATCGCCGACCTCCAGGGCGGGCCGAACGCGTCCGTGCTGCGCCGCGACTGCTTCGGGTGCAGCGTGTTCCGGCAGGCACCCGGCGGCGTCGGCAACATCGCGTTCAACCCGCCACCTGCCCCGTGGAACTCCGACTGGGGATCGACGTTCGCGGGCAACCAGTGGGCGCCGTTGAGCTACGCCGTCATCGCCCGCGACGCCCCGCCCGACAACGGCGTCCCCCCGGCCGAGCCCGCCCCGAACTGGTCCGTGCTCTACACCGTGGACGCCGGCGCCAACTGGACCCGCCTGGGCAACAACCTGCCGGCCGGCCCCACGCCGGGCGCGGGCTCCGGCCCCGGCTCGCACGGCCAGATCAAGGTGTCGGGAACGGCCGCCAGCCCGGTGTTCTACCTGAACCTCGGCGGCGTGCTGTACCGCCTCAACGGCGGCGTGCTCGACCCGAGCCAGGCCACCAACGCCGCCACGCTGACGCAGGTCAGCACCGGCCTCACCAACGTCCGCGCGTGGGACGTCGACCCGACCGACCCCAACCGGCTCTACGCCGTGTCGCGCGACGGCACGCAGTCGCTGATGCGCTCGATCAACGGCGGAGCCAGCTGGGCCGCCGACCCGGAGATCACGTCGCTGGTCACGGCCAACGGCGCGTACAAGTGGAACTCCAGCGTCGGCCCGATGGCGACGGCGGTGGCGTTCGACCCGTACAGCGACACGATCCTCGTCGGCACGCGCTACAACGGCATCTTCGCGTCGGTCGACAACGGCGACTCGTGGATCACCGTGCCGGGCTCGAAGACCATCACGCTGTCGCTGGACTTCCTGTTCGACAACGTACGGCAGACGGCGTTCGTCGGCTCGCGCGGCCGCGGCCTCTGGCAGATCGACCTGCCGGAGAGCGACCTGTCGATCACGAAGTCCGACAGCCCCGACCCGGTGATCGCCGGCGAGCAGCTCAAGTACACGATCACCGTGTCCAACGACGGACCGGACACCGCGGGCGACGTCGTCGTGACCGACGACCTGCCCCCGCAGGTCGAGTTCGTCACGAGCAGCATCCCGTGCACCGAGGCGACGGTGGCCGGGCACGACCGCGTGACCTGCGAGCTGCCCGACATCGACAGCGGCGACAGCGTGACGTTCACGCTGACCGTGCACGTCAACGCCGACGCCGTGTCCGACCATGGCGAGCCGCTCACCATCACGAACACGGCGACCGTCGCCAGCGGCCTCACCGTCGACTACGACGAGGCCGACAACACCGCGACGACGACGACCGTCGTCAACGACAGCGCGGACCTGGAGGTCACCAAGATCTGCGACCCGGCGACGCTGCGGGCCGGCCAGACCGCGCACTGCACCGTGTTCGTCGACAACCACGGACCCTCGGACGCGCGCGGTGTCGTCATCTCCGACACCATGCTCTCCGACGGCTCGTTCACCGTCACCAACATCGACGCGGGCCCCGGTGCGGTCTGCACCGCGGTCACCGCAGTCCCCGGCGGGAAGCGCGTCGAGTGCAACGTCGGCACCATCCCCGCCGAGTCCACGACCGAGGCCGGCCGGCGGACGCTGACGTACGACATCACCGCGAACGACGCGCAGGAGATCGACAACAAGGCGCGCGCCCGCAGTGACACGCCCGACCCCGACGACACCAACAACATCGTCGACACGACGATCGTCGTCTCCGCGGTGGCCGACGTGTCGGTGCTGAAGACGGCACCGGCGACCGCCGTGGCGGGCACCGAGTTCGACTACACGCTGACCGTGCGCAACGACGGCCCCTCGGCGGCGGAGAACGTCCGCCTCGCGGACGACGTGCCGGCCGGCGTGACGATCCTCACGGTCTCCGGCAGCGGCGGCGCGACGTGCGCCGCCGGCGTGCCGGGCAACCCGGCGCAGCCGACGACGTGCTCGTACGGCACGCTCGCGTCGGGCCAGCAGCGGACCATGACGATCCACGTGCGGGTCAACCCCGGCACGCTCGGGGTGCTGCACAACGACGCCAGGGCGACCAGTGACACGTTCGACCCGGACACCGCCGACAACCTCGCGCACACCGAGACCGAGGTGCTCACGAGCGCGAACCTCGGCGTGACGAAGACCGACTCGCCCGACCCGGTCGTGGCGGGCACGGCGATCGCGTACGCGATCCGGGTCAGCAACGCCGGCCCGTCCGTCGCGCGCAATGTGGCGATCGTCGACGCGCTGCCCGGGTACGTGATGTTCGGCAGCGCGACCATCCAGCACGGCAGCGGGACGTGCACGTACGTCGTCGGGAACCCGAACGAGGTGCGCTGCCAGCTCGGCGACCTCGCCGCCGGCGACTACGTGGACGTGATCATCGCCGGAACCGTGAAGTCCGCGGCGCCGAGCGGCGTCAACCTCGTCAACAACGTGACGGTGTCGTCCACGACGCCGGACGCCGCGCCCGGCAACAACACCGCGCAGGCGACGTCCACCGTCACGACGAAGGCCGACCTGCGGCTGACGCACACGTCGGACGCGCTCGTCTACAAGCCGTCGACGACCATCCACTACACGATCACGGTCACCAACGACGGACCATCCGACGCCGTCAACGTCGTCATCAAGGACGTGCTGCCGCCCGCCAAGTACGGCAGCTACGTCAGCAACGACGGCGGCTGCCAGATCTCCGGGCAGACGCTGACCTGCCCGGGGGTCACGATGCCCGGGGGCACGACGCGGATCGTTCTCGTGAAGTTCTTCGTCCAAGGGTCGAAGGGCACAATCCAGGCGACCGCGTCCGTCACCAGCGCGACGCCCGACCCGAACACCGCGAACAACGCGCAGACGAGGACCGTGACCCGCAAGTGACGTCCCCCACCGCCGCCCGTCCGGCCCCGCCCGCGCGGCGGGGCCGGGTGGGCGGCGTGCTCGTGACCGTCACGCTGGCCGCGCTGGCCGGCGTGCTGGTCCAGGCCGGGGTGGCGGAGGCGTCGACGCCCGCGGTGACCGTCTCGCCGGAGTCCGGCGGCCCGGGCAGCGCGGTCACCGTGAGCGGCCGCGGGTTCTGCGCCCGCGCGGGCTGCGCGGCCGTCCGCGTCACGATCGCCGGCCGCCAGTTCGCGACGGACCAGCGGCCGGACGCCGCGGGTGCGTTCCGCACCAGGACGCAGGCGCCGGGCGGGCTCACGCCCGGCGAGCACGATGTCGTCGCGACGCAGGTCCTCGACGACGGCAACGAGATCAGCGCGTCGGCGTCGTTCGTCTACTCGCCCAGCAGGGGCGAGGCGGCCGAGCGGGAAGCGGAGAACCGCGACGCCGTGACCAACCTCGTCAACACCGCCGCGCCGACCCCTGCGCCACGCGGCGTGCCGCTCGCCTCGGCGATCGCGGAGATCGAGGCGTCGGCGAGCGCGGCGGCCGACGCGTCCCGTTCCCCGGCCTCGTCCGCGCCCGCCTCGCGCGCAGCGCCCGTGGCGGCGGAGCGTTCCACCCGGCCGTACGTGCCGGTCCTGCTCGTCGCCGCGGGTGTCGCGGCGTTGCTGGCCGGTGCCCTGTGGTGGCGCCGGCGGACCCCCGGAGGGACCTCATGAGGACTGCCCGGATAGCGACCGCCGCTGCTGTGCTGCTGCTCGGGATCGCGGTCGCGCCGCCGGCGCAGGCGCAGGCGGGACCGTCGTCACTCGTCCTCGAGGTCAGCGACGCCACCGTCTACGAGGGGGACGCGGGGACGACGCTGGCGTCGTTCCAGGTCCAGCGGATCGGCCAGTTCACCGGCAAGACGCAAACCGTGTCGTACGCCACCGCCGACGGCGACGCCGACTCGGGCGACTACGTCCCGAAGACGGGCACGCTGACGTTCGACAAGAAGACGTCGACCCGCACCGTTGTGGTCCAGGTGCTCGGCGACACCGCGCAGGAGCCGGACGAGTACTTCCTGCTCCTCGTCACGGGCACCGGCGGTGGCGACCCCGAAGGCCGCGGCCGCATCCTCAACGACGACGGGTGGCCGGACAGCTAGCCGGAGAGCCGACCTCGAGCCCCACAGCGCGCGTCAGACCTTGCGGATCGTCACCGTCAGCGAGCCGGCGTTGTCGCCGAACGTCACGTCGCGCACCCCGAGCCACAGCCGTCCGTCGTCGTGCGGCGAGAGCACGGTCCGGTACTCGTGCGCAGGTGAGCAGTCGCCGCCGCCCGAGAGCGGCTGCCAGTCGTGCGTGTCGCCGTCGACCATGAGGTCCCACAGCGTCCGCCGCGAGAGGCTGCTCTCCCTGCGCTCGCGCCACGTGCCGTCCGTCGTCGTCGCCGAGCACTCGGCGTCGGCAGTGACGCCGTTGCCGGCGTCGTACGTGCCGCGCACCACGACCTCGTAGCTGGCGTGGTCGGCGTACGAGCGTGCCGTCCACACGCCGTCGTGGTCGCTCGTATCGACCGTGAGGACCTCCGGCGGAGGCGGCGGCGGGCCTGGCAGCCGCGACGCGAGGTCGGCGCGGACGACTCGCACCTTCAGCGTCCCCGCGTTGTCGGTGTAACGCGCGTCGGGGACCTTCGCCGTGAGCGTCGTGTCGTCGCGCGGCGTCCACTCGAAGCGGTACGTGTGCGTCTGCTTGTCGCAGTCGTTGCCGGTGTCGACGAGCTCACGGCCCCACTCGTCGCGCGCGTTGAGGAGGACGCCGTCGTAGTCGATGCCGTTCGGGTAGCGGCGGACCCAGCCCGCCGTCGTGGCGACGCACTCTGCATCGGCCGTGCGGGTGGCGTTCGGCATCCACGTGCCGGAGACCTGGACGACGTACCGCCTGCCTGCCTTGTAGAGGACCTTGGGGGTCGCGCCGGCCGGCGCCGTCGCGGCCAGGTTGAACGAGCGGTCCGAGTCGTCGGTCGCGAGCTTGTAGACCTTCACCAGCAGGCCGCCGGAGTTGTCGGAGAACTTCGTGTCCCAGAGGCGGAAGTTCGCGCGGCCGGTCCGCTCGGGGACGTACGTCCACCGGTACGTGTGGTTCTTCGGGTCGCAGCGCTCACCGTCGTTGCCGTCGAAACGGCCGTCGACGCCGTTGAGGTAGACGTCGAGGTTGTCGGCGTACGGGTTGCGCGTCAGGCTGCGCTGCGCGACCCACGTGTTGGGGGCGCTCGCCGAGTTGGAGCACTCGGCGTCGGCGCGCGCGCCGGCCTTGTAGACGTACGTGCCGGTGACTTCGACGAGGTACGGCTGGCCCACCTGCAGCGCATTGACGGTCGTCACGCCGCCCGGCCTGCGGGCGGTGAGGTAGAGGCGTTCGCCCGTCGCGAGCGCGGGCCCGCTCAGCAGGCGCGACGGCGGCAGCGGCTCGGCGTACGCGTCGTCGTCCGGCATCGGCGTCGAGCCGTCCGAGCCACCGCCGGTGTCCGGCGGCGCGGTCGTGGAGCCGACCTTGCCGGTCCAGTACGACGTCGTCTTGCGCGCGCCGGGCCACGAGAACGAGAAGTGCACGTGGTCGGTGTGCGGGCTGGCGCCGGTGTACGCGCGCCAGCCCTCGGAGACGGCGTACGAGCCCCAGATCCTGCGGTTCCAGATGACGTACTGGATGCCGAGGCGGCGCGCCATCGCGTGCCGGTTGCCGTACCTGTCCGTCGCGAACAGCCACTTGAACAGGTCGTTGACCGCGGCGACGTCACGCGAGCTGCTCGCGTTCACGCCCCAGTCGAGCGCGCGCCCCTCCTTGTGCTCGCTGCGTCCGCCGACGTTGCACGCGCGGACGATGCCGAGGCTGCGCGTCCACGAGTACGTGCGCAGCAGCTGGTCGCGGAAGGACACCACGCCCGGCTTGGCGGTCGGGCTGCACGTCGTCTGCGGGGCGTACGAGGCGTACGCCTCGATGGCGGAGGGGTACGACCGCGGCGGCGTCGGGGCCGCGTGCACGACGCCCGTGAGGGCGACGAGCGCGGCGGTGACGAGGGCGGTGAGCGTGGCGAAGCGGCGCAACATGAGTAACCCGATCGGCAGGCGGCAAGAGGTCAGAGATGACTAGTCCCTTCTGACCTTCGGCCGGCCGCCGAACGGCTTGTCACCCGTTGGGGTGATTGCGCGTCCCGCGTACGCCGGTCGGCTGCGTGGTCCTCGACCAGTAGCGCCGCCACGCCTACGGCCATTCGCAACCTGCCTGGGCACGAGGAGGTTCGGTCGTCACAATGTCGCCTCACGAGGGACAATTCCGCTTGGGGGAGCAATTCATGAACCGATTCGGAACTGCTGTGGCCGCCATTACTCTCACCCTTGGTCTCGCGCCGCCTGCACACGCCACAGACACGGGCACGCGGCTCTGGATCCCATGCGCCGACGCGCGCACCGCCGAACAACTGGAAGCGTGCGCGGAGATCCGTCGGCGCGCCGCAGAAGCCGGGATCAGCGGCAGCGACGTCGTGGCAGACGGCGAGCCGGCGAAGTGCTGGGGGAACTCCTGGGCCGACCGGAAGAGCTTTGCGTTCATCGCCAAGGAATACTGGGGCCAGATGATCGTCGAGTGCGATTACCCCGTCGACATCTGCTTCGTGAACAAGATGGCTGCCGGATCCGTGCCGCAGTTCACTTATGGCGTCGGAGGCATCATCGATCCTTCGCTCCACTGTGGTGCACAGACGATCGCTCACTCGTACGGTTGGAGCGTGAACGTCACGACAACGGTCGGCAGCTGCCTGTCCAACAACACATTCTGGGTCGAGAGCGAGCCAGAGACTCGCGTCTGGTCGTGACGCGTGTCCTGCTCCTCGCCGCGGTTGTTGCGATCTTGGCCGCCGCGGCGGGGTGGGCATGGCACGCGGCACCGTTCACGCGCGCGGGTCTGAGGCGGCGGTTGGTCCGCCCGGAGTTCTGGGAGCAGGTGCTCGCCGGGCGCGATCACGCCGCGGTCACAGTGTTCGGGCCGGTCGCCGACGACGCCATGCAGGCAGCACGAAGCCTCGGGTACGACGTCGACGAGCCGGCGACGAACGGATCGCGGACGACCTTCACCGTTCGGCGCGGGTAGCTCAGGGGGCGAAGCAGCGCGGCTGGAACGTGATGTCGCAGAGGTGCGCGTTGCTCACGCACTCGAGCGCCGGGCAGGTCGGGCCGCTGAGCTGCGCCCCGCCGGCGACCCCGACGAGCTCGGTCGCCGTGAGCTCGGCCAGCGTCTCGCGCTTCAGGGAGAGGGAGCGGCGCATCACGCCTCCGTCGGGCAGAGGCAGCGGGAGTAGCCGGCCGCGCGGGTGTAGCAGACAACCTGGGTGTTCACGCAGTAGTCGACCGGGCTGGTCGGCGGCGCGGCCGCGCCGGCGACGGCGAGCAGCTCGCCGGGGGACAGCTCCGTGAGTACCTCGCGCCTGAGGGAGAGCGTGCGCTTCACGTAGGGCTCCTTCTCGAGGGGTGACGCGAGGATAGTCGCGTTCGCCCCGACATGACCCGACCGCCGGAGGAGACCCGATGGCCGCGCGCTTCCAGCTGGTGATCGACTGCGCCGACCCGGAGCCGCTCGCGCGCTTCTGGGCGGCGGCGCTGCGCTACGAGCTCGAGCCGCCACCCGAGGGCTTCGCCACGTGGGACGCGTACTGGCTCGACATGGGCCTGCCGGAGAGCGAGCTCGGCGGCGGCGCCGACAGCATCGTCGACCCCGACGGGCGCGGGCCGCGGATCTGGTTCCAGGTCGTACCGGACCGCAAGTCGGTGAAGAACCGGCTGCACATCGACATCGCCGCCAGCGGCGGCAGGGCGGACCCGATCGCGACCCGCAGGCAGCGCGTCGACGCCGAGGCCGCCCGCCTCGTCGCCCTCGGCGCGACGCTCGTCGGCCCCCTCGACTCCGAGGGTCTCGACCACTACGCCGTCGCGATGAGGGACCCCGAGGGCAACGAGTTCGACGTCAACTGAGCGCCTACGCGCTGCGCTTCAGCTCGTCGACGAACTTCAGCGCCTCCCGGCGTACGTGGTCGGCGAGGCGCGGGTCGATGATGCTCATGATCCGGCCGGCCTCGATGTCGCGGGCCGCGCTCGTCTTGAAGTCGAGCAGCTCGCGGGCGGCGCTGAGGACCGCGTCGAGCTCCGGGTGGTGCACCAGCGCCTTGGTCACCGCGGCGGGCTCGGTCACGAGCGCTCGCGCGGCGTCCCCCGCTCCCCCGGTGAACGTCTCGAACACCGCGCTCGCCGCCATCGCCTGCTCGATGAGCTTGAACTCGTCGGGGTCGAGCAGGTGCGCGACGAACCGGCAGTGCTCGTCCATGATCTCCGACCAGAACGGCACGACCTCACGGCGGTCGAACTCGCTGTAGCCGCTGCCGACCTGCTCCAGCCGCCGCGACCAGCGTTCGGCCTCGTGCCTGGTGTGGTCGAAGAACAGCGGCCACACCAGGCTGCGCAGGGTGCCGTCGCGCTGGGCGACGCCGAGCGTGGCCTTGTACTCGGCGAACGGCTTGATCGCCTCGACCACCTCGGCGCAGAACGCCGCGGTGTCACCGGGCGCCGGCGGGCCACTGCCGACGATGCGGTCGTGCAGCGCGCCGAACTCGCGGTGGAACCGCAGGGCCTCCTCCCGCTGGACCGCGGCGAGCTCGACCGGCATGAGCAGAGCGAAGAAGAACGCGTGTTCGCTCATGATGTCCGTGGCGAACCTCGCGTCCGCCCAGGCGTGATGGGCGAGGGTGTCGTCGCCCTCCGCGGGGACGACGACCGGCTTCTCGAACGGGCTCTCCAGGTCCGGTCCCCCGCTGCGGGTGTACGTGTGGAACGTCTGCGACGTGACCATCTGCACTCACTCCTCTGGGTGGGCTGTGGTTCACCACCAACCTACCCTCTCTAACACAAATAATTCTATGTGTTAGAGCCATAGAGGTCCGTCAGGCCGAGGCGAACAGCCCGCCCAGCGACCCGTCCGGGTCCAGCGTCGAGCCCGACGTGACGAACTGCGGGTCGCCCTCGTCCGGCGACGGGCCCGTGGGGTCGTTGAGCCAGTGCGTCAGCACCGCCTGGTAGACCGAGCGCATGTCCGTCGTCAGCCCGAGGTTGTCGGCGGGCAGCGTCGTCGTCCCGACGTCCGGGTGGTCGCCGTGCAGGCCAGGCACCAGCCGTTCGCCGGTGGTCGCCGCAGGCGGCCCGACGAGGAGCATCGGCGCGGCGGCGCCGTGGTCGGTGCCCGACGCGTTCTCCCCGATGCGCCGCCCGAACTCGCTGAACGTCATCACCAGCGTCCGCTCCTCCAGCCACCCCGGCAGCGGGCCGACCGGCACCCCGCTCGGGTCGAGCACCGGCGCGCCGCCCTTGGTGCCGTGGAAGAACGACTCCAGGGCCTGGTCCACGTCGGTCAGCCGCCCCGCGTGCAGGGCGAGCTGGTTGGCGTGGTTGTCGAAGCCGCCCGTCGAGACGAACACCACCTCCACGCCGAGGTCCGCCTCCAGCAGCGTCCGCGCCGTCATCAGCTGGTCGGCGAGGCCGCCCGGCGCCGCCGCGGTCAGCCCGCGCGTCGCGCTGTCGAGCGCGACGACGCTGGCGCAGATCTCGCCGTACGCCTGCCTGACCGGCTCCAGCGCGGTGTGCTGCGCGAAGCCGCCGTACGCCGCGTGCCGCGCGTTGCCGAGCGGCGTCGTGCCCTCGCTGAACTGCGTCGCCGCGAGCGCGTTGACCTGCGTCCCTGAGTAGGTCTCCCCGCGCAGCGCGTGCGCCAGCGTGCCGCCGATGCCGACGGCGCGCAGCTCGTCCGAGGCGACACCCGTACGGTCGAGGTGGCGGCCGATCCAGCCGGAGTCGCCGGCGTTGGCGGGGTTGCCGGACTGCCAGATGTCGTTCGAGACGAAGTGCGAGTAGCTGTGCTGCGGGTAGTCCACGCCCTGCACGATCGCGACGCGGCCCGCGCCGTACAGGCCGTGCACCGTCGACAGGGCCGGGTGCAGGCCGAGCGAGCCGTCGTCGGCGCCGCCGCGGTCGAGCGGCAGCAGCGAGCCCGGCGCGAGCGCGATCGACGGGCGCACCTTCTCGTACACCGCGCGGCGCGCGCCGTTGCGGGGGACGACCGTGTTGAGGCCGTCGTTGCCGCCGCCGAGGTCGATGACGACGAGCCGCCGTCGCGCGGCGTGCTGCGGGTTCGCGTCACCCCACGCCGCGCGCGTGAAGTACGGCGCGAGGACGTGCAGCGCGGCCGCCGCGCCGGCGCCCTTGAGGACCGTCCTCCTGGTGACGTCCATCTCAGATCACCTGCCAGTCCGGGCTCGCACCCACGAGCACGAACACGCTCGCCTGCTTCTCCGGCTCCTTGTCGGTGCCTGGACCGTCGAGGTACGACCGCAGCCGTAACGTCGTGTTGGTGGACAACCCCGACAGGCCCATGAACGCCGCCCAGCCGGCCAGGTCGCCCGACGCCGGCGCGGCGTTCAGCAGCCCCTTCTGCGCGTTGAGGAAGTAGCGGAACAGCGGCGCGAACATCTCGTAGCGGCCCAGCGCCGTGGTCTGCGACAGCCAGCCGAGACCGCTCGGCCAGCCCGCGACGCTCGGCGGGATCAGCAGCTCCTGTCCCGCGCGCGTCGGGATGCTGCTCATCGAGTGCGCCTCGTTCGTCCCGCCGGTGACGCTGAGCGCGATGCCGAGCACCTTCGCCGCGTGCACGAACAGCTCGACGGGCGAGCGGACCAGGCCGCGTCCGGCCGACTGGTCGGCGTGCCGCCACCCGGGGTGCAGGAGCATCGTGCGGACCGCCGCGGCGATGTCCCAGGCGTCGTTGGCGCGCAGCGCCGCCGCGACGTCCTGGACCACGGAGTCGGCGAGCAGGTCCGTCTCGTCGGGCGCGTAGCCGAACTGCTGCACCAGCTTGTACGCCACGAAGCGCGACGCGCTGCGGCCGCCGTCGTGGGCGAGCGCGGCCTCGGTGACCTCCTGGTACTCCGTGGCGTTGCGCGGGTCCGCCGCGGGGTAGCCGCCGATGGTCCTGCCCAGCACCGTCTTCGAGTCGTGCGCGTGCCGGGTGTCGGTGAACGTCGCCTGCCGCAGCCCCGTGTTGACGACCCAGCCCGTCAGCGCGCGCGCCGCCTCGCGGACGTCGGTCTCCGTGTAGACCTGCGGCAGCACCCCCAGCGTGAACAGCTCGAAGAGCTCGCGCGCGTAGTTCTCGTTGACGCCGCCGGCGTGGTTGCTGATGCCGTTCAGCCAGAACAGCATCGCCGGGTCGACGGTCATCGCGTTCGCCAGGGCACGGAAGCTGCCCAGCGCGTGGAGCCGCAGCGTCTGGTTCTGCACGACCATGTAGCCGGTGTCGGGCGGGTTCAGGTACGCCGTCGCCCAGTGGTCGTGCCAGAACAACGTCATCCGCTCCTCGAGCGGGTACGGCGTCGACCGCAGCCGCTCCAGCCACCACATCTGCGCGAGGTCGGGGTTCTCCAGGTAGTGCTCGGCGACGAGACGCTCGGGCTCGTCGAGGTGCGGCGTACGGCCCAGCGTCCCGACCGGCCCCGGCGGGAACAGGCTCGCGACGACGTCGGCGTACGGGACGCCCGTCCACTTGTCGAGGTCGGCCCTGGTCGCGCCGAACGCCGCCCTGCCGAACAGCCTGGCGACATCCGCTCGCGTAGCGAGGTCGGGCATGCGAGAGCTCCCACTTGCGTAGACGCGGGCATGCGGCTGGGAGCACGCAAAAGAGGACGAATCGTAGCGCCCCGGCCGCGACGAGGACAGAGGCGATCCAGAGGTACGCCGTCAGCGGGCGACGGGCGTGCGGACCACGCGGGCGTACGGCACGACGGCCGCGAGACCGTTGAGCACCGCGGCACCAGGGCTGCGCGGGGTCGCGACGGGGACGCCGAGGGCGGCGGACAGCCGCTCGCGCAGCAGTGACGCGGTGGCACCACCTCCGACCACGACGGGGCGCGACGTCGTCACGTCGGCGGCGTACCGCGCGGGCAGCTCCGCGACGACCTCGTCCACCGCGCGGCGCACCTGCTCCACCGCCGGGGCCAGGACGGCGTCGAGGTGCCCGCGCGGGACCGGCATCGCGATCGGTTCGCCGGTTCCCGTGTGGATCCCGGCGACCGCGCGGCCGTCGAACGCGCGCGCCGCCTCGGGCGCCGTGACCCACACCGAGGACGCGACGTGGATCCGCCGCCGCAGCGTCGTCGCCAGGTCGCCGACCCCCCACTCGAGCACGCGTTGCGCGCGGATCGTGCCGTCGCTGACGACCGCGACCTCGACGAGGCCCGCCCCCACGTCGATGACGAGCGCCGGCCGCGACGACGCGACGGCGACACCGGCGCCGATCGCCGCGGCAAGCGACTGCTCCACCTCGGTGACGTGCCGCGCGCCCGCGGCCGCGAGCACCCGCCGTACGGCATCCGCGGCGGACAGCAGCGCCGGCACCGCGACCGTGACGTCCACGCGCCGGCAGCCGAGGAGGTCGAGCTGCCGCCGCAGGACCGCGAGGCAGGCGACGTCGCCGACGACCCGGCCGTTGCGGATCCCCGCGGCCGGTGCGTCGAGCACGCGCCCGCGGCGCGGGCTCCACACGCGCACCCGGCTCGATCCGAGGTCCACGGCGACCGGCACGGAACGCACCAACCTGCTAGCCCTTCGCCGTCACTGCCTGGCACGGCGCGCAGAGCCGCGCGTGCGGCAACGCCTCGAGGCGTGCCCTGGCGACCGGCCGCTCGCAGCGCTCACAGACGCCGTACGTCCCCGCGTCGAGCCTGCGCAGCGCATCCTCGATGTCGGCCGCGGCACGACGCGCCGTGTTGAGCTGCCGCTCGACCATCGCCGGCTCGAACACCTGGCCGCCCCCGTCCTCGGGGTCGTCCCGCATCGTGTAGAGCTGCACGCTGAGCCGGCTGATCTCGTCGATCCGTTCGCGCCACTGCTCCTCGAGCGCCGACTTCACGTCGTCGCGCACCAGGACGTCCTCGCCGCCGCGCGCCACGGCCCACCTCCGGTCAGGGAATGCTCGTTCGCCCCGTTCGGGGGCACGGTCGCAGCGTAGGAACGACCGGAGCCCGTGGCCCGCCGTCAGCAGCAGCGCTTCACCGGGAACATCACGGTGCCGGTGACGATCCCGGGTCCCTGAGGATCCAGAAGAGCTGCGCCGGCGCCGGGACGAGGTTGCGCCACTCGCGGATCGCGGTCGTCGTCGCCAGCACGGCGTCGCCGGCGCGGACGACCGCCGCGTCGTGGCCCATGTCGAGCTGGACGAGTCCCGCCGCGACGACCACGAGCTCGACGCCCTTGTGCGTGACGGGCGGCTCCCCCACCTCACCGGGGCCGAGGTGGACGAGGTACGCGCGCAGGCCCACGGCCGGGTCGTCCACGAGCGCGGTCATCCCGCGCCGCGGTGCGGTGCGGTCGCGGCGCGCGATGACGTAGCCGGCGTCGGCCGGCTGCGCGAGGAGCTGGTCGACGCCGATGCCCAGCGCGCCCGCGAGCGTGAGCACCGTGTCGAGTGCGAGACCGCGGTGACCGGCCTCCGCCTGCGAGATCGCGCTGGGCGACACACCCGCCATCCGCGCGAGGTCGGACTGCGCGAGGCGGCGGCTCGCGCGCACGGCGCGCAGGCCCTGCGCGAGACGGCCGAGCGCCGCCTCCGGCTCCACCGTCAGGACGTCGCCGTCGAGCGCGAGGCGGAACATGCGGCCCTGCACGCCGCGGCGTCCCTCGGCGCGGACGACCCGGAGGTGCTCGCCGTCGACGTCGAGCACGCACTGCGTCACCCGCCGTACGCGCTCCAGCGCCGGCCGCAGGCGGCTGCCGGCCCGCCAGTACGCCACCGCCCCGACGTCGAACAGCTGCGGGCAGACCCGGCTGAAGAACCCCACCGCGCGGTCGACGCCGACCCGGGCGACGATCTCGTCGAGGTCCGCGACGACGAGCCGCCCGTCCGGTGTCGCCGCGTCGAGAATGGCCCGTTCCAGCGCGACGAGGTCGCTGTGCGGACGACCGGTACGGGCGTCGACGACGCGGACGTGCGCGCCGTAGCGAGACCGTACGCGCGCGGGCGGGTCGCCGAGCGTCACGTACGTCGCCGGGCCCGGCATCGCGGGGTCGAGGAACGCCCGGTGCAGCACGTCGTGCAGGGGCGCGGAGCCACCGGCCCACACGACGTTGTCGCCCACCATCAGCCCGCCGAGGGCCTCGTCGAGAGCCGGGATGCCGCTGCTGCGCACGTACATACATCGACCCTACGCGTAAGCGTTGCTAATAGGCGCTGGTCGCCGCTCCGACGAGAGAGCGGCCCGCACCTGGCTGCACTCCGGCTGAGGCTGCCGACCCGGAAACAGCCGGCGAACAGCACTCCTGGGGGCCGATCGACTCGTGGTGATGTGGTTCCGACCGCCGGCAGAAACCGTCGGAAAGGACTACGCCACCCCCCTGTCGGACATGGAAGACCGCGCCTACTCTTGCCAACCTCGCACTTGTCGAGTTCTGGGGGGGTCCAGATGCGCTCCATGCCAGCGCGCCGTCGTCTTGCCATCACCGGCGTCGCCGCCGCCATTCTCTCGCTCGCCGTCCAGGGTGGCGCCCACGCCACCGCGGCCGGCCCGGCACCCGCGCCGCAGGAGCTCGACGAGGCCACGGCCGCGTCGCTCGCCCGCCAGCGCGGCACCCGCGTCGAGGTCGACGCCAAGCGCACGGAGCGCGACACGCTCTGGGCCAACCCGGATGGGACGTTCACGCTCGACCTGTCGTCGGTTGCCGTACGCAGCCGCGAGGACGGCGTGTGGACGCCGGTCGACACGACGCTCGCCCGTCGCGCCGACGGCACCGTCACGCCGAGCTCGGTGCCCGGCGACGTCGAACTGTCCGGCGGTGGCGCTACGCCGATGCTGAGCATCGGCCGCGACCGCGGCCGCCTCGACCTGACGTGGCCCGCGTCGCTGCCGGTGCCGTCGCTGGACGGCCCGGTCGCGACGTACCGCGACGTCCTGCCCGGAGTCGACCTCGTGCTCACGGTGTCGCCCGAGGCGGTGTCCCAGGTGCTCGTGGTCCGCGACCGCGCCGCCGCCGCGAACCCGGCGCTGCGCCGGCTGACGTTCGGCACGCGTACGAGCGGGCTCACGCTCGAGGAGCGCGACGGCGGGTACCGCGCGATCGCCGCCGACGGGTCCACGGTGCTGCGCGGCGGCCGGCCGGCCATGTGGGACTCCCGCGGTCGCGCGCTCGGCGGCGACAACCGGCACGTCGCGCCTGCCGAGGGCGACAAGGTGGCGCCGATGACGCTCGCGATCGAACCGGGGTCACTCGCGATCGTGCCCGACGCGTCGCTGCTGGCCGCGCCTGACACGGCGTTCCCGCTGTACATCGACCCGGCGTGGAACGCCTCGCGCATCGAGTGGGGGATGATCGACAAGACGTACCCGTCGAACGTGTACCACAACTGGACCGGCGACCAGGGCGTCGGCTACCAGAACTTCGACGGCGTCAGCACCAAGCGCCTGATGTGGGAGTTCAACACCAGCGGCCTCAACGGCAAGCACGTCCTGTCGTCGACGCTCACCGCGTACCAGACGTGGTCGTCGACCTGCACCGCGACGCCCGTCGACGTGTACGTGACGACGAACGTCTCCACCGGGACGACCTGGAACAACTCGTCCAGCTCCACGGCCTGGCCGAAGCGGATCACCTCCAAGAACACCAACGTCGGCCGGACCGGATGCGACCCTGACGGCGCGCTGGTCGCCTTCACGGTGACGACCGCTGCCGTCGACGCGGCGGCCGCCAACCTCGACGTCCAGTCGCTCGGGCTGCGCGCCCCGAACGAGCTCGACAACTCGCAGTGGAAGCGGTTCAGGCCCGACATCACCTACAGCACGACGTACAACACGGTGCCGAGCCAGCCGTCGGCGACGTACCTCAAGACGACGAACCCGAACACCACCTGCGTCACCGGGGCCAACCGGCCGTGGGTCGGCGTGAACAACCCGAAGGTGTGGGCGCGGGTCGTCGACGGGGACGGTGGCAACCTCTACGCCGAGTTCGAGATCCGTAACCTCGCTGCCGGATCGACTCCCGCCATCGGGAGGACGTACGGCGCATCGGGATCGGACTTCTCCTACCAGCTCGCGGCGCGGCCGGACGGCAGCTACACCTGGCGTGCCCGCGGCGACGACGGAGTCGACGAAGGCGCGTGGTCCGTGAGCTGTGAGTACTCGGTCGACACCGTGGACCCGACGATGATGCCGACGGTCACGTCGCCGACGCACTACCCGGAGAACGCGATCAGCCCGCTCACGCTCGGCGACACCGGGCAGTTCACCGTGGTCTCCGGCGGCGACACCGACATCAAGTACTACAAGTACGCGATCAACAGCGACCCGCCGAGCATCCCCGCGACGCCCGGGACGCTGAGCGGCCCCGCCACGATCTCGTACACGGCCGACAAGACCGGCGTGAACTTCCTCAAGGTCCAGTCGATAGACCGCGCGGGCAACCCCGGGCCCACCCGGACGTACGAGTTCACCGTCGAGGCCGGCCCGGCGATCGCCCAGTGGCGCCTCGACGAGGCGGCCGGAGCGACGACCGCGCCCGACACCGGCGACGCCACGACGAAGCAACCGCTGACGGTCAGCGGCAGCGACTGGGTGGACGGCGTCCAGGCGGCGAGCTACCCGCAGGACCGCGCGATCTACCACGACAGCGGCGCCGACAGCGCGACGGCCGCTTCGCCGACGAACTGGACCAAGAGCTGGACGGTCACCGCGTTCGTCCAGCCGTCGACCCTGAGCGGCGTGAACGCCGTCGGGTCACCGCTGCGGATGAACGGCGTCAACGTGTCGCAGTGGCGGCTGTCGTACGAAGGCACTGACTGGCTCGTCGCCACGCGCGCGTCGGACAGCACGTCCTCGGCGTACACCGCCACGCTCCAGACGCCGGCGGTGACCGACGGGTGGCAGCACGTCGCGATCGTCTACGACTCCGTCACCAAGAAGCTGAAGCTGTACTTCAACGGCGAGTTCAAGGTCGAGACCACCTACACCGCAACCTGGAACCCGACCGGGCAGTTCCACGTCGGCGGCAGCGACAGCAGCGGCTACTGGCTCGGCATGGTCGACGAGGTCCGGGTGTACCCGGGCGCGCTCGACGACGCCACCGTCCACCAGATCGCGTACGAGCCCTACGAGCTCTAGTCCTCACGGACTGAGGGGGGAACCACCATGACCAGGTCCCAGCGTGCCCGGATCCGGCGCCTCGTCGCCGGCGCGACCGGCCTCGCCATCACGATCACGCTCGGGCAGGCGCTGCCCGCCGAGGCGCGGAGCGTCCGCCGCAAGGCACCGGAGGTGCAGCAGACGCCCTCGGTGCCGGGGCGCGAGGCGGTGCCGGAGACCACCGCGTCCGTCGCGACGGTCGAGCGCCCCGCGCCGGCGGTGCGTTGGCCGGAGGGCGGCCGCGCGACCGTCGACCTGTCCCGCGGCAGACGACGGGCCGGCACGCTGCCGGTCTGGGTGGCGGCGAAGCGCGGCGGCCCGCGCAGCGTCGAGGTCGAGGTGCTGTCGCGGCGCGCCACCAGCGCGCTCGGCGTCACCGGCCTCGCGCTGCGGGTCCGGCGCGCCGACGGCAGCGACGCCGTCGGCGACGTCACCCTCACCGTCGACTACACGTCGTTCCGGTACGCCGTCGGCGGCGACTGGGCGTCGCGGCTGCGCCTCGTCCGGGTGGGTCGCTCGACCGTGCCGGTCGGGTCGGTGAACCACAGCGACCGCAACGTGGTCGAGGGCACGGTCACGACGCGTGAGACCGCGTCGACGTTCGCCGTCGCCGCGGCGGCGTCGGGCGCGTCGGGCAGCTACAACGCGACGCCGCTCGCGCCGTCGTCGGCGTGGCAGGTGGGGCTCCAGACCGGTGACTTCACGTGGTCGTACCCGTTCCGCGTGCCGCCGGGACTCAACGGGCCGACGCCGCAGGTCGCGCTCAGCTACTCGTCCGGCTCCGTCGACGGCCGTACCGCGTCGCAGAACGCGCAGCCGTCGTGGATCGGCGAGGGCCACTCGATGGAATGGGGCTTCGTCGAGCGCAAGTACGTCAGCTGCGCCGACGACATGGTGGGCGGGAACAACAGCACGCAGAAGACCGCCGACCTGTGCTGGCGGTCCGACAACGCGACGCTGTCGCTCGGCGGCCACTCGGGGACGCTGATCAAGGACCCGGCGAAGGGGTGGCTGCTGGAGAACGACGACGGCTCGAAGATCGAGAAGCTGACCGTCGGCGGCTACAACAACGACAACGACACCGAGTACTGGAAGCTGACGACCACCGACGGCACGCAGTACTTCTTCGGCGTCGGCAAGCGGTACGCGACCGACACCATCGCGACCAGCGCGACCTGGTCGGTGCCGGTGTTCGGCAACCACACGGGTGAGCCGTGCCGGCAGACGACGTTCGACGCGTCGCACTGCATGCAGGCGTGGCGGTGGAACCTCGCGTACGTCGTGGACCCCCACGGCAACACGATGACCTACTTCTACACACCCGAGAACAACAACTACGGCCGCATCAACGGCGCCCTGAACAAGGTCTCGACGTACCAGCGCGGCGGCTACCTCAGCCGCATCGAGTACGGCGAGCGCAAGGGCACCGAGCACACCACGACCGCGGTCGCGCAGGTCACGTTCGGCGTCGCCGAGCGCTGCCTGACGACGAGCACGTTCACCTGCGACCCGACGCTCATCGCGGCGAACCCGACGAGGTGGCCGGACGTCCCCGCCGACCAGATCTGCTCCAGCACGACCGACTGCCGCAACCAGCCTTCGCCGACGTTCTTCACCCGCAAGCGGCTGACGTCCGTCACGACGAAGTACTGGAACGGCACGGCGTACGCCGACACCGACTCGTGGGCGCTGACGCACTCGTTCCCCGACCCCGGCGACGGCACGACGGCGGCGCTGTGGCTCGAGTCGCTGACGCACACAGGGAAGGCCGGCACCGCGATCACGCTGCCGAGCGTCACGTTCGGCAAGGTCGCGATGGAGAACCGGGTCCAGGGCATCGCCGCGCCCGCGCTGTGGAAGTTCCGCGTCGCGAACGTCACGTCCGAGACCGGCGCGATCACCGTGGTCGGATACACCCCGCAGGAGTGCTCGTCGACGAACCTGCCGGCCACGCCCGCGACCAACACGAAGCGCTGCTTCCCCGTGTACTGGGCCGCCGACGGGCAGGCGGAGCCGACCCTCCACTGGTTCCACAAGTACCTGGTCAGCTCCGTCACCGAGGACGAGCGGACCGGCGCCAGCCTCGACAAGGCCACGACGTACCAGTACCTCGACCTTCCTGCCTGGCACTACGACGACAACGAGCTGACGCCCCCGAAGTACCGCACGTGGGGTGACTGGCGCGGGTACGGCATCGTCCGCGCCCTCGTCGGCACCGACTCCACCCGGTCGATGACCGAGCACAGGTTCGCCCGCGGCATGGACGGCGACAAGCTGCCCAGCGGCACCCGTGACGTGTGGGTCCAGGACAGCCTCGGCGGACCGCCCCTCGAGGACCACCCGCGGCTGCGCGGCTTCGTCCGCGAGGAGATCACGTTCGACGGGCCCACCGGCGCCGAGATCAGCGGGTCCATCAACGACCCGTGGATCAGCTCGCGCGGCGCCAACGGCACCGCGGTGTCCAACCTGCTCGGCGTCGGCAAGGTACGCACGAGGACCAGGCTGGCGAGCGGCGGCTACCGCACGGCGGAGGTGGCCAAGACGTTTGACGACCTCGGCCAGGTGGTCTCGGTCGACGACCTCGGCGACCCACTCGACGACACCGACGACACGTGCACCCGGACGACGTACCTGCGCAACATCTCGCTCTGGATCACCAACGCGGTGTCCCGCGTCGAGACGGTGAAGGTGCGCTGCTCGGCGACGCCGAGCCGTCCCGGTGACGTCGTGAGCGACGGGCGCATGTACTACGACAACGCGACCGTCCACGGCACGACACCGACCCGCGGCCTGCTCACGAAGACCGAGGCGATGTCCGGCTGGACGACCGGGCCGGTCTACACGCAGCGCAGCAAGGTCGTCTACGACGCGTTCGGCCGGATGACCGAGGCGTACGACGCGCTGAACCGCAAGACCACCACGGCGTACACCCACACGCCCGCGACCACGGGGCCTGTGACGCAGGTGGCCACGACGAACGCGAAGCTGCACAAGAACACCACCACGCTGCACCCGGCGTGGGGCGTCACGACAGCCGAGGTCGACCAGAACGGCAAGCGCACCGACTTCACGTACGACGCGCTCGGCCGGCTGACCGCGGTGTGGGCGCCAGGGCGGCTGAAGTCGGCCAACCCGACGTCGCCGACGGCGCGCTTCACCTACCTCGTCCGCAACGACGGGCCGGTCGTGATCACCTCCGAGGAGCTGATGCACAACGGGACGTACGCCGCGACGAACACGCTGTTCGACGGCCTGCTGCGGCAGCGGCAGACGCAGGCGCCGGCACCCGGCACCAACGGCGGCCGGGTCCTGACCGACCTCGTCTACGACAGCCGCGGGCTGGTCGTCGACCGCAACGGCCCGTACTACAACTCCGCCGCGCCGGGGACGTCGCTGCTGCTCGTCGACGACAACCAGATGCCGTCGCAGGTGCGGACGACGTACGACGGTGCCGGTCGTCCCGTCGTCGAGGCGTTCCGCGTCAACGGCAACGAGCGCTGGCGGACAACCACGTCGTACGGCGGTGACCGCGTCGCCGTCACCCCGCCCGCGGGCGGCACCGCGACGACCGGCATCCAGGACCACCGGGGGCGGCTCGTCGCGCTGCGCCAGCACCACGGCCCGACGCCGGCGAGCACGTACGACGAGACGACGTACGCGTACCTGCCGGACGGGAAGATCGACACGGTCACCGACGCGGCGGGCAACCAGTGGGAGTACGGGTACGACGCGCTGGGCCGCACCACGTCGACGACCGACCCCGACCGCGGCACCACGCAAGTCACGTACGACAACGCCGGCCAGGTGCTGACGACGACCGACTCGCGCAACCAGGTGCTCGCCTACGAGTACGACGAGATCGGCCGCAAGACGCTCATGCGGACCGGCTCGGCGACCGGCCCCATCGCCGCCACGTGGACGTACGACACGATCACCGGCGCCGTCGGCAAGGCCGTCTCGTCCAGCCGGTTCGTCGGCGGCGAGGAGTACAAGGTCGCGGCCACCGGCTACGACGACGCGTACCGCCCGACCGGCAGCACGATCACCATCCCGCCGCGCGAGGGGACGCTCGCGGGCACGTACACGACGTCGCTGACGTACCACCTCGACGGCAACGTGAAGTCTCTGTCGCTGCCCGCGCTACCGGGGCTGGCGGCGGAGACGCTGAACCTCACGTACACCACGCTCGGCCTGCCGTACCAGATGGGCGCGTTCGGCTCGTCGTACGTCGGGGCGACGCTGTACTCGCCGTTCAGCGAGGTGCTCCAGCTCTCCATGGGCCAGACGACCAAGAGCGTGTGGAACACGTTCTTCTACGAGGAGGGCACGCGGCGCGCGGAGCGGATGCAGGTCGACCGCGAGACGGTCGGCGTGTCCGACATGGACATGCGGTACTCGTTCGACGCGGCCGGCAACCTCGTCAAGGCGAGCGACGTCGCGCCGAGCCAGACGGCGGACACGCAGTGCTACCGCTACGACCACCTGCGCCGGCTCACCGAGGCGTGGACGCCGACGGACGACTGCGTCGGCGCGCCCGGAGCCGCCGCACTCGGTGGCCCCGCACCGTACTGGCACTCGTACACGTACGACGCGATCGGCAACCGCCGCACCGAGACACAGCACGCGGCGGGCGGCGACACCGTGCGGACGTACGGATACCCGCTGGCGGGCCAGCCGCAGCCGCACACGCTGCGCACCATCGACACGACCGTCGGCGGCGCGGCGACCGGCTCCGACACGTTCGACTACGACAGCGTCGGCAACCTGAAGACCCGCACCGGGTCGGCCGGCCAGACGCTGACGTGGGACGCCGAGGGGCACCTCGCCTCGGTGCAGGACTCCGTGCAGGGGCTGACCGAGTTCCTGTACGACGCCGAGGGCGAGCGGCTGATCCGCCGCGACAAGGACGCGGTGACGTTGTTCCTCGACAACGCCGAGGTCCGGCTCGACCGCACGAGCGGTGCGCGGACGAGCACCCGCTACTACACCCACGGCGGCCGCACGATCGCCGTGCGCACCGCGGCCGGGCTGGAGACCGTCGCGAACGACCTGCACGGCACGGCCATGCTCTCGGTGCACAACTCCACGACGGCGGTGTCGCGGCGGCGGATGCTGCCGTTCGGCGCGCAGCGCGGCGCCGGCTCGATCCCCGGCCAGCGCGGCTTCGTCGGCGGCACCGTCGACGGCACCACCGGGCTGACCCATCTCGGGGCACGGGAGTACGACCCCGGCACCGGGCGGTTCGTCTCGGTCGACCCGCTGATCGACCACATGGACCCGCAGCAGATGCACGGGTACGCGTACTCGAACAACAACCCGACGACGTTCTCCGACCCCGACGGCCTGATGGTCGACAAGGCGGACAGCGGCGGCGGCAGCACGCCGACGCCGAAGCCGCCGCTGTCGGTGGCGCAGTGGGAGCGCGAGAACGTCAAGCCGACCACGCCGAAGCAGCAGCTCGAGATCAACGTCAACGTCGCCCAGGTGCGCGTCGACGAGCAGAAGCGCAAGGTGATGGACACGGTCAAGGAGATCGTGGACATCGTCTCGGACGTGCTCGGCATCAAGGCCGCGGTCAACTGCTTCACGACAGGTGACCTCGGCGCCTGCGGCGAGACCCTGGTCAACGTCGCGCTGTCGTTCGTCGGCGGGTTCGCCGCGAAGATCCTCAAGAAGTACGGCGCGCCGTGGAAGTGGGGCGAAGGGCTCCGGCTGGCCGGCAAGCTCTGGAAGCTGGCCGACCGCGCGATCGGGCTCGTCAAGGGCTGGTTCAAGGCGAGCGACGAGCTCAACGGCGCCCGGAAGGCGTTGTCGCGCTGTGCCGACAACAGCTTCGTGCCAGGGACGCTCGTCCTCCTGGCCGACGGCAGCACCAAACCCATCGAGGACGTGGACATCGGCGACGAGGTCGTCGCGACCGACCCCCAGACCGGGGAGACCGCGGCCAAGCCGGTGATCCGGCTGATCACCGGCGACGGCGTGAAGCACCTGGTCGACGTCGAGATCGACGGCGAGGTCGTCACGGCGACCGACGGTCACCCGTTCTGGGTCGACGACGCGGGCCGCTGGGTCCCGGCGGCGGCGCTGCGAGCGGGCGACGACGTACTGACCGCGCGCGGCGAGCGGCGGACGGTCGGTACGGCCACCCTGCGGACCGAGGTTCGCCGGGTGCACAACCTCACCGTCGACGGCATCCACACGTACTACGTGCTGGCCGGCGACGACCCGGTCCTCGTCCACAACTGCATGCCCGCCAACCTCGACGAGCTGGGTGAGGCGTACATCAAGGACCGCCACATGGTCGGCGGCACTCAGATCGACAACACCAAGGGTGTCTTCAACAAGGATGTCGATCTGCAGGAGCTGGCGGAGAAGTCGGACAACTTCCCCGGGCAGGAGCAGCTCAACGGCGGCTGCGCTCGCGTGTGCGTTGCCGACGACGTCATCGGCACCGACGTGGAGACAGGGCTGCCGACGAAGGTGTACACCGTGATCACCGACCGATTCGGTGGCGTGGACACTATGCATCCAGGCGTACCGAGATAGCGACCCGCGCAGGGCGGGGAAACGGAGGCAGCTGGTGGCGTTGAGCGTGGCGGTCGAAGGCTACGGCGGCGTGGTGGAGGAGCGCTACGTCGGCGGCCCCGTGTGGCAGCTGTGCCAGCTCGCTGCCGAGGCGGGGATGCCGATGCTCGGCCTCGTGGCCAAGTACGACGACACGAAGTTCAACCGCAGCCAGATCGGCGCGGTCGCGGCGGAGCTCAGGCAGCTCGCCGCGACCGCGCCGCCAGCCGAGGCCGAAGCGGCGCACCGCCTCCTGGCGATGACCGAACGGGTCGACGCGAAACCACACCGGTACCTGGTGTTCATCGGTGACTGACGTCGAGCGGCAATCATGCCGCTGAGCGCGATGGTGCGGACGTACACCGGCAAGGTGGAGGGCCGGTTCGAACGCTCGGGGGTGAACGAGCTATGCGCCCTCGCGAGGGCGGCGGGGCTCCGCTGCTCGGCCACGTCGACCCTTACGACGACACGGTGTTCAACGAGATGCAGATGCCGCCCCTGATCCGCGAGCTCCAGCAGCTCGCGGACACGGCACCACCCGCCGAGGCCGAGACCGCGCGGAACCTCATCGCGTTGACCGACCTGGTGCTGCGCACTCCGCACCTCTATCTGGTGTTTCTGGGGGACTGACATCAGGGCGTGATAGTTCCGTACTGATTCGCGCGGCAGGTCTGGGAGCCGACCGCGCGCGCGCGGCTCGGGACCTACGCGAACACCGAACACCGGGGCGAGCCACGAACCCAGGGGACTTGCCAAACATTCTGCCAACACGCGACGATCAGCGGCTCGCCGGAGGGTGCCCACCGGAGCGGCACGCACAGACTCACATCCGCCCGACCTGCAAGACAGGTCAGGACCGGCCCCGGAGGACCGGCCCTGAACCGTGGTAGCGGGGGCAGGATTTGAACCTGCGACCTCTGGGTTATGAGCCCAGCGAGCTACCGAGCTGCTCCACCCCGCGTCGGTGTCTACGACCCTACCCGGCGCCCCCGTGCGGCGCCAACTCGGTAACAGGTCCGGCGCCCGACCACGGCGAACGCTACGGCCGAACCGGTACCCCCGACCGTACGGAGCCGCCTCATGCGCCGCACCCTCGCCGCCGCCCTTCTCGCGGCCGCCTCGCTCACCGCGGCCCCAGCCGCGCACGCCGCCAACTGCGCCCCCGCCGGCGTCGACGTCTGCGCGCTGCGCGAGAACGCGAAGCGCCTCGTGTTCGAGGCGGTCGAGTGCGGCCCGGTGTTCTGGGAGCCTTGCCGCTGACCCCTACCGAACGGAGCACCCCACATGCGCCGCATCCTCGGCGCCGCCCTGCTCGCGACGGCCGCGCTCGCCACGGCCCCGGCCGCCCAGGCGACCTGCTACGTCGGCCCGCTCGACACGTGCATGCTCCCCGCGAACGTCCTCCGCGCCGTCGAATGCGCCGTCGAGCTCCAGCCGCCCTGCATCTACTACTGAGGCGCCGGTGACGGCGAGGACGCCGGGGCGCCGGTGATGCGTTCGAGCTCGGCGAGGATGTCGCGCAGCCGATCCTGCTGGCGCGCGTACTCGGCGTAGTCCTGCCGCCCGAACGCCGCCGCCGCCGCGTCGAACGCCGCCTTCGCCTCCGCCGTCAGCCGGCGCACCTCCTCCGAGGTGGAGCCGGCCGGCGGCGGGTCGGGATCGTCGCCTGGGTCGGTCGGCGTCGTCGTCGCGAACGCCTGGTTCAGCGCCGCGTCGTATGTGTCCCCGAACCCGACGCGACCGCCGATGCCGACGAATACCCGCTTGAGCTGCGGGATCTGCGACCCCGTCTCGGCCTGCACGTAGACGGGTTGCACGAAGACGAGGGTGCCGCCGACGGGCAGCGTCAGCAGGTTGCCGAGCACGACCTGGGAGCCGCGCTGGTCGAGCAGCGCTAGCTCCTGCGACGCGGCGGGCGACGTCTGGAACGTAGCCCCCCGTTGCTCGGGCCCAGGCACGGACGTGTTGGTCGGCAGCTCGAGGACGGTGATGTGCCCGTAGTCGTCTACGTCGTTGGAGACGGAGAGGTACGCCGCGAGGTTCGGCCTGCTGCGCGCGGTGAGCGGCGTCGTCAGCTGGAACGTCGGCTTGGTGGCGCCGGGCAGCTTGCCGTAGAGGTAGTACGGCGGCTGCGGCTGCTTGCGGTCGCGGAGGCTGGGGTCGTTCGGCACGGCCCAGAAGTCGGCCTCGCGGAAGAACGCCCCCGGCTCCTCGATGTGGTACGCCGTGATGAGGTCGCGCTGGATCTTGAACAGGTCCTCGGGGTAGCGCACGTGCGCGAGCAGCTCGGGCGACATCTCCGAGCGCGGCCGCAGCGAGCCGGGGAAGACCTTCTCCCACGTCTTCAGGACCGGGTCCGCGTCGTCCCACCGGTAGAGCGTGACGGTGCCGTCGTACGCGTCCACGGTGGCCTTGACGGAGTTGCGGATGTAGTTGATCTGGCGCGCGCTCTGCCGCGCGGTGACGGAGTCGGCGGTGAGCTGGTCGAGGTCGCGGCGCTCGGAGTACGGGTAGCCGTTCGACGTCGTGAAGCCGTCGACGACCCAGACGATGCGGCCGTTCAGGACGACGGGGTACGGGTCCTGGTCGAGCTCGAGGTACGGCGCCACCTTGCGCACGCGCTCGCGTGGGTCGCGGACGTAGAGGATCTTCGACTGCGGCTGCAGCGCGCCCGACAGGAGCAGGAAGCGCGAGCGGAACTTCACGGAGTAGAGGACGCGCCGCCACAGGTTGCCGATGCCGACGCCGCCCTTGCCGTCGTACGTGAAGCCGGTGTCCTCGCCACCGCCTTCGGCGGGGCGGTCGACCTCGGCCTGGCTGGTGCCGACGACGGAGTACTCGGGCGCCAGCTCGCCGTAGTAGACGCGCGGCTGCGTGATGTCGATGGTGCCGGCCGGAGGGATGTCGCGGAGCGCGAAGCGCGGGTCGCCCTGCGAGTCGACGACGTTGGTGGGGGCGGCGACGATGCCGTTGCCGTGGGTGAAGACGAGGTGGCGGTTGATCCAGTTGTCCTGCGCGTCCTCGAGACCGGCGTGGTCGATCTCGCGGGCGCCGAGGATGTACGTCACGGTCTTGCCGTCGACCTCGTACCGATCGACGTCGAGCGACTTCGGGAAGCCGTAGTAGCCGCGGATCTGCTGCAGCGACTCGAACGACGACCGCAGCTTGTTGGGGTCGAGCAGGCGCGCGTTCGCGACGGTGTCCTTGTCGGCGCGGATCGCCTTGTCGGTCGCGGTCTGCGTCCCCTCGTACCGCGTGTACGTGACGTCGGTGCCCTTCTCCAGGTTGTACGCCGCCCGCGTCGCGTCGATGTTGCGCTTGATGTACGGCGACTCGCGCTCGATCTCGTTCGGCTTGACCTGCGCCTGCTGCACGACGAACGGGTACGCGCCGCCGACCGCGAAGCTCGAGATGAGCATGAGCGCGATGCCCAAGCCCGGCAGCGTCCACCCCTCGCGGACGACGGCCGCGAAGAACAGCAGCGCGCAGATGACCGCGATGACGACGAGGATCTTCAGCGCGGGCAGCTCGGCGTTGACGTCGGTGTACGACGCCCCGGTCACCTTGCCGCGCGGCGAGAACGCCAGGCCGAACTGGTCGAGGTAGTACGCGGCGCCCTTGAGCAGCACGAACACCCCGAGCAGCACCGACAGGTGCGCGCGCGCCGCGTGGCCGACCTTGTCGCCGGTGGTCTGCAGGCGGATGCCGGCGTAGAGGTAGTGCACGCCGGCCGCGCCGACGATGGAGAGGAACAGCGCCGCGAAGAGGAAGCCGACGACCATCCGCTGGAACGGGTAGGTGAAGGCGAAGTACGACACGTCGCGCCCGAACTGCGCGTCCTTGACGCCGAACTCCACGCCGTTGCGCCACTGCATCCACGTCTGCCAGCGGCCGGACGCCGTGATGCCGGCGAGGATGCCCGGGACGAGCGCGACGGCCACGATGACGAGCCGCTCGTGCGGCGCGACGGCGTCGCGGTAGCGGTCGAGGCCGCGCTGTTCGAGGGAGTTCGGGCGGTGCGGGGGGCGGAGCCGGTACGCCACGGCCAGGTTGGCCGCGACGACGGTCGTCATGAACGCGAGCCCCGCCGCGAACAGCGTGATCCGCGTGCGTACGACGTTGTCGAACACGTGCGTGAAGCCGACCTCGCCGTACCACAGCCGGTCGGTCCACACCGCGGCGAACAGCATCAGCGCCCCGGCGAGGACCGCCAGGACGGCAAGCGTGATCAGCGGGAAGCTCGGGCGACGCCGCGCGTCTGAGGTGGCCACGCGCCGACCGTATCCCCGGGAGGCCCCAGGGCGCGGCTTGCGACCCGTGATCGTCGCGAGCGGCGCCCGGGACGGGCGACGCGCAGCAGATCGACGGGTCGTGAGCCGCGCCCTAAGGCAGGTTGGCGGCCTCGGCGGTGCAGTTGCAGCCGTCGCCGTACGGCGGGTACCCCTCGGCCGCGATGCGCTCGGGCGTGAGCAGCGAGCCGTTGCGGCCGTAGCACCCGGGCCGGGCGCAGTACGGCAGCCCGAACTTCTGCACGGCAGACCAGCCGGTGTCCTGGACGGCCGCGACGACGCCCGCCGACCGTGCTATCCCGCGCAGTCGCGCGAGCAGCTCGGGGGACGGCGCGGGCGGGTCGTCGCCCTCGTGGGCGGCGACCTCGGCGGCGTACGGCGTGAGGAGGCCGACGACGGCGTCGATCGCCGTGTTGGCGGAGACGTCGTGGTCACCGGGGACGCCCGCGAGGCGCGCGGACCGCGTGCCGGCGTCGACCGCGGCGATGACGGGCTTCTCGATCGCCATGGCGAGGGCGACGGCGACGTCGTCGGTGTCGCCGGCGGCGTACCGCGCGGCCTCTGCGAGCGCCGCGCCGAGCGGGTCGCCGGACTGCCGTGGCGGTTCGGGCTCGGCCTCGAAGCCGGCGGGCGGCTCGGGCTCCGGGCCGGGCTCGGGCTCGGGCTCGGGCTCGGGCTCGGGCTCGGGCTCAGGCTCAGCCTCAGGTTCGGGTACGACCTCGGGTTCGGGCTGAGGCTCAGGCTGAGGCTCGGGCTCGGGGACCTGCGGCGGCTGCTCCCCCAGCGTGGCGCGCAGCGCCGCGAAGATCTCGGGCAGCGGCGGGTACAGGCCGCGGACCCGCGCCGCGGCCTCGGCGCGGCGTTCGTGCGCGGTGGTCGTCATCGGGTACGCCCCTTCGGCGAGCGGGTGGACCGCGGCTTGGCGCGCTGCGCGGGCACGGCGCGCGCGACGGCGGGGACCTCGAGCGAGAACGCCGACCCCTTGCCCAGCGTCGACTCGACGACGACGTCGAGGCCGAAGTCGTCGGCGACGCGGCGGACGAACGACAGCCCGAGCCCGAGGCCGCCGACGCTGCGGGTGGCGGAGCCGTCGACCTGCTCGAACGGCGTGAACAGCGCCGCCCGCCGGTCGTCGGGGATGCCCTCGCCTGTGTCCCTGACGGTGAGACGGACGCGCCCGTCCTCGCTCAACGTCGCGGCGAGGGTGACGGCGCTGGACGAGTACTTGACGGCGTTGTCGACGAGCTCGTCGTACGCCTTCGCGACCCACTGCGCGTCGATGAGCACGTCGGGCAGCCGCGCGGAGACGCGGCGGCGGAACTCGCGGGACGGCTCGCGCTTGCGCCACGCGGCGATGCGCTCGTCGATGAACTCACCGACGGAGACCGGCGCGACGTGCGGCTCCACACGGCCCGCCTCGAGGGAGGCGACGTCGACGAGCAGGTCCACGACACGGGACATGCGAACCGACGACTCGAGGATGCTGCTCGCGTACTGCGAGGTCTTGTCGGCGGGCAGGTCGGGGCGGCGGTGCAGGATCTCGGCGTAGCCGCGGATGGGCGTGAGCGGCGTGCGGAGCTCGTGGGAGACGTTCGAGAGGAACTCCGTCTTCATCCGCTCCACCTCCTGCTCCCGCGTCATGTCGCGGACGACGACGACGTGCCCCGCCGCGCCGCGCAACGGCGTCGCCGCGAGCGCCACCGCGCAGGTGCCGCCGTCGGCGCGGTCCAGCCGGCCCACGCCGCCGACGGCCTTGGCGCCCAGGGTGGTCAGCAACGGTTCCCCCTGCATCGTCGTCCCCGCCAGGACTTCGGCGACGGGACGCCCGAGCACGTCCGGCTCGGCCGCGCCGAGCAGCTCGAGGCAGGCGCGGTTGACGCCGACGACGTGGTCGCGCGCGTCGGTCGTGACGAGACCGTCGCCGATCGAGTCGAGCACGGTCTCCAGCCGCCCGCGCAGCGCCGCCTCGTCCTCGGCGGCGCGGCGCAGCGACTCGTTCGAGGTCACCAGGGACGCGGTCATCGCGTCGAACGTCCGCGCCAGCACGCCGAGCTCGTCGGCGGACTTGACGTCGGTACGGACGTCGAGGTCGCCGCGGCGTACGCGCGACGCGGCGACGGTCAGCTCGGTGACGGGGCGGACGATGCGGCGGCCGAGCGCGACGGCGAGGACGCCGACGAGCAGCGCGATGACGACAGTGCCGAGGAACAGCGACGACAGCACGCGCCGCTGCGTGGCGAGGATGACGTCGGACTCGGCGGACAGCGCGAGGACGCCGAGGAGCTCGCCGGCCTCGTTGCGGATGGCCTCGTACCGCACGCCGGGACGCGAGCCCTCGGCGGTGACGGAGATACCGGGCCGGCTCTCGTCGGCGAGGACCTCGGTGACGCGCAGCCTGCGCAGCTCGGCGTCGAGGACCTTCGCGCGGTCGACGTCGTCGATGCTGGTGGAGACGCGGTCACCGGCGACGTACAGCGTCGCGCCGAAGCCGGTGGCGCGGGCGATGTCGGCGACGTACGCCGCGTCGATGCGCGTGGCGTACACCGCCGCGCCGAACGGCCGCACGGGCGAGGTGGGCTCGACGAGGTAGATCGGCGCGACGCCGGCCGCGACGATCGAGGGCGTACGGCCGAGGACGACCGTGAGCGTCGCGACGCGCCGGTTGGCGGTAGAGCCGACGACCTCCTTGACGGCGGCGTTCGTGCGCAGCGACGTCACGGCGACGCGGTCGCGCAGCTCGGGGAACGCGGCGCCGCCGGGGTACTGGTCGCGGCACTGCGCGTTGCCGCAGACGATGCCGATGACGGTGGCGCGGGAGCTGTTGGCGGTGATGAGCTCCTGGCAGCTCGCGGTGCGGTCGCGGGCGCAGTTGGCGAACACCTCGGCGAGCGAGAGCGACGTCTGCTTCTCGTTGAGCAGGATGTCGATCTGGCCCCGCGCGACGTCGGCGAGCCGGTCGGCGCTGTCCTTGTCGAGCGAGCCGGTCGCGACGGAGCCGACGACCAGGGCGGTGCCGAGCGCGAGGCCGAGGACGGCGGCGAGGATCGCCGTGACGACCTTCGCGAGCAGGCTCGACTCGACGAGGCGGACGACGTACGCGAGCAGCGCCAGCGACGACAGGCCGCGCAGCACGAGCAGCGCGACGGCGGCGGTCGGCGAGGTCCGCGCGGCGGGCACGAGCAGCTCGGTGGCCGCCGCGACCGCGAACGACCCCACGAGCAGCAGGCGGCCTGGCCGGTTGGTGCGCGCCGCCATGACCCCGGCGAACGCCGCCATGACCGCGGCGACGGCGGCCGGCGCGGGCGCGGCGCCGAGCGGGAGGACGACGCCGGGTGCGGCGGTGACCGCCAGGGCGAGGCCGCCCGAGCCGAGGGCGACGCAGGCGTAGCCGGCCGCGCGGAGGAGGGCGTACTGCGTGCCGTCGGTGCTGCCGAGCAGCGCGCCGGTGAAGCCGTGCGCCGCGGCGAGGAGGACGCCGCCGGTGACGAGGAGGACGCGCGAGCGTTCGCGGAACGCGGCCGCGCCGCCCGCCGCGGCCAGGCCGAGCGCCGCCGCGAGGGCGAGGAGTTGCACCGCCGCGACGAGCGCGAACGGCACCGCGGCGTCCATCGGTCGATCGTACGGTCGGGGGTGCCTTCGGGGGGCGTTCTAGCGCAGGCTGCCGTCGGCGATCTTGCGGACGGCGTCGAGCGCCTCGGTGAACGTCGCCACGGGGACCAGCGTCAGCCCGTCGGGCGTGGCGCGCCTGGCCTCGTCGTGGTTGCCGGCGGGCGTGAGGAAGTACTTGGCGCCGTACTCCTTGGCGGCCACGAGCTTCTGCTGGATGCCGCCGATCGCGCCGACGGTGCCGTCCTCGTTGATGGAGCCGGTGCCGGCGATGACGAAGCCACCGGTGAGGTCGCCGGGCGTGAGGCGGTCGTAGATGCCCAGCGCGAACATGAGGCCGGCGCTCGGCCCGCCGACGTCGTTCAGCGCGATCTTGACCTCGAACGGCGGCTTCTGGTCGCGCTCCACGAGCCCCACGCCCATCAACGGCGCGCCGTCCGGACCCACGTCACCCGCGCGCGTCTGCACCTCGGCGGTCCGGTCGGGGCCGTTCTGGCCGCGGCGGTAGCCGATGCGGACGAGGTCGCCGGGCTTGTGCTTCAGCATGAGGCGGCGCAGCGTGCACACCGAGTCGACGGTCTGGCCGTCGATGGCGGTGACGACGTCGTTGGCGCGCAGCCCCGCCTTCTCGGCGGGCGACTCGTCGCCGACGCCCTCCAGCTCGACCCGCGCGACGACGGGCGTGCCGAGCTCGCAGAGAGCCGCGGTGACGGCATCCTCCTGCGACTTGGTCATCTCGACGCGCGTCTGCTTGTCGGCGTCCTCGACGCTGGTGCCCGGCGGGTAGATGACGTCGTGTGGCACGACCGCGAACGACGAGTCGAACCACTTCCACACGGCGTCGGCCAGCGTGAGGTCGGTGTAGACGTTGACGGTGGTGAGGTTCAGCTCGCCCTTGGCGGGGTGGTCGCGCTCCGGGGGGACCTGGATGAGCTGGCTGCCGCCGCTCGCGCCGAGCGTGTTGAAGATCGGCCCGGGGCCGAGGCCGACGTACGGCACCTTGATCTGGGACCCGCCGACGCCGAGGCCGACGGCGAGCGCCAGCGAGACGCCGAGCGTCGCGCCACGACTGGACATGCGGCAAACAGTAACCGGCGGCGGTTACGCTCGCCTTCGGAGGCTGGTCCGGAAGGGAGCTCGACGGTGGACGCACTCGCTGCCGTCGTGTCGCTGGCGGCCATCGCGGGCCCCGCCGTGCTCGTGCTGTCCGACATCGCGGCGGCGAGCCGGCCCGCGGCGGAGGAGCGGCCGGAGTTCGCGGACGCCGCGCCGCCGCTCGTCGTGGCGCCCGTGCTGGGCGTCGGGCGGCTGCCCGCGGCGGAGCCGGTCGAGGCCGCGGTGGCGGTGCCGGACCTCCCGCCGGTCGTCGTCCCCGAGCCGGCGCCGGTTCCAGTGCCTGCCGTGGTGCCCGAGCCGGAGCCCGTACGCGAGCACGTCACCGAGGTCATCAGGGTCAGCGAGCGGGCGCAGCAGCGGGACTCGGTGCTGGCGTCGCTGACGCACACGGAGACCGACGAGCGTTCCGCATTACGCCGCGTGGGCGCGCTGCTGACGCTGCTGACGTTGACGCTGGTGACCGCTGCGCTGGTCGGCGCGGGAATCTACCGCGTGGTGTCCGCGCTGGGTTGACGGCGTGGCCCGGGCCAGTTCCTTGCAGCGCAGGCGCCGGTCTCACGCGTAATGATCTTCAAAGAACGACGCGGGCGGGGTCGCGAGTCACGCCCTAGCGCGAGAAGAAGCCCATGCCGCGGGCGGCCTTGCCGTTGGACGGCGGCTCCTCGGGGGCGCTGACGGCGTACGGCTCGCCGGGCACGGCGGCCATGACCGGCTCGGGCGCCTCGGCGGGGGCCTCCGCGGGCGCCTCCTCGGCGACCGCCTCGGGCACGCCCAGCTCGGGCATCGGCGGCATCGGGGGCAGCGGGGCCGGCATCGCGTCGGCCTGGCCGGGGATCTCGACCCGGTAGATGGTCTTGAACGCGAGCGGGACCTCCGTCATCGCGTACACGCGGGAGTCCTCGACGCCCTCGACGTTGCGCAGGTGCTCGACGAAGCGAACAGCCTCCTCGAGCGACGGCGTGCGCCGGTACTGGGCGGCGCCGTCGGCGCCGGTGAAGAAGACGACGTGCTCCACGGCGGGTCCCCTCAGTGCTGATGATGACGATACGCACGAAGCGTCGGCACGTACGGGGTCCCGCTTGAGTCCGGATCGGGCCGAAGGGCCCGTGACGCAGAGTGACGGGATGGGACGGCGGCGCGCTCCAGGCCGGGAAACGAGGAGGGCCGCGACGCGGTCCGCCCAGCCGGACGCGTCGCGGCCCTGCCCGGACCGCACCGGGAGGCCCAGCCGCCACCCGGCACAAAACGTTCCGGATGAGGTCTAACCAACCCGGAACGGGCATGTCACACTGCTCAACGCAGGAAGAGCGAAACCCTCGCGCTACTTCTCCGTTAAGTAGACAGGGTTTCCCAGAGCGCCCCCGGAACGAGGTCCCCTTGACGACCCAGCCAGAGCTCCCTGACGTCGCGCCCCTCCCCGCGCGTCCGCTGCTCTACGTCGCCCCCGCCCCGGCGGAGTCCGACGTCGACTTCGACGGCTTCGTGCGCGCGTACGAGGGCAGGCTCCGCCGCCTGGTGATGCGCCGCATCGGCGACCTGTGCGAGGCGGAGGAGATCACGCAGGAGACGCTGCTGCGCGCGTACCAGCACCGGGCGTCGTTCGCGACCGAGGACGAGCTCATGGCCTGGTCGACGGTCGTGGCGCAGCGCCTGGTCATCGACCGGGTACGCGTCCGCGGCCGTTCGGTGGCGGTGGCCGAGGTGCCCGAGACCGCCCGGATGGGCCGCGACACCGCGGACATCGTCGTGGCGCGGCACGAGGCGCGCGCCGCGCTGGAGTCGCTGGAGGCCATCCCCACGCGCCAGGCCGCGATCCTCTGGGCCCGCGAGGTCGAGGGGCTGCACTACGAGGAGATCGCCGAGCGCTTCGGGATCACCGAGCCGGCCGTCCGTTCGCTGCTCCACCGGGGCCGCAAGGCGCTGCGCAAGGAGTTCAAGGACCGGACGGGCTCGCTGCCGCTGAACGGCCTGGTGCCGTTCGCGCCGTGGCTGCTCGCGCTCAAGGCCGCGGGCCGCATGCGCGGTGCCGCCAAGGCGGCCGCCAAGTCGTCCATCACCGCCGCCGCGGCGCTGAGCGTGAGCGCCCTGGTCGTCGCGACCGGCATCGGCCCGAACGCCATCGGCACCCGCCCCACGCCGGACGTGCGGATCGACGCGGGCAGGGGCGGCGCGACGTACGTCACGTCCGTCCGCGAGCCCGTCCCCGCGGTCGACCGGGCCACGATCCGCACGGCCGTGCGGTCGTACGCCGTCACGCCCACCTCGACCGCCCCACCGGCGCCACCGGGGAAGGACGACGGCGGGGGCAGGTCGATCAAGAAGTGCATCCCCACGAGCACCGACGCGTGCGTCGAGCTCGGTGACGACCTCGACCCGTTCAGCGGCGGCGAGATCCAGATCGGCCCCGACCTCCCGAACAACCCGGTCGGCATCGGCAACCTCAAGGTCGCCAGCGAGTACCTCAACTGCGACGACGTCGCACTGCCCAGCAGCGACCTCGCCAAGTGCACCCAGCGCGGCGAGTCCACCGACCTCACCCCCTCTGTTTCGAAGCCCAGCACTTCTGAAGGAGTCCTGCGATGACCCGCCGTCTGCTCGCCGCCGTCCTGCTCGCCGCGCTCGCGGGTGGCGGGGTCGTCGCGACCTCCGCGTCCGCTCACGAGGACGACAGCATCCTGTGCATCGGCGGGGAGAACCAGCGCAAGCCCGGCCAGCAGAACATGGGCATCTGCCTGGGCCGCCTGCTCGACATCGACAACGGCTGACGCCTCGTACCGCACGACCCTGAAGGGACGCCGTCACGGCGTCCCTTCGGCGTGTCCGGGGATGGCTCAGGCGGAGCGGACGAGCTCGCGCTCGGCGCGCTGGGGGCGCGGCGCGGCGGGCGGCGTGGCGAGCACGCGGACGGCCCGCGTCCACTCCTCGACGGTCGTCGTCGGGTCGGCGGGGCGGGGCGGCCGGCTCACCCACGCGGCCCAGATCAGCCCCAGGACGAGGGTGACCGGGATGGGGAGCAGGAACAGCACGTACCCACCATATGACCCTCGTCAAATCGCTGCGGCGCAGCGGTTTCAGGGCGCCTAACGACGCTTGCGGCGGGCCCGTACGACCGCCGCGGCACCGAGCAGCGCGGCCGTCGCGCCGGCGGCTCCGGCGGCCGCGCGGGTGGCGTCGCGGCCGACCCGCCGGGCGCCCACGGCGAGGTGGTCGCCACCGAGCGCGAGCTGCGCGCGCAGAGCGGCGGCGTTGTCGTACTCGGGGGTCCAGCCCGTCTTGCGGAGGCGCTCGGCGGCGACGACCCAGGGGTGCACGAGGTACGCGATCTCGCTCGCCGGGGCGCGCGTGACGCCCGCGCGGTGGAGGCGTTCGGCGGTCGCGAACGCCACCGTCGACGGCAGCTCCAGCCGCCGCTTGCCGGCCACGGCCTCGACGTCGGCCTGGGTGAGCCAGCCGTCGGGCGCGACGTCGTAGGGACCGTCGAGCCCGTTTGCGGCCGCGACGACGCAGGCGGCCTCGAGGTCGCTGATGTGGCAGAACTGCCACAGCGGGCTGCTCCCCCGCACGACGAGCAGCCGGGGCGACTCGAAGTGCCGCGTCAGGACGCTGTCTGCGCCGGGGCCGCAGAGCGTCGCGGGGCGCAGCACGGCGACGCTGACCCCGGGGTCGGTGTGCCGGTGCGACTCGGCCTGCCGCTCGACCTCGACGAAGTCGCCGACGAGCGAGTCGTCGCGCAGCGCGCGCAGCGGGGCGTCCTCGTCGAGCGGGACGGGGTTGTCGGGCAGGGCGCCGTAGACCATCGCGGACGTGACGAGCGTGACGTGGCGTACGCCCGCGGCGCTGGCCGCCTCGAGGACGTTGGCGGTGCCGCGGACGTTGGCGGCGCGGCGTTCGGCGGGGGTGACGTCTGGGTGGTGCAGGCCCGCCAGGTGGACGAGCGCGTCCACGCCGCGCAGCGCGCGGGCGAGCAGCGGGTCGCGGACGTCGGCCACCCGCCAGACGACGTGCGCGGCGTCGTGGCCCCGGTCGACGTCGATCGCGACGACCCGCTTGACCCCCGGCGTGGCGAGGAGGCGGCGTACGACGCCCGCGCCGAGACTGCCCGCCGCCCCGGTGACGGCGACGACGGAGGGAGCGTTCGCTGTGGGCCGAGCGCCCCGCTGCGTCACCCTCGCCCCCGCGCGGTTACCGTGATGGACATGACCGATCTGCCGTTCGGATTCTCCCCCGCGGGAGGCCCCGAGGACATCGCCGGGAAGATCCCGTTTTTTGCGGAGCTGCAGAAGCTGATGTCCTGGTCGGGCGGCCCCGTCAACTGGGACCTCGCCCGCCAGGTCGCCGTGGCCACCGCGTCGTCGGGAGACCGTACCGTCACGACGGCTGAGACGGACGAGGTGCGCGACGCGCTCCGCCTCGCCGACCTCTGGCTGGAGCCGCTGACGACGTTCCCGACGGGGACGTTCAACGCCGTCGCCTGGAACCGCGTCGCCTGGGTCGAGCAGACGCTCACCGCGTGGGCGCGGCTCGTCGACCCCGTGGCCGCCAAGGTCGTCGCCGCGATGGGCGACGCGCTGCCCGAGGAGGTCCGCGCCCAGGCGGGGCCGCTCGCCGGGATGATGGGGCAGTTCGGGGGGCTGCTCTTCGGCGGCCAGGTGGGGCAGGCACTCGGCCAGCTCGCCGCCGAGGTGCTCTCGTCCTCCGACATCGGGATCCCGCTGGCCGGCTCGACGGGGGCGCTGCTGCCGGCGAACGTGGCCGCGTTCGGCGAGGGCCTGGAGGTCCCCGCCGGTGAGGTGCGGTTGTACGTCGCGCTGCGTGAGGCCGCCCACCTGCGGCTGTACGCGCACGTGCCGTGGCTGCGCGGCCACATCGTCTCGGCCGTGGAGGCGTACGCCGCCGGCATCTCGATCGACACCTCCGCGCTCGACTCCGCGATGGGCTCCATCGACCCCACGAACCCCGAGAGCATGCAGGAGGCGCTGGGCGGCGGGCTGTTCGCCGTCGAGCAGTCGCCCGCGCAGGCGGCGGCGCTCGCCCGGCTCGAGGTCGCGCTGGCGCTCGTCGAGGGCTGGGTCGACGACGTCGTCGGGCAGGCGGCGGGCGCGCACCTTCCGGGAGCGGCGGCGCTGGGCGAGACGATGCGGCGGCGACGGGCGACGGGCGGGCCTGCCGAGCAGACGTTCGCGACGCTCGTCGGTCTCGAGCTGCGGCCGCGGCGGCTGCGCGAGGCGGCGACGTTGTGGCGCTGGATGCGCGAGCAGCAGGGGTACGAGGCCCGCGACGCCGTCTGGGCGCACCCGGAGCGGCTGCCGTCGGCGGAGGACCTGGCCGACCCGGTGGGCTTCGTGCGGCCGGACGATCAGGAGTAGCCCGTCGCCCGGCCTGGCTCGTTTCGTGATCTTGGCGACGTCCGTGTCGCTCGGCGATCGGAAACGTCACCAAGATCACGTTCGTCGGCTACGCGCCGCGCGTGGGGGGTGAGGCCCACCCTGCGAATCCGGGTTCCTGTCACAGGGCGTCCGGTCGGACGTACTGCTCACTGCGGGGACCGACGTCACGGAGGGTGATCGGTATGGGAGCTCAGGGACAGCCGCCGCAGCAGCCGAACTACTCGCAGGTCCGGCAGGCGGAACAGGTTCAGCAGCAGATCCGTGACGCTGCGCAGGCGGCCGCCGAGGACGCGGCGCGCAGGGCCCAGGCCGAGCGCGAGCGCCAGGCAGCACTCGCAGCTCAGGAGGCGGCGAGGCGAGCGGGCGGCCAGCGCCCCTAACACGGAACAACCACGAGGCGCCCGGCCACGTCGTCTGGCCGGGCGTCTCGGTGCGTGGAGCACCGCGGCCGAAGCCGTCAGTAGCCGGACAGCAGCGCGCGGGTGGCGTACCAGCCGTCGAGTCGCGGATCGAGCCGCGCGACGTCGGTGGGCTCGCGGAGTCGGTGCCAGCCAGGGCCGACCTGCACTGCTTTGACCGGCGCGCGCTCATGCAGCCAGTCGAGGCTCTTGTCGAGCGTGACGCCGTCCAGCCAGTCGGGGAGCGGCAGCCTGGTCGCGAGGCCGACGAGACGGCCGTCGCTCGCGGGCAGCACGCCGGCGAGGGTGTCCTCGCAGGCCCCGAACAGCTTCCCCACCAGCAGCCCCGGCAGGTCCGGCGCGTCCCCCGCGACGACGGCGCCGATCGTGGCGCCCTGGTCGTCGTGGAGGGCTTTCAGCGCGGCCGTCGCGTCGGCGGCCGGCAGCCAGGTGCCGAGGTCCGGGTCGGCGGGCGCGGCGACGTACGCCGTGACGCCGGTGAGGTCGTCGAGGGCGTCGTACGTGTCCTGCCAGAGCGCGCGCGCGTACGCCTCCGGGTCGACCCCCGGCGGCGGCGCGGCCTCGGGGGCGAGGGCGGCGGCGGCGAGGACGTACGGCATCAGCCGAGCTGGAGCTGGACCGGCTCCGGCGCGGGCCCGTCGAGGTCGTCGTCGGGCTCGCCCAGCCCGGGGTGCTCGGCGGCGACGCCGAGGAGGTAGCCGCGGGCGCGTTCGGCCATGGGGTAGTGGGCGACCAGCGCCCAGAACGCCGCCGAGTGGTCGGGCACGAGCAGGTGGGCGAGCTCGTGCACGAGGACGTAGTCGACGACCCAGTCGGGGAAGCCGCGCATCCTGTGGGAGAGGCGGATCGTGCGGTCGGCGGGGGTGCAGGAGCCCCAGCGGCCCTTCTGGTTGGTGACCCAGCGGACCGACAGCGGGCGGGCGCGGCCGTCGAGGTACCGCTTGGACAGGGCGAGGGCGCGGCGGCGCAGCTCGTCGTCACCGGCGGGGCGCTTGGCGTCCTTCGCGGCGAGCCGCGCGACCATCGTCTCGACCCAGCGCGCCTCCTCCGCCTTGGACATCCGAGCGGGGATGAGGACGACGGTGCGCTCGCCGTCGCGGTACGCGGACACGGTGCGCCGCCGGCGCGCGCTGCGCCGTACCTCGACCGCCTCCGTCACGGCGTTCACGGTAGCCGTCCGCGTCGTCCCCGGCGTGTCGCGGAGTCCGGTCGGCGTGTCGCGAGACTTTTTTTCCTCCACAGGCTCGGGACATCGTTTCCGCAGGTCAGCGGCCATGCCTGGGGATGATCGTCTTGTTGTCCACAGAGCTCTCGACACGTCGTCCACAGCGACGCGCCACCGGGTCCACACCCCGTCCCCAGGACTGTCCACAGGGTTGGGGACGCGCGCGTTGACGCCGGTCCGACGCGCCTCGTACGGTCGGTCACGACGAAGCCCCCGGGGGCCGAGGCACCACCCGCAAGGGGAAGGCAGGTGGTGCCGAGGCGCTCGGGGGCTCCGCCGTTCTCCCGGTCGTTCAGGCGCCGGTGAAACGGGGCGTACGGCGCTCGGCCTGGGCCGCGAGCCCCTCCCGCAGGTCCGCGCTCGCCATCGTCACCGGCTGCGCGAGCCCCTCCCAGTCCAGCGCCGCGTCGAGGCTGTGATGCCCGGCGTACGCGAGCGCCGCCTTCGTCAGCCGGACCGCGATCGGCGCGCTGGCCGCGATGCCCTCGGCGACCTCGAGCGTGTGCGCGAGAACGTCGTCGGCGACGCCGCTGACGAGCCCGATGGCGTACGCCTCGTCGGCCCCGACGCGACGCCCTGTCAGCAGCAGCTCGCGGGCGCGGGCGACGCCGACGACCTCGGGGAGGAGGTAGGTGGCGGCCATGCCGGGGTGCATCCCGAGCCGCGCGAACGGCGCCGAGAACGTCGCCCCCGGCGCGGCGTACCGCACGTCGCAGGCCAGCGCGAGGCAGAGGCCGGCGCCGACGGCGGGGCCGTTGACGGCGGCGAGGACGGGCACGTCGAGCATCCGCACCGACAGCCACGCCCGGTAGAACGGCAGCATTCGCTCGCGCAGCGCCATGACGCTCATGTCGGGCGACTCGCCGATCCACGACAGGTCCCCGCCGGCGCAGAACGCGCTCCCCGCGCCCGTCACGACGACGGCGCGGACGGACGGGTCGGCGCGCAGCGCCTCCACCGCCGAAGTCCACGCCGCGGTGAGCTCGGCGGTCATGGCGTTGCGGCGCTCGGGCAGGTCGAGCGTGAGGACCGCGACGGCGTCGCGGCGTTCGATGCGCAGGGTCATGCGGCGGAGCGTACGACGGTCGCCGTCACGTGCCCGATCCCCGCGTGCACCAGGCCGATGCGCGAGGCGGCGAGCCAGGAGAGGTCGAGGATCGCGTTGCCGAACGGCCCCCGGTCGTTGACGCGCACGACGACGCAGCGGCCCGAGTAGCAGACCCGCAGGCGGGTCCCGAACGGCAGCGTCCGATGCGCCGCCGTCAGCGCGAGCCGGGAGCGGAACACCTCGCCGGAGGCCGTACGCCGGCCGTCGAAGCCGGGGCCGTACCAGGTCGCGCGGCCGCGCAGCACGAGCGGCGCGGGACGGGCCTGGCGCGTGACTGCCTTGCGGACGGCGGCGCCGCGCGTGGCGCGCCGGGGGGTGACGACCCTGGCCGAGGGGCGCGCGGCGAGCGGCCGGACGGTCGTCGTCCGCGGCGCGGTCTGCTCGACGGCGGCGCGGGAGTCGTGCTGGACGAGGGGGGCGCTGACGGCGCCGGTGAGGGCGAGGAGGCCGGCCGCGGCGTAGCGGGCGGGGCGGCGGTACGAGCGTTCGAGGCGGTGGCGTCCGCGCCGCGGCGTGCGGTCACGGCGCCCGGTCGAGGACGACCGGCGCTGGGTTGGGGTCATGGGAAGGTCCCTCGCGCCTACGAGGTGGGTGACGGGCTGGATGCGACCCGAAGTGGGTACCCGTGCGCCGCAGTGGCACTGCCTGTCCGGCTCGGTGGAGCGGCGACGGCGTGCGGGCGCTTCGGCGCGGTGCGTGAGGGAGCGTTCACCTCCAGTCGGGGTGCGGGTGATGTGCTTGCAATTGTACGCACTTCTCGCTCGCGGCGCTCTACCCGGTGCTTGCTCCTGTGAAACATCCACGGCCAGGGAGGTCACTCGTAAGGGTGACCCGCGCGGCCCCGTGGGAAGCCGAACTTCAGAGGGACGGAAACGATCTGGATGGAGCCGAGATGTCGCGCCGCACCCTCTCCCTCGCGCTGGCCCTGGCCTGCGCGGGGCTGGGCGCGGCCGCGCCGGGCCCGCTCGCGGCTCCGGCCACGGTCGTCGTCACCTCCCCGGCGGGCTCGGCCGACGCCGCCGCCGCCGTCACCTTCGCGGGTGGCAGCGTCGTGGCGTCGCTCCCGCTGGCGGGCGGCGTCGTCGCCAGGCTCCGGCCTGGCGCGACGCTGCCCTCCGGCTACGTCGTCGCCGCCGACCGCCCCATCTCCGTCGCGGGCCTCGCGGCGTCGGCCGGCAACGCGAGCACGGTGCGTTCGACGCTCGGCCTCGCGGCCACCGGCACCGAAGGCGCGGGCGTCACGGTCGCCGTCGTGGACACCGGCATCGCGGACGTCCCCGACCTCGCCGGTGTCGTGTCCGAGCACGTGGACGTGACGGGCGAGGGCGGCGGGGACCCGTACGGCCACGGGACGTTCATGGCCGGCCTCATCGCCGGCAACGGCGCCTCCTCCGGCGGCCGCTACACCGGCGTCGCCCCCGGCGCGACGCTCGTCGACGTCAAGGTCGCCGACGCCGCCGGCGAGACGTCGCTCTCGCTTGTCATGCGCGGCCTGGAAGCCGTCGCGGCGCGCCCGGACGTGGACGTCCTCAACCTCTCGCTCTCCTCCGGCAGCCCGCTGCCGTACCAGCTCGACCCGCTGACCCGCGCGCTGGACGCGCTGTGGCGCCGCGGCGTCACCGTCGTCGTCCCCGCGGGCAACGACGGCCCCGACGCGCGCACCATCGCCTCCCCCGGCGTCGACCCGACACTGCTCACCGTCTCCGCCGTCGACGAGAACGGCACCGCGTCGCGCGAGGACGACACCGTCCCCGTCTGGTCCTCGCGCGGCCCCGCGCCGCAGCGCGTCGCCAAGCCCGACCTCGCCGCCCCCGGCGCGCACGTCGTCTCGCTGCGCGCTCCCGGCAGCACGGTCGACGCGGACAACCCGTCGGCGCGGGTCGAGGACGCGTACTTCCGCGGCTCCGGCACCTCCATGGCGACCGCGGTCGCGTCGGGCGCGGTCGCGGCGCTGCTGTCCGCGCGCCCCTCGCTGGCGCCGGACGCCGTGAAGTCGCTGCTGACGACGACGGCGTACGCCGCCTCCGGTCTCTCCTCCGAGGACGAGGCCGGCGCGGGCGGGCTGGACCTCGCGGCGGCGTACGACGGCAAGGTCAAGCGCGGCGGCCGCGGTCCGGCCGCGGGCGGGGACGAGCGGGCGTTCGCGGAGTTCGCGGCCGCGTGGATCGAGGGCGACTACGACGCCGCCGCCCGCGCGTGGGCCGCGATGTCGCCGGCCGCGCGGGCGTGGGCCGCTCGGGCCTGGGCCGCGGCGGTCTGGGAGCGCGCGAACTCGTGGAGCACCGAGGAGTGGAACGCCCGGGCCTGGGCCGCGCGGGCCTGGGCGGGCAACGCCTGGTCGTCCGACACGTGGCTGGCGCGGGCCTGGGCGGCGCGCGCGTGGGCCGACGAGGAGTGGGCGGCGCGCGCCTGGGCGGCTCGGGCATGGGCCGCCCGGGCGTGGGCTGCCCGTGCCTGGGCCGGCGAGGAGTTCGCTGCCCGAGCCTGGGCAGGGCGCGCGTGGGCCGGCCGGGCGTGGGCCGACGAGGAGTTCGCGGGCCGGGCCTGGGCCGGGCGCGCGTGGGCCGACGAGGACTGGGCCGGCCGCGCGTGGGCCGAGGACGAGTGGGCGGGTCGCGCGTGGGCCGAGGACGGCTGGGCCGCGCGGGCCTGGTCGGCGCGGGCCTGGTCGGCGCGGGCGTGGAGCGGTGCCACGTGGCTCGGCGCGTCGTGGTCGGCGCGGGCCTGGACGGCACGGGCCTGGACCGGTGCGTCGTGGAGCGGTGCGTCGTGGAGCGGTGCGTCCTGGTCGGGCGCGTCGTGGTCGGCGCGCAGCTGGGCCGCCGTCGAGTGGGGCTCGTGACGTGAGGCGTACGACATGACGTCGGCGCCGGCCGTGGAACGGCTGCCGCACTCCCCAGGGCCGGACGCGACGCGTCCGGCTCCGGTGGTTTCCGCGCTGCGTTCGTGGGTGCTCTCGTGGGGTGTCTCGGCCGGCCAGCCCGCCGGCCTCATCGCGCTCGTCATCTCCGTCTGCGCGCTCGGCCTGCTCGGCGCGCTGCTCGTCGCGACGCTGCTCGGCGAGAGCAGCGCGGCGGCCGGCGGCGACAAGCTCTCGCTCGCCCTCGGGCTCGTCGCGCTGACCGCGGCGGCCGAGCTGACCGCCGTACGGCTCCGCCATGGCGAGTCGACCGAGGAGCTGACGCTGTTCGAGGCGGCGGTCGTCCTCGACGTGCTGCTGCTCTCCCCCGCGATGGGCGTCGTCGTCCCCGTGCTCGGCCTCGCGCTCGCCTCGGCGGCGCGGCGGCGGCCGGTCGTGAAGGCGGCGTTCAACCTCGGGACGTACGCCCTCGCGACCGTCGTGATGGTGGTGACGTTCCGGCTGGTGGCGGGGGCGTCGGCGCCGTTCGCGGCGCGGTCCGTGCTCGGCCTCGTGCTCGGCACGGTCGGCTTCGCCGCCGTCAACCTCGGCTGTCTCGCGCGCGTGCTGTCGGTCGTGTCGCCGGCGTCGTTCCGCGAGGTCGTCCTCGACGGGTGGCGGCTCTCGGCGGTCATGGCGCTCGGCAACGTCGCCCTCGGCACCGTCGTCGTCTCCGTCGCGCAGTCCTCCCCCACCCTGCTGCCGATGACCGCGCTCCCCGCCGCGGCTCTCACCTACGCCTACCGGTCCGCGTCCCAGCGCGTCGACGAGCGCGACCGCGCCGCCCGGCTCCTCGACCTGTCGCAGGCGCTCGTCGGGCGGCTCGACGCGGACGAGATGGTGGCGTCGTTCCTGACGTCGGCTCGTCGCGCCTTCCGGGCCGACCGCGCGCGGGTCGTGCTCGACGTCGGCATCACCGCGTGGCCGGTGGTGGTCGAGGTCGACGCGGGTGGCGTCGTACGGCGGCAGGCCACGACGGCGGACGTAGCCCTGCTCGAACGCCCTGGCCGCGCCCAGGCCGCGACGCTCGTGCGCGACGGGCTGCCGGACGCGTGGGCGGAGGCCCTGGTGGCGCCGTTGGAGGCCGAGGGCCTGCGGCTCGGCGTCCTGGCGCTGGCCGCCGACGACCGCGGGTCGCTCGCCGACGCGATGCTGCTGACGCCGCTCGCCTCTGCGTTGGCCGTGGCGCTGCGGGGCGCCGAGCACCTCGAACGCGTCGTCGAGGAGACGTCCAAGCTCAAGGTCGTGGTCGACCACTCGTCCGACGGGATCTTCGTCGTGGACGGCGGCGGCCGCGTTCTCCTCTGGAACCCCGCCATGTCGGCCGTCACCGGCGTCCCCGAGGACGAGGCGCACGGGTCGCTCTCCGAGCTCGTGCACGCGCTCGACACCAGCGGGCAGCGGATCGACCCGCTGGAGGCGGCGTTCTCGCTGACGCCCGAGGTGCCGCGCCGCGACGTCGAGATGGCGATCGTGCGGCCCGACGGCGAGGAGCGCTGGGTGCGCTGCTCGCACGCGGGGCTGTTCGACGACGGGCGGCTCGTCCGCGACGTCGTCATCGTCCACGACGTCACGCGGCAGCGGGAGGTCGACCGGCTCAAGGCCGACTTCATCGCGACCGTGTCGCACGAGCTGCGTACGCCGGTCACGCCCATCAAGGGGTACGCCGACCTGCTCCGCCGCCGCGGCGACCAGATGTCGCCCGAGAAGCGCAACGAGTGCCTCGACATCATCACCGACCGCGTCAACCACCTCGCGCGCCTCGTCGAGGACCTGCTGCTCGCGTCGCGGATCTCGTCGCCGCGCGAGCCGTCGCACAACGTCACCTTGGGGGTCGGGGACCTCGTGGCGCTGACCAAGCGGGCGGCCGGCGACTTCGACACGGCCGGCACCGCGCGGATGCACCTCATGCTGCCCGAGGCGCCCGTCGTCGTGTCCTGCGACGCGCTGCGGACCGTCCAGGTCGTCGGCAACCTCATCTCGAACGCGCTGAAGTACTCCCCCTCCAACACGCAGGTCGACGTCGCGGTGTCGTCGTACGACGGCCGCGCCCGCGTCACCGTCACAGACCGCGGCCGCGGTATCCCCGCCGACCAGCTCGAGGCGGTGTTCGACAAGTTCCACCGCGTCGAGGACCCGCTGACCATGACGACCAGCGGGACCGGCCTCGGCCTGTACATCGCCCGCCAGCTCGCCCGTGCCATGGACGGGGACGTGCTCGTACGGTCCGTTCTCGGCTCCGGGTCGACGTTCGTGCTCGTGCTGCCCCTCGCCGAGACCGTCCCTGCGCCGCGTGCCGCCGTGAACTCACCCGAACGGCGCAGCGTCTCCCGCTAAAGCGGACTACCTCCAGGGGTCGAAACAGAGGGTGGCCCGCACACCTGTGCTGGTCACCGAGCACCGGATGCGGCGGGGGCCCTGTCCGGCGCCAAGGCCAGCGGGTCGAGCAGTCTGCCCGCCGCTCTCGACGCCTCCCGGAGGTACCGCTCCATGACTCCCCAGCCCGCTCCCGTACCGGCCATCTCGTGGCGGCGCCGCACACTGCGCCGGACGACCGTCGGCCTCGGTGCCGCCGTCGTCCTCGCCGCCGTGGGCCCCGCGCTCGCGAACGCCGCCGGCGCCGACGTCGCCAACCCCGTCGCCATCGCACTGCGCGCGTCGGGCGAGGAACTGTCCGACGTGTTCGGGGCCGAGGACGAGGTCGCCGCTGACCCGTGCGTGACGCCGACCGCGTCGGAGGTTCCCACGACCGAGCCGACCGCCGACCCGTCCGCCGAGCCGTCCGCCGAGCCGTCCGTCGAGCCGTCCGTCGAGCCCACCGACGGCGGCGGCGAGGAGCCCAGCGCGGAGCCGACCGCCGAGCCGTCGGCCGAGCCGCTGCCGGTCGAGACCGACCCGTCGACCACGTCCGAGGAGAGCACGACGGACGAGGGCACGACCGAGCCCAGCGCCGAGCCCACGGCGGAGCCGACGGCCGAGCCGGCCGACGGCACCGGCGAGGAGCCCGCGGACGACTGCGCCGAGCCGGCCGAGGAGACCCCGGTCCCGTCCGAGGAGCCCGCCGAGGCCGAGGAGACCGAGGACGCCGACGGCGAGCACGGCCGCATCGTCTCGACGGTCGCGAAGTGCGCGCCCAAGGGCAAGGACCCGCTCCTCGACGTCGAGGGCGCCCCGGCGAACCACGGCGGCTACGTCAAGCCCGCCGCGCACGGCGACACGTTGAGCACGCCGTGGGGCGAGTTCGACCTCTCCACGCAGGCCGGTGCCGACGCCCTGTGCGCGTCGTTCGAAGCCGCCCGCGCGGCCCTGCCCGACGAGACCGCGGAGCCCAAGGTCCGCGGCAAGAAGGACAAGGCCGAGCGTGCCAAGCCCGCGAAGGGCAAGCCCGCCAAGACAGGCAAAGGCGCCAAGCCCGCGCGCGGCGCCAAGTAGCACCCCCGCACGAACGCCGGCCGCGTAGGCCGGTGCTCGGCCGGAACGCCCTCCGCATCGGGCGCACCGGCTTCGCGAACGGGCGGTCCGGACACCCGGGCCGCCCGTTCCGCGTGTGGGGCTGCGTGCGGGGCCCGTGTCGCGCCGTCGATCTTGGCGCCGCCGCACCGCCGTTGACCAGCGATTGCTACGCAGCGTCACCTCACCGCTACACGCGCCTTACGCGCGATCCCCACGCAGGCGGATACGCTCGCGTTCACGGCACCGACCCGAGGAGGAAGACCGTGGCCGAGAAGTACGAGGGCTACTGCGTGAAGTGCAAGGAGAAGCGCGAGTTCGACGGAGAGATCACGACGACGGACAACGGCCGTCGCATGGCGAAGGGCGCCTGCCCCGTCTGCGGCACGAAGATGAACCGCATCCTCGGCAAGGCCTGACGCGCTCGACCCCGCGCCGCGTGCGCGGCGCACCACCACGTCCGACGGCGGCGTTCCTCGCGAACGCCGCCGTCGCGTGTGTACGGAGCACGACGGCGCCGACCTCGCCGCCCCGCGTACGAGGAGCGGGCCGGTCAGCCGGACGGGTGGGGAGTCGTCGACGAACGCCCCCCGACGTCAGGGCCCACGGCCTCTCGCTCGACGTTCCTCCATCGGCTGCCTCCCTTCGCTCGGGGCGTAGGGACAGACCCCAGCGGAGCCCTGTGACAGAAACAGGACGCGCTGGGGACGAAGGCCGTTCGTGCACAGGCGATCTGGGGATGGAACGCGCGCCTGTGGACGGCCTACTCGACAGTTCTTGACGTCGTGCCCAGAGTCGCTGACCTCGGCAACGAAACGAGGTGCGATGCGACCTGTCCTGAAGCCTGCCCTGCGCCGCCTGTGGCGCGGCGACGACACGATCCAGCTCGGTGCCGACCCCGCGCATGCGGTGGTGCTGCACGGCGTCGACGCGGGGGCCAGCGCCGTGCTGGCGCTCATGGACGGCACTCGCGACGCCGACGAGATCGTCGCGGCGGCGGCGCGGCGCGGCGTGCCGGAGGCGGACGTGCGGGCGTTCTTCGGGCTGCTCGCGTCGGTCCACGCGCTCGACGACGCCGCCGCGGCGCCGCACGGCGTCAGCGCGATCGAGCGCGAACGTCTCGATCCCGACCTCAGCTCGCTGTCGCTCCTGGCGGCGACACCCGGCGGCGGGACACGGCTGTTCGAGAGCCGGCGCGCCACCCGCGTCCTCGTCGTCGGCGCGGGCCGCGTCGGCTCGCTGGTGGCGTCGCTGCTCGCGGCAGCCGGCGTGGGCCACGTGACCATCCGCGACGAGCACGTCGCGAGCGTCGCGGACGCCGTACCCGGCGGGCTCTGCCCGCGCGACGACGGACAGCCGCGCGCGATCGCGGCGGTCGAGGCGGCCCAGCGCGCGGGCGGCACCTCGGTCGACGGCTCGGTCCGCCCGCCCAACGCCATCGACTGCCGCGACGCCGACTTCGCCGTGCTGGCGCTCGACTGGTGGCTCGCGCCGCCGCCCGCGCTGCTGGAGCTGTTCGGGGGCGCCGGGCTGCCGTACGTCGTCACCGGCGTCCGCGAGACGTACGGCGTCGTCGGCCCGCTCGTCCTCCCCGGCAAGACGGCGTGCCCGCGCTGCCTCGACCTGCACCGCGCCGCGCGCGACAGCGGTTGGCCGGTCATCGCCGCCCAGCTCATGACCGACGCGCGCGGCTGCGCGCCGGCCTGCGACGTCGCGCTCGCCGCCGGCGTCGCCGCGCTGACCGTCGGCCAGGTGCTCGCGCACGTCTCGCCGCCGAGCGCGTCCCGGTGCGTCAACGCGACCCTCGAGCTCCGGCTGCCGGCGTGGACGGTGCGGCGGCGTACGTGGACCACGCATCCCGACTGCCCGTGCGCCGCCGCGGTGGCGGCGGAGAAGCAGGCCGCCGCCGAACGCCTCGCCGAGATCGAGGCGGCCACGTCCCGGCGCCGCTCCACCGAGCGGACCCAAGACCCTGCCGCGCAGCACGGCGGCGACCCAGGACCCACGACGAGCCAGGCCGCTCCGGTGCCGGCGGCCGCGACCACGAGGAGGTGACGATGAGCCCCTGCTACGACGTCCGGAGTCGTGCCCCGCCGTAGGCCGGCACCGGCTCACGAGTACCGGCCGGGCGGTCCCGATGTGTCCCGGAACGAGCGGCAGGCGATGATGTCGGTGTGGCCGACATCCCGCGCAGGGCGGTGACGCGCACCGCGAAGCTCGCCACGCTCCCGCTCGGCGTCGCCGGGCGGGCGACGCTCGGCCTCGGCAAGCGGATCGGAGGCCGGCCGGCGGAGGTCGTGGCGACCGAGCTGCAGCAGCGGACCGCGGAGCAGATCTTCCGCGTCCTCGGCGAGCTCAAGGGCGGGGCGATGAAGCTCGGCCAGGCGCTGAGCGTCTTCGAGGCGGCGCTGCCCGAGGAGCTGGCGAAGCCGTACCGCGCGGCGCTGACCAAGCTCCAGGACTCCGCTCCCCCGCTGCCGGTGGCGCAGGTGCACCGGGTGCTCGCGGAGGAGCTGGACCCGGAGTGGCGGAAGGCGTTCGCGTCGTTCGACGACAAGCCGGCCGCCGCGGCGAGCATCGGCCAGGTCCATCGTGCCGTCTGGCACGACGGGCGCCCGGTCGCGGTCAAGGTCCAGTACCCGGGAGCCGGGCGCGCGCTGCTCTCCGACCTCACGCAGCTCGGTCGCGTGGCGCGGCTGTTCTCGGTGCTGAGCCCGGGCCTGGACATCAAGCCGCTCATCGCCGAGATCAAGGCGCGGGTGGCCGAGGAGCTCGACTACGCGCTGGAGGCGGAGTCGCAGCAGGCGTTCGCGGCGGCGTACGCCGACGACCCCGACTACCGCATCCCGCACGTCGTCGCGCACAGCGGCACCGTGCTGGTCACGGAGTGGGTCGACGGCACGCCGCTCTCGGCGATCATCACGGACGGCTCCGAGGACGACCGCAACCGGGCAGGCTTGCTGCTCGCGCGCTTCCTCTACGAGTCGCCGTCACGTGTCGGCCTGCTGCACGCGGACCCGCACCCGGGGAACTTCCGCCTGACCCCGGACGGCAGGCTCGGCGTCATCGACTTCGGCGCCGTCGCGCGCCTGCCCGGCGGGCTGCCCCGCGCGCTGGGGCAGATCGCGCGGTACACGCTCGACGGGCACGCGGAGAAGGTCGACGCGCTGTTCCGCGAGGAGGGGTTCATCCGGCCGGGCCACGAGGTGCCGCCCACGGCGGTGCTGGACTACTTCGGCCCGCTGCTGGAGTCGATCGCGACGCACGACTTCGCGTTCAGCAGGGAGTGGCTGCGCACGCAGGGCGCGCGCCTCGCCGACCCGCGCAGCGACGAGTACAAGACCGGCAGGCAGTTCAACCTGCCGCCGACGTACCTGCTCGTGCACCGCGTCTCGACGGGCACGACCGGCGTGCTCTGCCAGCTCGGGAGCCGCGGCGACTTCCGCGCGATCGCGGAGCGCTACCTGCCGGGGTTCGCCGACGAGGTCGCGAAGCCCGCGCGCAAGGCGGCGCGCAAGCCCGCCGCGAAGAAGGCCGCACCCGCGAAGAAGGCGACGAAGCCGGCCAAGGGCGCGGCGGCGCCGCGCACGCGCAAGCCGAAGGCGTAGCGGCTACCAGTAGTCGGTGCTGAGGTTCGCCTCGATGGACCGCAGGTTCGCGCGCGTGCACTCCTCGCAGAGGGTCTGCGGGCCGCGTTCGCTGGTCTGGATCGTCCACGTCGGCGGCGCGCCGTCGGGCGCCTGCTTGCCGCACCACGTGCAGTACGCCGCGTCAGCCACGCGGACGACGGTACGCGCGTCAGCCGAGGTAGAGGAAGCCGTACGACTCGTCGCGGAACTCGATCCCCGCCGCCCGCAGCGCCGGCGCCCAGTCGCCGCGGCACGACGGGTCGGCGGCCTCGGAGCCGTGGTCGCTGGTGAGCAGCACGACGACGTCGTCGTCGAGCCCGAGCGACGACACGAGGTCGAGGAACGTCCCCAGCCGCGCGTCGGCGTCGCGCAGCCCTGCGAGCGCCACGTCGGAGTGCGGCCCGCCGAGGTGGTGGGCGGTGTCGGTGAGGGTGGTGTTCCACCACATGACCTCGGGCCGCGTGGCGGCGTCGGACCACAGCGACAGGACCTGCGCGAGGCCGAGCGCGTCGACGGAGGTGCCCCACGCGTACGACTCGTCGGCGGCCACCCACGACTGTGACGCGTGCGGGTCCACCCGCGCGTCCGGCAGCGCGGCGCCGAGACCTGCCGCGCCGTCGGCGCCGCCCTGCTCGCGGACGAGGCCGAACGTCGAGTACGCCGCGCCGCGGTCCACGGGCTCGTTGACGCACGCCGTACGCCGCCCGGCCAGCGCCTCCCACAACGTCACCACGCCGGGCCGCAGCCAGTCGCAGGCGCGGTGCCAGGTGGCGGAGTCGTTGGGGACGCACTGGACGCCGAGCGCGCGGTCGTAGAACGCGTTGTGCAGGATGCCGTGCCGCCCGGGCCCGACGCCGGTCAGAGCAGACGTGTGGTTGGTCAGCGTGACGCTCGGGAACTCCGCGACGGCCCCGCCGCGCAGCGCGCAGCCGCGCGACAGCAGCCGCGCGACGTTCGGCAACGCACCCGACGACGCGAGGGAGAGCAGCGAGTTGGCGTTGACGCCGTCCCACAGCAGGCCGACGACGTGCCGCGCGCCGGGCACCGCCAGAGACGTCAGCGGAGCGCCGGAAGCCCCCGGCAGCGAGGACCCGGCGAGCCACGCCAGCGTCGGCCCGACATCCACCACCCGCGCCACGGAGGGGAGCACGCCGCGCGTCGTCACGCCGGCGCCCGACAGCAGGAGCGGCGCCCGCGACTGCACGGCGTCGAGCGACCCGTGCTCGCCGAGGTGCCCGCCGCGCTCGGGCCAGTAGTGGCCCGCGCTGTGCACGACGGCGACGTCGGGCGCGCGCGGGTCGTCGAAGAGCCCGGCGAGCCGGGCGCGGCCGAAGGGGTACGCGTTCGCCGCCGCCGGAGGACAGCGCGGCTCCGAGGCGATCGGCGTGAACGCCAGCGGGTCGTCCGACGCCAGCGGATCGGCCCCCGAGACCTCGGTGACGCCGAACGGAGCAACGCGGCTGAACCGGACGGACCCTGTGGCGTTCGCCACGACGACCTCATCGCCGTCAATGGACGCGACGAGGTCCACGACGTGCGCGAGACTGTCCGATATGAGAACGTCGCGCGTCCGCGACACGAGGCCGGAACGCGCCGGGGGGTTCACCGAACCGACCTGCGCGCCGATGGCTCTACCAGGACGCGGCACGATCGCGAGCCTACGGGCTCGCCAGGGCGGCTCGGTGTTCTGAGGGGGACATCGGGCCGCCCGCCGCGCCGAGGCGCGCCGGAGTTCTGAGGGGGACGACGGCGCGCCACCCGCGAGAACGTCGCGGGGGAACGCAGGACGGCCCGGCCTCCCACGTGGGGGCCGGGCCGTTCCTCGCGCGGGCAGCGGCAGGCGCACACGCGAAAGGCCCGGCGCCTCGTACGGCACGAGGAGGCCGGGCCTTTCGACGTTCCCGGAGCCTCACCAGACGGCGAGGGAGGCGGCACGGGCCCTGCGGCCCGCGGCTTCCGCCCGGCGCGACCAGCGCCGCGCGGCTGCCAGCCGCGCGACACGGGACCCGCGCCGCGACTCCGAGAGCAGGCGCAGCTGATGACTGCGCGCGAGCTCTTCATGGAGCAGCAACATCTCGTTCTCCTTGGTCGTGGTCTTGGTGGTGGTCATGCCGGTCATGCGGCGACGTCCTCCTTGCGCGGCCGGCCACGCGGACGCTTCCGCGGGACGACGACGCCCTGGATGAACAGCTCCCCGCCCCAGACGCCCCACGGCTCACGCCGCTCGAGCGCCCCGGCAAGGCACTCCGCCTTGATCGGGCAGTCGACGCAGATCGCCTTGGCGTACTCGACGTCCGCCGGGCTCTCCGCGAAGAAGAGCTCGGGGTCGTACGTCCAGCACGGGAGCTCCGTCGCGACGGGCGCCTCGATGAGGTCGAACACTTGCGGGTCACCTCCTTGTGAGTGGCGAGAGAAACTAAAAAGGCCGCGGTCTCCTTGTGGGAGTCCGCGGCCTCGGGGGGCTGCTGCCTGGGTTATACAGGCGGGTTTCCCCGAGGCGGGTGGGACTCCTGGTCCGCGGTGTACGCCGGGACACCGACGAAGCCGACGACGGGCGTGGAGAGCCCATTGATCTGCTTCGTGGCCGCCAGGCGCGTACGGGACGCGAGCGCGGTGGTGCCCACGTGGGCAGCCGAAAGCGCGCGCTCCGTACGGATCGCGGTCCAGCAGCTGGTCATCTCCATGGGGCACCTCCTCTCGGCCTCGCGGGCGGGTGTTGCGTCTTGGCGGAAGATAGGGCCACTCCCCCGGACGCGCAACGGATTTATCGCGACGACGTCACCGACGTTACGAATCCGCAACCAACGCCAGCACCTCTGCTCCGAACTTGTCCAGCTTTGTCGCGCCGACACCGGGCACGGCGGCGAGCTCGGAGCCCGCCGCCGGCCGCGCCTGGCAGATCGCCGAGAGCGTCGCGTCGGTGAACACGCAGTACGCCGGCTGCCCCAGCTCCGCCGCCCGCCCCTTGCGCCAGTCGCGCAGCCGGTCGAACAGCGCCTGCTCGTCCGGCGACAGCGCGTCGCGCGCCGCCTCACGGGCCGCCTTGGGCTTCGGCGCGGGCCGCGCGGCGCCCGGCACGATGCCTTCGAGGAAGCGGGACACCCTGCGGGTACGCCGCCCGCCCGGCTGCCGCGCGTACGCCCACGACACCGCGACGTGCGTGCGGGCGCGGGTGATGCCGACGTAGAGCAGCCGGCGCTCCTCCTCGACCTCGTCGGGCGTCACGGCGTGCTGGATCGGCAGCGTGCCGTCGGTGACGCCGACGAGGAACACCGCGTCCCACTCGAGGCCCTTCGCCGCGTGGAACGACGCCAGCGTCACGCCCGCGACGGACGGCACGTGCTGGTCGGCCGCGCGCTGCTCCAGCTCCGCGACGAAGTCCACGAGCGTCACCGAACGCCCCGCCGCCTCGTCGGCGAGCCCGGCCAGCGCGGTCAGCGCCTCCCAGCGGTCCCGCGCGGCACCCGACCTCTGGGCCGGCTCCACCGGCGTCCACCCCACGGTCTCCAGCGCCGACCGCACCGCGTCGGGCACGGGCACCTCCGGGTCCACATCGCGCGCCGCCACGCGCAGCGCGACCATCGCCTCGCGGACCTCGGCGCGGTCGAAGTACTTCTCGCCGCCGCGGACGAGGTACGGGATGCCTGCGGCCGCGAGCGCCGCCTCGTAGACCTCGGACTGCGCGTTGACGCGGTACAGCACCGCGATCTCGGCGGGCGCGACGCCCGACGAGATCAGCGACGAGATCTGGCGGGCGACCGACGCCGCCTCGGCGGGCTCGTCGTCGTACGACCCGAACACCGGCTCGGGGCCGTCGGGCTGTTGCGCGACGAGCCGCTTGCCGCCGGCGAGGACGCGGTTGGCGAGCGTGACGACCTGCGGCGTCGAGCGGTAGTCGCGCACGAGCCGGACGACGGTGGCCGACGGGTAGCGGCGGGAGAAGCCGAGCAGGTAGTCGCGCGAGGCGCCGGTGAACGAGTAGATCGTCTGGTCGTCGTCGCCGACGACGCAGAGGTCGTCGCGGTCCCCGAGCCACGCGTCGAGGAGCCGCTGCTGCAGCGGCGAGACGTCCTGGTACTCGTCGACGACGAAGTACCGGTAGCGCCTGCGCACCTCCTCCGCGACGTCCTCGTGCTCCTCGATGGCCGCGGCGGTGAGCATGAGCAGGTCGTCGAAGTCGACCATGCCGGCGCGGCTCTTGGCCGCCTCGTACTCGGTGTAGACGGCGGTCATGGACTCGGCGCCGTACGGCGGCTCGCGGTGCAGCGCGGCGGCCGCCGCCTCGTACGCCGCCGGCGAGACCAGCCGTGCCTTCGCCCACTCGATCTCGGAGATGAGGTCGCGCAGCTCGGCGCTCGAAGGCCGCAACCGCGCGCGGCCTGCCGCGTTGCCGACCAGCGCGAACTTCGACTCGACGATCCGCGGCGTCTCGCCGCCGACGACGCGCGGCCAGAAGTACGTGAGCTGCCGCAGTGCCGCGGCGTGGAAGGTGCGCGCCTGCACCCGCTCGACGCCGAGCGCGCGCAGCCGCCCGCGCAGCTCGCCGGCCGCCCGCGCGGTGAACGTCACCGCCAGCACGTGCTCGGGCGCCACGGCGCCGGTGAGGGCGGCGTACGCGATGCGGTGGGTGATCGTGCGGGTCTTGCCTGTGCCCGCGCCCGCGAGGATGCAGACGGGCCCGCGGACAGCGCGCACGGCGGCGCACTGCTCGGGGTCGAGCCTGCGAAGAACGTCGTCCGGATCCACGACGACGAGTCTCGCAGGCCGATGTGACAGAAACGCCGCGCGCGCCCGGATCGGCTTGTTAGCGTCGGGGACGACCCCCGTCGCACCACTCGAAAGGCGTCCTGACCCATGCCCCTCTCCGCCCCCGCCGCCCTGTACGTCGCCGCCGAGGCCGTCGCGCCCAAGGCAGGCAAGCTCTCGTACGGCATCGACGTCCCCGGCAAGGACGGCACGTCCGTCGACCTCAAGACCCTCTCCGGCGTGCTCGCCGCCGCCGCGCTGTGGTCGCTGCGCGAGAACGGCGCCGCGGAGATCGCGTTCGAGGAGAAGAAGGGGATGCTCGGGACCAAGACCCGCGTCGCCGTACGACCGCGTGGCGGCGTCCAGCCGCCGAGCGCGATCGAGGCGGAGCTGCTGCAGGCGGCCGCCGACAAGCCGTACGCGAAGGACGCGGTCCACCGCTGGCTGCGCACCGAGCACGACAACCCGTGGGGCGTCGTCGCGAGCGTCGTCGAGGGCGAGCTGGTCCAGGCCGGCGTGCTGCAGCCCGTCGCGCCGCAGGGCAAGCTCGGGAAGCTCGGCGCGCTCGCCGGCAAGCGGCAGAAGATGGCGGGCAACACCGAGGCCCTCGTCGCGATCCACCCCGAGGTGTCGGCCGTGGTGCAGCGGTGGTTCGCGTTCAACCAGGCGGAGCCGCAGCTCGCTCAGGCGCTCGTCAAGGAGTGCCGCGACGCCATCGACAGCCGCCTCGACACCGACTGACGCTCACCGCGCCGTCCGGCTAATCTGCCGCGGCGGCGAGGTGTACGTGCCTCGTCCGTGGAAATGTCCGCGACGACAACTGCGTTGGGGGCGCCTGGAACGGGAGGCGCGAGGTGGGCGACGAGCTCGTCATGTTCACGACGACCTGGTGCGGCTACTGCGTGCGGCTGAAGCGGTTCCTCGACCGTGAGTCGATCTCGTACAGCGAGGTCAACATCGAGGACGACCCGGACGCCGCGGCGTTCGTCATGTCCGTCAACGGCGGCAACCGCACCGTCCCGACGCTGCGCTTCCCGAACGGCGCCGCCCTCACCAACCCGAGCCCCGCGGAGGTCCTCGCCGAGCTGAGCAGGACGGCGTGATGGCTCCGGCTGTCGCCGGGGGCCGAGGTAGGGGACGATGAGTCACCCCTACACGGCAGGAACGAGGCTCGCGTCATGACCCCCGCGCTGCGCCACCCCGCGATCGACGCCGCGTTGTCCACGGCGGCCACCCTGCTCGGCATGGAGGTCGTCTTCATCGGGGGCCTGGACGACAGCTCGTTCCGCTTCGACCGCGTGCTCGGCGAGATGCCCGGCGTCGAGGAGGGCACCTCCAGCGAACGCGCCGACTCGTTCTGCCACCGGATGCTCTCCGGCGGGCCGTGCTCGACCGCCGACGCCGACGCCGACGCCTACTACGCCGGCACGCCGATCCGTGCCCGGCTCGGCATCAGGTCGTACGTCGGCGTCCCCATCCGCCTCGCCGACGGCACCGTCGCCGGAACGCTCTGCGGCATCGACCGGCGCAACGTCCCCGTCGACGACGCCACCGTCGGCGTCCTGCGCGAGCTGGCCGGCATCGTCGGCGCGCACCTGTCCGACGCCGACACGCGCGGCGTCGTCATCCGCCGTACGCCGGACGGCTGGCGCGTCGGCGAGACCGACGCCGAGTCCGACCTCACGACCGCGATGGTGCTGGCCGACCTCCTGCAGGACGACCTCTCCCCAGGCGGCCGCCCCGACAGGCCCGAGGAGCCGCTGGACGAGCTGGCGCGGCTGCGGCTCGCGGTGACGCAGCTCGAGCACGCTCTGGCCGCGCGGGTCACCGTCGAGCAGGCCATCGGCGTGCTCGCGGAGCGGCTGTCCACGACGCCGCGGGAGGCGTTCGAACGGCTGCGCAAGATCGCCCGCCGCAACGGCCTCCGGGTCCACGAGCTGTCCCGCGACGTCGTACGGTCCGCGACCGAGGACGTGACGCTGCCGCCGGAGCTCGCGGGCTAGTCGCAGCGGTCGAGGAACGCACCCACGACAGCCATCCAGCGCTCGCGTTCCTCGACGTGCGGCAGGTGGCTCGACTCCTCGAAGACGACCCACTCGCTGCCCGCGATGCCCTCGTGCAGGGGGCGTACGACGTCCGGGATCGCCTCGTCGTACCGGCCGCTCACGATCAGCGTCGGGTAGCGGATCCGGCCGAGCCTGTCGAGTGACTGCCAGTCCTTGATGGAGCCGATGACGTGGAACTCACTCGGCCCGTTCATCGTGTGGTAGACGGTCGGGTCGGCGTCGATCTGCGCGAAGGCGTACGCGACCTCGGGCGGGTTGGGCACGATGCGGCAGACGTGCCGGTCGTAGAAGACCTGGCACGCGGCGACGTACTCAGGGTCGTCGGTGGTGCCCGCCTCCTCGTGCCTGAGCAGGGTCTCGTTGACCCCAGGCGGCAGCTCGGCGCGCAGCCGGTTGGCGCCCTCGACGAACGCGGGGAACGACGCCGCCGTGTCCGCCAGCACGAGGCCGCGCAGCCCGGCCGGCTGGGTGAGCGCGTGCTCCTGCGCGAGGAAGCCGCCCCAGGACTGGCCGACGACGTGGTACCTGCCGTCGATGCCGAGGTGCCGCAACAGGCTCGCCAGCTCCTCGACGAACAGCTCGACCGTCCAGAAGTCCGCGCCCCTGTCCGGCAGGTGCGTGGAATGGCCGTTGCCGAGCTGGTCGTACATGACGACCGCGCGACCCTGCTCGGCCAGGTCGTTCACCGACAGCAGGTAGTCGTGCGTCGCGCCAGGCCCGCCGTGCAGGACGACGACCGGCGCCTTGTCCGCGTCGAGGTCGCCGGTGACGCGGTACCACGTGCGCCACTCGCCGAACGGCGCGTACCCCTCGGTCATCGCGGCAGCCCGGCGAGCTCGCGCCAGAGGTACGCCGCCGCCTCGGCGCCCTTGACGAGGTACGGCAGGTGCACCTTCTCGTTCGGCGAGTGGATGCGGTCGTCGGGCAGGCCGACGCCGAGGAACACGACCGGCGCCTCGAGGATCTCGGCGAGGTCCGCCTCGGGGCCCGAGCCGCCCTCGCGCGTGTAGAGCACCCGCTTGCCGAACGCCTCCTCCATCGCGGTCGTCGCGGCCTGGACGGCGGGGTGGTCGAGCGGCGTGAGGCAGGGACGTACGCCGGGCCCGAAGAACGTGATCTCGTGCCGCAGCCCCATCGGCAGGCTGCTCGCGACCCAGAGCCGGAACGCGTCCTCGACCTCCTCGGGCCGCTGGTCCGCGACGAGCCGGAACGAGATCTTCGCGTGCGCCTCGGCGGGGATGATGGTCTTCTGGCCGGCGCCGGTGTAGCCGCCCCAGATGCCGTTGACCTCGGCGGTGGGGCGGGCGCCGACGCGTTCGAGCGTCGAGTAGCCGGCCTCCCCGATCGCGGCGGTCGAGGTCGCGTCGCGCAGCCATGCCGACTCGTCGAACGGCAGCGCTGCCATGAGCTCGCGCTCGCGATCGGAGAGGGGAACGACGCGGTCGTAGAAGCCGGGGAGCGTGACGTGCCGGTCCTCGTCGTGGAGGTTGGCGCAGAGGCGCGCGACCTCGGTGGCGGGGTTGGGCACGCCGCCGCCGAACGAGCCCGAGTGCAGGTCGACCTCGGGCCCGTACACGTCGAGCTGGCAGTACACGAGGCCGCGCATGCCGATGCACATCGACGGCGTGTCCTTGTCGAACATCCCGGTGTCGGACACGACGACGACGTCGCAGCGCAGCCGCTCGCGCTCGCGGTGGAGCAGCGCGGGGAAGTTCGGCGAGCCGATCTCCTCCTCGCCCTCGACGAGGACCTTGAGGTTGACGCCGACCTCGCCGTACGCCGCCAGCGCGGCCTCCAGCCCGAGCAGGTGGAACAGCACCTGCCCCTTGTCGTCCACGGCGCCTCGCGCGAACAGGTCCTCGCCGCGCACCGTCGGCTCGAACGGCGGCGACTCCCACAGCTCCAGCGGGTCCACCGGCTGTACGTCGTGGTGCCCGTAGACCAGCACGGTCGGCTTGTCGTCGCCGACGTGCCGCTCGGCGTAGACGGCGGGGTGGCCGTCGTTGTCGGTCTCCCAGATCTCCGTCGCGAAGCCCACCTTGCGCAGCGCCTCGGCTGCCCACTCGGCGGAGCGGCGTACGTCCGCCTTGTGCTCGGGCGCGGCGCTGACGCTGGGGATACGGAGCCACTGGTCGAGGTCGTCGTACAGGCGCTGGGTGTGGGCGGCGACGTACTCGCGAACGGAGGTCATGGCTCGTCAGCCTAGGGTGTGCCGCTCGGCCCCCGGCCGTCGCGAGCGGCGGTCAGGGACGGCGGATCGCCAGGCGGAGGCCGAGCGGACCGCAGCGCTGTCCGCGACGCCGGCAACGCCGCGAGGCGTCGTCCTGGACGTCGCGCAGCAGGGCGGGGGCCGGGCGGCACGCCCCATAGGGTGTTCGAGTGGACCTCTCAGCCCTGGCCGGCGCGCACCCCGCGATCGATTTCGCGGACGCCGTCGTCGTCGAGAGCGGCTGGGACTTCGTCGTCGTCGACACGGGCGCATGGGTGTTCCGGGTACCGCGGCGCGAGCCGGTCGCGGCGGCGTTGAAGGTCGAACGCCTCCTCCTCGCGCTCCTCGCGCCGCGCCTGCCCGTGCGCGTTCCCGAGATGTCGGTGCACACCCTCTACCCCACGACCACGCTGACGCGCGGCCGCGGGGACCCCGAGGAGACGCGGGGCACGACGTACGGCCTCTACCCGCGGCTCCCGGGCGAGCCCAGCGGCTGCGAGGACGCGGAGCCGATCGCCGCCGACGTCGCGCGGCTGCTCACCGCGCTGCACGCCGTCGACCCGCTCGACGCGTTGGTGATCGGCCTGGCGGCGCCGGGCAAGCTCGACCTCGACGCGCTCGCGCAGCGCGCGACGGCCGAGGTCGTGCCGCTGCTGCCGTGGGAGGCGGTGTCGGCGCTGCGCGAGGCGTTCGCGACGCTGCGCGAGGCGCCGGAGCGCGAGGCGGTCGTGCACGCCGACCTCGGCGAGGCCAACCTGCTCGTCTGCCAGGGCCGGCTGACCGCGGTCATCGACTGGACCGACGCGCACGTCGGCGACCCGGCGCAGGACCTGTCGTGGTTCGTGCAGTGCCTGGGGCCTGAGGGGGCGCGGGCGGCGTTCGCGGCGTACGAGCCCCCTGCCGGCACGGACGTGGACACGCTGTGGCGGCGGGCGGTGGCGTACGCGACGGTCCAGCCGGTGCACGCGGTGCTGTACGGGCTCGACCGCGACGACGCGTCGTACGTCCGCAAGCAGCTCTCCCGCCTGGTGCCCGTCCGGTGAGGCTCGCGACGTGGAACGTTCTGTCCGGCCGCTCCCTCGCCGACGGCACCGCCGACGCAGCGCTGCTCGCGGAGTGCGCGGCCTCGCTCGACGCGGACGTGCTGGCGTTGCAGGAGGTGGACCGCGCGCAGGCCCGCTCCGGCGGCGCGGACCAGGCGGCCGCGGTCGCCGAGGCTGTGGGCGCAACCGACTGGCGGTTCGTGCCCGCGCTCTACGGCACGCCGGGCGAGACGTGGCGGCGCGCGGACGAGGACGACGCGGGCGGGACGGCGTACGGCATCGCGCTGTTCTCGCGGCTGCCCGTCTCGTCCTGGCGGACGCTGCGGCTGCCGCGCGTCCCCCGGGTCGGGCTGCCGATGCCGATGCCCGGCTCGCGGCGGTGGCGCTGGGTGCCCGACGAGCCGCGCGTGGCGGTCTGCGCGCGGGTGGCGGCGCCGTTCGGCGACGTGACGGTGGCGGCGACGCACCTGTCGTTCATCCCGGCCTGGAACGCCTGGCAGCTCCGCTACGTCGTCTCCGCGCTGCGCCGCCTGCCCGGGCCGTACCTGCTCATGGGCGACCTCAACCTGCCCGGCCCGCTCCCCCGCGTCTTCGCGGGGTGGGAGTGCCTGGCCCGCGGTGCGACGTTCCCAGCGCCGTCGCCGCACGTGCAGCTCGACCACGTCCTCGCGTCGCCGGGCCTCGACCTCGACGTCCGCGGCTGCGACATCAGGGAGCTGGCGTTGTCGGACCATCGCGCTGTCGTCGTGGAGGTCGCGTGATCCGCGCGGTGTTCTTCGACGTCGGCGAGACGCTGCTCTGCGAGGACGGCGTGTGGCGGTCGTGGGCTGAGTTCTACGGCGTGCCGCCGCTGACGTTCTCGGGATGCCTGGGCGCGGTCATCGCGGAGCGGCGCCACCACCTGGAGGTCTTCTCGTACTTCGACGACGACTTCTCGCTCGAGAGGGCGGAGGCCGCGAAGGGCCGGTACGAGCTCACCGCCGCCGACCTCTACGCCGACGCCGTGCCCTGCCTCGCGGCGCTGAAGGCCGCCGGGTACGTCGTCGGCGTCTCCGGCAACCAGCCGCCCGACGTGTCCGAGCGGCTCGTGGAGTCGCTGGGCCTGGACCTCGACGTCGTCGCGTCGTCGGCGGCGTGGGGCGTCGAGAAGCCCGACCCCGAGTTCTTCGTGCGCGTCGCCGAGAGCGCGGGGATGGCGCCGGAGGAGGTCGCGTACGTCGGCGACCGCGTGGACAACGACGTCCTCCCGGCGAAGGCGGCGGGGATGACGGCGGTGTTCGTGCGCAGGGGGCCGTGGGGGTACGTGCACGCGACCTGGCCGGAGGCGGCCGCCGCGGACCTGCGGGTGGAGAGTTTGGCGGAGCTGCCCTCCGCCCTGGCCGCCCGCGTTTAGGCTGGTTCGTATGCGCAAGCCTGGCTTGGCCCTTCTCGGCGTGCTCGCGGTCGTCGCGTGCTCGTCGGCCGACCCGATCCCCGTCAGCCAGGCGTCGGGCGACCCGACCAAGCCGCCTGCCGTACCCGCGTCGCAGGTGCCGTCGCCCACGCCGACGCCGAAGCAGGACCCGCTGGGCAGCGGCAACGCCGTGACGATCGCGTTCGGCGGGGACGTGCACTTCGAGGGCGCGTCGCGCTCCGCGCTCTCCGGCGGGCTGCGCGCGATCACGCCCGCGCTCTCGGCGGCGGACGTGACGATGGTCAACCTCGAGACGGCGATCACCGAGCGGGGCGTGCCCGCGCCGAAGGAGTACACGTTCAAGGCGCCGGCGACGGCCTTCGGGGCGCTGCGATCGGCGGGCGTGGACGTCGTGTCGATGGCGAACAACCACGGCCAGGACTTCGGCGTCGTCGGCGTCCGCGACTCGGTCGCGGCGGCGAAGGCCGCGAAGTTCCCGGTCGTCGGCATCGGCCTGGACGACAAGCAGGCGTTCGCGCCGTGGCGCAAGACCGTGAAGGGCCAGCGGCTCGCGTTCTTCGGGGCGACACACGTGCTCGACTCGAACCTCGCCTCCGCGTGGACCGCCGGACCCGGCAAGCCCGGTCTCGCGTCGGCGTACCAGGAGTCGGAGCTCCTCGCGGCGGTGCGTCGCGCGCGGGCGACGTCGGACACCGTCGTCGTGTACCTGCACTGGGGCAAGGAACGCGCGCAGTGCCCGATCGACAGGCAGTACGACATCGCCGCCAAGCTGTCGAAGGCCGGCGCCGACATCGTCGTCGGCTCGCACGCCCACGTGCTGCTCGGCGGCGGGATGCTGGGCCGGACGTTCGTGTCGTACGGCCTCGGCAACTTCGTCTTCTACGCCCGCCCCGGCCTCGGCGCGCAGACCGGCGTCATGACCGTCAACGTCACCGGCCGGCGCGTCAACGGCTACACGTGGAAGCCCGCCGTCATCCAGGGCGGCGTGCCGGTGCCGCTGTCCGGCGCGGCGGCCGCGGCGGCGCAGCAGCGCTGGGCGTCGCTGCGTTCGTGCACGAACCTGAAGCCGTAGCGAACGGGCCGGCCGGCGGCCTCCGCGCGAGTTCGGGGTCCGAGTTGCTCCTCCGCGCACGGGCCGCAACCCGGAGCCTTTCCATCCCGGTGACGGCGGAACCCGGAGAGTGCCGTGCCGCGGCAACGCAGGCGGCGGATCGCCACCGAGGAGCTCAGTGGACCCCGGTGGCGCACGAGGTTGCCGTGCGTGCCGGCCCTGCTCGTGCGGAGCGGCACCGGACGTTGCGTGCGCGGAGCACGCCCGCCCGTCGGTCGCCCACCCCAGGATGGAAGAGGCTCCCGGTCGAGGACGTGGCCGGCGGTGCCTGCCAGGAAACGGCAGCGGCCGCCGCCCCTGAGGGGACGACGGCCGCGTACCGGTGCCGCTAGACGTTGCGGCAGTTGCTGACCGTGTAGCCGACGTCGACGACGCCCTGGACGCGCGCGGAGACGCAGACGCGGACGTACGTCCTGCCGACGGTGCCGCCCGTGCCGGACGCGCGGGCGAGGAGGATGCCGCCGCCGGACGCCGAGCCGGCGAGCGTGCCGGCGACGTAGATCTCGCAGGTGACGTCGAGGTCGCCGACGACGCCGCTGGTGGCGACGCCCTCGATCACCGTGTCGCCGTACTCGGCGGTCCAGTCGGGCCGGAACGTGCAGGCGGCGTCGAGCGTGCCGGCGCCGTTCGGGTGCGAGGCCGTGACGGTGTAGACGAGGCCCTGCGTGACGTCCTGGGCCGACGCGGGCACGGCGAGGCTCGCGGCGGCGAGGCCGGCGCCGAGGAGTGCGGGGATGAGCTTCATGCGGGGGATCGCTCCTTGCTCGGGGGTCAGATGGATGCGCAGCGCGTGGGCGCCGAGAGGTACTGCTCGTTGAACAGCGCCGTGGCCTCGACGCACATGACGACGTTGCGGGGCGGGAGGTGGCCCATGCGGCCGGTGCCGTGGAGAACCGGGCCGCTGGCCCACCACGTCTCGTCGCCGGCCTCCCAGCCGTTCTGGAACAGCTGGCAGCGGACCTCGACCTGGACGGCGCCGGCGGTCGTCGCGAAGACCTCGACGCGGGTGGAGCCGAAGTCGTCGGTCCACCGGTCCGCGACGAACACGCAGGTGGCGTCGATGCGCTTCGTGGCCTCCGGGTAGGACGTGCTGACGCTGTAGACGATGCCGTTCTGGGGGACGGCGGGCTCGGCGCCGGCGGGTGCGGCGAGCGCGGCGACGGCGAGGGCCGCGGCGGCGAGGGTGCGGGTGTGGCTCACGGGTCTCCTAAGCGAGGTCGAGGGGGCTCTCAGACGTACTTGCAGGTGCGGGGGGCGGAGACGTTCGTCGTCGCGAAGGTGGCGCTCGCGGTGACGCAGATCTGCACGCCGGTGTCGGAGACGTAGCTGAAGCCGTCCTCGGCGTAGAGGACCGGACCGTCCTGGGTCCACGTCTGGTCGCCGCGGTGCTCGCCGTCCCACAGCAGCTCGCAGCGGACGGTCGTGGACAGCGCGCCGCTGGTCACGGCGACGGCGTGGACCAGGGTGTTGCCGTAGTCGTGGACCCAGCGCTGGGGCGTGAAGTAGCAGGTCGCGTCGACGTAGCCGAGCGCCGTCGTCTGGCCGGTCGTGGTGACGTTCCAGGTCGGCCAGTCGGGCTCGGCGGGCTTGGCGGTGGCGGGGGCGGCGGTCGCGGCCGCGACGAGGGCGGCGGCGAGCAGGGTGCGCTTCATGCTGGGGCTCCTTGGAAAGGTGTGCGCTAGGGGGTGTGACAACGACGGGGGGCGTCGACGACGGCGTCCCGGAACCACGCCTGCGCGCTGACGCAGACCATGACGTCCCAGGTGCCGGCGTCGCCGAGGAGCTCGTAGCCGGTGATGGTCGGGGTCGCGTCGGAGAACGTCGCCTCCCCCACCTGGTAGCCGCCGGACCAGATCTCGCAGGTGACGCTGGTCCACTGCGCGCCGGTGGTCGTCGCCGTGCCGGTCGTGTGGGTGGGGCGCCAGTCGAGGCTCCACCGGTCGGGGACGTACGCGCAGGTCGCGTCGACGCGGTTGGCGAGCGTGTAGTTGCCGCTGGTGCTGACGGTGTAGACGTTGTCCTGGGCGTCGCCGGTGATGTCGTTCGCGGCGGCGGGGGTGACCGTGACGGCCGCGACGAGCGCGGCGGCGAGCAGGGTGCGGGGCATGGGCATGCGAGCCGTCTCCTGAGGGGTGGGAGGCGTGACGGCGCTCGGTTCGCCGCGCACAGGCCAGGGACCTGCCGCGCGGTTTGCCCGGATTTGCGCGGGTGTCAGGGCGTGCTCATGACCCGTGATCGTCGCGAGCGGCGTCCGGGATGGCGCATCGCAAGGCGGAGAAGCCTCCGATATCAGCGCTATCGGAGGCTTCGACAACGCCGCGAGGTGCCGTCCCGGGCGGCGCGCAGCAGATCGACGGGTCGTGAGACACGCCCTAGAAGAGGGCTGTCTGCGCCCCTACGGCGGGCTCGGAGAGCAGGGCGGCGACTTCGGCCGTGCTGAGCAGCCTGTCGGGGCGCTTGACCTCCCCGGTGCGGACGTAGAGGAATCCCGCCCTGACCCGCGCCGGGTCGACGCCCTGGATGCCGGCCCAGGCCAGCCGGTAGACGGTGAGCTGGAGGCTCGCGGCGGCGAAGTCTCTCGGCAGCGCACCGGTCTTGAAGTCGATGACGTCGTACGTCCCGTCGTCGTCCTCGTAGACGGCGTCGATCCGCCCGCGCACGACCCGGCCGCCCGCCACCAGCTCGAACGGCGCCTCGATCGCGACCGGCCTGCGGGTGCCGTACGGGCTCGCGAGGAAGCGCTGCTGCAGGTCGGCCAGCTCGGTGTCGGTGACGTCGGGGTCGGCGGCGCCGGGCAGGTCGCCGGGGTCGAGCAGGGGGCGGTCGCCGTACAGCTCCTCGACCCAGGCGTGGAAGCGCGTGCCGCGGCGCGCGCGGGCGGCGGGGCGCTGCGGGAGCGGGCGGGCGAGGCGGCGGGCCAGCTCGTCGGGGTCCTCGGCGAGCAGCACGAGCTGGCTCGCGGTGAGCCGCGCGGGGAGGAGCACGTCGCGGTGGGCGCTCGCCGTACGGCGCAGCTCGGCGAGCAGCAGGTCTGCCTCGGCCCGCCACTCGTCGTCGCGCCGCTGGGTCTCGGGGTCAGCGGGGGTCACCGGCGCGGCCGCGGCGCAGGTGACGAGCGCGGCGGCGGCGGAACGGCGGGCGTAGCGCTCGGGGTCGTACGGCGGCGGCCACGGCACGTCCACCCCGCGCGCGGCGAGGAGCGGGTTGGCGCTGCCGGGCTCGGGCTCGGGGGCGAGCTCGTCGGCGGTGACGAGGCCGTCGAGGGCGAGCACCTCCTGGAGCAGCGGGGAGGCACCCTTGGTGCGGACCTGCGAGGCGCCCCACCAGTAGCCGGAGAGCAGCAGAGTGGAGCGGGCGCGGGTGAAGGCGACGTAGCCGAGGCGGCGCTCCTCGTCGTCGGACTCGGCCGCGCAGTCTGCCTTGAACTCGTCCAGCGCCTTGGTGGTCAGCTCCCCGAACGGCGGCAGGTCGTCGCGGTCGCCGCGCAGGGCGTACGGCAGCACCTCGGCTCGCTGGGTCCAGCGCGGGCGGCCCTGGCTCGAGGGGAACACACCCGCGGTGAGGCCGGGGACGGCGACGACGTCCCACTCGAGGCCCTTGGCCTTGTGGACGGTGAGCAGCTTGACGGTGTCGGCGCCGGAGACGCCGCCCGCGTCGAGGCCGTTCTCGGCGTCGGCGGCGGCGTCGAGGTAGGCGAGGAACGCGCGCGGGTCGCTGGTGCCGTCGATGCCGGTGAAGTGCGCGGCGTGGTCGAGGAACGCGTCGAGGTTGGCCGCGCGCGCCGCCGCGACGGCGTCGGGCTCGGCCTCGATCTCCACGTCGAGGCCGATGCGCCGCACGATCTCGGCGACGACGTCGACGACCGGCTGGCCGAGGAACGGCCGCAGCGAGCACAGCTCGTCGCGGAGGGCGCGGAGGCGGTCGTACGCCTCGGCGGAGTAGCGGTCGGGGACGCCGAGGCTGTCGAGCGCGTCGGCGAGCGAGACGACGTCGACCGGGTCGACGCCGACGGCGGCGGCGCGCAGGACGGCGTCGGGACCGGTGTCCTCGGCGCCGGCCTTCGCGGGCGCGGCGAGGTGGCGGGCGCGGCGGCCGAGGACGTAGAGGTCGCGCGAGCCGAGCCGCCAGCGGGGGCCGGTGAGGATGCGGACGAGCGCGGGATTGGCGGCGGGGTCGACGAGGACGCGAAGGTACGCCACCACGTCGGAGACCTCGGGCATCTCCAGCAGGCCGCCGAGGCCGACGACCTCGACGGGCAGGCCGCGCGCGACGAGGGCGCGGTGCAGCGCGCCGAAGTCGGTGCGGCGGCGCGAGAGCACCGCGCACTCCTTGGGCGGGGTGCCGTCGGCGACGGCGGCGGCGATGCCCTCGGCGACCCAGGCGGCCTCGGCCTCGACGGTCTCCAGCAGCGCGGCGCGGACCTCACCGGCGTGCTCGGAGCCGGCGCAGGGGGTCAGCTCGGGGATGTCGACGACGGGTCTGCGCTGGGCAGGCGCCGACGTCGCGAGCGGGCGGGCGATCGCGTTGGCGACATCGAGGATGCGCCCGGCGCAGCGGAACGACGTCATGAGCGGCAGCACGGTCGCCGGGCGCCCCTGCGCGTCCGGGAAGTGCTCGGGGAAGCGGGCGAGGTTGCCGACCGACGCGCCGCGCCAGCCGTAGATGCCCTGGTTGGGGTCGCCGACGGCGGTGACGGGGTGGCCGCCGCCGAACAACGCCTGCAGCAGCCGCCGCTGCGCGACGCCGGTGTCCTGGTACTCGTCGAGGAGGACGGCCTGGAAGCGGTCGCGCTCGAGCGCGCAGACCTCCTCCGACGCGGCGGCGATCTCGGCGGCGAGCGCGACCTGGTCGCCGAAGTCGAGGAGGTCCTTGGCGCGCTTCTCCGCGCGATACGCCTCGACCAGCGCGAGCAGCTCGTCGCGGGCGCGGGCGGTGTCGCCGCACTCGCGGGTCTTGTTGGTCTGCTTGGCGAGGCCGTCGGCCTCGGCGGCGAGCGCGGCGTCGAACGCCCGCACCTCGTCGGCCGAGACGAGGTGCTCGGACATCTCGGCGTCGAGCGCGAGGACGAGGCGGGTGACGTACGCCGGCTGCCACCGCAGGTGCCGGAACGGCCCCGCCGCGCGGCGTACGACGCG